>Ga0190315_1000028_pt1 | contig 92952 bp, 69 predicted proteins | sample 48701101_MG_FD_161673 | JGI IMG/M metagenome (GOLD analysis project Ga0190315, IMG submission 161673) | Hydrothermal vent sediment bacterial communities from Southern Trench, Guaymas Basin, Mexico - 4870-11-0-1_MG | ecosystem: Environmental > Aquatic > Marine > Hydrothermal vents > Sediment ...
ACGATATTTAGAAACGCGATGTCTCGCGTTGAAACAATTTCAGAGACGCGAGGCATCGCGTCTCTACGATATTTAGAAACGCGATGTCTCGCGTTGAAACAATTTCAGAGACGCGAGGCATCGCGTCTCTACGATTCTTCAATCGCTTCAACGGTGAGATGGAGTCCGTTTAGGCCGGTGACTTTAACACGCTGTTCAGGTTTTATCGGTGTCGCGGCCGTCGCATTCCAAGCTTCGCTGTGGACATAAACACGTAGTTTGCCTTCCTCATTACTTAAACAGTGCCCTTCTTGTCCGATGAGTTCTTCTTGTCCCGTTACCACGGGCCGGGAACGAATGTAAACTAATACACTCATAACCCACAGGATAAAGAACAGGCTCATGAGACTGATTCCACCGATAAGGGGTTTGGAGATACTGTAATCTGGTGTATCGGTATCGATTAGAATGATGGAGCCGATAACGAAGGCAATCAAGCCGCCTATGCCCAGTGCGCCAAAACTGGGGACAAAGGCTTCACTGACCATAAAGGCTATCCCTAATAAAATCAATGCGATACCCGCATAATTGACGGGTAGCACTTGGAAAGCAAATAAGGCGAGTAGTAAACAAATCCCGCCTATGACACCGGGCAGTACGCTACCAGGGTTATACAATTCAAAAAAGAGGCCATAAATCCCTAGCAACATGAGAATATAAGCAACATTGGGATTCGTAATCACTGAAAGTAGTTGATTGCGCCAATCAGGTTTGTAAGTGTCTATAGACAGGTTTAGGGTAGAAAGTCGTTGCTCTTGACCGTTTATTTTGACTTGTCTGACATTGATTCTTCTCAGTAATTGAGGAATATCGTCTGCAATCAGATCAATCACCCCTTTTGCTAAAGCGTCTTCAGCAGATAAACTGGCTGATTCACGCACCGCTTCCATTGCCCATTCTGGATTGCGGCCCTGCATTTGTGCTAAAGAGCGTAAATACGCTTCAGCATCGTTCACCATTTTATGGATCATGGTTTCGCTGCTTGAGCGAATCGTTTTATTTGTTTTATCTGTTTCATCTCCAGGCGTTGATGCTTTATCTGGTTCATCTTTGGAATCGCCAGTTGGATCAGGTAGCCCTCCAAACCCGCCAATCGTGACAGGTGTTGCCGCGCCTAAATTGGTACCGGGTGCCATCGCAGCGACATGGCTGGCGTAAAGAATATACGTTCCTGCACTGGCTGCCCGTGCGCCAGAAGGTGAAACGTAAGTGATGACGGGTATGGGAGAAGCTATGATGGCTTGCACGATATCACGCATAGCCATATCCAGCCCCCCAGGGGTATCCATTTGCAACACGATCACATTCACGCGATTTTCTCGTGCTTCTTCCAAACCGCGTTTTATATAATCGGCTGTCGCGGGCCCGATAGCGCCTTTAATTTCCAATACCCAAGCTTTGCCAGCCGCTTGTAGCTGGAAAGGTAGCGCCAATGATAACAGAACTAACAACAGTGATGAGAATAAACGTTTTTTCATAATATATAAATGTATCTCAAATAATAAGAAAGCGGGTGCTCTATTTTTATTTCCAATATCGGGTGGGTAAGCGGGCGGAACAAAAATTGTCCCAAAATCTAACCGCCCGCTTGCCCACCCTCTTTTTTAATCATTTTTTAAAAATTGTATGTCTTTGGAAAGTGCTTTAGGTGTCTGATGTAAATTGGAAAAGACGGTATCGGGTAATTCTATTTTAACTGTTGTCATAAATCGTTCTCCTTTTTTGGGTTGTTCAACCAATGTGGGTTTTAAGTATTCGGTTAATCCGTGTCATGATCTGAAGCAGAATCAGTGTTCTATCATATCACCTATATGATATCACAAAGATTTACGTTCTAACTTTACTTTGCCAGGCAAAAATTCGCAAACTAAAGTTGGAACGTAGAGCAACGATTGTTTTAATTTTTCAGAGTACATTGTCATTAATAATTAATAATTGATAATTGAAACATAAATCTATTTACTTTATGATTTGACATGATTTAAAATGAACGTCGTTGCTTGAAGCGATACTCCAAATTGTTGCATTTTGAGTCCACCTATCTAAATACTGTTATCGCTTAAAGTAATTTGAAAACGGATGCTTTCGCAAGAGCGAGAGTATCAATCACTTTTCGTCTCTCTTTCCTTCATGTCTTCACTTCTTAGGCAACTCCCAAATAAGATTAATATACCACTGACTTGATCATCGAGATGACGATAAACCGACAAACGGGGAATGAATGTTATGTATCGACAACTGATTGTTTTTATGGCCATTTTTGGGTCATTATGGCTTTTGCCGGCTTCTGCCAATGAGCGGCCTGGCAATTTGCCTGATGGCCTGAATCCTGGCACACTTGAAGTGTTGCAAATTGGGGATGAAAAACCAACTCAAAAATTGGAAATGCCCCTACAGCATACTGATGTCAAAATTGAAGTCTCCGGTTTTGTCGCCAGTGCTGTTGTCACTCAGCGTTATTATAACCCTTTTAAAAAGCCAATTGAGGCCGTTTATACTTTTCCATTACCCAATGATGCTGCGGTGGATGATATGCAGATGATCATTGGGCAACGTACCATTAAAGGCCTGATCAAACGTCGCAAGGAAGCGCGTGAGATTTATGAACAGGCGCGTCAACAGGGGCAAAGGGCCTCTTTGTTGGAGCAAGAACGGCCTAATATTTTTACCCAATCCGTCGCGAATATTATGCCCGGCGATAATATTCAGATCAGGATTCGTTATGTCAATATCTTGCGTTATGATCTGGGGCATTATGAATTGGTTTTCCCTATGGTAGTGGGCCCGCGGTATATTCCAGGCGATGTCGCAGTTGGGCACAGTGGCACAGGTTGGGCATTGGATACTGATGTTGTACCTGACGCTTCTCGTATCACGCCACCGGTGTTGAGGCCGGGCACACGTAGTGGACACGATATTGCCTTATCGGTGAAATTGGATGCTGGCGTGCCCATTAAAAATGTGCAGTCTCCTTCTCATATTATTAAGACAAGCGTGATTAATCAGCATGAAAGCGATATCAAGCTTCACCCTGCTGATACTTTGCCGAATAAAGATTTCGTGCTACGTTATGAAGTGGCAGGCACCGTGCCTGAAATCGCGACGATTGCTCACCATGATGAACGGGGTGGTTTTTTTACTTTGATCATTCAACCTCAAAAAACGGTGAAGGATGATCAAGTGATTCCGCGTGAATTGATTTTTATTGTCGATACATCGGGATCAATGCGTGGTTTTCCGCTTGACAAATCGAAAGAAGCCATGCGGCGGCTGATTAACGGTATGCGCCCACTTGATATCTTTAATGTAGTGCGCTTTGCCGGAGATACGGGCACTTTATGGGAGAAGCCAAAACAGAACACGCCTGCTCATGTTAAAGAAGCTTTGGCTTATGTAGAAGGATTCCAAGGCCGCGGTGGAACGCGAATGCGGCAAGGTATATTAAAAGCACTCGCGCAACCCGCGAATGCGGGTTATTTACGCATTGCTTTCTTGCTGACAGACGGTTATATCGGTAATGAGTTTGGGATTTTGCAAGCCATTGAGCAGGATCAGCGCGGTGCGCGCGTATTCAGTTTAGGCGTTGGCTCATCCGTTAATCGCTATTTGTTAGAACGGGTGGCGGAAGTTGGTCGAGGCGAGGCTTTTTATGTGCGTCAGGATGAAAACAGCCATAAAGTGATTGACCAGTTTTTTAAACGAGTTGATCGCCCGGCCTTAGCCCATATTGAAATCGACTGGGGCAATCTGGATGTCAGCGAACTTCAACCTGCCAAAATCCCTGATTTATGGGCAGGCCAACCGATTCGTATTCATGGACGCTACACTCAGGGCGGTGAAGCAACCATAACCGTGCGTGGGCGAAGCGGAAAATGGCCTTATCAACAACAATTGCGTGTTCGACTGCCTCAAAACGAATCTGCCCATGAAGCGATGGCAACCGTGTGGGCGCGTCAAAAGGTGCGCGAATTGATGAACCAAATGGTACGCGAAAGGCAAACCAAAGCACTGATTGAAGCCATCACACAAATCGGTTTAACTTTTCGACTCATGACGCAATGGACAAGCTTTGTCGCGGTAGAAGAAAAGGTGGTTAATGTTGGCGGGAAACTAGAAACCGTTGTTCAAGAAGTAGAGATGCCAGAAGGGGTTTCTTATGAAGGCGTATTTGGTGAAGCACCCGCGCCAGTACCAGCAGCGGTTACGAAAGGTTTTAGAAGTGGAGGATTCATAGCGAAAGGGCCCCAAGCCTCATCATCATACGCGCCGAGAATAAAGGGAAGTCAGCACAATCAGGCATTCGCACCCCCCCCCTATATTAGATCCAAACCAGCCTATCGTGCCTCGCCAAGTTCAAGCCATGACAGCCCCACCTTGGGTAGCAACAGAACGCCGTCATTGAAGCGTGGCCAAAATACCGTCACCTTTGAACCGGGTAAAGCCAGCTTAAGTGAGCCGGCCAAACGTGTTTTAGAACTACTGGCGATAGAGATTTGTCAGAAGAGTGCTCAGATCAAGAGAATAGTGATTACGGGTCACACAGATAACAGCCAACTTGATGATTTTAAAAACAAATTATCAAGAGAACGCGCAGTGGCCGTGGCTGATTATTTGATGAAACACTGTGCTGTATTGACGCGCGGTAAACTGATTATCAGGGCTCGTGCCGATTTACTGCCCATTGCAGATAATAGTACAGAAGCCGGCCGTGCCAAGAATCGGCGTGTGGAGATTCATATCTGGTAATATATTTTATGTAGGGGCTGCCCTTGCGTGTTCGCCCAAAGCGAACAACATGATTACCCAGATGACACGAACAATTTTAGTTAGGAACCATCACACTAAATACTTTAAGACAATAAATAAACGCTAAAGACGCAAAAGGCGCAAAAGACGCAAAAGACATTCGGTAGAAAAATCTAGCGTCTCTTGCGCCTCTTGCGCCTTTTGCGTTAAAAAGAATGAGTACAGCGGATCAGGGGATTGAACGGATTGATGAGTGGAGTGTTGAAAGTCATGGGGTTGCTCTGAACTGAGCCGCGTTAAAAAGCATTAAAGAAAAGAAAACGCTAAAGACGCTAAAGACGCTAAAGGCGCAAAAGACATTCTGTATGTTCACTTTTGCTTTTTATAATCAAAGCCTTTTTTGGCATACTTGTAGTTAATTAGTACAGCTATTAATTAGTACAGCTATTAATTATAGCTCGGTGCATATGAGTTTGCACTTTTTTTGCTGTCCAATTATGTTCTGAAAGGTACATAAGTAGGTACACAAGAGTATTTTAACAATTCCTTATATATAGTCGTTTTGTTAAAATACTTTTGTTGAGCTACTTAACTGTGTTTTCAGGTGCAAACTCATATGCACCAAGCTATAGTACAGCGAATTACTGGGATAAGCTAATTAAGGCCAAGTCAGTCAAGGGTTAAAATTCGTTTATCCTCGTAATTCGTTGTACTAACTACGGCTCCTGCCAGCTATTAGTACATCTAATTACTGTAGTACAGCGAATTACTGTAGTACATCTAATTACTGTAGTACAGCGAATTACTGGGATAAGCTAATTAACTCATTAACACTTCCACTTCTAATTTTTCTCCATAATAATTGGCTAAAACGCCTACCTTCATTCCCAACATGTTCATTCTTTTTTTCATAATCACGCCCATCATTTCGTCTATCGTTTTAAGTGCAAAAACGCCTAATAATATTTTCTGATTAACTTGAATGATTTGTGCATTGAGCTCACCGATATAGTTTTGATCGAAATAAAGGGGAAGTTTTTGGAAAAATTGAAATGGGATATTTTGATGTTGTAGTTCAATCATGACAGCTTGTCGATAAACGCGGTGAATAAATCCGGGCCCCAGTGTAAAGTGAACACGGTGCAATGCTTCAAAGATCAAATCAAGCCATTCAGGATAAGGCGTATTTTCTGTACGTGTTTTAGGTTGCCATTGAAAATCGACGGATTTGTTTCGGATAAAGTTAGGTAAACGTTCGTATTGAAGGGATTTTGTGCCAAAGTTGGCAATGATGGCTAAATCGGCTTGAGTGAGTTTAAGGTAAGAAATGGTTTGTGCTTTGTGAAGGGGTTTAATAGCGGAATCGACTTTGATTTCGAGGATGATTTGCCCTTGTTCAAGCCAGTGATCGATCTGGAAAAAACCAGCGGTTTGGTTTCGGTAAGCAACGATAAAGTCTTTTTCGGGGATGCAGTGAATACCTTGTTTTTGTAGGCCAAATGTAATGGCTTGTTGGTAGAATTTTTCAGGTAATTGTGGGCCAAGTTGGTTATAGACTTTTATGAGGATACCTTGAACAAGGTAGCTGAGTTCTTTGTGGATGAGCTTGGACATTGTGGTGTGTGATTATCAATGCTCGGTTAGTGGAAGTGTACAGCTATTAATTAGTACAGCGAATTACTGGGATAAGCTAATTTATCAAGGCCAAGCTTTTGGTTAGTACAGCTATTAATTAGTACAGCGAATTACTGGGATAAGCTAATTTAAAATCAAAGTGGGCAAAGAATTAAATTCGTTTATCCCAGTAATTCGTTGTACTTGTGCGACTTTGCTCAACGGCCTGTCAACCCTAGACGAAAAATTTCTCCTTTAATTTCAATAACTTACAAGGCATAAACGGGTGTGATTTTTGCATCAAAATTCTCGTCTCTTTTGGCATAGTTATTGCGTTTATCATTTACTTAAAAATCAATGAGTTATAAGCTCCATTTTTTGAAGAAAACCCCGCTTTTGGCCTACCCTCAAAAAACTCGTCACGTTGCTGATTTTAAAGGTTTTTGTAAAAACGATACCTTGCAAAAACGCGATATCATTTTTGATTAATCAGCATAGACGCGAAGCACAGCATCTCTACCCCTCATTAATCGCATTTTTTAAAATTTTATATCAATAAAATCAACAACAAACAGAATCGTCAATTTAATTTTTAAAGACACATATTTAGAAATGCTATTAAAACAAGTTATTGAAATCTCAGTCTTTTTGTGTTGTTGGCCTACGGGATAGCTGCTCTTTTTAATGGGCGAAAAATCGGCTTTTTGAGGCCTTTTTGCGATCTCGGTTTTTGAGCTCAGTAAAATACTGATAACGGGCTATTTTCTTGTGAAATGAATATTTCTCATAATACATCATATCATTTTATATTGCAACCTAAAAAATATAACTCGACTAAAAAACAGTCTAACCCCTCAATATATTGAAATCTTTAGGTTTTTTGTTTTCAAAAGGGCAACCACAAGGGATTGCCCCTACAAAGAACAACGACAAGGGATCGTCTAATGTTCGTATAATATATTATAGCGATATTGTCGCAAAGTACCCAACATCAACGCCAGACTATCGCGCATGGGTTTTCGTAAATAGGGCTCAGCATCATCGTACCAGGTTGTAAAAAATAGATTACGGCCCTGTTTATCCAAGCGACACCCATTGTCTTTGGTTTGATAAAAATGCTTAGGGGGCAATAGGCCCTCTTGCACTTTTTGCCATAACCAATGATCAACCCAAGGGCGCACTGGTTCTAAAACATCCAATGCCAGTGAAGGCCGGTTGCGGCTTGGAATATGTAGGAAACCTAGGGCCAAATCCAAACCATAACGGCTGGCCAAATGTCCAACGCTATTGCCCGCTAAAGTATAGCCCAGCGATAACAAGGCATTGACCGGATCAAGTGGCGGACGGCGATTACGCTCTTTAAACCCCCACGCATTGTCCCACAAAGTGCGCCATTGCGCCAAATAGTTTTTGCTGACACTGCCCTCAATACCCATCAGAGTGGCATTATCAAAGGCACGATTAATTTTATCCTGGGAACTCGAAAAATCATGCTTTAAATTATAATAAGTAAGCCATTCGGATTGAGCGCGGATTTTTGCCGCCACCATTTTCCGCGCCAGCGACAAACGAACCCTTTCATCAAAATAGCTTTGATACTGCGCGAAACGCAATTTAAAATGGCTTTCCCCATGAGGAAACAAATTGACAGCATTTCCCTTACTTTGTCCGGGCAAAAATATCATGCTCACTTCTCCCGCTTCGGCCGCACGTATAACCGCTGTTGACACAGAAGCATCGCCATGCACCACAATGCGACGCAGCGCACTAATGCCCACCCGATGTTGTTCACCATCAGAATAATGTAGACAAACCACTTGCCGATTACTACTTAATTTTAACTCTGCCCCACGAGAATCGACCAACAAAGTCATCGCACCCATGATGCCCTCCTTTTCCACACACGTTGCCACACATTGGCAGATCGTTTATGAGAAGCGGTGTGTGAAGCGGCCAGTTTATCGCTTTTCAACCAAGGCAAGGCAGGTACACCAGATCGCCCGGCCCATTCCCCATTTTGCAAGGCCTTTAATAATAAACGCCCCTTGTTCGCCATTGCCTTAACCGATGTTTGGGAGGATTGGAATAAACGGGCCCAATCCACTTGTCTCAATCCCCCTTTTGAAAACAAGGCGAGTGCAAAATTTATTTTGCGAAGGCGCGACATTCGTTACAAATTTAAACGCAAAAGACGCAAAAGGCGCAAAAGGCGCAAGAGACGTTTCTCTTTCTTTTGACAAACGAGCATTTTTAGCGTTTGCTTCGGTTCGATTTTGCCACGGAATGACACTTCAATGCACGGACTCTTTCCGTGTTTTTCCGTGTTTTTCCGTGGCTAATATCCCAATTTTTATCACGATTGAACTTTTTATATAGCCCCTACACAACTTTTTTGAGCAATCCTTTCAATTCTGGAATACACGAGCCACAATTGCTACCCGCTTTTAATTTGTCGCCTATTTGTGCAGGTGTACGCAAATTTTGCTCATAAATCCCTTTTAACAGTTCATTGCGCCTGACATTAAAACAAGCGCAAATCGTACTGTCTCTTTGTTCTTCTGCTGGGCTAGTCAATAAACCTAAACGCTCGGCCGGGCTTAAACTGTCTTTGGTAAACAGCGTTATTAAACCTTGGCGTGCAGGTAATTTTTGATCTTGAGCAATAAACACACAAATATTTAAATGCCCATCTATGATGTTAGCGCAACGATAACGCCCTGTTGCCCGATCTTGATATTCTAACCATTCTAGATTTTCTCCAAAATGTTGATGTACCCAATCGGCCCAGTTATCCGGGCGCGTTTTTCCCGCTAATTCATATCGCCAACCATTATCACTTAAGATTTTAGCCCAATAATTGATGTGTTCGTCTGGTAGCGTTAAGGGGTGTTTTGACAAAATAAAACCTTGCCATGCTGGACGATAGAGTGAAATACGCACGGGCGTATGTTTAAATTCAGGTTGTCCTGAAATCGGATCCGTACTGGACATGATCAAGGCATCGATTACTGCACGACTACTATTTTGAGCATTGAAGTGCATGGGTACAAACACATTGCCGATTTGTTGATTCTGACTGACTTTCGCACGGCCGATCCATTGCCCTAAACGACTGGTGACTTGAACTAAACTCCCTTCATTAATGTCTACCGTTTTGGCATCATCAGGGTGAATTTCGACATACGATTCATCAATGTGTCTTAATAATCGCGCCGATTTGCCAGTACGTGTCATGGTATGCCATTGATCACGAATACGGCCCGTATTCAGGATTAACGGAAATTTCACATCCGGTAAATGGGCAGGCAGACGCGGCGTGATGCTGATCAACTGGGCTTTTCCACTTTGCGTAAAAAACCGTCTATCGGTGAACAGGCGGGCTGTACCTCTTAAACCGGTGCAGTGTTCAACATTTTGGAGATTATCAATCGGATCGCAGATGGGCCATTGGACAGGTTTTAAGGTTTGATATTCTTCATCCGAAAGCGGTAATAAACCGCTTAAATCCAAATCGCGACTCCCATTGTTTTTGTAGCCCGATAGGGTGGCATATTCTCGGAAAATATCAGCCGGGGAACGGTAAGCAAATTGTTTGGCATAACCCAGACGTTCCGCAATTTGACTGATAATCCACCAATCCGGTTTCGCTTCACCTGGCGCGTCTAAAAAAGGCCGTTGTCTGGAAATACGCCGTTCTGAATTAGTCACCGTACCGTCTTTTTCCCCCCAAGCCAGGGCTGGCAATAAGATATCAGCATAAGCTGTCGTATCATTATGGCGAACACAATCGGAAACGACGACTAATTCACATTGTTCTAATGCCTGTTTCACAGCATGGCTATTCGGTAAACTGACAGCCGGATTGGTTGCCATAATCCAAATGGCTTTCACTTTGCCAGCAGCCATCGCTTTGAATAAATCGACCACTTTTAACCCAGGCTCAGTGGGCATCAATGGAGAATGCCAAAAGTCTTGCACCAGGGCGCAATGTTCAGGTGTAAAATCCATGTGAGAAGCTAATTGATTAGCCAATGCCCCAACTTCACGGCCTCCCATCGCATTAGGTTGGCCAGTCATCGAAAAAGGCCCCATCCCCGGTTTACCCAATCGCCCCGTCGCTAAATGACAATTGATAATGCTATTGACTTTATCAGTGCCACTGGTGGATTGATTAACGCCTTGAGAATAGAGTGTCACGACTTTTTTATTTTGGGCTTTATGCTGTCGGAGAATGTGTACAACATCGCAAACAGCTTTATGGTTTAGTCGCGCCGCTGTTTGAACAAGCTAAAGTGTGTGCTAATCATTTAGCTTTTTTAGGGTATTCCCGTTATGAAGGCTCAGTGATTTCAACCAAATTGAAAGTCACTGGCATTGATTTATTTTCAGCCGGCAATTTTCAGGGCAATGACAATACCGATGAACTGATTTTTCAAGATCCAAGCCAAGGGATTTATAAAAAATGGGTTGTTGAAGATAACCGGATTAAAGGGGCCGTACTTTATGGGGATACCCTAGATGGCAGTTGGTATTTGCAGTTGATGCGTGACAACGTTGATATTAGTAATCAACGTGATCGTTTATTATTTGGACAAGCTCATTTAGGAGACAGTGGATACGGTGAAACCCAATCGGCCAGCTTGATGAGTGAAAACACTGAAATTTGTGGGTGTAATGGCGTTTGTAAAGGCACGATTGTCAAGGCGATCATTGAAAAAAACCTGTTTACCTTAGAAGAGGTTCGGGCCCATACCAAAGCTTCTAGTTCTTGTGGTTCTTGTACCGCATTGGTAGAACAAATACTGGCCTCGACATTGGGTAGTGAGTATTCAACTTCTCCGAAAACCAAACCGCTATGTGGTTGTACGGAGTACACCCACGATGATGTACAACGCGTGATTAAGGAACAACATCTAACCCATATTCCAGCCGTCATGGGCTTTATGAACTGGAATACGCCAGATGGCTGTCATGTTTGTCGTCCAGCCCTGAATTACTATTTATTATGTACTTGGCCTGGGGAATATCAAGATGATGCCCAATCACGTTTTATTAATGAGCGTGTGCATGCCAACATCCAAAAAGATGGTACTTACTCCGTTGTCCCTCGCATTTGGGGTGGTATGACAACACCGGAAGAATTACGGGCCCTTGCCGATATTGCGGAAAAATTTAAAGTACCCAGTGTGAAATTTACTGGCGGGCAACGCATTGACTTATTAGGCTTGAAAAAACAAGATTTACCGGCTGTCTGGCGTGATCTGAATAAAGCCGGTTTAGTCTCCGGACATGCTTATGGCAAGGCCTTACGCACCGTCAAAACGTGTGTCGGTTCGGAATGGTGTCGTTTTGGTACCCAAAATTCAACAGAAATGGGGATTAAATTGGAAAAATTCACATGGGGTTCTTGGACACCGCATAAATTCAAAATGGCCGTTTCCGGATGTCCCCGTAATTGTTCAGAAGCCACGATTAAAGACTTTGGTGTTGTAGCCGTCGAATCTGGTTGGGAATTACATGTTGGCGGCAATGGCGGCATCAAAGTCCGAGTCACGGATTTACTGTGCAAGGTAGAAAGCCAAGAAGAGGTTTTAGAATACTGTGCCGCCTTCCTCCAATTATACAGAGAAGAAGCGCATTACCTAGAACGCACAGCCCCTTGGATAGAACGGGTGGGTTTAACCTACGTTCAAGAACGCGTTGTTGAAGATGGAGAGAATCGGAAAGGGTTATATGACAAATTTATAGCCTCACAACAGCAAGCCCAAAAAGATCCATGGCAAGCGCGTGCGACAGAAGGTGTCGCCCAACATGAATTTACCTTCTTAAATGCGGGTGTTTCTCAATCACAAGCAACAGCAGGAGGTGTTTAATGGAAAATCGTCATCACATTGGGCATCTCAAAGACATTCCCCGTTTAGGATCACGAGTGATTTCAACAGAACAAGGTGAGATTGCGATTTTTCGGACGACAGATGATAGCGTATTTGCCGTCTCGAATCGTTGTCCTCATAAATAAAAGCGGCCCCTTATCAGAAGGGATTGTGCATGGGCATACCGTCACTTGCCCTTTACACAATTTACGCCTGAATTTAGAAAATGGAGAAGCCATAGCTCCCGACGAAGGTTGTGTAGAGCGGTTTACGGTTCACGTTGATGCTTCAGGAGAATTATTTTTAGAACTGTAGGCACAATCCCTTGTGATTGCCCTGCAATATCGGTATTGTTGCGCCTCTTGCGCCTCTTGCGTTAAAAAAGATTTCAAGAAAACGCTAAAGACGCAAAAGGCGCAAAAGACGCAAAAGACGTTTGGTAGAAAAATCTAGCGTCTCTTGCGCCTCTTGCGCCTTTTGCGTTAAAAAAAAAGTACCCGATAAATGGAAACCACCCTCTCACCAAGCAGTGATATCCCCTGATCCGTTGTACTTGAGCGACTTTGCTCAACGGCCTGTCAACTTTCATTATTAATAGAGCTATTGATCTCTTGTTTCAATGAGCGACTTTGCTCAACGGCCTGTCAACCCTAGACGAAAAATTTCTCCTTTAATTTCAATAACTTACAAGGCATAAACGGGTGTGATTTTTGCATCAAAATTCTCGTCTCTTTTGGCATAGTTATTGCGTTTATCATTTACTTAAAAATCAATGAGTTATAAACGCCATTTTTTGAAGAAAACCCCGTTTTTGGCCTACCCCCAAAAACCTCGTCACATTGCTGATTTTAAAGGTTTTTGTGAAAACAAGGCATTGCAAAAACGCGATCTCATTTTTGATTAATCAGCAGAGACGTGAAGCATCGCGTCTCTACCCCTCATTAATCGCATTTTTTTAATTTTATATCAATAAAATCAACAACAAACAGAATCATCAATTTAACTTTTTAATACAATCATTGAGTAAGGCTATTAAGACAAGTTATTGAAATATCAGTCTTTTTGTGTTGTTGGCCTATTTCGATAGCTGCTCTTTTTAAAGGGCGAAAAATAGGCATTTTTAAGCCTTTTTGCGATCTCGGTTTTTAAGGTCAGTCACTATAAATACTGATAACGGGCTTTTGTCCATCGTGAAAAAACGGATGAAGTTTACATCATGTCGTTTCGTATTGCAAACCCTTGTGGCAGAAAATAGCTTATTAAATCTCTAATAGATTGAAATCTTAATGGTTTTTGTTTGAGATAGAACGCTGATTAATCTTTTTGAGCAAAGCGATTGCTTTTGCCCGAATCAAAACAGCTTGATCATAACGGTCAAGCAATTCTTGAGTCTGATTTGAAGGGCCTTGAGTCAAGTCAGTTTCAGGTTGTTGGGCAGACAATGTTTCCATCTTTCTTAAGTCTACTCGATCCATGACGGTATGTATAATGCGCCATAAATCTTGATCTTCAAGACTGTCTAATTTAGACAACGTGGGAGCCAGTTCAGGAGGCAATGAGGTATCTGTACTGGCTTGAGGTTCAGGTTGGCACTGGCGTATATCGTTTTGAATGAAGTCTGTCACTGCGATTCGCAATTGCTGTTTGGAAATGTGATAGGTTTGCAATTGTTGAGTTAATGATTCTGGCAGATCAATCGTTAAAGTCGTCATAAATCGCTCCTGTAATTCAAAATTAATTCGAGATAAGTACTGAACCCTAAATTTTTAGAGATATACTGTCCACCGTTATAATTTGCGCTTTTGCCGTTCAAAAACTCGCAAATTTTGATTTAGTCACCACCACCTGACTTGAGCTTTCAGCCGCTGAGTTAAAATTTAAAAGCGCAATTTATGACGATGCCAAGTATAAACAAACGAATCAGTGAGAATAAACAACATGTTTGATCACTATTTTGGTAAAGCAACGGGCACTGTTCAAGATTACACGATTTCTTCCAGCGAAACCGCCAAAGCATTTGGCAAAATCTATGTTCGCAAAACGGCCAAGCAATTACAAATACAATTAACGATTTTAATGCCACCGTCAGGGCAAGCCGCAGAAGGTTGGCAAACCGGTGCCGCTTTAGATGCCAGTTCATCAATGACGAGTGCTTATGGTAGAGAATTAAAAGGGGAATTACCGCAAAAAGTCACTCAAGCCTATAAAAAAAAAGCCTGGATTCGACAAGAAGAAGAAGATGGAATGCGATTTAGAATCTTTGAAAAGGCAGCCGTAACAGAGGCACTGGAAAACGGTTATTTTAAATATAGCGACAATCTCGTTCAACCAACGGCGCGAAAATTTATCGCTTATTTAGCCAGCACACTTGATATCAACGGCCGCACAAGCTTGATTTATTGGGCCTGTGGCAACGGTTCCCAATATGAAGAGGTGGGTGATATACAGGCAGAAGACTGTGAAAGCCTCACGATTCAAGGCCCTAAAACAGTCCGATTGGGTACAGGTACACACTTGCAACCTGCACTGGCATACTATTGCACTCGTTTTGCAGAAGCGCAACGGGGCCTGTTTATCTTTATTACTGATGGCTATATTGATGATTTAGAAGCCGTTAAACGTTATAGCACCAAACTGGCAAAAGACATTGCCGCTAACAAACGCAACGTGATCAAATGTATATTGATAGGTATTGGCAAAGAAGTCGATGAAAAACAAATGACCGCTTTAAGTACTTTCGCCAAAAATTTTCAGGTATTTTAATAGAAGCAATGTTTATTTGTAATTAGAGACGCTTCGCGATCGCGTCTCTACAATTCGCGGTTTCGTCGGCTCTGCCTCGCGTCTCTTATGCGGTAAAATACCTGTTTATTTGTGGTTCAGTACTTAGATGATCTCGATACCGGTACCCCGATTGATATTTGGGCTCATAAACTGGCCGATGACATGCGAGAGTTAATAGAAATCTTTGCCGATATAGTCGATGAAAACCAGATCATCGCGCCCACAGGCACGATTTATGATTCAGATGGGCAACTCATTAAAAAATTGACCGACGGTTTACCTGCCAAAATCGTTTTTGAACTCCCCGTCAATAGCCCATGGTTTGAAATGGAAATCATGGAAGAACGTATTCGTCAAACCGTCGCGTACAAAGCTTGAGCCTTGTACGCAAAAAAGCACTTAAGCCTGAGGGGGCACGTAATCAGGCGGTGTGGTTGCCTCACCTTCTCCAAATAAGAATTTTTTCATTTCCTCTTGAACCATTTTACGGGTTTTGGGATCCGCGGGTGACAAGCGATATTCATTAATCAACATCGTTTGCTGTTTCTTCCACATTTCCCAAGCCTCATCAGAGACGGTTTCATAAATCTTTTTTCCCAATTCACCAGGATAAGGTGGCACTTTTAAACCTTCTGCTTCTCTATCCAATTTAACGCAATGAACCATGCGACTCATAACAATAATTCTCCTGTATTAAGTAAAGTTAATTGTGTCAGCAATCGAGCCACTGGGGCCGCTAAACCATAAGCCTGCGGCTTCTCAAGATTGTGCCAGACAGTCTCTTTTAGGGCTACCGTTTCACAAACATCGGCCTGAATTGGCATCAATACCGGCGTAATGTCTAAATGAAAATGAGTAAACGTATGACGTAAAGACTGCCAAGTATAGCACTTTGGCGCTTTGCAACCCAGATAGCGTTGACACCATGTCGGAATATCATCGGCCGTCGGACATTCAGGAAAACTCCATAAGCCACCCCATATTCCGCTCAGAGGCCGTTTTTCTAGCAAAACCTCACCCCACTGATTTTGCAACATCATAAAAATCGCGCTTTTCTCCGGTAACTTTTTACGCGGTTTAGGTGTGGGATAAGCGATTTCATGCCCATTTTGATGGGCGGCACAATCGAGATGAAAAGGACAAAGTTGACAAAGTGGATGACGACGAGTGCAAACCGTCGCGCCCAAATCCATGATAGCCTGCGTATAAGCCGCAACGCGCCGATTCGGCGTATTGTTATCCGCTAAATCCCATAACGCCTCCGCGACTTTCTTATCCCCCGGCCATCCCTCAAGCGCATAATAGCGACACAAGACTCGTTTAACATTCCCATCCAGAATCGAGTGACGCATCCCGTGCGCCAGCGCCAAAATCGCCCCCGCAGTTGAGCGTCCAATCCCAGGTAAATCGATCAACTTCTCTAAATCAGTCGGTAATGCCCCGCCATAATCCGTGCAAACGATTTCCGCCGTTTTATGTAAATTGCGTGCCCTGGCATAATATCCCAAACCCGTCCAAAAGTGCAGCACTTCATCTAACGAAGCATTCGCCAAGGTTTGCAACGAAGGAAATTGGCACATAAACCGCTGATAATAAGGGATAACCGTATTCACTTGAGTTTGCTGTAGCATGATTTCTGACACCCAAACACGGTAAGATGTCGATTCAGCCTGCCAAGGTAAATCAGTCCGCCCATATTTGTCAAACCAAATCAGCAAACGTTGACTAAAAGTCTTAGTAGACATATTATCAGTTATCAGTTATCAATGTAGGGTGGGTAAGTTCGTTTCGACGCCCAGCGTCGAAACGAACTTGCCCACCATCGAAACGAACTTGCCCACCATCCTTGCCCACCATCCCGCTGTACATTATCAGTTATAAATTATCAGTCATAAAAAATTCCCGTTTCTTGTTCAACGAGATTGAACATAATTCTTGAAAACATAAGCAGATCAATTAAAATATACTTGAATATACTTAGCGCGGTAACAAATTTTCAGGCAAAAGTACAGCGAAGCGAAACTTTTGCCTGAAAAACTTTTTCATGAGGATGGTGGGCAACAAAAACACGTTACCCACCATTTCACGCTAAAGTTTCGCGGAGCGAAACTTTAGCGTGAAATACATAAAAGTCAAAAAAAATTTAAATCTTTGCGTCTCTTGCGTCTCTTGCGTTATGAAAAACTTAAATTCATCTCATCTAAATCAAGGAGAATAAATCACTATGAAAGCTATTTTATTAACCGCAGCCGGGGGCACAGAATCCCTGAAAATGACAGAAGTGGAAACCCCTCAATTATCCGATCCCCATTTCATACGAGTGCGTCTCCACGCAGCCGGCATCAATCCCGTTGATTTCAAAATGCGAAGCCGTGGCGGCATGGCACCTGATAAACTACCCATTATTTTGGGTTGTGATGGTGCCGGTGTTGTTGATGCCATAGGCGAAGCCGTCACACGTTTCAAAATCGGTGACGAAGTATACTTCTTTAACGGCGGGATCGGCACTGAAGAACAAGGCAATTATGCCGAATACACCACCCTTCACCAAGACTATGCCGCCCTCAAACCCCAAAAACTATCAATGCCCCAAGCCGCCGCCTTACCCTTAGCGTGGCTAACCGCCTGGGAATCCCTAATAGATCGCGCCCAATTGCAAGCCAATCAAACCGTCTTAATTCATGCCGGAGTCGGCGGCGTTGGACACTTAGCCGTACAACTCGCCAAAAGCAAAGGGGCACGTATCGCCGTCACCATCAGCAATCCAGAAAAAGCCGAATTAGCCCAATCGCTAGGCGCAGATTACAGCATAGATTACACCCAAACCGACTTTGTCCAAGCGACACTAGACTGGACAAACGGGGCCGGCGTTGATACTGTTTTCGACACCGTAGGCGGCGACATCTTCTGCCGTTCCATCTCATGCACCCGCATATACGGCAAAATCGTCACACTCCTAGAACCGCCTTGCGAAAGCAGCGCGATCAAAACCGCCAAATTCCGCAATCTCAGCCTCATTTACGAACTCATGCTCACCCCCATGATTCAAAAAATGCACGACACACGAATAGCCCAACGACAAATGATAGAAGAAGCCAGTCGCATGATAGAGGCCGATCAATTGCACATCAAAGTCAGTCAAACCTTACCCCTATCCCAAGTTGCAGAAGCGCACCGCCTAATAGAAACAGGGCATAGCAGCGGTAAAATTGTCCTGACGATGGTTTAAAAAAGGTTTCTTATTTATTATAACGAATTTTGGGTGGGGCGTGTTCGCCCTTTCAAAGACAAAGCCCCCTTACCACCTATCCGTTTTCTATAATGCGATGTTTCTTTGCTATGCCTCGCGTCTGTGTTTTTGTATAAACGCGAAGCCTCGCGTCTGTGTTTTTGTATAAACGCGACGCCTCGCGCCTCTGTTTTTGTAGAAACGCGAAGCCTCGCATCTCTGTTTTTGTAGAGACGCGATGCCTCGCATCTGTGTTTTTGTATAAACGCGAAGCCTCGCGTCTGTGTTTTTGTAGAGACGCGAAGCCTCGCGTCTGTGTTTTTGTAGAGACGCGATGCCTCGCGTCTGTGTTTTTGTAGAGACGCGATGCCTCACTAGAGACGCTTCGCGATCGCGTCTCTACCGTGGAAATAATCCATTCTCCTAAGTACTTTTGACAAACTGATAGGTGATAAGGACAAAGCCACATTATTTTATCGAAGCTCGGAACGAAGTGTGTACAAAAACTGACAAGTCATATCAAAAAGGCCTCAACCCCGAAAAGGAGGATGCAATGCAAACCTCCCCCAAGCCAATTAGACAACCACGCTTCATCTACACCCAAAGGTGCTAAGTCTTGTTGTAAGCGACCACCAGCGGCGAATTTCATTTGGGTTCTACCATTTTTCTTATCAACTTCGTAAGTTGTTGATAGAACGCTGATTGTCATGATTTACGCTGATTAATCAGGATGGGGGGCAAGCGTTTGGTTCGATTTGAGGAATAATTTGAAGTCAATGGCGACAGCGATCCCACCCGACAAGATGATTGACGCTGATTAGGATGGTGGGCAAGCGTTTGGTTCGATTTGAGGAATAATTTGAAGTTAGTGCCGCCCGCTTACCCACCCTACATTTAATCCAAACGAAAAATGCTATAGCTTGTCCACCTAGATCGCTTGAGCCAATTTCCCTATATTGAGGGCCTCCAAATAAGGCATTTCTGCTAACAGGGGTACTTCTAAACGCTCTTTCAGGGTTTCAATAGAGGCTTGCGCGTCAAAATCGGGATCAATGGGATTCGCTATCCAACCGGCCAAGGTGCAGCCATCGCGTATAATCGTTTCGGCGCTTAACAAGGCATGATTAATACAGCCTAAACGCAAACCGACCACTAAAATGACGGGCACTTTTAAAGCGAGTACGATATCTTTTAAACTTTGTGTGCGATTTATGGGTACCCGCCAACCGCCTACGCCTTCTATTACTAAAGCTTCAGCTTGTGCTGCTAATTGCTGATATTGACTGATAATGGTTTCTAATTCAATGGTTTGCCCTACTTGTGCTGCTGCAATATGAGGTGCGATAGGGGGTGCAAAGGCGTAAGGATTAACCCAGTCATAGGGTACATCCAGTCCGCTTGTTTTTAAAATTTGTTCGGCATCGCTATTTCTTAAACCGGCTTGAGTGGCTTCACAGCCTGAGGCTATCGGTTTCATTCCGGCAACCCGTAAACCTTGATTTTTTAAATGCTGAATTAAGGCTAAGGTGTACCACGTTTTACCGACTTCAGTATCGGTACCGGTGATAAACCAAGATTGATTCATGAAAATGGCTCCTTTTTAATTAATATATAACTACAAGGATTAGTTATAAGAAAGGATATAACTACAAGGAGGGCGTTCCCACAAAACATTGCAAAATAAATTTGGAACGTAAATAATAGGCAAAATAAATTTGGAACGTAAATAATAGGCAAAATAATCCTTGTAGCCACACCCATGATCTCACCGAATATCACGATCTTATCCTTTCTTATAAATAATCCTTGTAGTTATATATCCTTGTACCGTTATATTTTGGAGTTATGAAAGCCCTCATACCGAAGAATCGTCAACTGCCAAAACACCGTGTAAATGCTCTAAATCTCCCCAGACTTCTAATGTCCAGCGTTTGTCTTGATAAGAAAACACATTGACACTGGTATTGAGGGATAAAAAGTGTCGTGGTGCAGAAAGTGGGATACCGAGTGTATGCTTAAAAAGGCTAACCAGAACACCACCATGTGTGACGACTAAAATACGTTCTCCAACATGTTTTTTAGCCAATCCTTCAAGACAGGTGATACACCGTTCACTAAATTGTTTAAGACTTTCTCCTTCTGGAATAATATAATCTGGATCATTGGCTTTGAAATAATGAAATATTTCTGGAAATCGGGTGGGCAATGTTTTTTTAAGCTCACTTTGAAGAACACCAAAATGTCTTTCACGCAAGCAAGGCTCTGTCAAAATCGACAAACCGTTTTTTTCAGAAATGCGTCGTGCGGTTTCATAAGCTCTACCTATATCACTGCTATAGAGGGCTGAGAAACGTTGTGATTTGAAACGAGAAGCTAAAGCTTCTGCTTGGGCGAGGCCCGTTTCAGTCAGTGGGCTATCAAGATGCCCTTGGATTCGAGTTTCTAAATTCCAAACCGTTTCACCATGACGAATTAAAAAAATTTGAGTCATTCATTTTGCTCCTCATAAGTTTTCATCGGGCGCATTTCTATTTTTCCGCTATTGTACTTACCTCGAAGGGGCCGTTGTTTTTTTCCTCTCCCCAGCTTTCAGCCTCAATGCCACCTATCGGGCAGACACGCAGGTATGCCCCTATAAAACCCATCATATTTCAAGGCTGTAGGGGCAGCCCTTGCCTGTTCGCCCAGGCTTTCGATGTTCAAGTTTTTGCGCGCAAAAACTTTTGCATGAAAGCCTATTATATTTAACAACTGAAGGGTTGGGAATTACCGCCTCGCTTGCCAATTCGTGCGCCATGTTATCCAGAGTTTACGTAAAGGGGTTAAATGAATGCGATGTTCAAACACTTGGTATTTCTCTTTTTCTATTTCTTGTAAAGTTGCTAACGCGATTTGAGTGCGAATCAAACCACTACGTTGATTAAAACGATCTTCTTTAGCTAAATATTTGAAAGCATTGTTATAATAGTCGCGAATGCGCTTTGTTTGGTAGGCCAATAAAGCTTGTACGGAATCGGACAGTTGGCCATTATATAAGGTTTGTGTACTCACATTAAATTGTTCTAATTCATGAGTCGGAATATAAAGCTTAGAGTAGAGTAGATCGTGGCGCAGTTCACGCAAAATAGAGGTGAGTTGTAAAGCAATTCCTGATTGTTCTGCATATTTGAGGGTGCTGTCATTTTGATAACCCAACACTTGCGTACATAGCAAACTTAATACACCCGAAGTACGTTTACAATAGGCTTCTAATTCATTAAACGTGCTATAACGAGTCACGTCTAAATCCAGCAACAAGCCTTCTATAATTTCTTGAAAATAATGTTGGGGTAATGGGTGATGTTTGAGGGATTCACTTAGGGCTTGACAAACAGGATGATGTGGCGTACCGGCAAAGGTTTGTGCCATTTCTTCTTGCCACCAGTAGAATTTGGCCCTTGCTACGTTCACATCAAAACATTCATACGGTATGTCATTGACTTCACTGAAAAAAGCCTGTAATGCGGTGAGTGTTTGTCGAGTGCCCTCAGGCAGAAAACGTAGACTGTAATACAGACTCGAACCCTCACGCAGCACTTTGTCTTGACAATATTGTTGAGGTGTCATGAATTTAGTACAGTAATTGATTGATCAATCCATGATAACAAATCAAGTGGTTGTTGGAGCATCCCAGTCGCACCCCACTGTGTCGGTGTTTCTTTTTCATCTATGTAGCCGTACAAGGCTACCAGTGTACGCATGCCCGCTCGCTGTCCTGCTTCAATATCGCGTTGTGCATCACCCACATAAATACAGGACTCTGGGAGGCTTTGTGCCAGTTGACAGGCATGTAGCAGGGGCGCGGGATGGGGTTTGTTCTGGGGTAAAGTATCGCCGCTGATGTTGCACACACTGCGGTGTGTCAAATCTAATTCTTGTAATAACGGTTCAGTGAGCCAAGCGGGTTTATTTGTGACAATGCCCCATTGTATGCCTTGTTTTTCCAAGGTGTTGAGTACTTCGGCCATGCCCGGAAACAAAACCGTTTTATCAGCAATGTGATCAACATAAAGATTCAAAAACTGTTGTCGCAAGTCTGTGAAAGTCTGATCATGCTCTGTTAAGTTAAAAGCCATTTTGACCAGTATTGTTGAGCCATAAGACACGAAAGGGCGAATTTGTTCAAAGGGTAGCGGTGCGCGTTTTTGTTCAACTAACAGGGTATTGAGCGCAAATGCTAAGTCGGGCGCGGTATCTAATAATGTGCCGTCTAAGTCAAATAGCACGGTGTGTACGGAATGATTCATTTGGGTTTGTGTGTGTGAATAAAATAGTTGACTGAGATATCAGAACCTAGCGAATAATGTTTGCTAAAGGGATTATAACTCATACCAAGCAAATCGATCATTTCACCGCCAGCAGTACGCACCCATTCAGCCAATTCTGCCGGACGAATAAATTTGGCATAATCATGTGTACCTTTAGGCAGCATTCTGAGAAAATATTCGGCCCCAATGATGGCAAATAGATAAGATTTAGGATTACGGTTAATGGTGGAAAAAAAGAGATGCCCATCAGGCTTGACTAATTTATGGCAAGCGCTAACAACAGAGGCGGGCTGTGGAACATGTTCTAACATTTCCAGGCAAGTCACAACATCAAAACTGGCCGGACACTCAATGCTCAACTGTTCTGCTGTCGTTTGTTGATAATTGATTTTAAGGTTGGATTCATGTAAATGTAATTTTGCCACACTCAGCGGTGACTTACCCATATCAATGCCCGTCACCAAAGCGCCGCGTTGTGCCATACTTTCACTTAAAATTCCCCCGCCGCAGCCAACATCTAACACGCTTTTACCTGTCAAACCACCAACGCCTTTGTCAATATAGTCTAAGCGTAGTGGGTTAATGTCATGTAGTGGTTTAAATTCACTGTTAGGATCCCACCATCGAGACGCTAATGCGCTAAACTTAGCCAGTTCTTGCTCATCAACATTGTGTGTTATGTTCATGTTATGTTCTCAAAAACAACAACTACAAGGATTGGTTATGAAAGGATTGTAAGAGGAGTTCAGAAGTTCAGAAGTTCAGAAATTTAACTTAACTCAGAATTTCAGAGTTCAGGAGTTCATAGGTTTCAGAAGTTCAGACGTTATAATTAATAAAAATCCTTTAAAATCAGTATTCAACTATGTACCCTATTACTTTATGAACTTAATTATTCCGTTTCATTGGCTTGAAAAAGCCCTTCCCCATAACAATCAGATTTTTTATAAGAAATATCCTTGTCGTTATTGTTTGTCGTTATTGTTTATTGTTATTGCTATTCGTTATTCACATACGCCAGTGGTATTCTAAACCTATACTAAGAGTACAATGGATTTTGGGTCAGATTTTTTATCGGCGTAATCATCGGGTTTTTCGTTAATATACGGAATGTACTTGAAGGGGGCAGCGACAAATCGTGCCATGCCATAATAACTTGATGATGGCCCGTTTTTTTTCTAAAGCCAAACAATAACGACAAGGATTGTATATAAAAAAGGATTTCAAAACGGATTTATCGAAAGTGTACGAATTCGATTTTCAAAAGCTCTCGTGCATGAAATTAAATCGAAATGAATTAGCGATTCCCTTGTCATTGCTATTGACAATAAAAAGTTGACTTAGTTATTTTATCCTCGTTTATAAATATTATATACAATTCTTGTAAGTTATTATTGTCAGACTAAAAACGTGATCATCAAGTCATAAAATCAAAAACGATCAAACTACCATGTCTGATCTCAGTTTTGGTTTTGACTGATATTAAAAGGGTGAAAGTCTTATGATGAGTTTGGTAAAGAAAAACCGTATCTTATTAATTCCACAAGTTTTTGCGCGCAAAAACGGTATTTAGCGTAGCCGAAAATGTGGAATTGACTTTCAATCCTTTCAATTAAGCCTTTAAAAAAAAGGTTTATTTAGCTTCGCTAAACTTCGTTTCGGAAAGAAGTTGTACTATCAGTATAGATATAAAGATGACAGTTCAAGCACAACTGCGATTTTTATTTTCACGTTTTTCAAGTGCATTCCGTATATCAATAATAAAACGAAAAATTTATACAAGAGAACACTGATGCTTAAATTGAACGGTTATACCATTACTCAAACCCTTCACGAAGGTGAGGAAACCATCGTTTATCGTGGATATGGCACTACAGATAAGCACCCTGTTATAATCAAAGTATTACTTCGTTCCTGTCCCGATCAGAAAAAAATGGCAGCGTTTCAACGTGATTATGAAATCATAAAAAACTTGAATTTATCAAGTATTATTCAATACCGCGAATTACAAACGCATAATCATGCGTTTATCCTTATTTTTGAAGACATTCAAGGCGATTCTCTTCAAAATATCATCGCCACTTCAAAAATATTTCCCCCTTTAAAAAAGTCTAGCAACCTATCCTCAATGACAAAAGACGAACTTGAAGGGTTTTTCACTTTTTTACGCATAGCCATACAAATCGCTGAGAGTTTGGGCGAGTTGCATGCCCACAATATCATCCACAAAAATATTAAACCGACTAATATCATTGTCAATTTGGAAACGGGACAAGTTAAACTCACTGATTTTAATTGGTCATCACTGATATCCCAAGAAAATAAAAGTGTAATTCAGTTCAATTTACAGGCCGAAACTTATATCTCTCCAGAGCAAACCGGGCGCATGGATCGACTTTTAGATTACCGGACTGATTTTTATTCGTTAGGCGTGGTTTTTTACGAGATGTTAATTGGACATCCTCCGTTTGAAAGTACGGATGCCTTGGAACTGGTGCATTGTCATCTTGCTAAACAACCGGCTTTTCCACATACACTTAATCCCAATCTGTCACCCGCCATTTCACACATTGTGATGAAATTATTGGCTAAGACTGCTGAGGGGCGTTATCAAAGTGCTTACGGTTTAAAGGCCGATTTGCAAGCTTGTTGGCATCAATTGACTGGCACGGAAATGACAATAACAAATTGTTTAGTGGATTGTATTCCAAACACTATCCAGCCCTCGACACTGATGACTTTAAATCAAAAAAGTCACTTAGACTTAATAACAATCATGAAAGTGTCGCAAGCCATTTCTGGGGAAATCGTACTCAATCAGTTGATCAAAAAATTCATGTCTATCGTGATAGAAAACGTTGGTGCCGAACAAGGTTGGTTGATTTTGAAAGGTTCAGATGTTCATCATAAATCTAAATCAGAAGGCGAAAAACTATTTATCGAAGCGTATGCCACCATTTCCCATGTTCAATTGTTAGAAGCCATCCCCTTAGAGTCATTTAATAGTGATAACAACACCCAACCGGCACTTTCCAAGACGATTATCAGGCATGTCGCGAAAACTCAAACCCCTCTTGTCTTGAATAATGCCAGCCGTAATGATTTATTCAATCATGATCCCTATATTTCGCAACAACAACCTCAATCGGTATTATGTGTACCGATTATTCATAAACAGCAATTGATAGGTGTTTTTTATTTAGAAAATAACCTGACAACTGGTGCATTCACACCCGAACGCTTGACTGTCTTGAAATTGCTTTCGTTCCAAATCGCTATTTCGCTTGAAAATGCCTTATTTTATGCTCAATTGGAAGAAGCTCGTTTTAGTGCAGAACAAGCACGAAGTGCAGCTGATCAAGCTCGTTTGGATGCAGAAGCCGCGAATCGTGCTAAAAGCACATTCTTAGCCAATATGAGTCATGAATTACGTACCCCATTAAATGCGATTCTGGGTTATAGCGAATTGATTCAAGAAGAGGCCGTCGAATTAGGCTATGAATATATTTTGCCCGATCTGGAAAAAATTCAAACCGCAGGCATTCAATTATTAGGTATTATCAGTGATATTTTAGACATTTCTAAGATAGAGGCCGACAAATTAGAACTTAATTTGTCTGAATTTTCCGTAGTCAAGTTAGTAGAAGACATGGTAACCACAATCCAATTGATGGTGGAAATGGGCAATAATACGTTGTCGATTGAATACGCTGATGATCTAGGCACATTATACGCTGATTACCACAAAGTGGGACAAATTCTACTGAATTTATTAAATAATGCAGCCAAATTCACGAATCAAGGCAGGATTACCTTGATAATCACGCAAAAACGACTTCCTCATCACCCCGCTTTGTCAAATGAGGAAAGCCAAGCGAACGAATCGGAATGGATATTTTTTCAAATTGCCGATACGGGTATAGGCATACCCCCAGAACAAATGAACAAAATTTTTCAAGCCTTTACTCAAGCTGATAATTCTAGCACTCGTGAATATCGCGGCACCGGTTTAGGATTAACCATTAGTGAATGCTTTTGTCGTGCCATGGGGGGCCATATTTCGGTGAGCAGTGAACTTGGCAAAGGCTCAATTTTTACGGTTCAAATGCCAGTTATGTGTGAATTGTGAACAGAAGGTGAACTTCGTTAAGTGTGAATTAGTGAAAATTCGTCCCGAAGTCATTGCTAAATTTGTGAGTTGTGTTCGCTATATAAATTTTTGCACACAAAAACTTCTATAGCGAATTGTGTTCTAGTACCTTGTCAATTTAATTAGTCCACCAAGATAAATCTGCCCGACTCCCAAGCACAGCCCCCCCACTTAACAAATATCAATATTTTTATAACGGATAACGGATTTAGCGTAGCTTCCCTTCGGTTCCACGCAAACGTTTTTGCGCGCAAAAACGTTTGCGTGAAATGTCGAATTGATAATTGATATAGCGTTTCCCGATTGAATGAACCTTCGGTGTGCTACGCTAAGTACAAATTTGATTTTAGTGAAAAAATTATTTTGCAGCTTTGCTCTTTTCAAACCAAATTTATTTTGCAGCTTTGCTCTTGGAGTGCAAAATAAATTTTGCAGCTTTGCTCTTTTCAAACCAAATTTATTTTGCAGTGGCGAATTTAAATATAAATGTACGTCATGAGATCGGGAAAGGCTATAACTGAAAAAAATGGGTTTGACTTGACTGATAATTCAAAGTTAGGATATTTGAAAAAAGATGAGTGTTTGAAAAATAAAACGCTTGGCCACTTTCACTCGAAAACGGGTATTTTTTAAAGTTATACGGAATGTACTTGAAAAGGGTGAAAATAATTGTGAGAAGTTTGGTAAAGAAAAAGCGTATTTTTATTGACTTTCAATCCGAATTTTAGTCGATAAAAAATCTGTTTATTTCGCTTCGCTGAACTTCGTTTAGCGTAGCACACCGAAGGTTTGTCAAACTTCGGAGCGAAGCTGTGCGAGATCATCCGTTGTACTCTCAGTATATATAGAGAGCATTTCTACAGCCTTGTGGCGCTGTAGTGAAAAATGGACACGAGTTTTAAAAAAAATAACACTTATAAGAGCGAGGGTATAAGGGATTGAACCACCCTTGTACACCGTTATGGACAGGTTTTATAGACCATCCAGTCTATATTGGTGTACTGATGTGATCTGATAGGGAGCAAGGAGCTAACAACTGTTGTTTGATTTCTATCTAAATTTAGGTCTATATACTCATATGAGTAGAATTGATATCAAATTAAATTAATCACTTGAAAAAATAAGGAGTAATCCCCATCATGCCACAATTGGGTTAGGTTAACCCAATATCGAGAAAAGTTTTCTCGTACTGACCTTTGGATTTAGAGGGTTGGTAAATTGGTGTTCAAACTTCTTGATTGAGTTATCAGTGTCAATTTGACCCAATGGGACTTCCTTTCAAGATTTACAGAGGTTAGTTGTACAAAACGACTTTTGTCGGATTGCGTACCAATTTATGTGCCTGCTCAACCAGGACTCTAGTTGCCGTTCCTGAAGAACTATCAACAGAGAGCGAATTACCTATGAATAGTTTTGAGTAGATTTATAGGAACAGGATGGCTAAACCAAAGGACCAAACTAACAGTACCTTATTTAGAGAAGCCATGCAGGGAGTCAAACCCCTGAAGAATGACAAAATACCACTGACAACGCCCCCCCCTTCACCCATTCCTAAACAACGCTATTTAGACGAACAACGAGTACGTGAGGAGATGCTTTCAGACAACTACGATCTCACAGATGTTGAAACTGGGGAAGAGTTGTTATTTGTACGCCCAGGCGTACAGCAGAGTGTTTTAAGGAAATTGCGGCGAGGACAGTTTAGTGTCACTAAAGAATTAGATTTACATGGGATGATAGTGCGTGTTGCCAGAACCGAAGTCGCCGATTTTTTACGTGAATGTCAAAATCGCTATGTTCGTTGTGCGAGAATAGTACACGGTAAAGGTTATGGGTCTAGGCAAAAGCAGCCGGTGTTGAAAAACAAACTGAATAACTGGTTGCGACAACGCGATGAAGTACTCGCGTTTTGTTCAGCTCGTCAAGTAGATGGGGGGACAGGCGCAGTGTATGTATTGATTAAGCAGAAAAAATGAAGAAAAGGGAGCGGCTTGCACCACTCCCCTCAAACGCTAAAACAGGTTTTTTAATTAGATTTTTAGGACAGATTTATTTTGCAGGAGGTTCAGCAGAAGGAGGAACAGAATCCCCGCCTTTTGGCCCATAAGGCCCATAACCACCCTGACCACCATAAGGCCCATAGCCACCTGGAGCACCCCAACCGCCGCCAGGATAACCACCACCCCAACCGCCAGGATAACCACCACCACCCCAACCGCCAGGATAACCACCACCCCAACCGCCAGGATAACCACCACCGTAATAAGGGTTGCTATTATAACGATTATAACCCTGACCATTACCACGCCCACCGACTGACGTACTAAAAGTCATATCGCCCCAGCCCGTGCCATCCATCCAGTCATTCATAGTATTTCCATAACCAGGACCACCCCCCCAAGGGCTACCCCCCCAAGGGCTACCCCCCCAAGGGCTACCCCCCCAAGGGCCACCGCCCCAACCATTACCAGGAAACCAAGCTTGTGCAGGTGCAGCGACAACAGCGCCACCAATAATGGCAGACAGTGCCATTGCTTTAGCCATATTTCTCATTGTTATAACCTCCGATTTAATTACGGCCAGAATGTAAAATAAAAAATACACAAATTATCAACAATTCTGGATGTAATTGATTTTATTGTTAATTAATGAATGAAAACATCTAAAAATAACACATCATCCCATTAAATCTATCAAACAACTTTACCAAAATCAATCCTTAACAAGCTTTTTGAGTGCTTTATAGATTCAACCTTATTAGTATCATAATAAGGGCCTTATTTTTATAAGTCAAGCATTTTGGCCTAAAATGTTTGTAGTTGATGAGTGAATTTAACAAGATTATACCTTGACTCTTTTTGTACCACTTAATAGTGCTTCTTGAAATGTGACCTGATTGTTGTAAATTTAATAGTTAGGCAACAGAGATTGATTTTCATTATCAAAAAATTTCTATCTCAAAATTCTTTATCAATTCAAAAGCAAATTCTTAACAATAATCATTATTAATGATAATGTTATTTGAAATAAATCCCTTGCTCTCTGAACGACGAAGGCAATGATACTGGGTTCAAAGAATATTAGCAATCTCTAATTTACTGATAATCGACTAATATACTCCATTTTAGCCAATAACATATTGTTATTAATAAATAATTTTTTTCCATAAATTTTTTTTGTGGCACTATACTATTATAAATTAAAGATTATCAATTAATAATTTATAGGTAGTCCATAAGAATTTAAATAAACGTATTTATGAGTAATCGGTAATCAGATATAATGAAGGGAGTCATAAAATTGATTAAACGGTTTGGTGGGTTTAGCTTCGATGATTTTCGTTCTACCCACTCTACAATCTCTAAGTTAATGGCATTAGGTTGTTGAATGGGAAGCTAAACGATAACAGAAGTTCATGAGTTCATAAATTCATTATTTTTATAGACATTATAATTGATAATCAAACTTGATAATCCATTACCTTTCTAATTCTATTGCCGATTAGCAAAAGAGTCTTTGAGTGATATTGGTATAAAGACTGCTATATTTAATATATACAAAACACACTTAAAAAAAGCAAAAATAAAGGATTATGGTTGATAATCAATTGTCAATTATCAATTAAGCCTCTTGCAAAACTATTAAGCATAAAGAATAAAACAATAACTTTTCAGGCCAATGTTTTTGCGCGCAAAAACATTGGCCTGAAAACGAGAAGTTAATACGATGTAAGTCATTGATTTGTGGTTGCAGATCAAGGTTTTGCAAGTCCCTCAATTATCATAGAATTATCCAACAAAGTGACTATTGGAAACGGTTTATTAATCATGAAAAATCAATTTTTTCTTAATGAAATAATCAACGGTTTTTTAGCTCTATTACAAAATAGACACAGACCCATTATGAGTTATCAAAAATTCACCACAACAGCGTGTCAATTTATGAATCAATCATCTGTGGAGGATACAATCATGAACATACTAGGCAGAGAATTTATCACGGAACAAATGCCAGAAGGCTGGGTTATTTGTGAAAGATGGAGAGACGGTGTATTAAATATTATTGATAATAAATTGTCTAACCGAAAACAGGCTCAAGTTAAGCTACATAATCTGTGTAACTATTTGATAAAAGACTGTCAAAAGCTAGGTATAAGCCCTGAGCAATATTGGCGAATGTGTCAGGGAAAATTACTGACTCAATTTGTCAATCAAGTCTAATTATGAAAAACAGTCTTTATCCAATAAATCGTTCTCGTACAATGACGTTTTTTTATCAAATGAAGAAAAAGGAGAATAACCGGTAGTCCTTGAAAATATAAGCAGGTGAGTTAAGAATATCAGGTTGACTTTGTTTTCCAAAGCTTAACGAGGCTCGAAACGGTGAAAATTGATAAGCTATAAATCTCTTTTTAAGACCTGCATCGTTTTGTAGGGACTACCCAATTCCTTTTTCATTCGAACTACTCAAAAATAAAACACATTATTACATTAATGTGATTAACTTCTACCCACCCGAGTTTAACTCTTCAAGCAAATAATCTGCTTTTTAATTAAACTGCGTTTTAATTAAACCTGATATCGTGCTATCTAATATCAGAACAGAAATTATTAGCCTATCATAGGGAAGCCTGAAAGTGTCTGAAGGCCTTATGCGAATCAGTTAAAAAACATGATGATCGCATTCTTCATTTTCTTATCAAATACATACAATACACCCCCCTTTTTTTCATATCGCTCTTCTAAACACCTGCCATTGCCAATATTGCACCCGGTTCTCACGAGTTAAAGTTTCGTGCAGCCCAAAAAAAACGCAATATGAATCACACAATCATCTGCCACAAGGGCAAAAGCCAAGCACCGTTTTGCCTTCAAATCGGTCATCATCTCTGATCATCCCTAAAAAACATAGCCGGTGAGTCTAAAATATCACTTAGACTTTGCGTCATTTCGATCCTAAAACGCCTTTGTCGTGAAAATTGATCAGAGAAAATATAAATACTAACCGCTTGATTTTTAAAACATGCCTACTTGGTAAGGCCTATCCATTATTCAATAACAACAGTGTGTTATAAGTTATAAAAAGAAATGAAATCGAATTAAATTAATTGATTTGTAATATTATATAAGTTAAAATATAAAAAGATATTCATTCAATATTTTACGAAGAGTAATATGGGATTTTATACCGTGCGGACAAAAACGGGCCTTTGAAAAATAATAAAAGTCAGGTTTCACTTACTCATTCATCACTCACTCATTTTTATTGTTCCCAAATTCAAGATAGCATTTGTTCGATAATCAGTTAGCTTTGGACATAAAAAATCTCAAGATTTTGATTTCTAAGCTAATCTCGACGAACTGATATTGCTGACTGCTAACTATAATTATTTATTATACTAAATGCTGATAAAGTGTTCACTATTTTCTATCATCAGTATCAGGGCATCGTCAAAGTCATCTGCAAGTTATTGATTTCTTAAAATGACGATGTTTTTCGACAAAATATTAATAAACAATAGGTTATAAATGATGAGTTTTGTAATACCAAAATTAGACCTAAAAACATTTTAGTATTCAGCTTTGAGTCTCAACTTTGACGTAGCCCTGTCATCAGTAATATTAAAATAAAAAAAGAGTTGTCCTTCTGGGTGATTGATTTGTTTTGATGAGATAGAACGCTGATTTTACGGATAAAACTGATTTTTATTCAGTACGTTTTTGCGTCTAAAAACGTACTGAAGAGAACACGATTATCAGTAATCAATGAGAATCATGATAATCAGTTTAATCCGCGTTCTATCCTTTTTGATCATCACCACATTGCAGGATGACCAAAAAAAGTCCAGTAATAGTTCAATACGTCATAAAAATAAATCAGAGTCATTTTTTGTAATTAATCGTTCTGTCCTGGAAACTAAATAATTGATTTTGTATATTATTATGCCAATCTTTAGGGATAAATTTTTAATTATAACTGATAACTGATTGATAACTGATAACTCATCACTAATATGGAAGATTTATTTACTCTGTGGAATAATTTAAGTCATACCACCCATTTTAATAGCATTTATATCGGTTTAGCCTCTCCAGAAAAGATTCGTTCATGGTCTTATGGAGAAGTTAAAACGCCAGAAACCATTAATTACCGTACTTTTAAGCCAGAACACCAAGGGCTCTTTTGTGCTAGAACGTTTGGCCCCGTCAAAGACTACGAATGTTCCTGCTCCAAATACAAACTCTTCAAGCATCAAGGGGTTGTTTGTGAAAAATGTGGCGTTGAAGTCACCAGAACATCAGTACGTCGTGAACGTATGGGGCATATTGAACTTGCAACGCCTATTGCTCATATCTGGTATTTCAAATCTTTACCCTCTCGCATAGCCCTATTGTTAGAAATGTCTCTGCGTGACTTAGAACGAGTTCTCTATTTTGAAGCTTATGTCGTCATTGAGCCCGGTTTGAGTTCCCTAAAACAGGGGCAATTGTTATCCGAGGCTGCTTATCTTGAAGCCTTAGAAGCCCACGGAAATGAATTTGATGCACGAATGGGAGGAGAAGCTATTTATGAATTACTACAAGTCTTTGACTTAGTCACTGAAGAAGATAAATTGCGTGAACAAATCAATATCACCCATTCTGAAACCCTTCTCAAAAAATTAAGAAAACGTCTCAGGCTAGTTCAAACCTTTTTGCATTCTGAAAACCGCCCTGAATGGATGGTTTTGACGGTATTGCCCGTCTTGCCACCAGATTTACGTCCCTTGGTAGCCATTGACGGCGGACGTTTTGCTACTTCTGATTTAAATGATTTATACCGACGGGTGATTAATCGCAATAACCGAACTAAACGCCTACTAGAATTCAAAGCGCCAGAAGTCATCATCCGCAATGAAATGCGTATGTTGCAAGAATCTGTCGATGCTTTGCTTGATAATGGTAGGCGGGGCAAAGCCTTCATCGGAATGAATAAACAATCGCTTCACTCATTATCCGAAATGATTAAGGGTAAACAAGGTCGTTTCCGCCAAAATTTATTAGGTAAGCGAGTCGATTATTCAGGGCGATCAGTGATTGTCGTCGGCCCCACCTTGAAATTGCATCAATGTGGATTGCCCAAGGAAATGGCTTTAGAACTTTTTAAGCCATTCGTCTATAGTATGTTGCTTAAACAACATTTAGTGATTTCTATAATGGCGGCTAAACAAAGGGTTGAACAACCGATTCCTGTCGTTTGGAAGATTCTTGAACAAGTGGTTGAAAAACATCCTGTGATGCTTAATCGAGCCCCCACCTTATATCGTTTGGGTATTCAAGCCTTTGAACCGATATTGATTGAGGGTAATGCCATCCAATTACATCCACTCGTCTGTAGAGCTTTCAATGCTAATTTTGACGGTGATCAGATGGCCGTGCATATTCCCCTCTCTATAGAAGCACAACTTGAAGCCCGTGTGTTAATGATGTCTAACTGTAATATCCTTTCACCAGTCAATGGAGAACCTTTGATTGCACCTACGCAAGAAATGGTTCTCGGTTTACTGATGATGACGCGCTCTCGTAAAGACGCTCGTGGCGAAGGGATGAGATTGGCAGATATTAATGAAGTAGAACGTGCTTATGAAAATGGGGTAGTTGATTTACAGGCCTTAATTGAAGTTCGCATTCAAGATAGCAAGCGTTCAACGCCGCGTTCAAGGCCTAAAGTTCAGATCAAAACCTTCAAAACAACCGTCGGGCGAGCGTTACTTTCCAGAAGTCGGCCAGAAGGCCTCGCTTTTGAATCGATCAATCGTTGTTTAACCAAACAAAGCCTTTCAGATTTAATTAATTTCTGTTACTACCACTTCGGGCCAAAAGAAACCATCTCTTTTGCAGAGAAGCTAATGCACTTAGGTTTCAGCTACGTCACCCGTTCAGGCCTCAGCTTGAATATTGAGGATATGGCTATTCCGACACAAAAACCTAAACTCATTAAACAGGCTTTAACAGCCATTAATGGGATTTACGAACAATACAAAATGGGCCTGATAACCAACAGTCAACGTTACAACCAAGTTATTGATATTTGGTCAAAAACCAATAATCAAATGGCAGAGGCCGTCTTAAATCAATTGTCAGGAAACCCGATAAAAACCGCTTCATCATCCGTGAACGATCAGAAAAAAACGAAAAATAAATCGCTCAAAACGACAGAACATGAAAACGCTTTGTACCTGATGATAGAAGCAGGTGTGCGAAGTTTAATACAAATTCGTCAACTGGCAGGCATGCGCGGACTGATGACTAAGCAGGATGGTTCTATTCTTGAAACACCAGTAATGGCTAATTTACGGGAAGGATTAGATACTTATGAATATTTTATTTCTACCCACGGTACTCGTAAAGGTTTGGCAGATACCGCTCTCAGGACAGCAAACGCCGGTTATTTAACACGGCGACTCGTTGATGTCGCTCAAGATATTATTATTATCGAACAAGATTGTGCTACCACCGAAGGCTTCACGCTAACAGCATTGCTTGATAAAGACGATCAGATCATTGAATCGTTAACTGAACGGCTACTTGGACGGGTCCTTGCTGAAAATATTGTCACAACACCGCGATCAAAAAAACCCGTGTTCAAGGCAGGCACATTACTTGATGAAAATAGCGTCAAGCGTATTGAAGAATTAGGCATAAAGCACGTTAAAGTGCGTTCTCCAATTACTTGCAAATCACAATATGGCATTTGTGCAATGTGCTATGGGCGTGATTTAGCGCGTGGACAATGGGTCAATATTGGAGAAGCGATTGGCGTGATGGCAGCCCAGTCTATTGGCGAAGCCGGTACCCAATTAACGATGCGTACACATCGCGCCGGTGGCGTTGCTAAAAGAGCGGTCGCTGTCAACCAGATTCAAGTTAATTCTAAAGGCGTGGTTAAACTTCATAACATCAAACTCATTCAACAACAGAGAACGAAAAGAGGGAAATCAAAAAGCAAATCTTCACGTCTCACCTCTCAATACCTCGTTATTTCTCAGTCTAACGAAATCAGCATTCTTGATGAACGCTCTGGAAAAGAATACGAACAGCACAAAATCCCTTACGGTGCCATACTCAACGTCAATGACGGCGACACAGTGGAAGTCGGGCAACAAATAGCCACTTGGGATCCCCACAGCTATCCCATCATTACCGAATTGGCCGGGTATATTCGTCTTATTAATGTGATTGAAGGCGTGACGGTCAATCGTGACGTTGATAAACACACCAATATTGCCACCATAGTGGTTAAAGAACCCAAACAGCGTCCCATTCGTGCAAAAGACTCGCGCCCAATCGTCAAAATCGTTGATAAACAAGGCAATGATCTCAAGTTTACGGATTCTGAACAAATCGCCACTTACGTTCTACCACCCTACGCCATTATTAACGTTGAGGAGGGTGCAAAAGTCAATGTCGGAGACGTGATAGCCCGACTGCCACAAGAAGCGCCCAAAACCCGTGACATTACTAATGGTTTACTCCGAGTAGCCAATTTATTTGAAGCCCGTATTCCCAAAGAACCTGCTATCTTAGCCCTACGTTCTGGCGTGGTGAGTTTTGGTAAAGAAACGAAAACTAAGCATCGCTTCATCATCACAGGTGAAGCCGGTCAACAAGAAGAATCTCCTATTCCAAAATGGCGACATATCAACGCTTCTGTTGGTCAACAAGTCGATCTAGGCGATGTCATTGTTGAAGGTATCCCAAATTTGCATGATATTCTGCGTTTAAAAGGCATTAATGAGTTAGTGAAATATCTTGTCAACGAAATGCAAACAATCTACGCGATCCATGGTATTAAAATCAATGACAAACATTTTGAGGTGATAATACGGCAAATGTTGCGTACAGTCACTATTATCGAGCCAGGCGACACCTCATTCTTGTGTGGTGATGTGGTTTTATTCACACATTTACTAGAAGAAAATAAAGCCATTACCGCACAGGCCCCCCGTTCGGGAAGACTCGCGACTTGGGAACAAAATTTGTTAGGCATTACCAAATCCTCATTAGCCACTGATTCCTTTTTATCAGCAGCCTCATTTATTGACACCGCACGGGTGTTACTTAACAGTGCAGTGAATGGTAAATCTGATGAATTACGTGGACTTAAGGAAAATGTTATTATAGGCCGCCTCATTCCAGCAGGAACCGGTTTAGGTTCTCATGAAGAATAAATAAAATTCCCCAACCCTTTGCTAAATCTTTACCCACAAGAAAAAGCTGGGGCTAAAGCTAAGGTGTTAAATTTTGTGCTGATTATAACGAATTTTGGGGAGGGCGAACACACAAGTGCTGCCCTTTCAAATAAGGAAAAAATAAGGAAAAATTCCTTCAGGAGCTTGTGACGTTTGTTCAAAACATCATTATTGTATGGTGTCCCCAAAATCCGTTACAATCAGATTTTGTGGATTTTGCCCCGTCTTTTTTCACCCTATTTTTTTTCATCTCAAAAGGCTTGAAGCAAAATATCCTGAACGCCTTTCGCGGTAACCGTTTTGCCCGCCAAACTGAAAGGGCTGCCCTTGCGTGTTCGCCCTCTCCAAAATTCGTTATAATCAGGATAAAAAAATCTGTTGGCCTTATACATCACTAAATAAGTAGCTACACATAAGTCTTTTAATATTTTGAACTGTAGAACAGAATGGAAGCTACGCTAAATCAGCCTCATCAGCGTTCTATTCTTAATTCCAAAAAATGTTAATTTATTTTTGTTGACCTACTTATCAATAATCTCAAAGTTTTGATAATTGATGTGATCATTGATAATTGATAATTGCCTGACATGACTGAACAGAAACAGATAGAAGACGCTTTGATGTTAAGCGAAAAATATTTTGATGCCCTTTTTAATAATGGCACCGTCGCTATAAGCATCACTAATCCAGAAGGTCGTTATATACGATTCAATACGCAATGGTTAGACTTGCTTGGTTACACCGCTAAAGAAATGCGTCTTCAGAAACCAATTGAGTTGTACCACCCTGATGACCAATTAACTATTGAAAAACAACTACAAAACATCAAAAGCGGCAACATTGACCAGTTTCAGACTGAAATGCGCTTGTACCATAAAAACGGTAATCTGTTATGGGGAAAGCTTTCTTGCTCTGCCATTCCTCACAAGGGGCTAAAAGCCATCATTAACCTGATTACTGACAGGACTGAAATCAAACAGATAAAAGAAGAACGTGATCGTCTGTTTAACCTTTCAGTAGACATGCAATGCGTAATCGGTTTTGATGGTTTTTTTAAACAGTTCAATACCGCTTGGGAAAATACTTTAGGCCATGATCGCAATCATTTATTAGCGAAACCCTTTTTAGAGTTTGTACACCCTAACGATTCGCAGAAAACGCATACCGTTTTTAAGCAGCTTTTACAAGGCCAAGCTGTACAAGGTTTTGAAAATCGCTATCGCTGCCAAGATCAGGCCTACCACTGGTTTTCTTGGGATGCCTACCCCATCGTAGAAGAAGAAAGAATCTATGCCATTATTCGCGATATTACCGAACGCAAACAAAACGAAGAAGCCCTTAAAGATGCCCAGGAACGTCTATTAACTATCCTTGATAGCCTCGATTCGCTTGTCTATGTTGCGGATATGCAAACCTACGAACTGCTCTATGTCAATAAATATGGACAAAATATTGTTGGACAAATTATCAATAAACAACTTTGTTGGAAAACCTTGCATAAAGGACTAAACCAACCTTGTCCTACTTGCACCAATTCTAAATTAATCAATTCTAAAGGTGAACCCACTGGTGTCTACACTTCTGAAGTACAAGATAAAGCGACCAATAAATGGTATTTAACCCATGATCGTGCCATTCGTTGGGTCGATGGCAGCAATGTACATTTACAAATTGCGACCGATATCACAGAGCGTAAACGCACAGAAGAAGGCCTTAAAATTAATGAACATCGTTACAGAGCTATCGTACAAGATCAAACTGAACTGATATGTCGCTACTTACCCGATGGACGACTCAGTTTCGTCAATGAAGCCTATTGTCGCTACTTCCACAAAACCGAGGCAGAATTAATCGGACATCATTTTACGCCCTTCATCTTTGATGAGATGCAAGACGTTATCAGTCAAATGATGGAAATTTTGACTTGTGATGAACCTGTCATTGAAACGGAACATCGTGCGCTTTTAGCAAATGGCGAAGAATGTTGGCAGCATTGGATTGGTCGTGCTGTCTTTGATGAAAATGGGCAATTAGTAGAATATCAGGCCGTAGGACGTGATATAACAGAACGTAAACATGCCGAAGAAGAATTACGTCGTGCCAAAGAAGCCGCCGAAGCAGCGACTTGTGCAAAAAGCGACTTTCTGGCTAATATGAGTCATGAAATTCGTACCCCTATGAATGGCGTAGTGGGTATGACAGAACTCTTACTGAATACCGAACTGACACCCAAACAACGCGAATATGCAGAAATTATTTACCTATCCACGGATGCTTTACAAACCCTTATCAATGACATCTTAGACTTTTCCAAAATTGAAGCCGGTAAACTGTCCTTAGAAAATGCGGTATTTGATTTAGAACAGGCCGTTTTAGAAGTCGCCCGTTTGCTGTCTATGACAGCAGAATATAAAGGCTTTGAACTGATAGTACGCTACGCACCAGACGCACCACGTCATTTTGTGGGTGATGCTGGGCGAATACGGCAAATACTCACTAATCTCGTTGGCAATGCGATAAAATTCACTGATCAAGGCCATGTTCTCATTAATGTTGAATGCCAAATACAAACGCTTGAAACCGGCTGTATGAGCATTCAAATTGAAGACACGGGTATAGGTATTCCCACTGAAAAACAGGATTTAATCTTCGATACCTTCACGCAGGCCGATACTTCAACCACTCGACGTTTTGGCGGAACGGGTTTAGGATTAGCTATCAGTAAACAACTGGTCAACATGATGAACGGTGAACTGAGTGTCATCAGTCAACAGAGTAAAGGCTCAACCTTTACTTTTACACTTCCCTTACCCTTGGCAGAACCTGATAAAACGGAATTAAACACTTCAGAAAAGTCATTAGAAAAAAATAAAGCCCTTCATCATTCTGTCTCTTCAGATTTCAAACCTTTACAAAATATACGGATATTAGTGGTTGATGATAATCCGGTCAATCAGAGAATATTGATAGAACAACTGGAAGGCCTCAAAATTCGCGTCCATGCTGTCGATAGCGCCGAAAACGCCTTAAAGGCCTTATTGCAAGCACAACAACAACATGAACCCTACTGGTTAGCGATTATTGACTATTTAATGCCCATTATGGATGGCGAACAATTAGGGCAACTCATTAAACAAGACGTTGAACTCCGAAACACCATTTTAGTCATGTTGTCATCGGCAGGTTATCAAAAAGAAAGTACTCAATTACAACAGATCGGTTTTGCTGCCCATTTGGTCAAACCGTTACCTCAACATCAATTACAACAAACATTATTGGCGATCAGAACGGCTTTCTCGTCACTGAAGTCACTGGAATTTATTACCATGGAAAAAGTGAATAAGTTTCAATTTAAACGGCACCCTGAAGTTTATCCTAATACGCCCGTTTTGCTTGTTGAAGATAACGAAGTGAACCGCCTAGTAGCCGTCAGCATGTTAGAAGAGTTAGGTTGCCAAGTGACCCAAGCATTAAATGGGCTTGAAGCCTTAGAACGCCTTGAAAAGCAGGATTTCGCGGTCATTTTCATGGATGTACAAATGCCCGAAATGGATGGTTTTGAAGCCACACAAAAAATTCGTGAACAAGAGGCCCAAGAAACGGCGAAATCACAACATCATCTGATTGTCGCCATGACAGCTAATGCGATGCAAGGCGATGCCGAAATTTGTCTCGCAGCTGGCATGGATGATTACATTGCTAAACCTATCAGCTTAGAACGTATTTTTAATATTCTTAAAAAATATTGTCCTGACTATCAAAGTCACCTGATTCAAGCGCCAAGCTCAAGCTTAGCAATGAGAGAAACTGATGTTTCCTCAGCTTCATTAAGACACCAGAATCTACCCCAACCCCATAGCGATCTACCTGATACCGCTTCAAACAGGGAATCCATAACAACTGGGGTAATAGAAAAAGTCAAGCTGAATGATAAAATCAATAAGCACGTTTTATTGGTAGAAGATATTGCGATCAACCGTATGGTAGCCAGTAACATGCTTCAAAAAATTGGCTACACAGTCGAAGAAGTCGAAAATGGTCAACAGGCAGTAGAAATTTGTGCGAAGCATCATTATGACATTATTCTCATGGATATCTTCATGCCAATTATGGATGGTATAGAGGCTACTCAGGTGATACGACAGTATAATGCTCATAAAACAACACCGATTGTTGCTGTGACGGCTAACAGCACGCCTTTAAATGTTAAGGAATATATTGCGGCTGGCATGAATGATTGTTTAGGCAAACCACTAACCGTCGAGCGCCTACGCTTTATTGTCGAAAAATACACTGCCGTTAATTCAGAACGCACGCCTATCACTGAAGCAATGATAGAAGAAGAAAGTCAAGATCGGCCTCATGCTCAAAAACCATTCAAAAAGCAACGCAAAGCTAACAAAACCAGTACGCCAAGAAAAAATAAACCAACCAAAAAGCAAGCTGGCAGTACATCACTCATGCCAAAAAAGGCAGAAGACTTGTCCTCTCACACATCAGACTCACAAGAAGGCAATAAGTTCGATAATGACACGACATCATTACCGGAAGAGTTACCCTTTTTTGATCCATCACAAGCCAAGCGCATAGCAATTGGTAAGTTAAATATTTTAAAAAAAATCATCAACCAGTTTACCAAAGATACCCCTAAACAACTTCAACAACTACAAGCGAGTTTGGAAACGGGTAGTCAAAAAGAAATTGAACGTTTAGCGCATAGTTTAAAAGGTAGTGCGCGTAGTGTAGGCGCGTCGAGATTAGGAGAAGTGGCCTTTATTGCCGAAACGTTAGCCAAGCAAGGCGATTTAAAACAAGTAGAACAATTACTGAGTACCCTGACAGACGAATATGCCCAATTACAAGCTTTATGGGAAAAAACAGATTGGGAAACATTGTTTTAGTATCAAACAACAAGGATTGTCTATGTCATAAAAAATGAGATCGGGGTGAGGCTCTCATCGTTAGACACAAATATTTAAATATTTGATTTTAAAGGTAATTTTTTGTAGGGTGGGTAGAACGGAGCGTAGCGGAGTGAAACCCACCGGTTTTCTACATGTAGCGAAATTAAACCCACATAAAATAGATATAATTTTATATAACATTTTAGTTAATTTGTTGATTATACAAATAAATTTATATAATTTATCGTTACATATATTTATATTTGTCGCGCAACAGGTGGGTTTCGTTCCGCGGAGCGGAACGAAACCCACCCTACATTTCATTTGCATTTTGACTTATGTATAACGATGAGGGGTGAGGCTAGGGTGTTGATAGCTTTTTTTGAACTGTATTTTTAGCTACGCTGAACTTCGTTTCATGCTGGTTTTCAGGCAAAAGTGTTTGTCAAATCACACATATATAGAATGGTTTTAACCCCTTAGGGGTTGTTTAATCCATTTTTTAAAAAGGGTGTCTTTTCGTTATCTTTGACAAACAGCAAATCAGCATGAAACAGCGTCGCTAAAAATGCAGGCTTAAAAAAGCTATCAGTCAACACCCTTGGGCGAGGCTTCATCGTTTTTCACTCCCAAATAATAATATTCGATGTTCAAGTTTTTGCGCGCAAAAACTTGAATATTGAACAGAAGGTTCGCAAAGCTAAACCCGTTTGCTACCCTTCAATTATCAAGAAAATGTGCTTGCGCGTATTGCCCCTACATGCCATCAATTGGTAGGGGCAATCCCTTGTGGTTGCCCCTTTTTTTGATTTACCTTAGTATCCGGGCAAGAATAAGTTGCTTCCATTATAAATTTATGCCCGGGTACTTAGCATAAGTACTGAAGCATAAATTTTCAGGTATTTTAATAGAAGCAATCAGGAGAGGGGCAATCCCTTGCGGGGGCCCTTTGCGGTTAAATACCTGTTTATTTGTAATTAGAGACGCGAAGCATCGCGTCGGAACGAAACCGCGAATTGTAGATTTGCGCCGCGAAGCGTCTCTTTGCGGTTAAATACCTGTTTATTTGTGGTTCAGTACTTAATAATTCGTTTGGAAACAATGGAAATGACAGTTTACAAAAAAGCCCCAAATAACCAAGCAACATCACTACCTTTTGGAGAGAGTGTCTCTCAAAATGAACAATTGTGGCAACGCGCATTCACATTAGCCGTTGCAGAACCATTGTATAAATTATCTCCAGATGCGAGAAGAACACCACTTGATCGAATGGATTATTTTTCTATTGCTATGAAAATCATTGAGCGTGTGCTTAATGGACTTCATTTAGGCTCAATGGAAGGCGGGTTGCGTAGAGAAGTGTTGCGAGAGGATATATTAGATTGGATTCTCGTACAAGTTGAAGCATTATGCATAGAAGGTTTAGCAGATTCGATGCCTAGTCAAGATATGATTGTAAAACAAGCTGACGAGTTGATTGATGCCCTTTTAAATTGTAAGGTTGGCACCTCTTATGAAACACGGATTTTTTCATATCAAGATAATCGCTTTAAAACCGTTAAGTTTCGATTACTTGAAGAATTTGATGGCCCTGATGGTTCTTTTTACCTACGCCCTTCTGTTGAATGTGCTAATCTCTATTTTACGGCCTTGAGCCAACCGCTTGAAGATAAACAGGTTGCTATTCAAGCCGTATTAGAGCATCAGTTGAAAGCAGGAAAAATTGCAGAAGCCAATAAAACCGCCGATGAACACCGCTCAGTCACCTATCAACATCGTAACACCTTAATGAGTTTGATTCGGCAAATACGAATTAATGTTCGGGATATGCAATGGCAAAGCCAAATTCATCCCAAAATTGAAGAAGCACTGATTAATATTCAAAATTTTCGTGATGCTGATAATCAGATTTTAGATTATCTTGAACAAGATTTGGCTGAAAAACAAGTTGCCAATACTTATTTACTGATTCAATTAAAAGCAAAAATTCAGGAATGCTTAGATATTTATCTCAACCTCTATGAAATAGCTAATCGTTTGGATGACGAATTTCTGGATGCTCAAGTTCATCAATGCTTCTTTGATTCACAATATCAAAATTTGCCCAACCTGACAGAAGAAATACTGTTACCGTTTCTCAAGTTACCCTTGAATGACTTTGACAAAGTATTGCACAGTCTTGAACCGGCGATTATGGGCCCGGTAACGCAGCCATTGCATGATTTAGTGAGTGTTGTACAAAGTGCGCTTGTCGCTCGTAAGGATTCTGATGCTCAAGTCTCAAGTTATGAACAAGAAGATACTGAAGCGTTGAGCCTTGATATCAGTGCTAATGTCACCCAGGCTGATATTGCCGAAGCAGAAGCACTTATCGAACAAGGCTTGTCTAACGGTACTTGTACTTTACATGAGTTAATTGAGCGCGTTCCTCCCGACAAGGAAAAGGGTATCGTCAGAGCGTTAGTTGCCTTAGTACATGCCGCTTATGCCCAGACAGACAGCGCAACGTTTTATGCGACTAAAACAGAGAACAGATTTGTCACCCCCTTTTGTTGTGGTGATGATTTAATGATTAAACCTATGACAGATTAAATAAGGATTCGTGATGCTTAACCAAATAGAAGATGCCGCTTATCTTGTCAGTTGCGGCTTAAAGCCGAAGTTAAACACACACAATCATACTCGTTACCGCGAATGCGTAGACACTTATCAGACTGACGACGAGTATCGAGAAAGGGTTAACCAAATCGCAGCAGGATTTGGATTGCGCGTGTTAGATGTTTCTCAATTCGGTATTGTGATGGCAATCGTAGATAAAAAAAGTCCGTTTCGCCCCATTCTATCAAACATTAAGACTCAATTCGCGGAAGTTGATCAACGCCTGATGTTTGGTGCGACTCTTCTCAGCATCGCAGCTATCTGTTTTCCTAATGAATCCAGTTTTGACTATGATAGCGCACGTTATGTCACAGTAACGGATGTTCGTCAACGACTCATTCAATTGGCGGAATCTTTTAATGACAAGCCAGATGAACAACAAGAAGTGGTAGCCGGATTAACCGACGCTTGGCAAGTCATTAAAGAAAAAGCAACCATCAGCCGTCAACCATCAGGAAGACACACCCGTGGCTCCTTGGCTTGGGTAGTTGAACAAACATTTAACTATTTAGCGGAGCAAAAATTTATATCTCTCAAAACCGATGAAGAGGAGGAAACCTATCGTACCCATTCTAAATTTCGTATTTACGTGCGCGAATTTGCTGCCATACGAGCCTTTGAAGTCATTAGAGAAGCACTTGTCAAAACGGAGGACACAATATGAGTCAATTATTGAATTTATGGTTTTCTCGTGTTGGACATAAAGAAGCCAGATTGCACGGAACTCACATCAAATTCTCAGAACCGGCATTTAATGATAAACCCGTTGATACCATCATCAGCCTACGCAATGGCGGTGGCAAAAGTTCCATTATTCAATTGCTCTACTCCGTATTCCAACCCCGTAAGCAAAAATTTGCTCGGGCTGAAGGCTCGGCTCGGAAGTTTGAAGACTATTTCAGACCAGGTGAATTGGGATTTATTGTGACAGAGTGGACTATTGAAGGACAACAAGATGGGTTATTTGGAAGCACCACGCAAAAAACCAGAATAATTGGGCAATGTGTTCTGAGAACTTCACAACTCAATGACAGTGGTTCGCCTATTTTGAAACGGTTATTTTTTAGTTTCATTTCCGGCGAAAAACTGTCTTTTCATCATTTGCCGTTAGGCTTCAATAACCAACCGGAAACGAATATTGATGATTTTCGGCTTTGGTTTAATGAACAAGTGAGAAATTCACCGGCATTAGAACCCTTTATCCATGATAAGCAAAAAGAGTGGTTAGATTTTCTACGCAATCGTGGCTTTATCCCTGAACAATTTCAGTTGCTCACCAAAATGAATGAAAAAGAGGGAAGTGCGGATGATATTTTAGCCATCACCAAAATCGAACAATTCATTGATTTTGTTCTGACACCGCTGATTGATCCGAATAATGCAAAAAAACTGCCAAGCGTCATTGAGCTACATAAAGAAAAACTGAATAAAGTACCCACACTCAAACAAGAAAAAACACTGGTTGAAAAACTACACAATCACTTTGTGGCGTTGCAACAACCCGCTAACAAATACCTTGATCTGCTTAAAGAGGAAAAGGGAAATGCGGTTGCACGTCAACAAATCGCGGCAAGGGTTATCAAGACTGATCTTTCAATACGACATGATCAGAATAAGTTGAAAACTGACTTGAATAACCTAAAAGACGAGCAAACTCGTCACCTGCAACAGATAACAACAGTATTAGCCGGGATTCGATGGCTGGATTCTGAAAAGCTGCGCCTTATCTATGTTGAGAAAACGAGAACGCATCAAACCGCTAGTCAGGTACTTGAAGACAAAAAATGTCAACATGAGTTACATCTTGCCGCTCAGTATCTTGAAAAAAGACACAAAATAGAGGGTAGATGCACTACCTTACAGAATGAAATTGAACAAGCTAACGCGCCAGTTGAGGAAATCGCGGCCCACCTTCATTCCATTGGTTTGGTTTATTATGGGATTGTGAATAACAAGGCTAAAGCCATAGAGGCGGATTTAATCAAGCACTCTGAAAATCACGAGGAAGTTCAGAAAGATATAGATGTCACCCAACAAGAACTGGGTAAAACGAATGGGCGTATTGAAACACTGAAAAACGAATCCAATAAGCTGTTGAAATGGTTAGATAAAGCGGATAGTGAATTAAAACAGCTACAGCATTCTGGGGATATCAAACCTGATGAAACCCCTAGTATGGCAATAGCGCGTCTTGATGAACAGCTCGCCAGAAATGAAGGAACGATTAGCGAACTGAAAGCCTCCATAGAAGAAATCAAGGAGAGCATTTCTCAGTTTGGGCTAGACAAACAATCTGTTACTGACAAGATGGCAGGGCTGGAAAAGGAAGCTGAAAAAGCCTCTGATAAATTACTGGCATACCAAGATGAGTTACACAACTTATCTCACCATCAAACGTTATGCGAATTAGTCGAAGCGGATGAAATCAACCCCTATTCTCCTGATTTAGAAAACCGTCTTAAGCAGGCTCAAGAAAAATTGAGCCAAGAGTTAAGGCTGGTTCAAAATCAGCTTGACTTGGATCAAGAAGATGTTGATGCGTTATCAGAATCAAGTGTTTTACCACCTGGGCGCGATGTGCGTACTGTCTTACAACATTTCAAAGACAATGGCATTGGTGCCTATAGTTATGGTGAATACTTCACCGAACAAGGCGATATAAGGCCAGATACGATAAGAGAAAAGATAAACCGTGATCCGGCACGGTATGGCGGTATTGCGGTTATCAGCCCAGAACATTTTGAGCGTGTTAAACAAGAATTTCAAACGCTTAACAATCTGCGCGGCCCGGTACAAATCACGCTCGTGACTTGTCCAAACACCGTGAATCAGCATGATGGCATGACGACTGTGATGCCTACGAGCAATGCGACTTTTGACAAAGAGGTTGCGGCGAAGGAGAAAGTACAGTTAGAGCGTAGCATTGAAAACAACAAGGCCCGTTTGTCTGCTATTAAAGAAGAACAGACGGCTTATGATGAAGTCTTAAGTACACTCAGACAATTTTTGAAAGCGCATCCTGAAGACGCAGAAGCACGCTACCAGCAAGCCCTTACTGATATTCAAGAGCAGATAGCGAGCAAGCGTGAACATTTAGAAAAGCTTGAGCGTGAAATTGGGATACTTGATGAGCAGCAAAAAAGCGTTTCAAGCTCTTTAACGACAACAGAGGCAAACGGAAAGGAACTGAACGATTGTCGAAAAGCGGTTGATAAATATATTAACCGTTATGAGGAACAACGCGAAGAGAAAGAAGTTGAATTAGAACAAGCCAATGCAGAGCAAGCCAACAAAATCAAAGAGATTGAAAAGTTGGAAAACGCGATTACCCAAGACAAGACTAAGGAGCGGTTGCTTCTTGAAGCGATTGAGACACAAAAAAACGATCTGAGGATTCGCAGAGACAATTTGAGCAAGATTGAACACCGCGAACCTAAAGATCATTCTCTGGTAACACAGTATGAGGCTCACACCGAAGATCAATTACGTGATAGTTATTTTGCGAAAAAAGTCTCTTATGACGAAGGCGTAAAAGCCTCAGATAAGTTAGTAGGGCAATTGGAAGAACTGACTAAGCAACGAACCGAAGCTCAAAAAGAGTATGATACCAAACGTGGTTCGTATAGTGAACAGGCGGTGATTGACACATTAGCCCATTGTGAGCAATCCATAGATGATAGCTTCATCAAGACATTGAATGAAGAAGTGCTCGCCGCACGGGATGATGAAACATTAGCCAAGGCTGATAGTCAAAAAGCCAAGCATGAAGTTGAGGAATTCAAGGCCAAAGGTGTACCTCAAAAACCCGAGGAACTCACTTCTTATGAATCATTAGAAACTTGTCGTGAGACACGTCGTCAATGGGAACAGCAACTTGAGGCGGCGCGACAGACTGAAAAAACGATAAAGGCATCAATTGCCACGACGGAAAATAAAATGACTGAAATCAAGCAAAGTCTCGCTTTGTTGAAGACAGCCGTCAAAGCGGCAAAAGAAGCCTTTCCTGATGAGTCACTGTTGGACACTTATAATCCCTTTGATTCCGATGAAGAAGCTGAAAAAGAATGGGGCAATATTGGCAAACAGACTAAAACATTAGATAAGCAACTCGGTGACGCTAAAGATAAAGTCACTCATTTGCAAAATGCAATCACCAAGATACTCAATGATGAGAGTTATAGAGATGTCACGCCAGTATTACGTTCCCGCCTGTTGGACATGCAGGAAAATTACTACCAAAACGTGGCTGAGAATATCAATGATTTGACGAATCGAATTGAAGCACTCAAGCACTCCCTAGACAGAGCTGAGAAGGGACGTACTGAACTCGTTGGTTTCTTTAGAAGTTTAGTCGAGTCACCGATTCGACAACTGAAAGGGTTAAACACCGCTTCTAAGTGTCCACCCAATTCTGGGATTTGGAAGGCATGGAGTGGCCATCCTTTTATTGAGGTTAAGATCAACCCTAAAGTGCTGAAGACAGATTATCTTCAGCAGACGTTAGAAGAATACCTGCATCATCTGGTTAACAACAAAAAAGGAATCACAGAAAATCCAATATTGCTCATCCAACATGGCGTTCACAAGGTACTACAGAATAACATTGCTATTCATATCTTTAAGCCATCCGACACGCCCACTTTGGAGCGAACTTCTATTGTTGATGTGGGTCAATTTTCGGGTGGTGAAAAACTCACTGCTGCTATCATGATTTACTGCAGTATAGTACGACTCATCGGTTTTCAATACAGTGAAAATCGAAATCCTTCTAACATCTTGTTGCTTGATAATCCGCTTGGAAAATGTAATTATATTCCTTTTGTGCAAATGCAACGAGAAATGGCAAAATTAACGAATATCCAATTAATCTATGCTACTGGTATTCAGGAAAAAGAATCATTGGGCGAATTTCCCCGCATTGTGACATTACAAAACCAGCATAAAAATCAGAAAACGGGTGATCGTTATGTGAAAGAATTAGAACCTGCTGACATTGAAACAGTCGATGCTCAATTCCAAGAACCGGTTGAAACAGAAAATGAAAGTACCTAAAACGGTCATTGATCGCTTTGAGCAAGCATTACCAAAGGATAAACATCGTATTCCTATAGAATGCTTATGGGATGCGATGGCAAAAGCATTGCCGGAACAAATTGCCGGAGATTCACGACAAACCCTACAGGCTTTAATTGCGGGTATTGAATTACGTGGGTTTAGCCTACCAAAGAGCAAAAATGCCTATGATCAGACAGCAAAACCGCCTTTGCCAAAGTGGATTCAACGATCTGAAACCGCCAATCATCATAAACAGTCTACTTTTGATCCTAAGACTTATCTTTGGGCAAGAGAACTGACTTTTTTGGCTGAAGGCCGACGTTTACCTCATTACCAACACTGGTTGAGGGTAGATAACTGGTTAAAATCAGGGGAACGTAACGCGCCTATTGTACCGGTACGGGAAAGATCGTTTGAAATCTTTAATGACGAAAAATTATTAGATGATTTTTCAATAACTCAAGCTTTCAAACAAGGGCAAATTGATCTATCAATATTACGTTGCGTCATAACCCCAGAACCATTGGCTTGGGAAAAAGGCCCCTCAGGTTCAGAGTTGAAACCGTGTTTAGTCATAGAAAACAGTGCGACTTGGCGAACGTTATCTCTATGGAATCGCGACAATCATGCCTATTCATCCGTTGTATATGGCGGGGGCAACAAATTCTCACAAACTTGGCAAGGCTTAGAATGGGTACGAGAAGTCGCACCCTTTGATGTCATCCACTACTTTGGGGATGTCGATTATGATGGGCTAATGATTCCATTTCGGGCTGCCCGTCGAATCAGTGAATCTCTGGACATACCCTTAATTTTGGATATTGAACTCTACCAAATTCTCCGACGTACCATTCCCAAAAAACGTTGGTGTAAGAATAAAGGTTCGCAACGAACGATAAATGATGAACTGTTAAATTGGCTTCCTAATAATCTTAGAGATTGGCTTGTAGAAGTGATTGCAAGCCATTTTCGTATTCCCCAAGAAGGACTTCAACGTAAAGATATAGCGTTTCCCGATTGAATGAACCGAAGGGAAGCTAAGTACAAATCATTTTCGTGCAAAATTTATTTTGCGGCCGGATTGATTTTCGTGCAAAATTTATTTTGCGGCTTGATTTTCTTAATATAACTGTACGTCATGAGATCGGGGAACGCTATATAACGAACAAAATGGCTTTTAGAAATAATCGTTTGCTTTTGAGATATAATCGCTTTTTGTTATCAAATTAACCTCAATAAACCAATTTACTATGCCAATACCAACTGAAACTTCAAAAGTTAGAATTGATAAATGGCTCTGGGCTGCTCGTTTTTTCAAAACCCGTAGTTTAGCAACAGAAGCCGTGGGGGGGGGGAAAGTTCACCTCAATCAACAACGCACTAAAGCCGCTAAGGAAGTGCATGTTGGAGATGAATTGATTATACGCACTGGCTATGTGAAACGCACGGTGATTGTGCTGGCCTTGTCTAAGCAACGTCGCCCTGCAAAAGAAGCCGTTTTGTTATATGAAGAAACGCCAGAAAGTATACAAAGCCGTGAAAAAGAAGCGACGTTACGTCGTGACGCGGTCGCCTCACACCCTATGAATACGGGACGACCCAATAAAAAAGAACGTCGCTTGATTCATCAGTTTGTCAGAAACAACCCAAATGAGTGAAACGGTTTGGCGTACACACTTTAATTTTTATTTGAAAGGGCGAACACGCAAGGGCTGCCCCTACGCCAAATCTTGTCGGGGCGAACAGGGCTGCCCTTTCAAATAGTTATATCCAAAATGCGGTGCGAGTCATCACCTTTGACATGCGCCCCATTAACCAACGCACTGATTGGGGTAAAGGCACGCCGCCTGTTTTAATCGCTACTGACGCATGATGAGCTTCATCTTCCTTCATTTGTTCTAAAATCGCTTTACTTTTCAAATCTTGTTTTGGTAAGTGTTGCAAATGGCCTTCCAAATGTTTGACCACTTGTTGTTCTGTTTCCGTGATAAATCCTAAACTCCATTTATCGCCGACTAAACCGGCCGTGGCACCAAGGGTAAATGAACTGGTATACCAAAGCGGATTTAACCAACTGATACGTCCATTCAAGTCATTAATGCGTTTATGACACCAGATTAAATGATCGTTTTCTTCAAGGGCAGATTGTTTCATGTTCTCACGCACATTAGCGGTACGAGCCGTTAAGGCTTGCCCTTGATATAATGCTTGTGCAGCAACTTCTCCAGCATGATTAACACGCATTAATCGCGCCGATAGACGTTTTTCCTCCTCATTTAAGTCATTCTCCTGAGCCATTTTGGCAGGATTCGGTCGCATCGTGTTCTGTGGTTGACCAAATAAGGTGCGTAAACCTCGGTCAAAATGGATAATAAGTTGATCTAATGAACTGAGTTGTTGCATATTGATTACCCCTTTTGGAGTTTGAAACGCAATTGGGTATAGAGCAATTATCAATTGTCAGGTTTACCCTTTTAAGGTTTTCATATAGTTGTTGATAATGTTTTCAGGCTCTTCCGCTAATTCCAAAATATGACTTGGAATGGGCAACGGGTTGCCTTCTAGGAGTAACCATTCCAGTTCCGACAATTGTGAAAAGGTTGAAGGCAAGCTGGTGAGCTGATTATCTCGAATATCTAGCCATTCAAGTCGAGACAGTTGAGCCATTTGGGAGGGGAGGACTTCAATTTCATTTTCATTCAAATACAGTTCTTTCAATCGCGTTAATTGACATAAAGACGACGGCAAAATTTTCAGTTGATTTAAGCTGAGATCCAAATCTTTCAGCCGAGACAATTGAGAAAATTCTGAAGGCAAATCCTTCAGTTGTGTGTTGCTGAGGTTTAAACTTTTCAGTTGTGTTAATTGGAAGAGTTCAGGTGGCACTGCTGTCAGTGGATTGCCGCTGAGATCGAGCTCTTTTAATTTAGGTAATTGGAGAATTTCTGGCGGCACGGTAATCAGTTGATTGTGGCTTAAATCTAATTCTTTCAGTTGAGATAATTGTGCAAATTCATGTGGTAAAGCAATCAGTTGATTCTCACTGAGATTGAGTTTCTTGAGTTGAGACAATTTGCCAATGTCAGGTGTCAACATCGCCAATTGATTATTCTCAATATAGAGTTCTTCAAGTTTAAACAATTGAGCGATTTCAGGTGTCAAATACAAGAGTTGATTGTTGCTGATATCTAAATGCTTGAGTTGACTCAATTGGTTTATTTCCTTTGGAATCGCTGTCAATTGATTTTCATCAAGAAATAACGTTTCCAAATGAGATAATTTAAAAAGGGCAGATGGCAATTCAGTCAATCCCTTTTCAGAGATATCAAGATCGGATTCAAGGCATTCAGCCAGCTGCTCAATCATTTTCAGTAAGTCTTTGTTCATAATCTTCACTCACCTTTTTTTCAATCAACAGGGTAGTGTTACACTGCGGGTGATGAAAGTCTTCGATCATTGAACACGGATTAAACCGATTAAAATTCAAATCCGTGTGCTATCTGATCAAACCCAATCATCAATCTAATGATATGATTTTAAATGAATTGATAGCGTTACATTGAATTAGTGGTCGCAATTCAATGAACAAAGCCGCTAAAGCGGCAACTACAAATTGTCAACGGGTTTGACATTGTTAATTCTCTTTCCAATTATCCTAATTGCCTATTCCTAATTCTTAAATATATTGCAATTGACACCCATAAATGCCAAGATTTATCTTGGTTAGGTTACATACAATATGAATAAATTATGACTCATTCACTCTTAATTTCAATTTTTTGCCCTGATCGAACTGGACTGGTTTCATCCATTACGGGCACTTTATTCAATTTGGGTATCAATCTAGGCGATACAACTCCCCCATCAGTATTAACGACATTGAAAGTCATCTGCGTGCTTTACCCGATCTGAATGGTGCCGATATCAAAATCACCCCATTTGATTTGTCTAAAATCCATGGGCCAAATGCGCTTATGAGGCACTACATCACGCTACGCGGTGCTGATCACCCTGGACTGATTGCTCAATTAACTGAAGTTTTGATGGCATTTGATGCCAACATTGTACGCTTAAATGCTGAAATCATACCTAATCAAGAGGAAAAAGAATACTTAATTAATCTTTCCGTGTCCATTCCAGAATCGCGTATTGATGCCTGTCTCGCCTCTATCAGCAATACTGCCAGTACACTTGCCATGCAGTGTGATTTTCAAACCATATGAGCAATGAATCAATTATCAAATGATCCGATCACTTTCCTTACCAGCTATCAGTTTTCTCAAACTCATTGTATGTTTCGATGCGATGCCTGTTTCGACGCGATGCGTCGTTTCTATCTAGAGACGCTTCGCGGCGCAAATCTACTTTTAACAAAAGGAACTCCTGATGACAGAAGAACAACCTTGTACCTACGTCATCTTTGGCGCAACGGGCAATTTGTCTCGTATCAAGTTGATGCCGGCCTTATATCACCTTGAAATTGCGGGACGTTTACCGGAAGGCACCGTGATTTTAGCAACGGGACGTCGGCCTTGGAACCGGGATAAATGGATTGCTGAAGTCAAAGAGATGTTGATGGCTAAAGCCCGTGATGGCTTAAATGAAGAAGTGTTTGAACACTTTAAACAACGATTACACTATTTTGAAGGCGATCTCAGTGAGACTGGCATGTACTCCAAAATGCGGGACTTTATCAATAACGATCCCACTTTTCCCCAAAATATGGCCTTTTACATGTCCATTCGTCCGGCCGAATTTGGTACGGTTGCCCAACATTTGAGTGAAAGCGGTTTACTGAATGAAAAACAGGGATGGCGGCGCGTGGTTGTCGAAAAACCCTTTGGCTACGACTTAGAAAGCGCCCGTGCCCTACATCAACGCCTTTCCCGCTACCTTCGTGAAGATCAAATCTACCGCATCGATCATTATTTAGGCAAAGGAACTGTACAAAACGTTTTAGTGTTTCGTTTTGCCAATCTCATGCTCGAACCCCTTTGGAATCGCAACTACATTGATCATGTCCAAATTACTCACTCAGAAACCCTTGGTGTAGGAAGTCGTGCTGATTATTACGATAGTGCTGGTGCGATGCGAGACATGATACAAAGCCATTTATTGCAATTGCTCACGCTAGTTGCGATGGAACCCCCGGCCTCTATGGAAGCCGAAGCGATGCGCGATGAAAAAGTCAAGGTACTCAAATCCATACGCGCCATTCCCCCGGCCGCTGTACATGCCCAAACCTTTCGCGCTCAATATAGCGCTGGCATCGTTAATGGCGAAAAAATAAAAGGCTATTTACAAGAAGATAAAGTGCCCAAGGAGAGTGTCACTGAAACCTACGCCGCTATGAAAGTGTTTATAGATAACTGGCGTTGGGCCGGTGTTCCCTTTTATTTACGGACTGGCAAACGCTTGAAAGAAGCACAATCTATGATTTCCATTTGCTTCAAACAGCCACCACAACAGTTTTTCCGCGCCAGTCAGATTCAACGTGTGCGCCCTAATTGGATATTGTTAGGCATTCAACCGACAGAATGTATTAAGGCTGAAATGACGGCCAAAGAACCGGGATTAGAAATGAATACCCGCCCCGTCAGTTTAGATGCGAGCTTCCGAACACAAGAGGATGTGTCTAAAGAGGCTTACGAAGAACTGTTATTAGATGTGATCACTGGTGATCGCTCACTGTTCCTGCGTTACGATGAAGTTGAATACGCTTGGCAAGTCGTCGATCCTGTTTTACGGGTTTGGGCTATGGAACGCGATTACATTTCCACCTATCCAGCAGGGAGTTGGGGGCCTCGGGAAAGCCGCCGCTTATTTGAACGCGAAGAGCAAAGATGGCGGCATTCGTTGAATATTGAAGACGATTAAGCATCAGGAGACGCACGGCCGTAGAGACGCACTGCCGTAGAGACGCACGGCCGTGCGTCTCTACTTATTAACTTTCATCCCTTAAAATTCAATGTACAATCTCGATCTAAAGACTTTCAAAAATCGTTTAACCGATTTACAAAACCTCAATGAGCGTTTTGCTATTCCTGATCATCTGGAATTAAAAGCAGGTTACGATGGTACACCTGTTATCGACATTAAAAATGACTACGCGGAAAGCATTGTTTCCCTTAAAGGGGGGCAAGTGATGACTTTTCGTCCAGCTCATGATCCTAATCCCGTGCTCTGGTTAAGTGGATTAGCTTCACTGAATCCCAATAAACCCATTCGTGGTGGTATACCCGTTTGCTGGCCGTGGTTTGGTTCTCATTCAACCGATCCGAACAAGCCCGCACATGGTTTTGCTCGTACAGTCGTTTGGATACTGAGTGAAACGAAAGTGACGGCAGATGGCGCGACGCAAATTGTTTTGAGTCTTGAAAACCATGAGAGTATAAGGCCATTATGGCCTTATCCCTTTCAATTACAAATCGTGATCACCATTGGTGCCGAATTACAGGTTGAATTAATAACTCATAATACGGGAAACCAAACCTTTACCCTTGGTGAGGCCTTACACAGTTATTTTAATGTCAGTGATGTGACGCAAATCAGCATTCACGGGTTGGAAAATAGCCAATATATTGATACTGTCGTTCAGTTAGAAGGTGAACCTGAAACAGGCCCAATTCAAATCAAGGCTGAAACGGATCGGGTTTATCTGAATAGTATGGCTGACTGTTTACTTAAGGATCCCGGCTTTAATCGACAAATTCGTATCAAAAAGAGGGGCAGTCAAACCACTGTCGTTTGGAATCCTTGGATAGAAAAGGCGGCACGATTAGGCGATTTGGGTTATCAAAACTATCTTCGCATGGTGTGTCTAGAATCGGCGAATGCCGCCAATAACATCGTAACCGTCGCCCCAGGCGATGAACATCGTTTACAAACCGTTATCACTGTAGACGCTTTGTCTCCTGCTTAGATATAGCGTTTCCCGATTGAATGAACCGAAGGTGTGCTACGCTAAGTACAAATCATTTGGGTGAAAAATTTATTTTGCGCCCGGATTTTCAAACCCAATTTATTTTGCGGCCGGATTGATTTTCAAACCCAATTTATTTTGCGGTTCGATTTTCTTAATATAACTGTACGTCATGAGATCGAGAAACGCTATAACGGAGCGGTGGGCAACAAAATTTAGGAATTGTAGATTTGCGCCGCGAAGCGTCTCTAATAAACCGGTTATTAAAGAGGCCTATATATATATATATATGTCAGGTTCAATAATTTCACACGCAAGGGCAGACACGCTGCTATGCCCCTACAAGTACCTTGTTATTATACGGTTTTATGTCGGGGCGAACCTATCGTCCGATTTGTGAAATGAAAATCAGTGTTTTATCTTATCAAACCAAATAATCAATTAGCCCGATTGCAGAATTACGGCGAATAAGCGGCTTTGTCAATCAATACGGTTGTATTTTGTTTTGCTTGTATTTGGGCAATCGGCAGAGTGTTGCCATGCCGCCAAGTGGTTACAGCTTCTCGTTTACTCGCTCCTGTGACTATCAATAATAATTCATCTGTGTTGGATAATGCCGCGACGCTGAGACTGACGCGATCAGGCGGCGGTTTAGGCGCGTTGTAAACGGCATGGACTAATTCATCTGGGGAGTGCGTGTGTCCGGGAAATAGGCTGGCAGTATGGCCGTCTTCTCCCATGCCCAGTAATACCATATCAAAGGGTAAAGCTTTTTTGATAATGTCGGTGTAGCGATGAGCGGCTGTTTTGGTGCCCAAGTGTGCGGGTATGGGATGAATTTGGTTTGAAGACATTTGGACGGGATCGAGCCAAACCTGTGCCGCCATGACACTGTTACGTTCGGCATCATTTTCGGGTAAACAGCGTTCATCGCCATAATATATCTGCCAGTGTGCCCAGTCGCTATCCGTTTCTGCGAGCAAGCGATAGGTTTGTTTTGGGGTACTCCCCCCAGCAAGCACTAGACTAAAAAAACCTTTTTTATCAATGGCTTGTTGAGCGCAGTTCACTATTTTTTGGCAAGCTTCATAAGCGACGGCATCAGCGTTGTCTCGTAATTGCCAATTGAGGGATTGGATAGTCTTGTTCATGAGGTATTGGCTCTGCTTTTTGTTAAGTACTGAACCCTAAATTTTCAGGTATTTTAATAGAAGCAACCAGTGGGCAATCCCTTGCGACCTTTGCGGTCAAATACCGGTTTATTAGAGACGCGAAGCATCGCGTCTCTACAATTACTAGGTCAAATACCGGTTTATTAGAGACGCGAAGCCTCGCGTCTCTACAATTTCTAGGTCAAATACCCCCTCAAAAACATATTGAAAACGCAGCACAAAGGCATCACCTTCATCTTTTTGTGCTCGTTATTTTTTTTCCAACTTCCTTAATACCTGGGTTTCCTTGAGGGACGATCCTCGCGTGGGCGAGCCATATTCACTTTCAGATTTCTTCCGTTCAGTAAAAAGCCGTTAAGCGCCTTAATCGCTTCTTCAGCGTCTATTTGTTTCGCCATTTCAACAAAACCGAAACCTTTCGATTGACCAGAAAACTTGTCAGTGATGAGATTGATCTTTATAACTTCCCCATATTCTCCGAAACACTCTGTGAGTTCGTCTTCTGTCACAGTATAAGCCAGATTTCCAACATATATATTATTCATTTATCGTTCTCTTAACAATTGTATATTGAGCAAGTAAACACTATCGAATAACCAACATACAAATTAAACTATAGCGATAAGTCGTGGTGAGAAACTCTCATTATATACTATCGTCATAAATTGCGCTTTTTTAACAGCCAACAGCGAGAAACCGTTGTCTGAAAGCTCAAGTCAGGTGATGGTGACTAAATACCCAATAATAATACCCAAAATTTTAGAGTGGGCAAAAGCGCAAATTATAACGGTGCACAGTATAACGGATTTTGGGGAGGGCGAACACTTTTTGCTCACCTCTACAAGATTTGGCGTAATCCCCAAACTTAAAAAACATATTGAAAACGCACCACAAAGGCATCACCATCATCTTTCTCTGGTTTATCCACACCTTTTAATTGCGTCATAATATAGTTAGCCGAAATACGGGCCGACGTATTGGGAAACCAATTCAGCCCTAAAGCGATATTTTCAGCCTCAACCCCGGCATCATTATCTTCAGCGTCTAAAACACTATAATTAGCCATCAATTGCCAAGCGCCGTATTTCGATGACGGCGTAACCGCTCCAAACTTGCCTTTATTATAACCGCGATAGCCATTCGTGAGCAAATAACCTAATTGCACATAATAACCATCATACTTGGCATCTTCAGCGCCCTCTTCAGCATCCACTGATAACTGCATATATTCACTTTGGAAAGAGAAAGGCCCAAATAACCCTGCGGCTTCAACCCCCACTATAGCCAGACGATTTGCAGCCGTTATACCACTGGTCACGATTTGTTGGCCAATGTGCAGTTCTGGACGCTGTTTCACCTGAAAATCGTTACCTCCAAAATCACGGTAAGAACCCGCTAATCCTAAGTGAATCAAAGAATGTTCCTGTTGCCAAGGGGTCAATGTGGCACGCCCTGTGATGGCATAAGTATCCTGCTCCGTATTCTCCACTTGAGGGCTACCCTTAGCAAAAGAACTGTTACCCGTATCATTTTGACTATACACGCCCAATTCAAAACTGCTTTTGCCAGGGGCCGTGAACAGGGTGACACCAATACTACGCTCAGGTGCAAAAGCACTTGAAATCATAGCCCGTTCCAAAAACAGCACCCTTTCAGCATTCACTAACATTTGCAAGCCAAAAGGCTCCTTACGCTTACCCAAAGTGATATCAAACGGGCCTAACCCCTTGTATTTTAAAAAGACTTCCTTCCAAGTGGTATTTGTCTTACCTCGATGTTCAGTGATTTGGGTTTGGAGCATCCCTTCCCAATGTTCATCTAATCGCGCTTTCATGTAGAGACGAACCAAACGAATTTCACTATCATTACCGGAACGGCCTTCTTTATGATAAACACCCTGATAATAACCCTGATCCCAGAGCATTTTAGCACCCATTTGTACATCAGCAAAAACGGGCGATAGGGCAAATAGACTCAAAGCCGTGGCGGCCGGCACCAAATAGCTTAAAAACACTTTTTTCATTTTGTCTTAATGCGCACTCTTGTCAGGTGGATTGTGATATGTAGGGGCAATCCCTTGTGATTGCCCTACTTTAAAAAGAGAATAGTATAATTGGCAGCTTTCAAAAGTCAATGGGTTCGATACTAAAACCAATCTCACGCAAAGGCTTTGCGTGAGATTAAAAATAACTGATAACTGATAACTTGATTTGAGAATGGAAATAGACTATATAGTAACAATAAATCATCATAAAACGAGGTAAAACAACATGCCCAAATTTGTTTTCAGCTTATTATTTTTATTAAGCCTCACCCAAACCCTCAGCGCGGCGACGGCTGAATTAAACTTTGAGGGTTTAAAGCCCTATTACTATATCGGTGAATCTATCCAATTCGATTTACAAGAAAACCTAAATACGGCTTCGCGTTTCCACAAAGTGGATTTATGGATAGCCGTCGAATTGCCTAGTCGGGATTTGTTGTTTAGAACACCCCTAGCCTTTATGCCCTTTAGCCCCATATCACAAGCGTTTAGAGCCGCTTTAGAAACGACCGATAATCGACATCGGGTTTTGGAATTTGAAGTGCAACCCGGTTTTGGGGGTGACTATACTTTCTATGCCGTCTACGTCGAAGAAGGTAAAAATCCTATCACCGATAATTTCACGGTTTTTCGCTCGAATGTCGCTGTCGCTTCCCTCACCTTAAGCAATCGGCCCTTGCCAGGAGACACTCGGCCGGTTGCCCCAGCACCAAGCGATCCCCCTGTCACTTCCCCGCCAGCGCCAGCCGAAGCGCCGCTACCCGCGCCCAATCCGTTCACTGCTGTAGCGGGGGATAGTCAAATCACGCTGTCTTGGCAACCGGTTACGGGTGCCGCTTCTTATACCCTGGATTGGCGAAAACCGGATGGCAGTGATCGCAATCTCTCCCTTTCCAGCACAAGCTATCAACATACTGGACTGATTAACGGGGCGACTTATACTTATTGGATCACAGGTGTCAGTGTCACGGGGCTTGAAGGCAATCCCTCAGAAGCGGTTGTGGCTATCCCAAAGGCCGCAGAAAGGCCGCCAGCCGCACCTGCCCATTTATCGGCCGAAGCGACAGACAGTCAAGTCGTCCTAAATTGGCCAGCCGTCAGCGGAGCTGTTTCTTACAACATCAACTGGCAAATCGCGGGAGGCGCGGTACAAAGCGTGCCCGCCACGACAACCGCTTATGTGCATACGGGCCTCCAAAACAACCTGAACTATACTTACTGGGTAACGGCCGTCAGTGCCACCGGATTAGCCAGTGCCCCCTCAATAACGGTTATCGCTACCCCAAAAGCGGCCCCACCGCCAGTAGCCCGATTAGCCGATGGCGAAAGCTTTCGTGATACCCTGAAAGATGGCAGTTTAGGGCCCAGAAATGGTCGTCATTCCGGCGGGTACTTTTAGAATGGGGGATATCCAAGGTGGGGGTTGGTCTGATGAACAACCCGTACATCAGGTGTCTGTGGCGCGTTTTGCGATGGGAAAGTATGAGGTGACTTTTGCCGAATATGATAAGTTTGCAGAAGCCACGGGTAGAAGTAAGCCCGATGATTATGGTTGGGGACGGGGTAATCGTCCAGTGATGAATGTTTCTTGGGACGATGCCACAGCTTACCTAGACTGGTTAGCGGAACAAACGGGAAAACCATATCGTTTACCAACTGAGGCGGAGTGGGAATATGCTGCCCGTGCTGGAACAGAGACTCAATATTGGTGGGGAAATGATATCGGAACAAACCTTGCGAATTGTTATAGCAGTGGCAGTGAATGGAGTGGTAAACAAACTGCCCCAGTCGGTTCTTTTCAAGCGAATCCCTTTGGTTTATATGACACCGTAGGCAATCTTTGGGAATGGTGTGCCGATCCTTGGCATAGTAATTATCAAGGGGCACCGACTGATGGTCGTATTTGGGAAAGTCCAGATTCAATACCGTTCCTGTTTCGTAGCAGCTCGTTCGACTTCATCCCGGAGGGCTGTCGTGCTGCCTTTCGTAACAGGGGCTCGTCGGTCGGCCACTACAGGAACGGGGGTTTCCGTGGCTGCGCGGACTTAGCACTCTAACCTCTTGATTTTTAGCACTTTACACTGGGTTTTTTTTACTCTTTTACTCTTTTTAAAGGGTTTGATTTGCTAAAGTGCTATTTATTGGAGGTGAAGTGTGTTTAGGGGTTTTCGGCCCGCGCCCTGCGCGGGCCGCGATTTTTTTTTTGAGGCATATCAATAACGACAAGGATTGTTTATAAGAAAGGATTTAAACCCTAACGACAAGGATTGTTTATAAGAAAGGATTTAAACCCTAACGACAAGGATTGTTTATAAGAAAGGATTAAAAGCGATAACGACAAGGATTGTTTATAAGAAAGGATTAAAAGCGATAACTACAAGGATTGTTTATAAGAAAGGATTTAAACCCTAACTACAAGGATTGTTTATAAGAAAGGATTTAAAAGCGATAACGACAAGGATTGTTTTATAAGAAAGGATTTAAAAGCGATAACGACAAGGATTGTTTATAAGAAAGGATTTAAAAGCGATAACTACAAGGATTGTTTATAAGAAAGGATTTAAACCCTAACTACAAGGATTGTTTTATAAGAAAGGATTTAAAAGCGATAACGACAAGGATTGTTTTATAAGAAAGGATTTAAAAGCGATAACGACAAGGATTGTTTATAAGAAAGGATTTAAAAGCGATAACTACAAGGATTGTTTATAAGAAAGGATTTAAACCCTAACTACAAGGATTGTTTTATAAGAAAGGATTTAAACCCTAACTACAAGGATTGTTTATAAGAAAGGATTTAAACCCTAACTACAAGGATTGTTTTATAAGAAAGGATTTAAACCCGATAACGACAAGGATTGTTTTATAAGAAAGGATTTAAAAGCGATAACGACAAGGATTGTTTTATAAGAAAGGATTTAAACCCTAACTATACTTAGCATTGTCATAAGGTAGCGATTACTTTTACAGACACAGCCAACAGCTAAAGCAGTTGTCTAAAAGCTCAAGTCAGGTGGTGGTGACTAACAGCGTAATCGCAACCTTATAACGGTGGACAGTATACTTATCCTTTCTTATAAACAATCCTTGTAGTTATACTATATATCCTTGTCGTTATATACCCAATACTTATCCTTTCTTATAAACAATCCTTGTCGTTATTAATAATGAAAGTCAGATTCACTGAGTTTGCAAAGGATGAACTTGATGACGCACTGCCGTTGAGACGCACGCAGTGCGTCTCTACTTTGAACGCCTTTATTAACACACGGAGTAATAAATAGTATGTTAAAAATAATCGGATCGCTTGTTGTCACGCTATTAGGTGGGCTGGCTATTTTGTATATTCAATATTGTTGGTTTGATCTAGAGACTTGTTCTTTTCAGCCTTCGCGCCTATATGATAATAATACCGAACCCAAAATAGCGACGGCGACTGTCACTCATAGTGTGCCGTTTTTTGAGTGTAAAAAGAGATCAGTTGATTCGCAAGGTGTTGATGATTGCGGACAGATTGAACCATTGGCCTTTAAAATCAATTACTTGTACCGGAATGGGGGGGATTTTCAAAGTTTTGGTGAGGGCAGTGTGTTGCATTCTGGCGATGCGATCAAATTGCTCTTTAAACCGACTGAGGCCGTTTATGTCTATATTTTTAGAGTCGATTCTCAGGGTAATGTCAAACGATTATTCCCAACGGCTGATTTTAGGGGCGCGTCTTCAGCGAATCGCAATCCGGTGCAAAAAGGGGTACAGTATTTTGTGCCAGCCCATCATAAATCATTTCGTTTAGATCGGAATATGGGCGAAGAAAGCCTTTATTTCATTGCCACTCGCCAAGCGGATGCGGTATTAGAAGAGCAATACCAAAAACTGTTTATCGCTCAACAAGATCAAGCGGTTGAAACCATTACCCTGATCCAAAAACAACTGGTTATTGAGTTTAAAAAGAAAGAGAAACAGCGGTTGATTGAGCCAAAGTTGGTAACCGATGTCGCATCAGAGCCGATCTCTTTTGAAGAAAGCGGGGAAAGGTTTTCGGTATTGCCAGCCTATTTAAAGAACTTATGTGAAGGCTGCGTTTATCGAGTGACATTTAAACATGATTTGTAGGGAGTAGAGACGCACGGCCGTGCGTCTCTACTGATGTTAACATCTATAGAACACGATAAGAATCCTTTTCTGGCTAAAAGGGCTGAACCATAAGCAGCTTGGGTGTGTTGAGGGGTTTGTATTTGAACGCCAATGATATTTTGTCGTATTTGAGTCCAAGCGGTATTCTTAGCGCCACCGCCTACAGTATAAATTGTTTTCGGATGGGGGGCCCCTAAGTTTTGTAAGCGTTTATAAGCTTCAGCTTCGATTCGGGCAATGGATTCTAACAGGCCTTGAAAAAATAGCCGATCATTGTTGGGACGGGGTTTTAAACGGGGTTCTAGCTTGGGATCGGCAATGGGAAAGCGTTCACCTACCGATACGAGTGGATAATAGTCTAAGTGGGTGGGTTGTTCCGGTTGCAGCTGCGGTGTCATGATTTTAAGTTCGCTAGGTGTGAAGTATTTTAACAGTACAGCACCGCCGGTGTTAGAGGCGCCGCCAGCGAGCCATTTATCCCATAAACGGTGGCTGTAAACGCCGTACTTTGCAGAAAAAACGGGTTTATCGGAAACCATTTTGAGTGCGAGAGTACTACCCAGTGACGTGACGGCATCGCCGACTTGATCGGCCCCTGTCGCGATAAATGCAGCAATGCTGTCAGTGGTGCCACTGACAATCAGGGTTTCAGGGTTCAGGCCGATTGATTTTGCGAGAGTGGCTTTAACGGTTTTGATGATAGTACCCGGTGGGTGTACTTGTGGTAAGTGAGTCAGATCAAAATCGAATGCGGATATCCAAGTCGGCCATTGACGTGCAATAGGATCATAACCCATTTTGAGGCAATTGTTTTCATCACTGATATCAAAGCGGCCCGTCAGTTTTCCAGCTAACCAATCGGCCTGATGTAAAACATGAAATACCACATTAGGATCGGTGTGCTTCCGTAACCAAAGCCATTTGGCGAGACTAGAAGTGACACCCAATGCGCCGCTGTTTTGGGGGGCAAGCTGATGAATCTGTTCAGCTTCTTCACTGGCACGCGCATCGTTATACATTAAAGCCGGCCTCAACGGTGTACCGGCCTGATCGACGGCTAAAACGGTAGCAGAAGTGCCGTCGATAGAGACAGCTGTGATGGGATGAGACAGCCTATTGTCAAGTTGCCTTAAAATGGTTTTTAAGGCCGCCCACCAGATAAGCGGTTCTTGTTCAACTTCGACATGACGGCGTTTAGGGGGCGGTAATTCGATAGAGTATTCAGCGAAGATTTGGCCGTTGATGTCAATCGCACAGCCACGGCAGCCAGAAGTGCCGATATCAATACCGACAAAAATGTGAGGTAATGTCATTGGTTTATTGGATAGAACGCAGATGATAACTGATAACTGATAACGGGATAGAACGCTGATTGTCATGATTGAACTGATTGACGCAATAAATCAGCGAAAATTATGTAGGTTTTATAGGGTGGGTAACGTGTTGTCCACCATTCCCTGCGGTTTCCAATTCTCCCAATGCTTCCAAGTTTTCTATCTGACGATGAGGGCACGTTTCAGGGCGATTATTGATTTCTTCAGGGGTTTTAAAACGGTTGCGAATATTTTCTAACGCTTTAACCAATTGACGGTATTGGCCCGTTTTTTCGTCTTCAAAAGGGGCGGCTATGCTTACTGGTGAGGAAAACAATAAACTCTCAAACTCATGAAGTTGTAAATAAGGCATAAATCGTCTTTCGTTGATATCCGCATTAAAAGCCGATTCAACAGACTCAACGTGTTGATAACAGTCTGATTTGATTATTGATTTTAAACCTGGAAAGTCCTTAGGCAATCCATAATAATCAAATAAGGTTGTTATGGCGATTGCACTGGAATCATTAAACAGTTGCTGTAAATGCTGCTTGATTTTGGTATAAGAAACAATACCGCCTTTAAAATTAGTTCCATTTTTGACGCGCTTAGTGGTGTTAAACTAAGCCCCCTACGTCACCGTAAAGGACTCGTCTTCAAAACCGTGCATGAGACTGATCCCGAACACGGCGCATCGAATAACTGTTATTATTTGGCCTTACATGACCTTTGCAATATCGTCTTTAAACTGTTACTCGCGTAACATCATTTCATCATGCTCTAGAAACTTTGTTTCTACTCATGGTACTGATAGATTTAATGACTATATTGTTCTCAGTTAGCAGTGTACACGTAGGCATATCCCCTTCATTACAAAGAGGCTTTAGCTTTTTGTACAATCCCGTTAAGCCTATCTATTAAAGTTTGATAAACGGAGCTCACCGCCATAAAAATGTTTTGGGATGAGTCTGATAGACTTAATTACCCCGTTCCCAAAGATTGGCTGTATTCAGACTTAGATATTATCTATACACCGGGGCAATGTTTCTTACGAAAACCGATACCTATCGTATTACTCCTCAATTGTAATACGTATCTTCTTACCCAATACGGATTATAACTTAGCTTGTTTCCGCTGATGGTTACGGCGTTTTATGTACATCGATAATTTCTCGCGTTATGGCCTATCTGATTATCTAGCACTGTTTAATAAGCTAATTCATTAAACGGCACATTATTCCCTGCTTTACCAGAAATTTATCAAGTTTTCCAATAAGGGAATTGACGTAGACTTTAGGTCGTCTTGAGATAGCTTTAATCTCACAATCTTTGAGTTGTCATAATAAGGCTTTAAAACTGCCAAATTAAGCTCATATTACGTACATTTTATTGCACTTTGTATGAAACGGGTCGCACTAAAAGAATCACCACAGGATACACACCAAATTGATGTAAATGTGGCCCTAACAGTTTCTTGATAAATTTTTCTTCCGTTTGCCCTTCTACGAGCATTAAGACTTTGACCATTTTTAAGGCCTCCCACCCAACACATTTTTTTCCCAAAGTTCGCCTAAAGCATAGTCGTCAAGCCAATGATTCAGTTCTTCATGACTCAATCTTTTAATCCGTGATGCATCATCTTCTCTTTCAATGATGATGATGTCTTCTAATTGAAATTGATTAACCAGCGTGACGGATTGACTGGCGGCAATGATTTGAGTTTGAGTGGCCGCACTTTGCATCATTTCAGCCAGTATGCTGATGGCATAAGGGTGTAATCCCAATTCAGGTTCATCTAATAATATTGTTGCGGGCAATTCGGGCTGTAGTAATAATGTGGCTAAACAAATAAAGCGTAATGTGCCATCGGAAAAGCTATGAGCATTGAAATAACGCTCTGAACCAACGTGTTGCCATTCTAATTGAATTTTTTCTGGATTAAGGCGCGAAGGCTGCAATCGAAAATCTTCAAAAAAAGGGGCAACCAAGCGCACGACTTCCACAATATTTTGGTAATGGCGTGGATATCGGTTTTTGAGCAAATAGAGAAAAGCGGCTAAATTAGACGCATCTGGCCTGAAGAACACATTATCATGCAAATCGCACAGTTGTCTCATTTTGGCCGTTGTTGTCGTATCATGAAAATGATAGAGAAAGACGCGCCAATTTTTTAATGGGTTAAGCACACATTGTGCAACTGAGTCATGCTGTGCCTTTTGTTCCAGATAGCTTTCACGATGCCCGCCTTCTATCGAAAAGGTTTCGGATTGCTCATGCTTTTGGCATGAACCTGCTTCTTGGGCAAAAATCAGCGATTCATTTTGTGCTGGAATGAGTGTGCATTGATAGTGAAAGCCTTCTGTTAAGTGGCCGTAGTGCCATTGTATTTGTAATTCAGGCGTTATTTTTTGACCAAAATGGAGAATATCGTCCACTCCCCCTTCGCGCCCTATCCATAATTGAAGCTTTTTATCAACAATCGTATTAATCAAGGTTAAGGCTTTGATAAAATTAGATTTACCGGCACCATTCGCACCAATGAGTAAATTCAAAGCACGTAATGGAAAACGCTCTAATGTGCTTATTGACTTAAAACCTTTGATCGTGATTTGGTTTAAATTAGACATGATTTGAGTATTTAATTGTTCACAATTTTAGACTATTTTAAACCAACAAGCGTTCAAATCAACATAAGTAGAAAAAAAATTGTTCGCTTTCAAATTCGTTAAATCTAGGATAGAACACAAATTATCATGATTGAAGTCATTTTTGCCTCTCAATCAAATCAGCGCAAATCATGACAATCAGTCAAATCAGCGTTCTATAAAAAATTGATAACTGATAACTGATAACTGATAACTGATAACTGACCCCCCTTGATTTGAGAACGCAAATAGACAATATATTTTGAAAGAGGTCAGTTGACCCAACCCTTCAGTCAGGAATCCTTCTGATATATAGGGAGTCAGACTCACTCATAGACGAAGAGACGGTAGTGCCGTTCACAGGCCGGGGAAGGGGTGGGCAAAGTTATGTCGTCTGTAAAGGCATATCAACCAGTAGGAATAATTGGAATATATGATACAAACGTCATTACAGGAAATAGCGGCTAAAGCGGCACGAGATAAAACCTAACGCGTTTATTTATAATGAATTAGGTAAACGGCTAGTGCAGGAGAGCGGAAATAGAAAGACCACCCAGCCAACAGCCAACAGCCAACAGCCAACAGCGGGCATAAGTTGTCTAAAAGCTCAAGTCAGGTGGTGGTGAGTAACATAAAGCAAGCTTTTACACGCAAAAACGGGCAGCTTTAAATGGATTTAGACTGAAAAAAAAGCACAAATTATAACGGTGTACGGTATATAAACCTTTTTTATACCAAAACAAGACAAAAATAGATATTGTGGGGAGGTAGTCACCACCACCTGACTTGAGCTTTTAGACAACTTATGCCCGCTGTTGGTTGGTTGGCTGGGTGGTATGATCATTGGAGCGATCCTGCACTAGTAGTGAATAAGATGCGGATCTGATAGCTTTTTCCACCATAAAGCCGACTCTTCCTGATTTTTATGATAACCGTAAGTACCGTTTGCACAGGCATCTGCAACAAACTTAACGGCACCTTCGAACTTCAGTTCAGCGGAACGTTGGATGAAAGATAAACCTTCCTCTTCGTTCTTTTCTATACCACGACCACTTAGCAAATTTAGACCATGACACCACATAGCATAAGCATGCCCCGCTTCTGCTGCTTTTTTGAATAGAAAGGCTGACTTTTCTAAGGTTGGTTCTTCATATAGCTCACAGGCTAAGGAAAATTGCGCTTCAGGATTACCCGCTTCAGCAGCTTTTTCCAATTCCTCTCTGTGTAAACGGTTGACTTCTTCATTCGACAATTCGGCATCATATGGGAGCGAACACTTTAACCAGAGCGCGGGAGCGTATTCGGCCATTGCCAATGGTTCGATAATTTCCCGAGCCCATGAGATAAGCTTCTCATATCTTTTATCATCCGTTGTGTGCCAAGCCGCATTCAATAATGCATGCGCTTCTGCCACAAGGATTTTCGGTTCAATTTGTTCTTCGTTCATAACCACTAACTCCCCAAGTTGATCAGCATTTTCCGAGGAGTGACACGGATCTAAGAGCTACACAATGGGCATCCATGCCCATTATGTTCTTTGCCAGACGTGCCACGGATATTCGGCTCTGGCTGTCCGTGTCCACCCTTCTTCGCAAGCGAAGAAGTGGTTCCCCCATGAGTCTACGCCATCTCGCACTAGTGAAAAAGTACATGGCTACCAGAGACTACTCACCACCGACTTCGTCTCTCCCAGGTTCGCAGCGATGGACGTAAATTGGTAGCGAGAACCCTTGGTTATCCTGAGCGACAACCGCCCAAAGCGACTTGGACTGAGCGTAGAATGGCTCCGCGTTTCATCAGGATAACACCTCTCTTCAGCCGCGCGGCTTGAGGCAAAGGCTGCAAGGATTAAGTTAGAATTAATTTTACTCTGACCCCAATTATTTAGTAGAAATAGGCTTAGAGAGGTGATGCTTCGCGTCTACACGATTCCGTTAAAATACCTCACAACCAATCCGTTCAATCCCCTGAACCGTTGTACGAATGTTATTGGATAGAACGCTGATTATGGCCTGATTGAGCTGATTTACGCTGAGAATTCTAGCACAGGTTCGCTCATTCGCTCTTTTATACTTTTGAAAATGTCTCGTTTGCTAAAGTGCTATTTATTGAGGTGAAGTGTTTTGTTCCGCGCCCTATGTCGGCCGAGATTTTTGAAGTGAGGGGGTTTCGGCCCGCGCCCTTCTTAGCGGCTTAGCGTGAGATTTTATCTCACGCTTCGCGCAAAGGCGCAAAGATTAAAATCAGCGTAAATCATGACAATCAGTCAAATCAGCGTTCTATTATGAAAAATAACTGATAACTGATTTCCACGGTTTTTGCGCGCAAAAACTTTAGCGTGGAACTGATAACTGATAACGGGATAGAACGCAGATTGTCATGATGGCCAACTGATTGACGCTGATTAAAATCTGCGTAGATCATGACAATCAGTCTTCTCAGCATTCTATCTCTTTAATCATCGCGTCTTTTAAAAAAACATAAAGCGATAAGACAAGCTTTCCTTATCTTGGTTGATTTTTATTTTCTGCTTTCTGATTTGATTTTTGAGCCACTTATAATAATCAGAACGTGCTTTTGGCCTGTCAAAGTGATTTAAACCATACATTGCAATCGTTATTTTTGCTCTTTCTTGATCCTCTTGTGAAGCTCGGATATTCACTTCAATCTGGCCCGTTTTGAAATTCATAATAAAATAACGATTAAAGTCATATTCGATGGCATCGGGTTTCAGTAACTTTTTGTTAAAATGATCACCTTTTGCTTTTTGACAGGTTTCACAACTTAAAAATAAATTGTGCCAAACATAAGTTAATTTGGGATATTGGCTTCGGGGCTTGAAATGTTCAACAGTTTGTTTATTTTTCGCGACTAACGGATAGCTATCACAAAAGGAACAATGATCTGAAGTCAATTTTGCTAAATCGCGTTTCAATTGTTCCCATTGCCTGATCTTTTTATGCCATTTTGGTTTTAGCCCTTCTTGTCTCTTTTCATGATATTCTCTTCCCCATTTTTTGTAGTTATCCAAATAACCAGGCCTTTTGGGGCGCGTCAATTTCATCATATTACAATAAATCCTTTCCCAAAATACGTGACATTTGGCGCAATTCTGTCCCAACAATATCAGTGACTTCTATGCCTTTTGCCATCATGAGATGAGCCAATTGCTGCCATTCAACTATTTTATTGTCGTCACCCTGCATAATCTCATCTCTTAATTGATAAAATTCACGAAACTGTTTTTCTGTCTCTTCATCAAAAGATTCGTCAACACCAAAAATGTCTTCTAAAATCAATGAATAACTATTGCCCGCCTGAGAAGGTGCCACTTTGTCTAGGATTGATATATCATTTTCTGTTAATTTGAAGGCATACACATAAGCATCATTCACTGAACCCACCACAAAAGGTGAATGGGTTGAGACAAAGATTTGTGCATTCGGAAAGATTTTTTGTAGGACTGGCAATATTTTACGTTGCCATGCTGGGTGGAGGTGAATGTCAATCTCATCAAGCAATAAGATGAAATGACGTTCTAAAACATTAACGTTGTGATCATCAATCCATTCAATTTTATCTAAGCGTCTAATCAGATCAGCCAGCAAACTGATAATTGATTTTAAACCATCAGGCAGTACGTCAAATTCTAAAATTCTCCCATTCACTTCCAAAAAGAGATTGAAGGGTTGTGTTTCCAAATTGAATTGAATTTCCCAACCTATAATGTCTTGAATCACTTTCTCAATCGTTTGAACAACGGCATAGTATTGTTCAGCTCGTTTTTGATTGTTTTTAGTCAATTCTATTGCTTGTTTCATTTTTTGGGCGGCAATAGATTGAATAATTTGCTGAGAATCTGTTGTGTTTAAAAAAGAAAGGGCGTTGTCATAAGGATCGAGTTCCAATTCTTCAAGAGCGAGTTGTTCAATGGAATTTAATGAGCGATTACCAGAATAAGCAAAAGCGGCAAAAGCCGTTCCTGCATCATGGGGAGCATTTTGATCTCGCAGGAAGTGATTGATAAAATCCTCAACAGATTGTTGATTTTGACTCGCATAAGCATGGCGAATGGGTGAATAACGTGGCGGGTTCTCATGGGTTATCAAGGGCAAGTCAGTAAAATAGCTCTTTTTTTGGCATTTTTTTAGGGCATAATTGATAACCTGTTGATTTTCAAATAGAACTTCGACGAAAGCCTTTGGATTGGTATGATGAAATCTTTGAAAAATAAGGTGGGGGTGTTGTTGAAACGGGCCCGCTAAAGCGCCTGCTAAAGCATATAATAAGGTACTTTTTCCACTACCATTGGTTCCCGTGAAAATATGAATGTCAGCACCGCGTTGTTCGCAAGGTTGAAACGCTAAATCAAGGTTCTCAAATACGCCAATATTTTCTAAGTGAAGTTTTTCTATTTGCATAACTGTTAGCATTCAAGGGAGAAGTGCGTTTTCATTTGATACACTAATTGATAGAACGCAGATTGTCATGATGGCCAACTGATTTCAACTTATTACAGATTTGTCAGATAAATCTGTTGGTCTTGGCCATCACAAAATATCAAGAATATCAAGAATATCAATGTGTTGATAAGGGATAACGGCTAAAGTGGGGGTTTCCACGTACAGACGACGTGGAAACCGGGGGGAGGGAAAAGTAACTATGGGCCAATAATCGGTGAGCGTCGATTCCATCTGACAATTTGATGGGGTCGCCAAATGTATTTAATTGGCACGGATAACAAGTGAACTAGGCGGGTAAAGGGCATCAACAAGACGAGGAAAAACGCATTCAAAATGTGGAGTTGCGTTACCCACGGTAAATTGTTGACTAAACTGACATTGGGCCTCAATTCGAGAACTGACCATAAGTAGGGAACAGCAAAGGCCGCATACCAAGAAGAACCCCAACGGTAGAACATGGCTGTCCATACGCCTGTTGCTACTTGAATCAACAGAAATGTGAGTAAGGCGACATCCATCGGTGAGGTGACCACTCTGATACGGGAATTGCTGAATCGTCTGTAGATCAACATTATCAGTCCCCCTAGCGTCAATAAGGCCAAGGTGAATCCGGTGGTTTCCATGATATACAAGCGCATCGGTTCCGTATTCCAGGCTAAGATGAGGTCTGGAATAAAAAAGCCAAGCAAATGGATCGTCAGGATGATTAAAATCCCAAAGTGCCAAGCGACTGAACCCCAAAACAGTTGGCGAGTTTCTAAAAATTGGGAGGATAAACTGGAAAAAGAAAATCGATCAGTCACATATCGCCACACCGTGCCGACAATGGCGATGAAGACGCATAAATAAGGAAAAACAGCAAACAAAAAATCACTATAAGTCATATTATTCTCCGTTTGTAGGGTGGGAAACGTGTTGCTCACCCCTCTTTATCAATTGAAGGGATACAATCATTCAGCCCCTTCAAGAACGACTGAAGCTGTCCTGAGTACGGGTACATAAGGATTGCTTGAGTCTTCCTTGAAGTTGGCATTCATTTTTTGAAAGACGGGTATCAAACAATCTGAAAGTAATTCTTTGGTCAAAGCGTCATCCTGCTCAAGTGTGCCTATAAATTTGAGTAAGAGTGGAATGTGATCGGCTAGTTCTTTTGAGGTGTCAAAAGCATGATTTTGATATTCATCTGTTAGCCCGGCCATGAATGCGCCCCGTTTGAAACTTTCACCAAAAAGGATATGCCCTGCAAAAATATGACACGCTGGGTTGATGTCAAATGTCGCGGTATAGATTTCCTCTAAACGACCTGATGGCGTCTCTTCTAGGAAAGACAAAAAGCGGGTCATTTGTTCGACGGATTGAGGATAGGCCGTTTTGAGTATGTCTATACATTGACGGGTTTGTTCAGCCATTTCCAGCGTGGGATAATCTAACAAACTTGATAGACAACGATAAAGTGTCAGTTGTCGGTTGTTTTCATTTTTCATGGTGTGTTTGATTTCTGATTGATTTGATATCGATAGTAATGTGGGTGATGAAAAATTATAAAAGATAGAACGCTGATTCTACTTAGCACCGTCATAAGGTCGCGATTACTTTTAACTTAACGGCCAACAGCTTTTCACGCCAAAGATTTAGCGCGCAAAATCTTTTTCACGCCAAAGTTTAGCGTAGCGAAACTTTTGCGTGAAAGCGTGAACCTTCGGTGTGCTACGCTAAAGCAGTTGTCTGAAAGCTCAAGTCAGGTGGTGGTGACTAACACAACACTCAAATTATAACGGTGGACAGTATAAAATGATGAGCATGATGAACACTGATTTATAAAATCAGTGAATATCAATTTAATCCGTAAAATCAGTGTTCTATCTGCAAAAAATAAACTCGAACATCAAAAATCAAAAATCAAAAAGGTTATAACCCTCGTTCTGGTTTGTTGAAACCGCCGACACCGACTTCTGCTTTGAAGGCATACGGATCGCCTGCTGTGAGTTCTGCCACGTATTCCTGATGTGTCGCGGGTACCACAAAACGTTCATTATAGGTGGGTAAGGAAGTTAAGCGGTATATCTCTTCACACATTTCTGGGGTTAAGCCGGTTTTTTTCATCATGGCTTCCACTTGATCCGCATCGATATCGTCAACTTGTTCAGCCCGTTTGTACATACGCACGGTTATGAGTTTTTCCATGACGGTACGCACTTGTTCTTCATTCCCGGCTGTGAACAGATTAGCCATGTATTGCATGGGCACACGCGCTTTGTCTAAGGAACCGAAATAATCCTCAGAATCGACACCATACAGGCCATTTTCAACATGGCCTAACACGGGCAATAAGGGTGGAATGTAGAATAACATCGGTAAGGTGCGATATTCCGGGTGCAGCGGTAAGGCTAATTTCCATTCTTTCACGAACCGGTAAACGGGAGATTTTTGGGCTGCCTCAATCACCGAAAAATGTACCCCATTTTTTTCAGCTGAGGCAATAACGGCAGGATCAAATGGATCTAAAATCATTTCCCGTTGCCGTTCGACTAATTCGTCTTCAGGAGCCTGAGCATTCTCTTCAATTTTATCGGCATCATACAAAACGACGCCAAAATAACGAATACGACCGACACAAGAATGGAAACAGGCAGGGGGTTGCCCTGATTCTACTCTTGGGAAACAGAGAATACATTTTTCCGATTTACCCGACTTCCAATTGAAATAGGTTTTCTTGTAAGGGCAGGCAGAAACGCAGAAACGCCAAGCGCGACACACATTTTGGTCAAGTAAGACTATGCCATCTTCACCTCGTTTGTAGAGTGCGCCAGAGGGACAAGAAGCCACACAGGCAGGATTTAAGCAATGATTGCATATCCGGGGTAAGTAGAAAAATACCAGGCGTTCCAATTCAAACAGCGCCTTTTTTTCTTGCTCGCTGAGGTTTTTAAAATTGGGATCATTGTTGGCATAAACGGTTGAACCACTTAAGTCATCATCCCAATTTGGCCCTGCATTGATATCAATAGGTTCCTTGGTAATTAAGGAAATAGGACGAGCTGTTGGTTGATCATCGCTAGCAGGGGCATCAAACAAATCACTGTATTTGTAGGTCCATGGCTCATAATAATCATCAATAGTGGGCAAGTGGGGTTGATGGAAGATGTTAGCCAAGCCGCGAAATTTATCCGTTGCTCGTAACTTTATAGTCTCTTCCTTGGGTTCCCAACCACCTTTATACTTCTCTTGATCTTCCCATTTTGTGGGGTACCCCGTTCCCGGTTTGGTCTCAACATTATTCCACCACATGTATTCTGTGCCTTTTCGGTCTGTCCATATATTTTTGCAGGCAATGCTACAAGTATGGCAGCCAATACACTTATCAAGGTGGAACATCATTGATATTTGTGCTCTTACATCCATTATTTGCTCCTAGATTAAAAGAGAAATAAACGCAAAAGACGCAAAAGACGCTACGCTTTGTAATAAATACTGGCATCTTTTGCGTCTCTTGCGTCTCTTGCGTTATTTTTTACATATTTAACTCACATAATAGAAATGTGAGTATTCAAGCTCCCAATCGCACGCTTTAAAACTCAGGTTCACCTTGTAGTTTGCGAACCATGACATGGGTATCACGATTAACGCCGGTGGGGCCCCAATAGTTCAAGTGGAAGGTAAAGTGTCCATAACCGCCCATCATCAGTACAGGTTTGAGGCGAGTCCGCGTCAAGCTGTTATGTCCACCAGCCCGTCTACCCCCACGCAAGGGGGATTTCGGTATAGAAATGGTCCGTTCTGGTGAATGATACCAAATACAAACACCTTGCGGTATACGGGCACTGACGACGGAGCGTGTCACGACAACACCATGATCGTTGTAAACTTCTACCCAGTCATTATCGACAATCCCAATCTTTTCAGCATCTTGGGGGCTGATCCAGAAGGGTTCAATCCCGCGTGATAGGGTCAACATACGGTGGTTATCGTAGTAGGTGGAGTGAATATGCCACTTACCATGCGGTGTCAAGTAGTTGAGCATGACACTATTCGCTTCACCTTCTTGCGTTTTGACAAAATCACCGTATAACAAGGGATCCATCTTGGGTTTGTAGGTGGGCAAATGTTCACCAAAAGCCAGATAACCTTCATGATCGAGGTAAAAGTGTTGCCGCCCTGTTAGGGTTCGCCAAGGTACGAGACGTTCGATACTCATGCAGAAGGGAGAATAAGCTCTACCGTCATTGATGATGCCTGACCAACAGGGGCTGGTCAAGATACGACGCGGTTGCCGCTGAATGTCTTCAAACGTCGTGGTGGCACCTTGATTCCCTTCTCCTAAATCTGCCAAAGGTAAACCGACTCGCTTCTCATGTTCCTTAAAGGCACGGTAGGCTGATTCACCATTGGTTTCAGGCGCAAAGTGTAAGACGATATTAATGGCATCAACCACATCGACTAGGGAGGGGTAGGTTTGCCCATTCCATTGCGTAGTCGGGTGCGTCTTCAGCATTTTATCGTACATATCATCAATATGCCAATGAACGCCATGAGCGCCAATACCTTTCTCTCTCGCGACGGGGCCCAATGAGGTGAAGTGGTTATACAGGTTCTTGTAGTCCCGCGTAACGATTTTCATTTTAGGCATCGTTTTGCCTGGAATCGCTTCACATTCACCCTTGGCCCAATCCTTAATAGAGGGTTGTGCGAGTTCATCAGGATAATCGTGTTCTAAGGGGGTGCAAACAAAATCTTTCACCGGTTCCGGCAGGTGTGTTTCTGCTAACTCACTGATTTTCGATGCAAGCGACTTATAAATATTCCAGTCTGTTCGTGCTTCCCAATTCGGTGCGACGGCTTCTGAGAGCGGGTGAACGAAAGAATGCATATCAGTGGTGTTGATATCATTCTTTTCATACCAGTGCGCGGTGGGCAACACGATATCAGAATACAGGGCAGAGGTATCCATGCGGAAGTTGATATCAACCACTAAGTCCATTTTGCCCACTGGTGTTTCGTCTCGCCACACGACTTCTTTCAGCATATCTTTGCTGATTTGTTCATCGGCAATCTTATTGGAGTGCGTGCCTAAATAGTGATGTAGAAAGTATTCGTGGCCTTTACCACTGGCCATGATGGCATTACCGCGCCAAATAAACCAAACCCGAGGCCAATTATTAGGATGATCCGGATCTTCAGCAGCGAAGCGTAATTTTCTCTCCTTGAGTAGATCAACGACATATTGAACCACTTCTTGCTCGTTTTTCGCGCCGGCTTTTTCCGCATCTTTGACGATCTCTAAACTGCTGCGTTCAAATTGCGGATAGAAGGGCAACCAACCCATGCGTACTGCACGCGCATTGTTATCAGCGGCATGGCCATTCGTCCAGTCATTATTCCCTTTCAAACTGGAATATTTGGCGAAAGGCCCTTCATAACGCCATTGATCACAGTGCATGTAATGCCAAGTTGGGGCATTTTGTAAACGGGCATTGCTTCCCCAATCTCCAGCCATCGCCACCGTTTTCCAGATTGAAATCGGGGCTAATTTCTCTTGTCCGACGTAGTGGGCTAAGCCGCCCCCATTTTTGCCGACACAACCACATAACATTAAAGCCGTAATGGGGCCTCGATACATCAGGTTGTTGTGATACCAGTGATTGATACCAGCCCCGATGATGACGGTGCATTTGCCATCCGTTTTTTCGGCTGTCGTCGCAAACTGCTTAGCAAAATTGATAGCGGTTTCTTTTTCAATACCGGTAAATTTCTCTTGCCAAGCTGGGGTAAACATTTTGTCAGCGTCATCATAACTGCTGGGATAATCGCCCCCTAAACCACGCTCAACGCCAAAATGCGCCATCATCATATCGAAGATCGTGGTGACAGCAACTTTACCGTCAGTCGTTTCGATATACTTCACTGGCACACCACGCTTCACCATGACGTTATCATTTGAAAAGTCTTCAAATTGCACTTGAAAGACTTCATCAGAGTTGCCCAGAAAAGACAGCGCGGGTTCAATAGGCGAATCATCTAGACCATCCTTTAATTCTAAATTCCACTGTCCTTGTTTAGATTCTTGCCAACGATGGCCCATCGTGCCTTTCGGCATTTTGGGGCCTTTCGTTTGCTCATCAAACATCAAGAACTTCCATTCGCCATTTTCTTCATCCTTGTAGCGTTCAACGGTGTTTGCCCGTAACAGTCTCCCAGCTTCGTACCCATTTTCACCTTGATTGAGTACCACCAAGAATGGTGAATCGGTGAACTGTTTCATGTAAGCATTGAAAGAGGGCGTTTGTTTCTTAACATAATATTCCGTCATAATGACATGATTGACGGCCATCCAAAAGGCCCCATCTTGTCCAGCATGAACGGGTATCCACCAATCGGAATATTTGGCAACCTGACTAAAATCAGGGGCAAACACGACAAATTTTGAACCATTATGACGGGCTTCCGAAATGAAATGGACATCGGGAGTACGCGTCATACTCAAATTGGAACCCATTGAGACGATGAACTTGGAATTGTACCAATCAGCACTCTCATGGGCATCAGTTTGTTCACCCCACACTTCCGGTTCAGCAGGTGGTAGATCACTATACCAGTCGTAGAAGCTGAGCAAAGTGGCACCCATTAATCCAATAAAACGAGAACCGGCAGCAAAACTCAATTGCGACATGGCCGGGATGGGGGAAAAGCCAACAATACGATCCGGCCCATATTTTTTAATGGTGTAAACATTGGCTGCTGAAATGATTTCTAACACTTCATGCCAATCAGAACGCCGAAATCCGCCTTTGCCGCGTGCTTGTTGATAGGTTTTGCGGGACTCTGGATTACTGACGATAGATTCCCAAGCCTCAACCGGATCGGCATGTTTTTGACGTGCTTCCCGCCACAATTCAACCAATGCACCACGTATATAAGGATATCGCACCCGAATTGGGCTATAGACATACCAAGAAGCCGATATACCCCGTTGACAACCGCGTGGTTCATAAGGGGGCAAACCCTTTTCTAATTTTGGGTAATCGACTTGCTGCATTTCCCAAGTGATAACCCCAGACTTCACATAAATTTGCCAAGAACAACCACCCGTGCAATTTACACCGTGCGTACTGCGGACAATGTTATCATGCTGCCAACGTGCGCGATAAAACGGTTCCCATTCGCGGGTTTTGGGGTTGACAATATCTTGAATCCAACTCATTTTATTTTATCTCCCAACCAAGGGTTTACGAACCCCAGTCAATCGTTTTCTCCAGATGAGATGTATGAGAATATAGAGGATAATAAATCCGAAAACACTGATCCCGCTGATGATGTAGTCCATCGGCGGTTTTTCTTCCAAGCTATCCGTTTGTGCAAAATAAGCCGCTAAGTGAGCAGCCTCAGTCTCAATAAGGGGTTGTTTAGAGAAAATACCTTGCATTGTCGGAAAGGGTAAACTGAGTAATACGGGGGTTACCCCCATTTCTCCACCAAAACGTGAATACACCTTTGTTAAATCAGGCCCTAATGAGCCTCCCCCTAACCCACCGACATCGCTGGTGCTGTGACAACTGATACAATGTGTACCCCCATTGGCCAATGATTTTTGCCCCGTAAATAACGTTCTACCAATAGCCGGATCGCCTGCCATTTTTGCTGGTTCTTCAGGTGTGGGTTGAACTTTATCGGATTCACCACTTTCATAAGCGATATAAGCGAGAACGTTTTCCGCTTGTTTTTCCGTAATCCCAAAATTGGGCATAGGAATATTGTTGAATTTAGGTTTTAGTTCCGTTGCAATTGGATCGCCTTCGGCCAACATGAGATCGGGCTCAATTATCCAGCGTTTCAACCATTCCGCTTCTCGCCGAGCGTTCACCCCTTTTAAATTGGGCCCAGCCCGCTTACCCTCTCCAATCGTATGGCAAGCCGCACAGTTATTATCATAAATCAATTTTCCTTCAATAAGAGGCTTTTCGACATTCGACAAGGATAATTTCTGTTTCTTGGGTTCCGATACTGGGTTAGTAGTCGCAGGTGGCTTGGCACTTTCAGCCGCTATGTAAGCCAAAATATCTTTGGCTTGTGCTTCTGAAATACCAAAATTGGGCATAGGAATATTGTTATATTCCTTTTTGAGTTGCACTGCGATATCATCCCCCTGTGCCAACATTTTATCGGGTTCAACGATCCAACGCACCAACCAACTCTCATCTCGCCTAGAGCTCACCCCGATCAAATCCGGCCCTGCCCGCTTTCCGCCACCAATTGTATGGCAAACGATGCATTTTTGCTGATAAATCGTTTGACCCTTTTCAGCGGAGGCTGAAAAAGCCGATTGAGGCAGCAGCCAAATCATTAATGAACATAAGAGTAAAAATAGAAACGCCTCTCTAGTCATTGCAGACCGAAAGTGTAAATGAGTTGTCATCATTAACGTTACCTCTATCGTTCAGACTTTAAGTAAAAATAAATTTCAGTTATCTGTTCCACGCTAAAGTTTAGCGAAGCTAAACTTTAGCGTGGAAATCAGTTCTTTGTCTCCGTTTTTGCGCGCAAAAACGGAGACAAAGAACCTTCGGTGTGCTACGCTAAATCAGTTATTAATAGATTGAATATTCTGATATTGAGTGATTGAAGCCTACCGATTATCTAACAAACTTTCAGGCAAAAATTTACCAAAAGCTAAACTTTTACATGATAATAGTGTTTCAGAAAGTTGCCCCAGAGGGCAACCACAAGGGATTGTCTCTACAAGCACAATATTGTTTTTTGTACTAATCTACAGTTTTTGTTAAGCGAGATGAAAATTATTTTGACTTAATACCTAAAGTCAATACGCTTATATATAAATAACAGACATCAAAAAAAGTGATTGATACTCAAAATCCAATATTAAATTTATTAAACAATTATTATAAAAGAATTATTATAACATTGGAAACCAAAGAACAAAATTTTTTTTAGACTCACCTTATGACAACTATTAGTTTATTGAAAAGGGTACCACATATCAGAGTAGAAAGAATTGACTTAAGATAAACAAATTGGCCTTTTGTGTAAGTAAATCAGAACAAGTCTTTTGATTTGAAAGCCTTATGCTCCCACACGGCTATATTTTTATCAAGAAAAAATATTAATTCGTTTATCTTAGAAGTGGAAATCCCAATACCACCAGAGCAAGCTTGTAGGGGCAATCCCTTGTGGTTGCCCCGGTTGCCCAATTCCTTGTGCTTGCCCAATCCCTTGTACTTGCCCTTTCACCAAACAATTTGAAAGGACTTATGATATAACTCCGGCAAATCTAAAGATTTTGGATTAAATAATAAAATCAATTTGTCACACTGTAAATATAAATTAGGCAAACCTCTTTCATTTGTTCATAAAAAGTTTTTTTTATTTTCATAAATGAAAGTCGCCGTATTATAGAGAAATATAGTTTAAATGCAACACAGTGTTGTAAATATAATACACTCTGTAGGCTCACTCACAATTCACTTTTTTTCTATAATCTCTTTACTAATCAAGTGATTAAATGAATTTATTAAAGTGCCAAACAAACCGATTATATTCAATATAACAATTAAATTAATCATCGTTAATAAATTACTATATTTATTAAATTTTGTATATTAAATTTTTGACAGTAGGTTTGTTTTCCGCACAAAATTCACAGAGAAACAGAGGCTGTCGTCGTTAGAAGGTTATTTTATAAAATGAACACCTGAAGGATTTGAACGCAAATAATGGAAACCATTACTTTATTATTTTCCACGCAAAAGTATTTGCTTAAAAAAATTTTTGCGTGGAATGGGTATTGTCGCGGGTACCTTGGCAGGTTTATTAGGGATAGGCGGTGGGGTTGTGATTGTTCCGATGTTGATGTGAGTTTTTCATTTTCACCGCGAAATACCGATTGCTATAAATGTTCAGAAAAATAATTTCACTTCAGAAAAATAATTTCACTAATAAGGGCGAACGATAAGGGCGAACCTGCATGTTCGCCCTTTTTATTTAACCATTAACCATTAACCATTAACCATTAACCATTAACCATTAACCATTAACCATTAACCATTATTTTTAATCCTCTGCCGCACGGCTTCATATAAACAAACGCCTGTCGCGACAGAGACATTAAGGCTTTCCACTTTACCCAGCATGGGAATGCCTACCAATGTGTCACAGGTTTCTCGCGTTAATCGGCGTAAACCACTTCCTTCTCCACCTAAAACCAATGCCATCGGCCCCGTTAAATCGGTTTCAAAAAGACTGTTTTGACTTTCGCTGTCGGCCCCGATTAGCCATACACCTTGATCTTGTAACCATCCTAAAGTTCTAGCTAAATTACTGACTTGGATTAAGGGCACAGTGTCGGCCGCGCCACAGGCGACAGCGTATACGATTGCCGTCAATTTACACGCTTGGTTTTTAGGCACTATCACAGCATGAATACCTGTCGCATCTGCTGTTCTTAAACAAGCCCCCAAATTATGGGGATCTTGCACCTCATCAAGCACTAAGAAAAACGCGGGAACAGTTAACGAATTGAAGACATCGGTAAGATCATTTTGCGTTTTGGCAGATCGCGCCTTGCAGCGAATGACAATGCCTTGATGATGCCCATTTTCAGTTAAATTATCTAAGGTTTTTTTCGGCACTGCCTGAATCGCTAAATCTTGCTGTTGAGCCTGTTTCAGTAAAGCCTGTAATCTATCATCATGGCGTTCCTTAAGTGCCCAGATTTCCACGACGCGACTGATGTCATTTTGAAAGACTTGTCGCACCGCTTGTAGGCCGAAAATTTGTTCATATTGTTGTTTTTTCAATTTGATGAGAACCTTTTTGATTCGACAAGCATTGATATCGAGGAAATGACAAACATTTATGATTGTACGCTTATTTTTTGGCTGGTCACAAATTTTTGGGTAAACAGACATCCAAAAAACTTCAATGATTTTAAAAACAACATAACAAAGGTTTGTGGCTTTTTAATACCTTTCCCCATTTCCCTTATATTTAAAAATTGATTTAAAGCGGTAATATGACTTGTTGTGACAGGATGATTTTCTTCACTATACTGGTTAATCCACATTTTAATTCTCTGAGAAATCTCAACGTTCTCATCTTCTTTATTCTTGATTTGATAAGAGAAAAAATCAAGTAAATGGTAAGGTTCAGTATGACTAAACACGGCCCAAGTGATTTGAGACAGTTCATAAGAAGATAAAGATAAATCGCGACATTTTAATTCAAGCTTGATTTCATCGTGTGTGAGTTTAGGTAATCTTTTCTTTTCTAAATTTAACCCTGAATAACAAGGCTTTTTACCCTTAATAAATATCATGCTTTGATCATACGATTGAGTTGTTACACAGAGTAATGAAATTTTAGATTGATGTTTGAGGCTATTTAACTGATTAAAAAAATGAACATCAAATTTTTTGTCAAGGTATGCATTGTTCAGCAATTCATCAAAATGATATAACAATATGATGATATGTTGAGCTGTTTTTTCAAACCTGATAATTAATTCTTGTAATTCTGTAGGACTTTTTCCCTTGTTATCAGTTTGTTGCCAAAGCGTCTGGATTAATCCCTTATAATTATTTTTATATTTAACGATGTCAGCCGTAAGTATTTTGACATGCCTTTTTTGATTCTTTTTGATATCCTCTAAAAGCCGCTTTCTACCTTGCCCGATTGTGGCAATCAGATTGATCAAAGTACCCCCTTGTAGTGTATTAATCAGGGTGTTCGTAAAAAAAGGACGTAAGTTGTGTGAATCACGAGTAGTCATTTCAGTTATCAGTTTCAGGCAAAAGTTTCGCGGAGCGAAACTTTTGCCTGAAAATCAGTTCCACGCTAAAGTTGAGGCAAACAAAAACTGTATTTCACGCGTGAAATGTGGAAATCAGTTATCAGTTATCAGTATTAAGTTATCAGTTCATTGCGAGCGTGTTTGTAGGCAAAAACTGGGGTAAAAAAAATCGGTTAATGTATTTATGGTTAAAGCAAAATTCGACGAGACAAGTGGTTTTCGCAATAGGCTTTAAAGCTTTACAACTTTTGTTGGGATTAACGCTTATGGGCTTTAGCCCATGTCTAAAAAAATTTATGGGAAAATATAAAAGTGGGTATCGTGAGTAGGATAAGATTGTTTTATAAACAGAGGAATGCCTGAATATCACAAATCAAAAGTAAAAATAATCCGCTTTTTTTAATTTAACTCATTATTTTTTATAGTAAAAACTAATTAAGGCAATATATATACCAATTTTATTAAAATAATGACAGATGATTTATTCAGGAAAGGGGAAAGGGTTCGCGGCAAATTTTTGCCGCGAAAGAAGAAAGGGTATATCAATGAACAATGCTCAATGTTCACTTCAGTTCTCAAAACATTGATATTCTTGAAATTTAAGTTCAGAACAGGGCTATAACTTTGGGAAGCGAATAATATTGACTTTGGACTTGGTGAATTAATCTGGCATTTGAGATAAGTCAGATTGTCGTTCCTGCGACAAGTTAAATCCACAGTACATCGTTACCAACATACCTTGTATACCGACAACCGTGAACATGAGCAATTGCAACACAATTGAGTAAGCAACAGCCTGTGTTTTGTCAATACCGTATAGCCCTAAAGCTAAGACGCAGGCAATTTGATAAATGCCAATATAACCGGGCGCTGAGGGTAAAGAGATGCCGAGTAGCAAAAAAACGCCAACTGTCAAGCCGGCTTCAAAGGGTAAATCCCATCCAAAAGCGGCTATAATTTGCCACATCCAGAAATAATCCAATAGGAAAATGGATATTGTTAGCAATAGTGTTATAGATAAGTTTCTGGCTTTACGAAAACTTTGGACACCTTCTAGGCCATGTAATAGCCATTCTTGCAAACGCGCTTGCCATTTACCTTGTGTTACCCAGCCTTGCACACGGGCATGTAAATGATCCGTAAAAACGATTAATAGCATTAATCCTAGCGTGGCAACAATAAAAACACCAACAATGCTTCTACCAATATTAGGATCAATCTTCTGCCCATGTATCCAAAGAACCAATAGCACGAAGATGCCCATCACAATGGTATCCAATATTCGATCAATCACGGCACTGCTAACCGCTCGCCCGATAACAAGTGGTGCAAAATGATGAATGGCTACGATGCGTAGCACTTCACCTGCTCGCGCAGGATAAATCATATTCCCCAAATAACCGATATTAGCGGCCTGCCAAAAAGGTTTAAATTTTGACACTGGCATACCGGCCACTAAAGTCCAACGCAGTGAACGCAATGCTATAATGAGTACAATGATTAGCCCAGCCAGCAAAATTTCTAATGGGCGAATGGTTTTCAGGGTGCTAAAAAAGGCTTGCCAATCCAAGTGTGAAAATACGATAACTAATAGGATCAGACTGAACAAGGTACCCAATATAATTAAAAATCTTTTTGATTTCATATCGTTAATTATTTTTTAAAATTGATGAATTAACACTAAAATGCCTACAACTTATATTCTAAATGCACCCGTTATAACGGCTTATGGAGAATGGCAATTTAACGGCCCTTTGAGCGTGATTGAAGCACAAGAGGTGCTACGCGATGGTTTTGTTTCAGCGATGGGCCATCAAGGTACGGCAGAATTATTATCAACTTTGTTAGATATCATCGTTCCGACAAATCGCATCAGTATCGAAATGCAGCCCGGTGATAAAGCCCTGGTATTTCGCTTAAAACAGCGTATGGAAGAAGGCAAAGTGTTTAGCAAAACAGAAATTGCACAGTTGCCTTTTGAATTAGGTTTATTAACACGGATTCGTTGATAAAGAGAGACTCGTTCATATTTTTTCCCAGTACATTCAACCCATTCAGTATTAAGCCACTTTGAAAAAGGGGGGGTGGCTGGAATTCCTGGATTTAAAAAAATGCTTGGAGGGCGTAAACGATGATGAAAACGATAATCTCCATCAGCTTGTTTGCCATGTTGATGACATTGAATACTTGGGCTCAAGCGGAAAACTACCTTGAAGGCATAAGTGTCTTAGGAAAAGAAAAAATAGCTTATTTCTCCATTGATGGAAACAACCTTTCTGTCCATGAAGGCGAAAAAATGGTTATAAGTGAAAATGAAGCACAAGGCATTTGGCAGGTAGTACGCATAAAACAAGGCAGTGTGCTATTAAAAACGAAAGCGGGGATAACGAAAGAATTTCGCCTTGATAGTCGAGTGCATCAAGATACCGAAAAAACGACAGATGAGTCACAACAGGCAGAGGAAGAAGTAGAGACGCACGGCAATGCGTCTCTACAGCCAAAATATCGCACTGTGCGTACTCCCTTTGGTCATTTCACCATCCGAGAAGAAATGCCCTTTTCCCACTCACCGCCATTATCTGACAAACCAACTCTGGCAGAGGATGAAGTGCCTCTTGGTCATCACATCGTGCGAACACCTTTTGGAGACTTTATAGTCAAAGATAGAGAGTAAGTACTGAACCATAAATTTTCAGGTATTTTAATAGAAGCAACTAGTGCATTCGATCTAAAATGATCAGACCACCCAGCCAACAGCGGGCATAAGTTGTCTGAAAGCTTAAGTCAGGTGGTGGTGACTACCTTCCCACAATACCTATTTTTCATTTTTGTATAAAAAATATTGATATACTGTACACCGTTATAATTTGCGTTTTTTTTGAAGTCAAAAATCCATTTAAAACAGCCGTGCGTGCAAAAACGGGCAGCATGTTATAGCCTTTCCCGATTAGAATAAAGTACATTTATATTTAAATTCGCCGCGGCAAAATAAATTTTGCACTCCAATTGCGTCACGGCAAAATAAATTTTGCAATTGCAATTGCGCCGCGGCAAAATAAATTTTGCACTCCAATTGCGCCGCGGCAAAATAAATTTTGCACTCCAATTGCGCCGCGGCAAAATAAATTGTTCACTAAAATCAAATTTGTACTTCATTCAATCGAGAAACTCTATAGTAACCTTTAAGTTACTTTATCTTTTGGCTGGGGCGCTTTCCTACACTAGGGGCTTGCCCTTTGCGGTAAAATACCTGTTTATTTGTGCTTCAGTACTTAGTTGCCTAAAAAAAACCGCTATTCCAGAGACGCGAGGCATCGCGTCTCTACAAATAAAAAACGTCAGGAACTCCTGAACTCCTGCAACTCCTGATTCATCATAATTAACTGAGGCGCTTCTCATCGGGCAAAGTAATGTTCAGTTCTAAAACCTCATATTCTCCCTCTTTTTCTACATGCACTTTGATGTGTTCATCTTCAATCGCAACGTATTTTCTGACTACTTCTAGCAATTCTCGTTGCAACAAGGGCAAATAGTCAACTGTATTGGGATCACGTAGGCGGCGTTCATGGGCAACGATAATTTGTAAGCGCTCCTTAGCAACCGTAGCCGTTTTTTGCGGTTGTAAAATGCGAAAGTAATCAAAAATTCTCATGTTAATTTCCGAATAAACGGGTCAAAAAACCTTTCTTCTCGCGAGAGGGTGGATCCTCACCCAGAAAACGTGCGACGACATCAAGATAAGCTTGTCCTGCATCACTGTTTTTTTCAAGCACAATGGGAATACCAGAATTAGAAGCTTGCAACACAGAAGGTGATTCAGGAATAATCCCGACAAGCGGAATCGCTAGAATCTCTTGTACATCTTCAACACTCAACATATCACCAGTGTTAACCCGTTTCGGTGAATAACGTGTTACTAATAAATGTTCTTTCACAGGTGGCAGATTTTGCACCGCACGTCGGGTTTTACTGGATAACATGCCAATAATACGGTCAGAATCGCGCACCGAAGACACTTCTGGATTCGTCACCACTAAGGCCTCATCGGCAAAATACATTGCCATAATAGCACCATGCTCAATGCCAGCCGGCGAATCGCAGATGATAAATTCAAAGCGTTTTTTTAACGCTTCCAACACCCTTGCGACACCTTTCATGGTGAGCGCATCTTTATCGCGAGTTTGTGAAGCGGGTAGAATAAACAAACTTTCAACACGTTTATCCTTGATGAGTGCTTGATTTAAAGTGCCCTCGCCATTTATGACGTTGACAAAATCATAAACAACACGGCGTTCACAACCCATCACTAAATCAAGATTCCGCAACCCAACATCAAAATCAATTACGACGGTTTGATGTCCGCGTAAGGCTAGGCCTGCTGAAAAAGCAGCACTTGTCGTTGTCTTACCAACACCACCTTTACCGGACGTAACTACAATAATCTTGGCCAATCTTTTTTCCGCCCTTCAATATTATTTAATTAATGAAAAATGAAAAATGGATTTTAAGTCGTCCCTACAAACCAGTAGAGCTACTATTTTGATGGACAAATGGGCTGATTTGAAGTCAAAAAAATATCAAAGCACCCACTTGCCCACTCTAGAAATCAAAGCGGTTCAATTTTTAACGCATTTTCTGCCAAATAAATTTGTGCTGATTTATTCCGTAAAGCATCTGGTAAATCTTCATTGACTTGATATTGCCCTGCTATGGAAAGGAGTTCAGCATCAAGGTGTTGACAGAAAATTCGGGCATCAGTGTCCCCATTGACACCTGCCAATGCACGTCCACGTAACGTGCCATAAACATGAATATGCCGATGTGCCAAAATCTCAGCGCCATGACTCACAGTAGACAATACAATTAAATCACCTTGGAGTGCAACCACTTGTTGCCCTGAGCGAATGGGTTGCGTGATAATTTTTGTCATCGAAGGCGCTGAGACTTCAGCCGGTTCTGGCTCCGTAGAAGATTTTGGACGTAGCGGCTTCGTATCCGTTAAAATGCCTAAATTCACACTCAATGCCGTTTCATGTTGCAGTGGATTACCGCCACGCACCGCGACTGGAATTAAACCATAACGACGCATTAATCCAACTAATTCAGATAAATCCACACTCTTATCGTCATCATCAGCTTGTTCATCTTGCACAGCATGGAGATCAATGATTACTGGTGCATTTTGAAAAAAGCCGGGTGCTTTAGAAATTTTGTCAGCTAACTGTTCGGCAATTTTTTCATTATCATGGTCAAGCAAATGCAAAACCATGAGTGTCAAGAGATTACCTTTAAATTCAAGTGCAGGCGCACCATAAGTAGGAGAGAGGCTAGGCATGGGCACTACTAATCTAATGAAAAATGGAAAATGTGCCAAAGCTATTGCTTTGGGATGCCAGCTAAAGCTTTGGACTCCAATTTATCTTACCACTTATCCGTTTTAAAATTCGATGGCCTAAAACACACACAATTATACCGCGTTTTATATAGACAGATATTAAAATCTTAGACTGTGACGAAGTGGTACTCTGTGGTACTCTGTGTAGTTCGATGTTCAAGTTTTTGTTAAAAAACTTGAACATCGAATGTTGAAAAATAGCCTTTTTTACAAACTGATAGGTGGTAAGTCCAATTTATATTAATAATTAATAATTGATAATTAATATATTATTTTTCAATATTTGGGCGATTTACAAAATTGATATTTACAAAATCGAACAATAAACTTAATTTATTAATTATACTAACAAAATACAACCGTTTTATTGCTGTTATAGATTTTCATATTAATTAAAAAGGGCGAACACGTAGGTTCGCTCCTACTTTAGTTTGTTAGGGGCGTAGCCCAATTCGCAAACTAAAGTTGGAACGTAGACCCAAACTAAATTTTATTTTTTAACCTGAAACCGAGGAATACAATGGAACTCAATCTACTCTTTCAACGTCTGAACGATATGCAAACCAGAACGGATACACTTAGGGGGTATCTTTGACTATACAACAAAACAGGAACGTTTGACTGAAGTCAATCTGGAACTTGAAGACCCAGAACTCTGGCAAAATCGGGAACGGGCACAAGCACTTGGGCAAGAACGGGTTGCCTTAGAAAAAGTCGTGCATACCATTAGGCAACTCGATACCGGCCTTCAGGAAGGCGGCGAGTTACTCGAATTAGCACAGCAAGAGCAGGATAATGATACAGTCAACTCAGTGTGTCAAGATATAGAACGCTTGGATCAGCAAATCTCACAACTTGAATTTGACCGTATGTTTTCTGGGGAAATGGACGCACATAATGCGTTTTTAGATGTCAAATCGGGTTCTGGTGGCACAGAGGCGCAAGATTGGGCAGACATGTTATTGCGTATGTACTTACGCTGGGCTGAAAAACGGGACTTTAAGACAGAAATCATTGACTATTCGCCCGGTGAAGTGGCAGGCATTAAAAATGTCACTGTCAATGTCACAGGCCCTTATGCTTACGGTTGGTTACGCACCGAAATAGGCGTACACCGCCTTGTGCGTAAATCGCCCTTTAATGCGAGCAATCAACGTCATACCTCATTTGCGGCCGTCTTTGTGGCACCCGAAGTGGATGATGATATTGATATTGATATTAACCCAAGTGATTTACGCATAGATGTTTACCGTGCCAGTGGGGCCGGTGGGCAACATGTCAATCGCACAGAATCAGCGGTACGCATAACCCACTTACCCACCAACATTGTGGTGCAATGTCAAAATGATCGTTCCCAACACAAAAACAAAGCAACCGCAATGAAACAACTTAAAGCGAAATTGTATGAACGAGAAATGCAGCAACGTCTCACAGAACAACAAGCTCTTGAAGACACGAAATCGGACATTGGTTGGGGTAGTCAAATTCGCTCCTATGTGCTTGACAAATCGCTCATTAAAGACTTACGCACAGGCTTAGAAACAAGCAATACACAGGCCATCTTAGATGGTGATTTAGACGACTTTATTGAAGCCAGTCTAAAAAGTGGTTTATAACCATATAATAAACCCTCATCGTTATACATAAGTCGAAATGATATGAATTTTCGTGTGGGTATCAAAGCACATCTCCCCCGTTCGCGAGGTGGTTTTGTTGAAAGACGCACGGCCGTAGAAACGCACTGCTGTGCGTCTCCATGCCATTAGAGACGCGAGGCATCGCGTCTCTACTAACCCGACACAAAAAAATCCTTGTAGAAAACGTGATCATCAAGTCAATAAATATCGCAATGAGAGCCAAGCGAAAAACGATGAAATGAAAAGGGGATGAATTGCAAATAGGAAGAATCAACGGACTTTTTATTTAATGGAATCATGTCAGGGCGAACCTTTGTTATCGCCCTCTCTGAGAAAAGCGGTTATGAAAATAAAAGCAACAGATCGTTATGATGCCGCTTTCGGCTGTTTTTTAGGCGCTTGTGTAGGAGATGCAGCAGGTGCAATGCTAGAGTTTATGGGTTCTCAGCCCTCCAATGCCCTAGTCAAACAAGCCATGACAATGCCTGGCGGCGGCATATTGGGCGTTGCGAGTGGACAAATTACGGATGATAGCGAACTGGCATTATGTTTAGCTCAAGCCTTGGCAACAGGGCGAGATTTCAATCTTGAACACATTGCGCTTTTGTATGTTGAATGGATTAACTCACATCCTTTTGATATGGGTATGACAACCCGCCATGCTTTAGGCTGTTTTAGGGATTCAAAATGGCAAAGTATCTGTGAAAAAGAAGGTTATGCGGTTGCCATGACACAAGCGGCAAGGCAACACTGCATGGAATCTAAAGCGAATGGGAGTTTAATGCGGATCGCGCCGTTAGGCATCTGGGGTAGTCGTTTGGATGACAATGAATTAGCGCAATGTGCGATCAAAGAGTCAAGCCTTTCCCATCCGAATGACAGTTGCTGTCATGCCGTCGCGTGTTACGTCATCGCGATTGCCAGTTTGATTGAAAATCACGGGGATCGCGTCAAAGCCTTTAATCGTGTGACACGTTGGGCAAATCAAAACGCCAATCAAGAAGTCCGAAGTTGGTTACAACAGGCTAAAAATAATATCGATGTGCCGTATCACCCACAAGTGGGTTTTATCAAAATCGCGTTTATTCATGCCTTTAGGCATCTCTTACTGGGTACCCGTTATCAGGATGCCATTCGCGAAACCTTGTCTGGTGGCGGCGATACGGATACCAATACCTGTATTGTAGGCGGTTTAATTGGCGCGGCAGGCGGTGCTTCTGATATACCAGATAACCTGAAAATCGCCGTGCTGCACTGTGATACAAAAAAAGGACAACATCCACGCCCTGCTTTTTTACACACCACTCAATTACCAAAACTGACTCAACGTTTACTGGATGCTCATGTTTAAAAAGGATTTGGGGCCGTAGGGGCGAACCGACATGTTCGTCCTACCTACGTGTTCGCCTTTATTTGGGTGAGTTTATTGGGTTTATTGAACATGTAATAAGCGACAGCGCCGAATAGGGAGCCACTAACCACTGCAACAGCCACAACAGGATGAGCGAGAATAACGGGTTTAAAACAGCATTCCCAAAAAGGCGGATAGCTTGTGGGTATGTAAGCTTTGACAGCACTGATAATTTCTGGTTCTAATGCCATAGTCATTTTCCTGTTTATAAAATCAGGGTGGATTACACCTAATTTCAAATAATTATTTTCAAAAGTTGCCAAAAAATCAATGTAGAGACGCGATGCCTCGCGTCTCTGTTTTTGTTTCGAGGCGATGCCTCGCGTCTCTGTTTTTGTTTCGAGGCGATGCCTCGCGTCTCTGTTTTTGTTTCGAGGCGATGCCTCGCGTCTCTGTTTTTGTTTCGAGGCGATGCCTCGCGTCTCT
>Ga0190315_1000029_pt1 | contig 90793 bp, 70 predicted proteins | sample 48701101_MG_FD_161673 | JGI IMG/M metagenome (GOLD analysis project Ga0190315, IMG submission 161673) | Hydrothermal vent sediment bacterial communities from Southern Trench, Guaymas Basin, Mexico - 4870-11-0-1_MG | ecosystem: Environmental > Aquatic > Marine > Hydrothermal vents > Sediment ...
TGAATCTTTTGTTCGTTGTGTTGTTCTAAATCGTATGACAGCCCTTGGTATGCCTGATTCTTGTCCAATTTAAATTCTCTTTGCTAGCTTTCTGTCTTTCTTTTATTTAATTTATGCAACAACGCCCATCATACGCATAAAAAACCTGCTTACCATCCGGATAAGTCAGCGTCACCAAATGACCACCTGCATCATAAGCATACTGCAACACATTGCCCTGACTATCGGTATATTTAATCACCCGACCAACTGCATCATAATCCCGGCTAATCACACCGTTGGCATCCGTCACCGTCAGCACATTATCGTTGTTGTCATAAGTATAAGTCACTTCACCATCGGCATCAGTCATGCTTGTGAGACGACCCCCAGCATCATACTCAAACTGCCGAGCTTGCCCCCGGGCATTAATAACCGTTTTCAGCAAATCGCTGGCACTATAACTATACTGTACAGAACCACCTGCTGCCGTGGTAGCCTTCACCAAACGCCCACTCTTATCAAATACAAAGTTCGTTTGATTCTCATTGGGATCCGTGAGCTGCGTCCGATGACCATCCTTATCAAAGACTTGACGACTGGATTTCCCAGCCGCATCCACACTCGTTACCAAACGACCCAGATCGTCATAACTGAATTGCGTTGCCTTTTCCGCTGGATCAACCGAACCAATTAAACGGCTTGCCGCATCATACTCAAATTGAGAAGTATTCCCCAGCACGTCAGAGACACTGAGCGGATTATCCAACACATCATAACTGAGTGCTGCCACTGTATTGCCCAACGCATCAATCCGTTTCAGCAAATTATCGCCGGCATCATAACTCAACTGTCGCGTATTACCCAAGGCATTAGTCACGCTCACCAACCTGCCCTTTGCATCATAACCCAATTGCGTGGCATGATTGTTCGCATCAATGACTTTCACCAAACGGTCATTCGCATCATACTCATAGCGGGTTTCTTCATCTAACGCATTGACTTGACTCACTAATTTATTGGTAGCATCATAACGCCGCTTAGTGACATTACCCATCGCATCCGTCACTGTCAGCAAATTACCCACCGCGTCATAAGTCATAGTAATGGTGCGATTTAATGCATCCTTCACCGCCACTAACCGATTAACCGCATCATAAGTATAAGTAGTGGTCAGCCCTTCAGCATCCGTCACCGTCAGCAAACGCCCAACCGCATTATAGCTAAACGTCCGCGTATGCCCTTGTGGATCCGTGATTTTGACTGGGCGGTTATCCGCAAAAGTCGTCACCGTCCCGTTAGAACTCGTCACCGTCACCACCTGATCATCACTATCATAAGCGTAACTGGTCTTATTCCCCATCACATCCGTCTTGCTAACCAGATTATCGTTGGCATCATAAACAAAACCCGTAATCTTATTCAAGACATTGGTAACAGACAATATATTACCTTTAGCATCAGCACTCACTTGCTTAACGCCACCAGCCGCATTCGTGATCGCGGTTAAATTATCCCGCAGATCAAAAGCATATTGGGTAGCATGACCATTCGCATCGGTAATACCAGTCCGCTTGCCAGCCGCATCATAAGTAAAAGCGGTGATATGCCCCAATTCATTTTGCAGACTTAATAAGACATCGTCTTTGTCATAACTGAACTGCCGCGTATTCCCCAAAGCATCCTTCACCGTCACCAAACGCCCTTTGGCATCATAAGCCAATTGGGTCACCTGATTTTTGGCATTAATGATTTTAACGCGCCGCCCATCCGAATCATATTCATAACGGGTTTCTTTGCCTAACGCATTGATTTTGCTAAATTATCAGTAGCTTAACTATAGCGTGTGATATAGGTTGTTAAATTCTACACCAATTTTTAAATAAAAAAAAGCCCCTCGGCTCTTCTTGCTTTGGGGCTTTAAAAAAGGAATGGCAACAAAGATAATTTTTCAAAATCGTTAATATTAAACGGTGTTGTGGAAATTTTCGTTAAACCTAATCTACAGGTTTTGCCTGTATAATACAACGTGATTTTGACATATTTCTAGGAATGACTGCTACCACATACCATGAACCATTATTTACGGGAAAATCATTCAATGTTGGATCAAGTTTGTAAGGTAAATCTCTTAATCCAGAAATATCTTTACTTCTCTTATTCCAAGGACCATAAACCAATCTGGCTCTAGATACGCAATTATAAGGTGATGATATTTCTAGTTTTTTCCCGTCATGATCATCAACTTCCCATTGGAAAAAAGCTACTGAAACAGGGGATGTAACTGATTCAACATAGGCCCAATCTATATTGATACCAAATCTATCACTTGAACTATCAACTGTTCGACTAATAATAGAGCCGTTTCCTGTCCACGAATAAGGAGGTTCAGAATTATGAATGAGAACCTCTTGAAATGGACTTGATGTATAAGGTGAACCAGATTTATTGACAGCTTTAGCCTCCACTCTAATCTCGGTGTTTACTTTTTCAGAAAAAGAGACAGCAATAACATACCAATTCCCATTTTGATGAGTGAAATCTTTAGATGGGTCTAAAATAAATGGAAGATAAACGTTGAAATAACTACGTTTATTTTTATTCTCTTCATTCCAAGGCCCGTAAGATATACTTGTTTTACCATTATATCCAGAAGCACTAATTTCCAAACTTTTCCCTTTATCCAAATTAACCTGCCATTGGAAAAAAACGACCGGTTTTTGTGAAGTTTGAAAACCATCTGGATGAATAATAGTAACATCCTTGTTCACTCCAAATTTTTCAGAACCATCAGACACAGCCGAACTTCCATTTAAATGAATAATTGAAGCATTTCCATTCCAGCTATGAGTATACTCATCTCCAGGAGTCCCAACATAATAACCCTCCAAGGTTTTAACATACCCATCCATAGAATGTTCACTAAAGCTTAACAGCAATTTCCCTGACGAAAAAATACTCATGTTTCCATAAGTATCTGTAATGTCAAATCCATCCTTATCAAAAACCCTCATATAGCCAATATGCTTATACGGGTAGTTATTCCAAGCAGAATTCCATAAATTTTTCACAGCTGTTAGACCAAGAGTTAAAAACGTAACACCCATATTGGCAGCACTATTTCCAGTATCAATCAATGTATCGATATACGCTGCAAACGGCACAGGGTCATATTTATTCCTAACTCTGTGTAGATACAAATTACCATCATACGTGTTTACATAAGTCATATCACCTACAGAAGGTGCACCGTATGTATATACTAGAATTTTAGACTTAGGAACTCCCCTATTTAGAAGAGAGGTAGAATAAAGTGTAGCTATTGCACCCCCAAGACTATGCCCAACAACAAGGAAAATAGTATTTCCATTTTTCGCATTCTCTATGACTAAATCTAAAGAAGGCGATGGCTCATGGATAGGGTCTAAAATGGGTATTCTATTTTCGATGGATTTTGCCACTATGGAACTGTTATAAAACCCTTTATGAACCTTTCCATGTTGGTATGATACTTTTGTACTATCAACATCTGTAAGTACGTCTTTTACACCTGCAGTTCCTCTAAATGAAATCAAAACAAGATTTTTTTCAACACCATCAATCTCAATAGATTTATTTGCAACAAAGAACTGAGTGTCTAGTATTCCTGCTGAAATACTATGTTGTGAGAAAGCATAGAACCCATGATTACGTAAAAAAACGCGTAATTCCTCAACATCATCAGAATATGCAAGACTTGATGAATAAGCTGTAAATAATGCTACGTTAATATTAAATGCCGCAGACGGCTTAAAATCAGAGCCTTTCAGATTTATTTCATATCCGTATATATTTGCCGAAGATAGAAACATGATGATGTACAAAAGTATTGTACGAGATATTTTCATACTTTTTCCTTTATCAAGTTAAAAAAATAATCCAAATAAATTTGGATGCCTATGCTATTACAGATTAGACAACAAATAACAAAATGTCAACATTAAAACCACTTCCAGTATTTACCTCAGAACCCGATTTCTCTACCGATTCAAATTCAACTGGAGTGCTACCATATTGAACCTTCACATCAAACAGAGCATCACTCTCATGATCACCCCAAATACAAGTAAACCGAACGGATGCACCATCACCGACTGCATTTGGTGTCGCCGAGCCTTCAATAAACTTGGGTTTCTCATTAATCTCAAACTTACAGGTAGAAGACCAATGTCCCCCTTTACCCTTGTTCTCCTCATCTTTATACTTAATGCCAGCCCGTGCTTGCCAATAATAGATGCCAGACTCCAAATAAAATCCACTGTAACCGGGGCTACCCGTTACAGCCGTCCAACAATCATCCTTACAACTAGAATCGGCAGCCTTTTCATCAAAAGAAGAAAAGCCCTCATCTGTACTCACCAGAATTCTATAAGTGTCAGCTGTTGAAACCGAACTCCAATCAAAATCAGGGCTATGCTCAACAATGATTTCATCATTACACGGGCCTGCCAACGATGGAGCCGGCAACATATCCTGCGCCAGCACCCCTGATGAAAAACTGCCCAGTGCCAATACCGCGAAGCCTGTCACCATCACCCTTTGGGTAAACGAGTCTGGCCCGCGCTGTCGGGGAGGCCCCGAACTTGCGCCCCATTTGAAAAGGGCGGGTTTTTTGATATGTCGATACATAAATTATCTCCTTGTATCAAGTTTAACGTAAGTTATCAGTTATCAATGTTATCAGTTGTTCAAACGACTTTGCATCACTATTTTAAATTAAATTAGGAACGCGTATTATGACAAGCAAAAAAAGAAAAGGACAAGGGGCTTAGACCGATTGGCGGAATATAACCGATAAAAGAACAGTTATTCAATTACCAATTATCAATCAATTATTTTGTTAGCGCCACTCCCAATATTAAATAATGTGCCAAATGCAGTGGTTTTTCTCCATTATATGCACGTTATCTAAAGTTATCAGTTATCAATATTATCCGTTATCAGTTGTTCAAACAGCTTTGCATCACTATTTAAATTAAATATATAGCACCCCTGTTTATATATATAGTAAACAAAAATTAAATATGTCAAGCAATCGGATTGTTGTCAAAAAAAAGTGTTCTATCGCTCAAAAAATCCTATTTTCTTTTATAAATAACAACTTATAAGCGTTTGCTGCTTTTGATGATTATGACAATCATGCTTTTTTAGAAAGGATAAATAGTTGTATCTTATTGATGTCAATAATATTACAAAATAGATAAGACAAAAGTAATTTAATCAAAAAAAACTGATTTTTTTTAATCGAATTAATTATTGAGCATTCAATATTAAAGATTAATGGAGTCTATTTTGGTGGCTGCAATTGCACCTTGCCTGAATACTGAAATCAATAATGATGCTTATCACAAAGAATCTGCTAAAATAATTCTATTCCTTATATGTTGGCTGCACTTGAAAAATAAGGAAAAGGCTAATTAATCAAAACAATAGCGATTAATAATTAGCACGGTTTATTGTAAAGTCTGTTGTTAGCTCTTTTATCTTGATGTGTGGGATAGTATTAATATAACTACACATTGCTTAACCACTGGAGAATTTTGAAATGGCTCTTGAAGTGAATGGTAAAACCATTGAAACCGATGAAGAGGGTTATTTGATCAATCGGGCCGATTGGAATATGGAAGTGGCTGCCGCTATTGCTCAGGCAGAAAATCTTGAGATGACTGAAACCCATTGGGGATTGGTAGAAGCGGTTCGGAATGCCTATCAAAAAAATCGGCAGCATTTGTCGGGTAATGAATTGGTGCATATGCTGGGTAATCATTTGAAGGAAAGCGCACATGAGACGCGCAAAGATGTGAATGCTTTTTTGTACAAGCTATTCCCACATAGCCCTGAAAAGCAATTAGCCAAAATTGCCGGTTTGCAAAAGCCGTTACCGGCGGATACGGAATAGCGGGTATTGCACAGTTCATGTGCTCTACAGTCTAACCTTTGAACGCACTTTAAATACCTGACGCTTGGCGCAAATAACACAGGTTTTGCGCCTTCGCGCCTTCGCGTGAAAAACTTTGCTGGGAAAAAGGGAAGTTGTGATTCGTTATTTTGAGTTTATCAGATGCACATTGATTTAATTTGTATTGGACAAAAAATGCCCTCATGGGTTCAAAGCGGTTTTAGTGATTATGCTAAACGCTTGCCTTCTACTTGTTCGGTGCATTTGATTGAAATCCCTCTACGCAAACGCACTAAAAATGCTGATTTGGCCCGTTTACAGCACAAAGAGGGTGAACAAATGTTGGCTGCAATTGCACAAGGGGCCCTTGTTGTGGCGCTTGATGAGGGTGGACAAGCGTTCAGTAGTATACAGTTAGCCGATCAATTAGCACATTGGATGCAGATCACTTCAAAAGTGGCTTTATTAGTCGGTGGCCCAGAGGGGTTATCAGCGGCCTGTCGAAAACGGGCACAACAATGTTGGTCGTTATCGACTTTGACTTTGCCTCATCAACTGGTGCGAATTGTCGTGGTTGAACAGTTGTATCGTGCATGGAGTTTGTTAAATAACCATCCTTATCATCGCGGTTAATTATTAAGGGTTAATGGTTAATTAATGGAGGGACTTGCGAAACTCTGATGTGCAACCACAAATCAATGACTTACAGTGTATATTATTACAGTAAGTTATTGTTTCTGCTCAATCGTTTTGCAATATTAAAATCTTTAGGGGTTTAAACCCTCTCATTCTGACAGCTTTAACGCGTCAAATTTAGTATTAACCATTAACCATTAACCATTAACCATTAACTATTATCTCAAATGATTTACCTTGCATCCCTTTCTCCGCGACGTTGTGAGTTGCTTGATCAGATTAAGGTTAATTATCAACAAATTGCCGTTTCTGTGGATGAGACACCCTATCCCCAAGAACCCGCACCAGATTATGTTAGGCGTTTGGCTTTAACAAAAGCCCGCGCGGGGCGTTTAGCCGTTTCAACGCCATGCCCAGTATTAGGTGCCGATACCGTAATAGTGTATGATAAGCAATTATTGGGTAAACCGGTTGATGACGATGAAGCATCGCGAATGCTTAGAGTATTGTCTGGGAGAAAACATCAGGTGATGACAGCAGTGGCTGTGGTAACACCGACGCGGGAAAAGGTGCGTTTGAATATTAGCCTAGTTCATTTTCGCCGATTAAGTGAGGCAGACATACAAGCCTATATTAAAACGGGTGAGCCATTGGATAAAGCGGGGAGTTATGCTATTCAAGGATTGGCCAGCATTTTTATAAAACGTATTGAAGGGAGTTACTCTGGCGTAATGGGTTTGCCATTGTATGAAACGGCGAACTTATTAACTGAAATGGGTATAAAGGTTGTTGAAACAGATTAATTGTTAGTTAAAAATGAAATGATGTCTTTTCTCTTACTTAAAAACGCCAAAACCACCAAAAATCAGTCGAATTAGTTATGTTTAAGGGGTAAGCTCCCTAGGTCACAAAAACGACTTGTGACTTTTTATATAATACACAATAGATTTTGAAGATAATCTCATGTTTTATTATAAGTCTAAGATTTTACCAGTATGACATTTTAATACTGAACCATTAATATCTTGCTTTGAAGGCTATCATCCCTTGATAAAAGCCACCTGAAATGCTAACAAAAATTTTATTTTTTGTCAAAGATTTTATTAAATAATTATGATTTTGTTGGTGAAAAGAACTTTTTGTACACTCGTTTTGGTATTTTACGTCGTTTTGGTGGTTTTGGTCTAATATGTGAACTGTTTTTTACAAACGAATGAAATGATAAGGAATTAAAATGGAATCAGGTTTAAAAGCTATAAGACTAAATAGGAAAATGAGCAAACCAGTATTCCTCATTGATAGGAAAACACAATGGCAAACGAGGAACATTTAGCTATTCTCCAGCAAGGCGTATCTGCCTGGAATAAGTGGAGAAAAGAAGCCAGTGGTATTTGGCCTGATTTATCGGGGGCTAATTTGGCTAAACTGAACCTGAGTAATGCAGATTTCTTTCGTACAAATCTTTGTAGAGCGGATTTAAGCAATACTGATCTATCGGGCGCGAATTTATCAGGTGCCGATCTCAGTGAAACGAATCTGAGTAAAACGAATCTGAGTAAAGCGAATTTGAGCGAAGCTAATCTCTGTGAATCCTACCTCGCTAAAACTAACCTCACAGAAGCTAACTTGTCGGAAGCGAATCTAACTAAAGCTTATTTGATTGAATCTTATTTATCAGGGGCGAATTTATCAGAAGCGAATTTATTTAGGACTAATTTATTTGAATCTGATTTATTCCGTACTAACCTAAATGGTGCTAATCTATTTAAAGCGAATTTGACAGAGGCTAATTTGATTGAAGCCTATCTGATTGGGGCAAATTTGTTTAAAGCGACTTTGACAGAGGCCGATTTTAGTGGCGCGAAACTTGATGATATTTGTATGGATGAGCATTGCAGGTTAAAACTTGAGAATTGATATCAAACAAAAACAAAACGTCACCTATATGCAATGAACAATTATCAATGAGCACTGATCAGAACAGTTCTCAATAGATTGATATCCTTAATATTGAGTCAGTCTAAAACCAACTTCTGATTGAACAAACTGGGCAACCTGGACAATTATACGTTACATGGATTAGATTAGCCAAGCCAATTTCAAATCAATCCGTAGATATTAATTGCCATCTCGCTTGCCTTTGATAACTATAATTGATAATTGACTCTTGATACGAACAAATCTTACCCTTATTAATTATAAAGCGCATTCAATGCGCTTTAGCTTGCTTTATCAATACAACACTAAGGAAAAATTAATTGTGATGAAAAAATATGTTTTACCGACTCTCGTCTCATTTGCGCTCAGTAGCTATGTTTTGGCGCAGGAACCTTCAGTCCCAGAGCCACCAACTCCGCCTGCCATACCCTCGTCTGATGCTAACATGGTGGACCAGCATCAGAAAATGATGGACAAACAGATGACATACCTGCAAGAACAGATAACGCAGATGCAAGAAACACGGGCGCAGATTGATAAGATCCGTCAAACCCGTGATCCACAAAAACGGCAGGAGTTGATGGAAGAAATGCGGCAGAGCCAGCAAGAAAAGCGGGAGAAGATGTGGAAAGAAAGGGGCGCTACGATGCCAAATAGGCCCGCTCCTCGTTTCGGTGGCCCACATTTCAATCAGCCCCGTTTCAATCAGCCCCGTTTCGGTGGGCCAGGTTGGCATGGCCCCCAGATGCCGCCATACCAATATGGTCCGAGTCATCCTAATAGCGCGCGCGCGCCTTTTGGCAGAAATGGCGGTGGTATGATGCCAGGTTATGGTCAAGGTCCTGGTAATTTTGGTATGCCGGGTCAAGGCCCGAGTGGTTTTGGCATGCCGGGTCAAGGCCCGAGTGGTTTTGGCATGCCGGGTCAAGGCCCGAGTCGTTTTGGTATGCCGGGTCAAGGCCCGAGTGGTTTTGCAAAGGGGCCGGGTAGTTCTGGTAAAAGCAAACATCTCGGATTCCATGCTCGGGTAGAACAGCGTTTGGAAAAGATTGATAAGCAACTCCAAGAACTTATAGAGGCATTAAAAGACAAGTAAGTCCAAAAACAGCAACACAGGGAAGTGTATAAAAGCCGTGGCTGACGCAATCAAGCTATAGGTATTCCAGATAATGATTTAGTCCCCTTGCCGGGCTACTTTATGCACATAAGTTTTTAAGTATTTGATTGTTAAATGATTTAAAATTTGTGGTTCAGTCGAGTAACAATTTAAAAATCAATAACTTAATTAATTTAGTTAAAAATCATTTTTGTGCATAGAGTAGCCCGGCAAGGGGACTTGAGCTTTACAAATTATTTTTCTGAAACGCTATATAACGCCAGAATGCCTACAACGCCTGAAACGCCTTATCAATAAGAGAACAATCTAAATGAGCAGAGACGAAATAAGAGAAAATCTAACAGCAGGCAGCACTTGGATGCGTGCTTTTTTTATGGTGATTTACGCCATCGTTTGTTATGTGGCCATTCATCTACTACTTGTTGTCATCATATTTCAGTTTTGTGTTGTGTTACTGTCGGGCAAGCTTAATGAACGCTTGCTCCCGGTAGGGCAAAGTCTTACCATTTATATTTATCAGATACTACTTTATATCACTTATAACAGTGATGAAAAACCTTTCCCATTGGCAGAATGGCCTAGTACGACAGAATATAACACTGAACAAGTCGTTAATTTACCTAAAGAGCCAGAACCACCACAGAAAGAAGCACCAGAGAAGAAAAACATGGATTGATTTTTGGGCAATCTCTGTCGGGGTGCTGATTATAAAGGATGAAAGTTGATGGGCCTATCAAGGCAACTTCCAAATAATCTAATATTAATAACTGATGTTACGCATTCAACTTCTGTGTCTATTCAAACACTTAAAAATCTATCTGAATTAACGCGCTGTAGATTTGCTCTGCCTCGCGTCTCAATGCCAGAAACGCGAGGCAGGAGACGCTTTGCGGCGCAAATCTACTGGTACATCACGTTTCTGGCATTGATTTGCATTGCTACGCCGACTGGCAGATTAACTTTTGAGCCCGTTTTTTATCAAAAAAAGAATCTGGGTGCGTAACATCAGTTAATAATACGACCCGTTTGGAACCCTCTATTATATTAAATTAATCAATCCATCCTGAAAATGGGCAACCCCTTGTGGTTGCCCCAGTGGAGCTACCCTAATTCACCCTTTTTTAAATCCACAATTATTTTATATATTTTCTAGTAAGGCCGCCTCCTTTCCCCTTTCATCTTTTTCCCCTTTTCCCTTCTATAGTTTGTCAGATAAATCTGTTGGCCTTGAACATAGTGGATATCAAAGCATTGATAACTGATTTAGCGTAGCTTCCCTTCGCTTCCACGCAAACGTTTTTGCGCGCAAAAACGGTATTTAGCGAAGCTAAATGTGGAACTGATAACTGATAACTGATAACTGATAACTGAAAAACTATAGCACCAAAACACTTAGACTCATGAACCCTTCTACGCCGCAGTTTATTCATCTCCATTTACATACTGAATACTCACTGGTCGATAGCCTGATCCGTATCAAACCTTTAGTGAAAGCAGTGCGGGAGGCAGAGATGCCAGCCTGTGCTATCACCGACCAGAATAATTTGTTTGGCCTCGTTAAATTCTATCGTGCCGCACTATCGGGTGGGATTAAACCGATTATTGGTGTTGATGTGCTGCTTCATCAAGGTACCGATCCCCCTAGTCGTCTCGTTTTGTTGTGTCAGAATGACACCGGTTATCGCAATCTCACCCGTCTGGTTTCTCGCACTTATACTGAAGGTCAAATCAATGGGGTGCCTTATTTACAGCGAGATTGGTTTAAAGAGGCGACAGCGGGCTTAATTGCCTTGTCCGGTGGACGCGAAGGCGAAATCGGGCAAGCGTTATTAGCAGGCGATGCTCCGTTAGCACGACAACGCTTAGATGACTGTAAGGCCTTGTTTCCCAATCGTTTTTATCTTGAATTACAACGTACCGGTAGGCCTGATGAAGAAGACTATATTCATGCTGCTGTTCAACTCGCTTTAGAAACGGATATGCCTGTTGTGGCAACGAATGCCGTTTGTTTTCTGAAAGCAGAGGATTTTGAGGCACATGAAATGCGCGTCTGTATTCACGATGGAAAAATACTCGCTGATCAAAATCGCCCTCATCACTATACTCCTCAACAATATTTGCGGACTCCACAAGAAATGTCGGAGTTGTTTTCCGATATTCCAGAAGCGATAGAAAATACTTGGCTGATTGCTCAACGCTGTAGTTTAGAATTAACCTTGGGTAAAAATGTTTTGCCCGATTTCCCAGATATACCCAAGGAACAAACCGTTGAAGAATATTTTCGTCAGCAAGCGCGTGTTGGCTTAGAACAACGTTTAGTCACGCTCCTTGACAAAAACAGTGAAGACTATGCTCAACAACGTCGCCCTTTCGATGAACGTTTAGCACTTGAATTGGATGTCATTATACAAATGGGCTTTCCCGGTTACTTCTTAATCGTGGCCGATTTTATTCAATGGGCTAAAGAGAATAATATTCCAGTTGGCCCAGGGCGCGGTTCCGGTGCTGGTTCATTAGTCGCTTATGCCTTAGGGATCACCGATTTAGAACCCATGCGTTATGAACTGCTCTTTGAACGCTTCTTAAATCCTGAGCGCGTCTCCATGCCTGACTTTGATATCGACTTTTGCATGGAAGGCCGTGATGAGGTGATTAATTATGTTGCTCAACGTTATGGACGACAGCGCGTTTCACAAATCATTACTTATGGCACCATGGCCGCTAAAGCTGTGGTACGCGATGTCGGCCGTGTTTTAGCGCATCCGCATGGTTTTGTAGACAAAATTGCGAAACTGATTCCCTTTGAAGTCGGCATCACGCTTGAAAAAGCGTTAGAAAAAGAAGAAGCCTTACGCACCCGCTACGAGCAAGAAGAAGATGTAAAAACCTTAATTGATATGGCGCGTCAGCTAGAAGGCTTGACACGCAATCCAGGTAAACATGCCGGCGGTGTCGTCATTGCACCTACCCTCTTGACCGATTTTAGTCCGCTTTATTGTGAAGCTGACAGCACGGATTTAATGACTCAATTTGACAAAGGCGACGTAGAAGCTGTTGGCCTCGTCAAATTCGACTTTTTAGGGCTGCGTACTCTTACCATTATCAAATGGGCCCTAGAAACCATTAACCGATTTGCCGATCCCCCAGTCGATATTTTAAAGATTCCCCTAAATGATCCGGAGACTTATGATTTATTAAAAAGAGGTCAAACAACTGCTGTATTCCAACTTGAATCATCCGGCCTGAAAAAACTGATTAAGCAATTACGACCTGACTGTTTTGACGACATTATTGCATTAGTCGCTTTATATCGTCCTGGCCCTTTACAATCAGGCATGGTAGACGATTTTATCAAGCGTAAAAAGGGCGAGGCTTTTGAATATCCCCACCCCGATTTGGCCCCTATTTTAAAACCCACTTATGGTGTCATTGTCTATCAAGAGCAAGTGATGCAAATTGCTCAAGTCTTAGCCGGTTATACATTAGGGGGTGCCGATTTACTGCGTCGGGCAATGGGTAAAAAAGTGCCCGCCGAAATGGCGAAACAAAGATCAGTCTTCGTAGAAGGGGCTGTCACACGCGGGGTAAAGGAAAAAACAGCCACGGATATTTTCGATTTGATGGAAATGTTCGCCGCATACGGCTTTAACAAAAGCCATTCTGCCGCTTATGCCCTCATTTCCTATCAAACGGCTTGGCTCAAGGCCCATTATCCGGCAACATTCATGGCTGCCGTCTTATCGGCCGATATGGATAACACTGATAAAGTCATACAGATGATTGACGAATGTCGTGCAATGCGACTTAAAATATTGTCGCCTAACATCAATATTTCTGATTACAAATTCACCGTGGAAGATGATCAAAATCAATCTATTCGTTACGGTTTGGGCGCGATTAAAGGGGCAGGTGAAGCGGCGCTAGATAGCATTATCAAAGAACGTCAAGAAAAAGGAGATTTCAAAGACTTGTTTGATTTTTGCAGTCGCATTGACTTACGCAAAGTCAGTCGCCGTTTGTTAGAACCGTTGATCAAATCCGGCGCATTAGATCAATTAGGCCCAAATCCAAATCAATTAGACCAGAATAGAGCTATTCTGATGGCCTCCTTAGAGAATGCTATCAAGCAAGCAGAGCGACATTCAAACGATAGCGCGGCAGGGCAAAACGACATTTTTGCCTTACTCAATAATCAACAAGAATCGGCTCCAAAAGAGGCAGCACCATTTCTCACAGATGTCCCTAAGTGGCTTGAAAAAGAACGTTTAAATGCTGAAAAAGAAAGTTTAGGTTTCTATTTAAGTGGCCATCCGATAAACGCTTATTTACCAGAACTCGCCCGATTAAAGAGGAGAATATTGCGCGACATCGGAGAGAATAAACACGGAGAAAGTAAACAAGTAGTGGTGGCAGGTTTAGTGACGGAAGTGCGTATTACAACGAATAAACGTGGACGCATGGCTTTTATAACCTTAGACTACAGCACGGGGCGATTGGAAATCAAGATTTATTCAGAGTTATATCCAGATGTGCAAGATATTTTAGTCAAAGACAGTTTATTAATTGCTGAAGGTGAAGTGCGTACTGATAACTATAGTGGTGGTTATGCCATGACAGCCACTGATATTTATACGCTTGACACCGCTCGCGAAAAGAAGGCTAAGCGGCTGGCAATAAAGGTTTTAGCAGCACAAGCTTCTTCTGAAGATATCGCCCCCAAATTAGAAGCCATACTCACTCCCTATCGCCAAGGCTCTTGTGTTGTTTTAATTTATTATCACAGCCCCATAGCCAAAGTTGAATTAAAACTGGGTAAAAATTGGCAAGTGAACTTGAGTGACAAGCTGCTTGAACAATTAAAAGAATGCGTCGGCGAAAATCAAGTCCAAGTGGTTTATTAAACTTTTTTCAGTCCAGTTATCAGTTATCAGTTACCCGTTTTCTACGCATTGATATTCCCTCTTGTAAAGGGCAAAATAGATTATTGATATATTAATAAATATTAAGCTTTTACCCATTACTAAGTGATGTTACGCAGTCAACTTCTGTTCATATTGAACACAAACGACAATTGGTGCTGGATTCGTTTGGAGGATTTCAATCATTCGATAGCCCACTCATTTTTTCAAACGTCACTGCGTCAATACGTGATGTTTTGTGTGCTTGTCTAATCTTGATAAAAATATGGGTGCGTAACATCAGTAAATAATACAAACATCATATTCAAATGAAGCCAATGTTTTATTTTTCCTCTTAAAAGTAAAAATACCTATTTTTTATAATTTGAACTGCGAGGCGAAGACGCCGGTTCGCGCTAACAAGATTTGTGGCAGAGGGCGATAACGAGGGAAGCTGCTATAATATTTGAGGTCTAAAAAATAAAATGAGTAAGATTTAAGTGCGTGTTCGCCCTTTTAAATATCGAACTCCCCAAAATCCGTTATAATCATGACATTTTTAAATATTTATTTTCGTTCAGGCAGTCATTATAGGCTTCTTCATGATTTGTGATGCCCAATTCGCATATTATCCACAATAATTTTCTTCTAAAATTTGAGAAATTTTTTCGGTTTCCCTATCATTCCTCCCCGTTGTTTCAATGATTAGTCCGTATCCTGGTGTTGTCCAGATAAGCACTATTTCAATTTTTCCGTCTGGATGAATTTTTCTGATAAAATTAGTGCATTTTTGATTAAAAGGTAACGAATTAATGACTTTGACAACATAGCCAGAATTAATCAGTTTTTTCGCAAACTCATTCAGAATATCTTGGCCATGATCATCTCTCAAATGAATTATTTTGTCACTCGGACTGAGTTCTGTTTCTTGTAAAATAATTTCTTTTTGAGCGGCTATAAAATTGTTATGGGCTTCAAAATGTTCAAGTAGGCTAACATGTCTTACTTTGACTTCTCGCTCAATTTCATTGTCTCTTTCAATCAGTTTGATATAGACTTTTTGCCAAACTTCATTAACCGGAAAACTAACGGCAAGGGTATCATAAATGTATGCCACTGCCAGCCCTTCTGTTTCTTTACCGTTAAATCTTAGTTCATCCGCTTCATGCAAAGAATAAGACTTTTCAATGAAAGTCGTTTCCGCACTTTCATCCGATTCCTCAATATAGGGAAAGCGTCTATATGACAAAAAAAATGACTTTTGGGTAGGCAACACGGAACGATCATTTAACCAATCAACAATGCTATACGTCTCTTTCAATCTTTCTGAATAAAATTGTCTTTCAACTCTGAGGTTAGAAAAACCATTTTCTTTCGCTTTTTTACAAACATCAAGCAAATTTGGCATCCGTTGTTTAGCCTCATGTTCAGAATTGGCGAGATAGTTTGCCGATATTTCGTTAAATATCAAATCCATTAGAGCAACCTCATGAGTAAATTTTGCCATTCATCTAATAAACCTTCTGGATAATGGCTTAATTCTCCGAATTGATCTATTTCAATGTGAGTGATTTTGGTTTCGTGAGAGGACTTTTTGCGGTCAAAATAATAAACGGAAGCATTGTTTTTATCTATCAAGCCTTCTTTGACTGCGACACGAATACCGTTGATGATATGATCACTGTGCGATTCAGCCAAAATCTGAACGCCATTTTGGGCAGCCAGTGCCATTAAGCGCCCCACTGTCGATTGCCCTTTCGGGTGTAAATGCGATTCTGGATTTTCAATTAAAATTAAATCGTTCGGTTGGGCTTTTAAGAGCGCAACAATCAAGGGTAAGACATAAGTTATCCCAAAGCCTACGTTAATCGGTAAAAATTCATTGGTATATCCTTCCTCAGTTTCAAATTGAATACCCATTCTCACCAAATCGACTCCTTTGATATCTTCTACATTAATTTTTGTGCCTGGACTGATGTCACCAAGCCAGGCAGCCGTTTGGTGCAATAAGGTGTCAGAAGAAGCGTTGGGATGGTGTAAATTGGAGTGACTTATTTTTGTGCTTGAACCAAAATGAGATAAATAATGAACGGCATATTCTCCTTTGATGCCGAGATTTTGATGCCGTGTCACCTCAAATTCTGACTTTGGATAGATACTTTGTGGACTTAAATGTTCGGCGGATAAATAGTGAAATTGAGGCGTAAATAGTGAAATGTTTGTCAATTCAGTATTTGAAGTCAATGATGCCAAGGGCAAAATGTCGGTTGCACTTTCATAGCGAAACTGCCAGCTCAATTCTGCGCCGTTTGTATCTCTGATTTCAATTGTCATTAATTCGTCTTTGCCGGCATTTTGACAAAAGGCATCTTTGCCCCTTCCAATGGTGACAAGGTTTCCGCCTTGTAAGAGTAAACCGTTTTCTTGCAACGTGCCTTTAAAAAAGGATTGTCTCAGCAGCAGAAATACTTGTAAGAGGGAGGATTTTCCCATGCCATTCATCCCGAAACATAAATTGAGGTTGCTCGGTTTCAGGTAAATGTTTTTTAAGGATTTAAAATTTTTAATATGGATAAAACTAATCATGCTCCAATACCTTTTCGATGAGTGCATTGATTTTAGAAAAACGAACCATAACGCTTTTTTTGTTCCCGGCAGCCCCACCAATGGATTTTTTAAATTCTGCATTAGACTTCAATAATGCCATAAAATCTTGCTTAACCTGTTCCGCATGATGAATAAGTGTTTGCTGTTGTTCAGGCGTTAATTTTGAAAGTAATACGGCCCAAACTTCAAAAAGTGTCTTATTTAAAGGTTTTTTTTTATCTTCTGCCTGATATCGTCTTCTAAAAGCATCGTTGCCAAAAATTTGGGTGGCTGTTTTCATGGCAGAGGCAAAATTTTGCGTGATTTCTGCGAGTTTATCTTGATTCAGGCTGTTGATCGCATACATAGCTGTATTGAGATGCTGTTCCAAATTGCCTTGGTATTCCGTGGCGGGATGCAAGTAAAAGGCAACAAACCGCGTGACATAATCTCGATCCAGCATGCGTTCCGTTGAAATAGAATGGGTTGTGGCCTCTTTAAATACCTCTAATTGTGACAATTCGCTAATCAAATCCGCTGGTTTGCCTTGATTTAAGGCATGTCGTATTTCAGCGGGTTTTAGCACTAAGGCACTGGTATTAATTCGTTTAAAAATGTTGTATTTCACATCAATTGGGGTGCCCGGATTGATAATATAGACAATAATTTCATGTTCTTCAATGCGCCTTTGCAAATCACGGGGGAGTTCATCAAAGGTTTTGTCATTAAATTGAGTTAAATATTCTAAGTTTTGGAGGCGAAGTTTTTTCTCAACAACAAAATTTTTGAAGGTGCTGAGCCTTTGTAATCCATCAACCACTAACCATTTATTATCATCGCTGCCATCAAAATAAAAAGCCGGCAAAGGAAATCGAATGAGAATAGATTCAATCAATTGGCTTTGCTGAGTTTCATTCCATAAATCACTCTTTCGCTGAAAACCCGTCAATAAATCTATTTCGTGATGCCTAAGCCGGCGAAAAATGGCTTCCAATATCATCTGTTTAGTTTGGATATCAATTTTCTTAGGATTAAACGGTTTGACGATATTTGAAGTTATTTCTTCAATTTCAGATTGATTAGTCTCCATTTTTAATTCAATTTCATATTGTTATACTTGGCGTGGGCAATTTTTAGCGTAGCTTCCCTTCGGTTCGGATTTTTATAATAAAGTATTTCACGCTAAACTTTATATTTGTCAGCTTTATGAGTGGAACTCGACAATCCTAAAATCTGTGCGTGCCAAGTATACCTTTTTAATTGATAACTTCTTCAATACTGTCGATGGTTTTTTTAAAAAGCCACTTGGCTTTAGCGGGCAGCGAGTTTGAGGGTAATAAGTCGGGATTCATCACGATGATACTCAGCGCATCCAGCAATTTCTTATCAACCTTGCTTTCATTGACGACGACACCTAACCATGTGACCAGCGTTTTAAGCTGTTTTTGTCTAAAACCTAAAAACCCACTACTCACAGGTACTTCCATAATGTCATAAATACGCAACTTTCCAGTCTTCGCCATGGCAAATGAGGGGTGGTTAATGGTGATGAAAAGCAGTTCATCATGTGCCATAACAGCTTCAATGATTTTATTTTCCGGATCGGGCAGGGTAATAAAACAGACTAAATCGCGTCGTCCAGAAAGTAGCCGGTTAATCTCTTTCATCGTACTGTCTTCATAATAAAACTCAATATTTTTCAATTCCGGATCGAGTTTCATCATAGATTGGAAAGTACGTGCCGTTGCGCCTTTTTCATTACCAACCGAGATTTTCAATGTTTTTTCCTGCTTATCGGTGAGATCATCATAAGTCACCACATTACCTCCTTTGTAAGCCACACAAAATAGCGCTTCGGGTACTAGCTTGCCCCCGACTAACAGCAAATTTTCATTCGGATCATTTTCTTGCCTCAAATGCTGTGCCGCGACATCAAATGGACTAAGCGCGATGGGCGTTTTCCCAGAAATAACATTATCAATGTTTTCTTGACTACTCGCAGTTGGTTCAGCAACAACGGTATAATCATATTCCTGCAAAGCCTCGTTAAACGCTTGGATAATGATCTGAGTGTGTCCTTCAGGAAGCATACCTGTACCGATTTTCACGGTTTCTGCCAAAGCGGTTGTGAATGAGACGAGAAGGGTGAGAGTAGAAAACAACGTGATCAAAGCATTTTTCATAATGATGTACCTTATTAGAGCAATGGTAGAAAGGGGAAATATGAATTAAGCAGGATAGAAAGTTGATACGAGTCTTTCATAATGGGCGCATTTCTAAAAAAAGGGTCATTATCAATCTCCGTTGACTTGTACTGACTTAAGCAAGATAAATCTTGAACTCCAATATCAATAAATCTTAAAGGCCCGATTTTCAAACCCAAATTTATTTTGCGAAGGCCCAATTTTCGTTCCAAATTTATTTTGCATCGAAGCTCTTTCCGTGCAAAATTTATTTTGCCGCTCTTTCCGTGCAAAATTTATTTTGCTTTGGCGTGATTGAGATTGATAATGACCCTTTTGGAATGCGCCCTCTTTCATATCATTTCAAAAGGGCGTGTTCGCCCAAAATTAAAAAAATTAAAATATTCACCCCAACAATTTTTTCCCCTTTCCACCATCATGAGTTAGTTTGTGACTTTCGCCTTAAGTTGTTCAAACAGTGCTTTTGCTTTAGCGGCCAACGAATCTGGACGCAACAAATTGTCTTGCAACGCAACTTTAGACAACACTTTCAACAATATCTCGTCTGTCAATTTATCATTGACAACCAATCCTACCCATGTCACAAGGGTTTTCACCTTTTTGGCTCCAAAACCAAAAAAACCTTCGCTAACAGTGACTTCCATTAAATCGTACACGCGAATGCCACCCACTTTCGCTTGGGTAAAGACGGGTTTATTGATGTCGATAAACATCAATTTTTTGTGATCAAGAACGGTTTTAACCAGCTCATTCTCAAGATTAGGCATGATCACAAAACAAACCAAATCCCGCCCCCCTGACAAAAGACGGTTAAGTTGTACTGTCGGGTTACCCTCTTGGATCAGTTTCACCTGACTCAGTTTCGGATCGAGTTTCATCAGATACTCGAAAGTCCGTGCCGTACCACTGCCTTTTTTACCCACTGAAACGTTAAGGTTTTGTTTCAGTGGATCCGTCAGATCATCATAAGAGGCCACTTTACCGCCCTCTTTAGCAGCACAAAATAAGGCTTCGGGGGCAAATTGGCCCATAAAAATCAAATCTCCTTGCGCCTCGGCCGGCCTTTCCCCTATCATATTCAGTGCTGCAACATCCAGTTGACTTAAGGCAGCCTGCATTTTTCCAGCCCAAACATTGTCAATGTTTTCTTGACTACCCGCAGAGATTTCGGCATGGGCACGATAGCCATATTTCCTTAACGCTTGATTAAGCGCAGGCACAATGGTATTAGTATATTCGCCATCTTCAGCACCTGCTGCGATTTGGATGGTTTCTGCATAAGCCATTGTCATCGTTGCCAGCAATGCCGTCGTCGAAATAAATGTAACAAAGTGTTTTTTCATAGTCAATTACAAACGGTTCCTAAAAAGTGGCCAACAAAGTTGCCCATTAGGTAATTCGCGAACGAAAGATAACCCTGATGGATTGCAACTCGAGTCCTGGTTGAGCAGTCCCAACCTTCGGCAAAAATCCGGCCAAAGCCGTTTTATGCAACCATGTACTTTACGAAATAAAGGCAGTCCCAGTTGGGTCAAATAGAGCTTCAAATCAAGATTGGGCGTTTCGCCACTTCGTTTGAAGAGCTATTTACCAGCCTTCACATCGAAATACCAGGTACGAGAAAACCTTTCTCGTTATGAGTCAACCTGACTCATAGGATAATAATTGTAGGGTATCCTCGTTTTATTTTCAAGTCGTCAAAATTTATTGGACAAATTGTACAAGAAAGTCTAACTTTGTCTCACTTTTTGATAACAGTTAATAAACTCCTTTTTGGATAAACTTCAATTTTTAAAACCTACCGCTGATTATTAACCTCTATAAAAATAGGTTAATATTGTTTTAAACGCGAATATAATATATTAATTAACTATTAGGTATCAAGCGTAGGATGGGCTTTGTTGTTGCCTACGGTTCTGATCTTGATAAATTCGCGATTTGACTTTAATCTTTTGCATCGGTTGTCGGGCGAGCAAGGCGCTTGCCCACGTTCCGATCTATACTTTGCCTATCAACATAAATTTTGCACCTTTGCGATAAAAATAATAGGATAGCCCTATTTTTATCCAATTCGACATACCCAACAGTATCGTGAATACGCGAAATCGTTATTCACGATAAATTCGCGATTTGACTTTAATCTTTTGCATCGGTTGTCGGGCGAGCAAAGCGGTTGCCCACGTTCCGAACTATACTTTGCCTATCAACATAAACTTTGCACCTTTGCGATAAAAATAATAGGATAGCCCTATTTTTATCCAATTCGACATACCCAACAGTATCGTGAATACGCGAAATCGTTATTCACTGATAACTGATAACTGATAACTGATAACTGATAACTGACAACGATAGGAAAAAATAATGATACCCATAATATACGCTGACTTATCTCCTGAATTGGACAAATTCAGAGATAAAATCGAAGCCTCTCTCAAGCCTTATATTCACATCGCCCCGACACAAAATAAGGATTTAACCTTATGGCAAAGTAAATTGGGTGGCTTGCCCTATATGCCAAAGGGTAGCGAATATCCCACCGATTCTAAAGGCAACCCATTGTTTTTACTGGCCCAAATCAATTTTGCACAAGTGCCTGAACTTGAAGGATTGCCACAAGAAGGCATTTTGCAATTTTACATTGCAGACGGGGATAATTATGGCTTAGATTTTGACAATCCCACACAACAAGATCGATTTCGTGTGCTATATTTCCCAAACGTTTCCAAATCCGAAGCCGATTTAGTCACTGATTTTAGCTTTTTGCCACAGCCTAAATTCTTTCCTTTGCTTAATGGCAGCTCTTGCGCCTTGGAATTTGCGGAAAACGCGATGCCGGTTAATATCGAGGATTTCCAATTTGATACCTTTATGGGCGAAAATTTCTTCGCACAATTTGGAGAAAAAGAAGAGGATATTATACGAGAATATCTTGATGAATTTAAAGCCGACGGCCATAGAATTGGGGGCTATGCCTACTTTACCCAAGAAGATCCTCGGCAGTATTTTGCAGGAGGGGAAGAATACCGTTTACTGTTGCAAATTGATACCGATTCGAATATTGATTTAATATGGGGAGATAATGGGGTAGGGCACTTTTTTATTACCCAAACTGATTTAGACAACTTGGATTTTTCTCGGGTACTTTATAATTGGGATTGCCTTTAAATTCTGAACGTAGGAATTGGGCAACCCTACAGATTACCTCTACGGCCGCCACTTATCGTTATACTTATTTTTTAAAAACTCATCATTTCAAATCGTTATATTGTCATTTCCCGTACAAAGTTTGTCTTTACGTTCCCACTTTAGTTTGCAAACTAAAGTTTGTGTATAACGATGAGTGGCCGAAACGTAGCCGCAATTCCTTGTGGTTGCTATGCTATATTAATAACTGATGTTACGCACCCAGATTCTTATTAAGGTTAGACAAGCGCCCGAAACATCAGGCATTGATGCCGATATTCTGAAAAACTGAGAGGGTGGATTATCGAATGATTGAAGTGCTTCAAACGAATCTAGCACCAATTGTCGTTTGTGTTCAATAAACCAACACACTGAGCGAAGCACACACAGGGCGAGTGCCCTGGCCAGTGCCCTAAATTTTGTAAGACAAAAAGCTTGTCGAAATGTCGCTATTGAACAAAAAATAAATCTCCTTAATAATTAATAAGTTAATTAACGACTCCACGGGCTGGATACCCCTTATTTTGTGCCAAATTGAGAAGCGATAATTGTCAATAAATACCGTTTTGCCCAATTTTTATCCGCTAAGCTTCAAAATGATAAGATAAGTTTGTCAAAATCTCCCTTTTTTCAAAAAATTGTCGTTGAAAAGCTAAAAACAAGAAAATGATAAAAAACAAAGATTTAGTTAACTTACTCCCGAGGTGGCTATCAAAGCGATTTTGGCCGATTTCTGTCCAAAGCAGAAAACGCGTGAAAAAGGCTTAAAGTTTAAAAATACCCCTTTTACCTTCACGCAAAATTTGCGTTGTAAATCGATGGTGTTTTTGCTGTGTTTCTTTGAAATACGTTATTTAGGAACAAGTCTAATATAAACAGAAGTTGAGTGGGTAACATCAGTTAATAACAATACACCCAAACCAATACGCGCCATCCCTCTGCAATGCACTCAGATGACAAATGAAACAACATTTCACGCAAAATGCGTCAAATACAATAAACCTATCGGCCTGTTAGGGGGCACGTTTAACCCTATCCATCATGGGCATTTACGTTTAGCAGTCGAATTATATGAGCGATTAGATTTAGCCGAAGTCCGTTTAATTCCGTCAGCACACCCCCCCCATCGAAAACAACCCAGTGTCAGTAGTCAACTGCGTTTAGAAATGGTACAGGCCGCTATTGCAAACGTAAAAGGATTAAGCGTTGATGATCGAGAATTACGGCGAAGCGGGTTATCCTATACCATCGACACCCTAAGCAGTTTGCGCGAAGAGTATCCTCAACGTTCCTTATGTTTAATTTTAGGCCGAGATGCGTTTTTAGGTTTACCCCAATGGTATCAATGGGAACGTCTTCTCACCCAAGCCCACATTTTAGTTGTCGAACGCCGACAAGAGAGTGGCTTAGCGCAAAAAGAAGCCATAAAATATTTTTGGCAAACGCATCAAACGACTAACCGAGAGGATTTGACAAAACAACTCGCAGGCAGCATTTGGTTAGAAGAAAACATGCCCACTTTAGATATATCAGCAACCCAAATTCGCCACCTCATCGCAGCCGATAAAAATCCTTGTTATTTACTCCCCCAAGCCGTATTAAATATCATTAATACCCATCATCTTTATCGCTAACCTATTAATTATTATGAATACAGAACAACTACTGACAATCGTCAAAGACACATTAGAAGACAAAAAAGCGGAAAATATTGAAATCCTTGATGTACGCAACTTCAGCAATATCACAGATTTCATGGTTGTCGCAACGGGAAAAAGCGCTCGCCAAGTCACCGCACTGGCTCAATATGTGATAGAGCAATCGAAAAGCCACGATCATCGGCCACTAGGAGAAGAAGGCAGCAATCTAGGCGAATGGGTATTAGTAGACTTAGGCGATATCATCGTACATATCATGCAACCCGTAACCCGCGAATTTTATCAACTGGAAAAACTGTGGGGTGATCTGGGTGAAGGTGCTCAGTTCAGTCAACTAACCGCGCGGGTAGCGGAAAGAAGAATGCCATTATGATTTAAAAAATCCGCGTGGTGTCATGATCATCAGTCAAATCAGTGTTCTATCATATCTCTTACGGGATAGAACACTGATGGCCGACTGATGAGACAAAAATTGGAAACGATTGTGATTGCTGAACTTCAGTATGGCAATTGGCGAACTTTTCTAAGTGACGTTTGGAATATTTTTGAGAATAGTGAGGATGAACAAAGCGCCAAAGCAGCCTATTATCCGATTAGGATTAGAAGCGCAGCTTCCAGCAAGATCAACTCTATAATAATCTCTCAAAAGCAGAACCCTTAGCATAACGGGGACATATATAAGGGATTGTTTCCATTTACGAAAACGGATAGGTGGTAAAGCTATTGTTTATTTCGTAAAAATAGTTATATTTAATAAGTTGTATTGGATATAATTATTGCAAAAATGCAAAAGTCATGTATCATTCAAAAATGCAAAAACGATTATTTCAAGCATCAAATTCATTCCAACAGTATATTGCCATAAGTTTATTTGTGACAATGATTATTCTTTCAAATATATCTTATGTACATGCTGAGTTAGAATGTTCTCTTTCCCTAGAAGTACCTATAGCGGGTTTAAATTGCGGCTTTCAAACCAATATCGAAAGAGGGGTTGCTGAATATTCTCAAAAAGATATCAGTAAAGAAGCAGAACGACATTTCGGAAAAATGGTTGACGACATGGCCCAAAACTTGGTCAAGACTGCAAAATTTAGGCAGGATTTTAAAGCCATGCTGAAATCTCTTTTTGAAAAGAAAATTATTTTCCTACTTAAAGACATCGACAAAGTGCTTAATTCCATTGCTTTGAGCAAGCCCATTGAAGCGATTATAGAAAATGAACTCACCAAAATTGATCGGTTAATTTTAAATGCCTTTCAGCAGTATAATCAGCTTGCTAACGATCCCAATCAAAAAACCAAGCTTAACAAAAATCTCTCTATTCAACTAGACAGCTTACGCAAAAAGTTTCGTCAAGAGATTAGTCATTTTTTGGATGAATCCAAATACTTTAGCAAGAGGGTAAATTGCACACTAGAAGCGACATTGGCTCCAATCAGTCAAAATAGACAGTTAAGAAATAGAGATTTTTCCGCTAAAGTTGCCCCGTTTTCCCTAGAAATCACCTCAATAGCAACAGGAACGCCACTTCCAATAGCATCAGCAAAAGGAAATCTCGTCATTGAATCTAAAAAGGATGAGGATGAGACACCTTTTAAATCGATAGCAGAACCCATTGTTTGTTATCAGCAACTTGGCCTTCAAGCACCGCCGGAGACATGGGAATATTCAACGATTTATGATCTCAAAAAATGTAAAATATTGAAGACGTTAACTCCTGAAACACCTACCAAACGAATCCTCAATGTTTATATTGATTTAAAAGCATGGGCTGCAAAAATGGCTTGTATTCAGCATGGTGCCGGTTATCATGCGACTCAACATTATATATGGGATTGGTTAGAGTTTGGTTATTTGTATAATCTTTGGTATTATTATCAGTAATAAGTACTGAAGCATAAATTTTCAGGTATTTTAATAGAAGCAATGTTTATTTGTAATTAGAGACGCGAAGCATCGCGTCTCTACAATTCGCGGTTTCGTAGAGACGCGATGCCTCGCGTCTCTTTGCGGTAAAATACCGGTTTATTTGTGGTTCAGTACTTAATGTCAGATCGGCAACGTTTGTTGCCCACCCTACCACCTTCTAAATTAACGCTTCAGTACTTAGGGCAATCCGTCGGGTTGCCTTCACTATTTTTGAAGTTTGCCCAATTTAAGGAGTCAATCATGTTAAAAATGCCTATTGTTGTCGTTTCAGTGTGGTTCACTGTGATGCTGGCAATGATGCCACCTACCCTGTTTGCCAGTGAGGAATCCTCTTGTGCCCCTTTTGAGTGCTATCAAAAAGCCCTTGAACAGCTTAAATACGCACGGGAATTGGTAGAAGCACAACAAGCAGAAAATAAAAGGTTGCTTGAAAACGTTAGGAAACTTGCTGAAAGTAATCAGTATTTAATTCTTCAAAATCAATCACTTATTTATTCACTACAACAGAAAACAAAACTTATCAATGCCAAAGGTGTTGAAGCATCACAAACCGAATTAAACGTGAACGGCATAGTGAGTGCCAATGTCTTTAAAAGTAAGATTAAAGAGTTTTCCCCATACAATACCGTTGAACAAGATGCAGCGGATAAAGATTTTTATGAAGATAAGGATTGTGTGTTTGGAACCATAACATCTGCCTTAGTAAGTCATAAAAATGGTTCAAATTTACAAGCAGCCATTTGTACATGTCTTCATTCTAAGCGGGGTAGAGGGTGGTTTTGTTGGAATTAACATTTTTAATCTCACGCTTCGCGCAAAGTGCTTAAGTCGCATTAAGAAGACTTTGCGCCTTTGCGCCTTTGCGCCTTTGCGCCTTTGCGTGAGATTGGTTTTAGATCGAACCCTTCTTTGAAAATAAAATTCAGGGTATTATTTCTACAATACATCAGGTATGCCACCCTTCATCGAACAATCGACACTCTCATTCACATTCAAGCAGACAAGCGTTGAGGCCTTTTTTTAGGAACCCCAGGTTCCACCCTCATGGTTAGACATCAGTATTTAAATATTTGATTTTAAAGGTAAATTTTTGTATGGCCGTAGGGTTGCCCTTATGTGATTTGAATCAATCCCATTCAATGATCCCAGTGCCTGTCGTTCATTATTCTGTCATTCACAACCAATAACCAATCAATAAAAAAGCGCCCCAATAATGAGGATGTTTAAAGTTATCGTGATTGTCAGGTAACTTACCACAAACACTTGTTTTCTGATTCAGTTCACCTTTCAACATCAGTCTTTGAGCCTGTTGTAAGGCATGCGCCTTAGCCATAACCGGTTGCGCTTTTAACTGATGATAAAACGCTTCCATCAGATAACACGTTGATAAATCATTCACTTGCCATAAACTGGCTAATGCACTTATCGTACCCGCTTTCACAGCGAGTCCTGATAAACCCAAGGCTGCCTCATCATTTCCCATAGCACTCTCACAAGCACTTAAAGTTAATAAGGCCACAGGCCTCTCTCGAAACCTACCCCAACGTGCAACTTGTTCCAGATCATCTAAAGTTAACCGGCTATTATAGGCCTCTAAAAAACTCTCTTTTGGATTGCCTTGAAATGTGCCATGCGTCGCAATATGGATAACCTGATAGGCCTGTTCTTTTATCTTCCTCAAAAAGTTTTGCCGAGTAAACGCTTTATCCAGCAACTTTTCAGATTGAGAAAGCCTTCCAATCGCTTCGATTTCTGTTTTGACATAAGGTAAAGGGTTCTGGCCTATTGAAAGCCCATTGAGCAAAATCGGTTGGTTTGGCATCCACTTTTCTTGCGTATCCGTTAAGCTCAAACTCGGTGTCGTTGCCAATGCATAGTGCTTTTCAATCAAATAACGTTTGCCATCATGCAAAACGGCAAAAGGAATCCTGCGAAGTGCCCCATCTGGAATGACAATCAACGTTTCGACTTCAAGAAGCTCAGATTCAAACGGACGGATTAACTCGTTATAAAGCTGTTGAGCATGAGGCAATAAATCGGGCACTTGAGCCCAAGTAGGCTTTTCTTCATTCAGTTCAGTAATCCGTTTTTTAATCATCTCCTCTTCCAAACGCTTTTGATTGACAGGCATAGTAACGACTTGTCTTTGATTATCGGTACGCAGTAACAATTCAAGGCGTTCAGGAAATATAATAGGATAAAGCACAGCAGTATTGCGAATCGCTTTATTTATTAAAGCGACGGGCTGATGATTTTTAAGCGCGCAGGGATGAGCGGGTTTATCTTGATTCTTGACAACAGAATTATCGCCAACACAATCATCCTGAAAATAGTTTTCTATTGACAAACTGATAGGTGGTAAGGGATTGCCCTCTAAGTGTTTGTCAAATCACCCCTATCTCGAAAAATGGTGGCAGAAGGGATTCCCACCAATTATCAGCTCAAATATCACAAAAATAAATTCTGTAGAATCCCGTAAACATGACACCGTAAACTTTTTTATTTCATTATTCTGGTTGATATGATAAGGTCTCAACTTTCTATCTATCAACCGCAATCTCAAGGATAAAAATCACATGAGTGGTATCATCGCAGCATTAAGCGACAATAATGTCGTACCTTCTCTAATTCAAGGCTTACAGCGTATGCAGTTTGAAGACGGTGAACATGACGGAGTAACGATTGCTGCTTTAATTTCAGGGCGCATACAGCAAAGACACTTCGTCAAACAGGAATTTTCAAGTTTTCTGCAAAAACAAACCCTGACAGGTTGTTTGAGTCTGGCTTGTTTTCGTCAGAAGCCGCAAGATGAAAAATACCCTGTTCATTTCGCGGCCACCGAAACTTGTGCCCTCGCCTATCACGGTTTTATCGAAAACCTGTCTGATATTCGGGAAGAGTTGTTTCAGTTGGGATATGAACATGACAGTCTCTGCCCCTCTGAAGTCATTCTGCTTTTTCTTCGCCGCTATTTGGATATAGAGATGTCAGCGCGAGAAGCCAGTCTATGTGTTCTCAAACATTTAAAGGGTGAATTTGCGATAATCGCTCTGTTTGCCGATGAACAATCGCTGGTTATCGCACAACGGGGTGTGCCGATGATGCTTTTTATAAAGGAAAATGAGGTTTATATCTGCTCAGACAGCACAGCCTGCCTTGTTCAACCCCTGATGCAAATTGAAGAAAATAGCCTGTTGATATTACGTTCATTCCAGAAATGACCCAAATTTGGGTAAATAGGTGCTTTGTTGGGGCAATCCGTCGGGTTGCCCATCAAAGCATCTCAAATAGCGTTCACACCCGTTATCCTACCCATTTTCATATCATCAAAGATCACTTGTTGAGTTTTGAGCAGCGCATTCGCGACGAATATCAAAAAAGGCTCATTATCGCCATTATCGGCTTGATTTAATGTCGCCAAATATTGCCGTCGCTCTTCTTGTCTGATAATCGCAGGTGGATAACCTTTTTTAATGAGAATCAGGTTCATCAAAATCCGAGCCCCTCGTCCATTACCATCATCAAAAGGATGGATTCTAACCAAGTTATAATGTGCAATAGCGCCCGTAATAAGCGGGTGTTGGCTGTTTAAATGCGCTTGAATCCATTGGCAAAGCTCTTCTATTTCATCAGCTACTTGCAACGGTTCCGTATAATAATGAATGGTGCCGTCAGCTTGTAAAACATGATTAGGCAAAGACTTATATTGACCCGGAGTCGCGGGTTTCTTGATCCTTTCCCCCATCGCATTAATAGCTTCAGTATCAATCACGCCCAATAACAACAACGCATTCAATTCTTTAATCAATCCGGGTGTGATAGGCCGTTTATCTTGAATCACTTGATAGAGATAATCAATCGCTTCAGCATGGTTTCTGGCATCCAAGAAATCCTTAAACGGTTTGCCTTCAACAGTCAAGCCTTCCCGTAGAAAAAACCACGTTTCCCCCCTCGTTAAAGTACTCCCTTCAATTGCATTAGAATCATACGTCCAATCAATCCGTAACTTTTCCTGAATGGTGGGCCAAAGTGCTGATTGCAACGGCTTTTTAGCATCAATGTCTTGTTGCAATTGATTGATATTTTTGAGTTTTTCTCTTAATGCTAAAGTGTCTTGAAGCGTATAGTGGCACATAAGTCATATTACCCATATCACGCAAAGACGCAAAGACGCAAAGCGTCAAGAATCAAAAACTTAGCGTTCTTTGCGCGAAGCGTGATCATAAAAATGAATCTGACAAAAGTCAAAATTTATTTTGCGGCTCTTTCCGTGCAAAATTTATTTTGCGGCTCATTGAAAGAAACCATCGCCGAATCAATTCAACTTGAAAACGATAACCTAGAGGCGTCAATTCAATGAAGCCAGATTGTACTAAACGGGATAAAGTATCCTCTATTGATTCAACTTGGCAAGCCTCAGCCAATTTCTTTTGAGTCAATACTGCCCCTTCTCCCTGTCTTGCCAGAAAATGCAATAACGCTTGTTCAGCGGCTGAACGATTGCTGATATGACTAAAATAATTTCTACCCGTTTTCAAACTGTTGGCTATAACGGCCTCAACCTCGTCTTGTTGTACCCAACGTCGCTGATGCGCGGCTTGTCCATTTTTGAATAGCACAATCTCTTTACATAATAATTGCACCAAAGCCGGATGACAACGTGTCAAAGCCAAAATGCGCTGCGTCGCATCTGGTGTATAACGCAAAGCCTTTTTGACTGGATTTTCAATCAATTGTTTCGCTTCACTCTCCAGCAAATAAGTCAACTGAACCGTTTCAGTATTAATTAAATAATCCGCCCAATCAGGAAAAGCCTCTAACCGATGAACACCAGCAATGATGATTTTAAAGTGCAAACGGTGCTGAATGAGATGTCGAAAGAAGCCCAATATCGCCTGTCTATTCAAATTGCCCTGATTAAAACGCCCTTCCAAAGCTTCAAACTCATCAAACGTCAATAGCACAGTGCGGCCTGCTACACAGGCTTCGATGTCATCCAACCATTCATCAAATACACTAAAAGGATCAGCCTCCAAATCCTCACGACTGAGAGGCGGCAAAGTCAACTCACGAGTTTCATGCGCTTTTCGTATCATAGCGCGACTGAGACTGTAAAAGAAACGACAATGATCGGTTGCTAATGAAACAGGGCCTTGAAAATCAACAAACAGCGGCACATAATCATCAGGCAATAAAGCACTGAGGAAATTCAATAACGAAGTCTTACCCATCCGCCGCTGCCCATAAAGCAAAATAGGCGGACTACGTGGATTTTGCAATAACAATTCAAGACGCGCAATCACCTCATCTCGCCCAACAAACAAAGCGTGATTGTGTTTTGTCAGCGGCACCCCGGTAATATAAGGATTATCAATTTTCTCATCAGATGTGCTTTCAGCGATTTGACTGCTAATGTTATGCACTTCTTGTTTTAAAAATCCTAGCATTTGAGGCACAAACTCACCGAGCCAATGCCCGAAACGACGCACTCTACTCCAATGATTGACAGGCTTATCAAGCAAATATCGCCACCCAGGATAAGACAGCCCTAAACCTAAAGCCATGAAACTAAAGAAAAAAATATCCTTTTCGGAATACATAAACATAAAAAAACCGACATAAACGCCGCCACTGCCCAATAAACCCGCTACGATACCGGCCCACGCATTAGCAATATACCGCGCCAATAAATAAGGTAAGGCAAACAGCAGTGCGAACAACAGGCCATTGGAAATGCCCCCCACTACCGGTTTGACTAAGATCGTTAACAAAGAAGCCTCTGTTTCTATATCCGTTTCCGGCCCACTGATAAGAACCGTCATCGTCACCCCGATAACTAAAACCAATATCGCAGCCCAAAACCAACGACGGGTATACAAACCATAAGCGAAACCGATGCCCACACCCAAGCCCATCATGTGAGGATCAAGCCCAGCGATTCCAATCGTATCAGACATCAACAGGGTATAATAAACAACGTGCAAACTGATATAGAGTATCGCACCGCTGACAACCACCGCCCCACTGAAAATGACGGCTGTCACCAAGAAACGGATGATTAAGCTACCCTCTTTTCGGATAACGTGATGCTCAACAGACAACGTCGCCAAAGTTAATAAAACACGACTCGCGACACTGACAGCAAACACCCCAAATAAAATCGCCACCTGATACCATTCTTCATCCACAGGTATCCAAAAAAAGCAGCCCACCAGTAATCCAGTGATCAAACTGGCGACATAGGCAAAAGCCAGCGAGACAGTAATACCACTAATCAACCCCCCCACGAAAGTTAAAGTCACCGCATAAAGGATGCCGCGAATAACCATCGTCCCCCCATCTTGCCAGCCAAATCCCCATTGAATTAGCCAGAGGCACAAGCCCACCAAGATGCCAACAAGCAAGGGCCCCACCCCATATATCAAAACCAAAAAACGCAACACAATAGGATGTCGCCATTGCGCCACGCTAAGCCTAGACAACGCAAAATCCGCCGGCAAACTTAAATCAATTTGTTCCACCAGCGTTTGCCAAGCCACAGGGCGAAAAAGCAACCAATAAAGTAATTGTATACAGGCTAAGAAAGGATTATTATGCAAAACTCTTGCGTCTCTTGCGTCTCTTGCGTCTTTTGCGTTATGAAGAAAATTTAACTTATCTTTTCAGTTATCAGTTATCAGTTATCAGTTATCAGTTATCAGTTACCAATTATCAGTCAAATATTCTATGGTTTCTCAGATAAATCTATTGGCTTTAGTTTCCATTGTAGAGACGCGATCGCGAAGCGTCTCATGCTCAGGTTCGTCTAAAAACAGAGACGCGAAGCATCGCGTCTCTACGAAAACTCTTCATCATGAAAATCAGTCACGGATTAAAACAATCAGCGAAAATCCATTCGCTTTAGTTTCCATTGTAGAGACGCGATCGCGAAGCGTCTCATGCACTGGCTCGTCTTTAAACAGAGACGCGAAGCATCGCGTCTCTACGAAAACTCTTCATCATGAAAATCAGTCACGAATTAAAACAACCAGCGAAAATCCATTCGCTTTAGTTTCCATTGTAGAGACGCGATCGCGAAGCGTCTCATGCACTGGCTCGTCTTTAAACAGAGACGCGAAGCATCGCGTCTCTACGAAAACTCTTCATCATGAAAATCAGTCACGGATTAAAACAATCAGCGAAAATCATGACAATCCGTTAAATCAGCGTTCTATCAAATATCACTGTTCACTGATAACTGTTCACTGATAACTGATAACTGTTCACTGTTATAACGTTCAATTTTAGCCAACACCACCTTTTTCCACTCTTCCCCTTCTTCGCTATCACCCCGTATTTGACAAAGCATCTGCAATAATAGCGGCCACCCCTGACTCTTTTCTAATATCCATTCAGTATCGGCCGAAGAAAGCGAAGCATAACTTAACAAATTTCGCGCCTCGCCTTCCGTCAACGGCCCCAGTTCAATCTCACCAAAGATATTAGCCGTAGGCGAAGCCTTGCCCAATTGTTCAGCCCATTCTTCCAACTCATTCAGTGGACGACGAGAGGCCACGCAAAATCCCAATTCATAAATATGATTACCCAAATGCCGTATATATTCCCAAAATCGCTCATCCAATTCAGGCGACTTTAAACCACTTTCAATATTATCCATCAAAATCACGGTAGGTATCGTGACACTATCATTCAAAATCTCAGCCAGATCAATCCAATCGTTACTACTATTACAAGGGCATTTCAGTTCCTTTAACACATAACGTCAGAAATTTTCTGGACGATGCATCTGCACATTTTCAAAATCCACAAATATCCACAGATACTTTTGTTTTAGCCAATCATAACGCTGCCCTTCACGTAACATAGATTCACGACAATCGTGAATAGTCTTCACATAATTTAATAATGAGGTTTTACCACTCGATTCAGGCCCCGTTATGACCGCATGTTCCAAAGGGATATGCCCCCACGCATTAAATAGCCTTTCCAAAATCGCCTCACGCCCAAAAAATTGCTTAGGATCACTGATCGGGCGCGTCGTTGTGGCCGGAACCAAAGGCCTCTCTAAAGGCCTCTCATTCTCATCGCTTTTAAGATTGACATTATCATTTTGCGACTCAGAATCAGGACATCCCACCGCTTCAAGAAACCCTTTGCGTTCATCAGGGGTTAACCGTAGTATCTCCGCACATTTTCGCACCGCATCATAATTTTTAGAACTCGGACGACGTCCTTCCTCCTTCCAATGCCAAATCGTTTCTCGCCTAACACCTACCTTATGCGCTAATGTCGCGTTACTAATACCCGTTCGCTGCATGTATCTTGTCAATAATTCTGCAAATTTAAATTTATTACATCAATTATATAATTGGTAATGACTAATTAATAACGATAACTTTTCTTTGATTTGATATTCAGCACACATTAATTGTAAATTGTTGATTTTAAATGAGTATAAATATGAGTTTTTGTTGTCATAAATTTTATTGTTATTGAATCTCAAAGACTTACAAAAATGTGCTGAATGTCGATTTTATCGCCTAGCGGTCTAGGCCTCTTGTCCCGATTGCATTAATTTGTCATAATGCGCGCTCTTTATTTTTTTGCTAAGGATAATTATCTCAATTATTATTAATTCATTAATCACAGGTAGGCCTATCCATGCCAAGTTCGCAATGCACCACATTGTTGAGCATTATTTTATTCGCTCGCCCAAACGCATTCTTGCTTGCCATTACGGCCTTTAGTACAGTTTTATATACTCAGTAGATCGACAGCCGTTCAAGATCACTTCTAACTAATTGATTTTATGAGTCAAATTCTTAAGCATTTCGTAAATCTTTTTCAAAAACAATGAGTTAATCATTTTTATCAATCGTTAAATTGATTAATTAAGCTTATTTATTTAATTTATAAAAAAATTGACGAAAGCCTCTAAAATAAACTATTTTCAACAGGTTAGACGCGACATGGAAGTGTTGGTAGATCGAAAAAGCACATTTCTAAAAAAAGGATCATCAAGATAAATTTTGAAGGCCCGATTTTCGTTCCAAATTTATTTTGCTTGCGCGCGATTTTCGTTCCAAATTTATTTTACTTACAACATGATGAATACCGTTGCTGGCAAAAACATCGAAGATTTAACCTCTAAAGAATTGGAAGCCATTGCCCAAGAAGCAGGGCGAGAGGCCGTTAAAAATGCAAAAAAAACGAGGGGCTCGTATCACGGAACTGCGAGAAGGGCAATTGGTTTGGGTTTACCCAGATGGACGAACTGAAGCTGTGGATAATCAATTAACGGCATAATCCACCAATGCAAAATTTATTGGCTTTTCGTTCCAAATTTATTTTGCGGTTTGGAGTGCAAAATTTATTTTGCAAAAGGAATGAACGGTGGGTTTAGCTCCGCTGGCCTACGGCTCGCTCCACTCTACCCACCCTACAACAACTGAACAACTGAATTAATTAAACAAATTTTTCCGTGACGAGAATACGAAGTCTGTATTCACCTCACGTAAAAAGGGACTACAGAAAGGGTTTATCTTTCATCGTAGTCAAAGGTGGGTGAATGGCATCGGTCATATCACTCTTTTATCATTCACTGTTAATGAGGAAAAATCATTATGAGTGTGTTTAAACAAAAGGCATTGGTTAGAGAGAATGCCAATCAGGGGCCACCCCGACGGCGACGACGGCGATGGCGTTTTCCAGAAATCGGGGTGGGATTATTGATAGCGATCATGATGATCCTACCCGGCATTGCCAGTGCAAACAGTAAACCTGTTTTTGAATCCGGCTCGATCAATGGAACTAACGAATGGATCACTATCAATTCTGGTGATGAGGTGACTTTTAAAACCATTTGGTCTGATGCTGATGGTGATTCCATTATTGCGGTACGAGTGAAGTACTGTAAAAAAGGTGCGCCCAATGAATGTGATTCAATAATGTTACCTCATATCACACATATCGAACATAAGGTAGTATTTGGAAAATCTGTCCGCATTTTCAGTGAACCTGGAGTGTATGATTATCACTTCTTTGCTGTTGATGCGAAGCCTCTCAAGAATCCATTGCATCATGAATCCGAATTAAACTGGTATAAAGGGGGAACATTTGGTATACGCTTTTCTTCTTCTCCTAAGCTGCTGGAACCTGCTCAAAATGCACAGAATGTCTCTACCACTCCAAAATTTAAGTGGGAAGGAATAAGGGGTGCTGATAGTTACAGGATTGTTGTGGCTGAACCTAGCGTACTGGAAAGAGTTATAAATAACCAGGAAGCTACGAATCTTTGCGATAGATTTCTTTCTTGCGAAACAAAGGCAATAGGTTCTTTATCTTATGAAAAGTTCACTTTAGAACCTGAAACTCAATATTGCTGGAGTGTACGGGCTGGTGTTGATGGCAAATCTAATTTGTCTAAAGTACCCCATAGTTACTGGTCAGAAAAACGTTGTTTTACGACAGCTAAAATTGAACCTGAAGTACCTGAAGCACCTGATGATGTAGACGCTACAGACGGTGACTACTCAAATTACGTTAAAATAACATGGGATACTGTAGATAATGCAGATCGCTATGAAATTTGGCGTGGTACTAGCTCAAACCAAACTGCCAAGGATAAAGAGAAACTTGCTACTGAATCTGATAATTCTTATTTGGATAAGAAGGCTGATAAGTGTCAGCAGTATTATTACTTTGTGAAGTCAGTCAATTCTCAGGGTAAAAGCAGTGATTTTAGCCACCCAGACAAAGGTTCTTTAAAAATAGTCAGTGATGAATGCCGTGAGAATGTCACTCTAACGGTAGAAATATCTGGTGACGGCGAAGTGACGACTTCGTATAAGCAGGAATGTAGCAATAATCGTTGCAACTATGACTACAAAGAAGGTAACTCTGTTACTTTGATAGCCAAAGAATCACCTGCTAAAACGATTTTTAAAACGTGGCAGGGTGATTATTGCAATGGTGAAAAAAGCAAGACATGTAGTATAAAAAAACATGCAAGAGGATAGCACGGTAACGGCTGTCTTTGATGATGTTGCTCCTGTTTGTACTGGCGATGCTTGTGGTGGAAAGCTTGACTATCAAGTGATTTCATTTAAAATCACTCCAAAATCAACAACAAAGCCGAAGGTTCACCTATCTGCTATAGTCAAAAACACTGGTGATATAAAAGGAGATAAGCTTTATCTACTGTGGCTTATTTCTGACAAAGAGATTCAGATTACAAATGGAAAAGTTAAGAATGCGAAAGTCCTTGACCTTGACAAATCCAAAAGTAAGGATGAAACTCTTAAAAATTATGAAAAACCTCCTTTTGAATCTTCCCAATCCAAAAGATTCTATTATCACGACAATGATTATGAACTGCCGGAATCTGGAAGTCACTGGCTAGGCTTGTGTATATTGGCGGAAAGCGGGACGCAAGAAAAATTCACAGATTGTGAGAGTCAACAAATCACAATTGAGTGTAGCAAGAAAGAGGGTTGCAATCCTGATGACAAAGTCAATCTGACGGTAGAAGTAGAGGGTGATGGCAAAGTTACCACTTCAAAAGGTAAGGATTGTAGTAGTGGCTGCAAGTATCAAAAAGGTGATAATGTTATCTTGACTGCCAAACCAGACTCTACTTTTCAAGAGTGGCAGGATGCTAATTGCAAGAGTAAAGGCAAGAGTAAAGATTCTTCGATATGCGAGTTGGTTATGGACTCCGACACATTAGTCAAGGCTGTTTTTAAAAAGGAGCAAGTTGAACTTGAACCCGTCAAGCTGACGGTAAAAGTAGAGGGTGATGGCAAAGTTACCTTTACTGGTAAAAAGCTTGAGTGTACTGAGAAAAGTTCTTGCGACCAAGACTACAAAAAGGGTGAAAAGAACGATGTTACGTTGACTGCCGAAGGCTTAGGTGATAAGTTCAAGGAATGGTCAAAGTGTCCCAAGCCTAATGGTAATGAATGTAAAGTTACTATGCGTGATGCTGATGAAGATGTCAGTGCAGTTTTTGAGCCAGTTGTTCCTCAAAAATATTCACTGCAGGTTGAACGAATTGGTAAAGGTAGTGGCACAATTACCAGTACAAACAATTCTACTATTAACTGTGGTACTCAATGCAAAGATCACTATGATAAAGTGACCACGGTTAACTTGAAAGCGGAAGAATCGCCTGGTTTCACCTTTGAAGGATGGGGAAGTGCAGCAGAGGATTGTGATGATAATAAAAACCAATGTGAGGTGAAAGTCAATGATTCTTCAAAGCCAACGATTGTCACGGCTCAATTTGGTATTAAAACCACACCTAAATTGACTGTTCATATTCAGAAGTCTGAACATAGCGATGGTAAAGTGACTTCTTCTCTGTCGGGCCTTGAGTGCAAGCCGCTCATCAAGTGTGAAGGAAAGTATGAGCAAGGTAAAAAGGTTGTGTTAACTGCTAAAGCTGAACCATGGTCAACCTTTGAGGGATTTGGGGGAGATTGTAATCGTAGTACAACACCATGCACTGTCATTATGGATGAGGCGAAGTTAGTGACTGCTAAATTCAAGAATGATCCGCCAACATTGACATTGGTGTCTCCCAAAGATGCTGCTGAAAATCTTGAACGTAATTTCACTGTGGAATGGAAGGTAGAAGATGATAAAACGCCCCTTGCCGAAATTGAACACAAAGTTCGTTTTTGGCAAAAAGGCGAAGAATCTTCTGCTGTGACATTGACAAATTGTCCTGCTGATAAAAAAGACGGCGGCAAGGCTGATGCGCTATTTGCTTGTACGCCATCTGAATCTGATGGTGTTGAGATCAAATATGACACTAAATATGTGTTGGAAGTTACCGTCGAGGATACTGGTAAGGCTAGTGATATTAAAACGTGGAAATTTACCACTCGTCGAAACAAACCACCTTATGAAGTAACTGAACCTTCCCACGAAAAGGGGATTGAAGTTGATTCCACGACAAATTTAATACTGAAGTGGAAAGAGTTAGCTGCTGACCAACGTGATCCGGAAGGTGAAATGGTCACTTACGATGTTTTCCTGTGGAAAACAAATGAAGAGGCACCAACTGAGTTGACTAAACAGAAACCGGTTTGTCCTGCGGTTTCATCACCCACTACTTGCTCTGTCTCTTCCGATTTATTGGATTATGGGATGTCCTATAATTGGCGGGTTGATGGTACAGATAATTATATCAACAAGCATGGGGTTAAAAACATTACCAAGGGAGAGCCTTGGAATTTTGAAACGAAAAAGAACCAACCCCCCAATGACTTGATTAATCCTTCATTGCTCAATGGCGAGAAGCAAATAGCCTCCCCATTTAAGGATGTTGATCCCAAATTACCCATTACTTTAAGTTGGGAAGGGGGTGACGATCCTGACAAGGGAGATACGGTTGCTTATACCGTTGAGTTTCGTGATGATTGTAGTGGTGTGCGTTGCGATAAGAAAGAACCCGCAACGAAAAGCTGTACGATTCCAGCTAACTCACTGAAAAGAGATAAGACAACATGTAGCTATGTTGTTATTGCTCGAGATAGTTATGCTCCTGAAAAAAATGTGAAAGAGAGCTTTTGGAATTTCACTACAATGGCCAATCAACCGCCTAGCGCACCGATTAATCTTGTCCTCACTAATGAGGGTAAAGTTTTAAGTGCGGAAGATAAGGTAAACCCAAATAGGGAAGTGCTGTTTAGTTGGGATGCAAGTAAAGACCCTGAAGACGATGAGATCACTTACCGTCTTTATGTACAAAAAGAGGGGAAGAATTCTTATTCTGAAATTAAGACTCCAAATATCTCACAAATTTCCGATAAGTTAGATTTTGGAAGTTACAAATGGTGGGTTGTTGCTGAGGATAAGCATGGAAATGAAGCAAAATCTGAAGAGTCGTCCTTTGAAACACTTGAGGCACCTACGACTATTAATCTAAGGGCTGCCTCGGGCTATGCCAATACTCTATTGGATTGGGATACTGATGCTACGGGGATCATTGAGTTTCGTGTATTGCGTGTTTTACATCCTAAAGGAAGTGAAACGATACCAAAGTTTAGCGTAGAAGATGCTGAAATTGCTAAAACAGATCATTTCTCCTATCTGGATAAGGAAGATTTAGCAGAAGGGCAATATTGCTATCATGTTGAAGGTTTAGATAAGAATGGTGATATAGTTTCTACTTCCGTGTTTGATCAAAGAAAAAATTGCGTTACGGATGGTGAAGTCACGCTCGTCATTGAAAGTACCAGTGGTACAACAAAAGGTGAAGTGCCTATTAAAATGCCAAATGGCGGTGAATTAAAAATTTCTACCGCTGATATTTGTCTCAAATACGATCCTGATGTACTCCAAGTAACAAGTGTTAATAGCACTGCTTTTGGTGATGGATATCAATTTAAGTCTGATCATAAGAGATTCAGCGAATTGGGTATATTAAAAATCCAAGTTGAGGCACTAGGGGAGTTTGGAGAAGAGGCTATAATGGGGCCGGGGGCACTTGCTGATGTTTCCTTTGCGGTAAAAGAAGATAGAGGCGATAAAGATTACAGTGATCTTGAGTGGTTTGAAGCTTCTGAAAATGAAGATTTGGTTAATCAACCTGAATATGCTGCTCTTAAAAATTGCATCACAATTCGTGATCATGAGAATGCTGCTGTAAAACCACTAGGTTTGAGAGATGGTACCTTTACGGTTAGAAAAGCAACTCGTGATGGGCAAACGACACAAGCTCGTTTTTATGTGAGACAAGCCTATTCCAAAGGTGATGTTGATGGTGATGGTGTAGTAGGCACTGCCGATGCGCGTATGGCTACTGGCATGGGTGTTGGTTATTATTCAGTGACTCCAGTTCAGAGTAGTGCTGGCGATCTGAATAGTGATAATAAAGTCAATGACGCTGATGCAAGAGTGATTGCCCATTATGCTTTGCATCAAGAGTGGTTGGACAATGACAAACCTCCGATTGAAACGCCAAAAACCAGAAAACGGCGAGACGGCAAAGACAGACCTATTATTATTAGTGTAGGTAAGATAAGTAGTCTATCTGGTTCACAGATCACAACAACGTTATCGGTTGAAAACCTGACTGACATGACAGCTATGAATTTAGCTATCGCTTATAATACGGCGGTGGTTGAAAAAGCTAAAGTGAAAAAAGCCGGGTTAGCTGCTAATGCGAAGTTACTCTATTATGATAATAAAGAGGGAACAGTACGCATTGCTTTGAACTCTGAACGACCAATCAATGGCAGTGGTGTTATTGCGGAAATAACACTCACCCTTGCCTCTGGTGGTTCTGTCAGAAGTACGCCGTTAGTTATCGCTAAGACAAACCTTTATGATATGTTTAGCCGTGACTTTGTGATTTCTGCTTTGCAACGGAAAATTGTGAAACAAAATGGTGAAGTTGTCCTGACGGATGTAGAAGAGACTGTCATTGAACGTAACGCTGTAGAAATACCAATAGAGGATATTATTACCGTTGAACCGCCTGTGACAGCCAACATTTACAGCATAACTGGCAGAATCACTGACAAAAACGGTAATGCTATTGCAAATGTTGCTGTGACTGTGGGTGAAGAAACGGTGGTAACTGATAGTGCGGGTTACTATGCTACAATCGCTTTGGAAGAAGGTGAGTACCTAGTCACTGCTCGTCAAACGTCAAACGAAGATGTTTTTCTTGAGAAAACATGTGCTGTGGCTAACAATGAAAGTTGTCGCCTTGACTTTGTGTTTGATACGGGTGAGAACGAAGAGATCGGCAAATTTGCTGTTTATGGAACTGTCCTAGACAAAGACGGCTATCCTATTAAAGGGGCTACCGTTCAATTGGATGACAAGCTCACGACAACTGACAGTGTTGGTTATTTTGCCTTTGTGGGTGTATTTGAAGGGCAATACGATGTGACAGTCAAAAAAGGTACGGAAGAACTGGCAGAAGGTAGTTGTATTGTTTCTGAGGAGACTAATTGTAAATTGGTATTCAATACTGACTTTGAACAATATCCGCAAGAAATTGAACCAAAACCTAAACCAAAACCTAAAGCGAAGGCGATTTATGGCCTTCAAATCAGCGTGATTGACGATCTCAAAAATCCCATCGCGGGTGTGTTTTTACAAGTCGGTGAGCAATCTGTCATCACGGATGATCAGGGGTATGGAGAAATCGGTCATTTAACCGAAGGCGAGTATACCCTCACTGCCAGCAAAGACGGGTTGCGCTTCAAAGATCACCCCTTTGAAGTCGGTAATGAACAACTGTGGACAGAATTGGTTGTGGAACCCTTGACTGATCTCAAAGCCAAGATTGCCCCAATCGTTGCCAAAAAGGCTGAGCAAGGTAAACACTTTAGTTATCGCTTTACCGTCAGCAATGGCGGCGGCGAAACAGCAACCGAGGTGGCCTTTGAATATCAACTGCCTACCGGCACCGACTTGGTTGAGATACGCGGTGTCGAGGCAGGGGCCTGTGAAGCTGTGACGGATGATCACCAATTGGTTTGTCGCTTACCGGATTTAGCGGTCGGCGAAACCGTGGCAGTGGAAATCGAACTCGACATCGTGCAACCCCAGTCAACCTTGGCTAACACCGTTAATCTGATGTCTAAAGAGTATCCGGTTGTCGTGGCGAAAACCTGGACACGGGTTAAGCCTTATTTATCCGTCTTTTGCGAGGGCACACCTCATCCAATTCACACGGGTGGGCGATTGCATTATGACTGTGATGTGGAATTGAATGATAATGCCCCCACAGGCGTTGCCACCGAAGTCGTCTTGGAGATGCAAATTCCCAGAGGCGTTAAACTCAAGTCTTTGGCAACCGATTACGGTTTGTGTGATACCAGCGCCTTGCCCACGATCACCTGCGAATTGGTGGACTTGACGAGTGACGATGCCGCTATCAGGGTTAATTTGGACGTGGAACTGACGGATCCCGGCTTATTAGTCTTAATCAACCAAGCCAGCGTGAAGGCTAATGAATACCCCGCGCATAGCAGCCGCGAACGCACGAAAGTCTTTATACCGCCTGACTATAAGGTAGATATGGTGTTGGTGATTGACGTGACGCGGAGTATGCAAGAAGAGATGAACGGTGTGAAAAAGGCCTTGACTCAATCCACGACAGAATTTGAGCCCAGTCAGTTTCCCCTCACGGCTTTGGTGGTGTTTAGAGATGAGGTGACTTTAAAAGTGCTCACCACTGATGTGAATTTGTTAGTGACAGAGATCGGTAAAATGAAAGCCGCCGATGGCGGTGCCTGTCCAGAGGCCTCATTTGAAGCGTTGGATGTCGCGATTGCTCATGTGAAAGACGGGGGCACGGTGTTTTTAGTGACGGATGCTTCACCGTATCCCGATTCTGATGTAGCTGGCGCGATTCAACGCTTGCGTGATAAGGGTATTCGGTTGAATCCGATGATCACGGGGGATTGTTCTAATGAGAAGGATTGGAATTGATTGAATGAGTAAAAATTAGCCACGGAAAAACACGGACAAACACGGACAAATTCATGAAGTGTGTGTCATTCCGTGGCTTTTAATTAGAATAAAATGAGACAGTACACTACAACCAAATCACCTCTATCCTTTTCCCGCCTTCTAAAAGTGCTTCCCGTTTCCCAACAGCCTCCCAATCAGACACTTCTTTTCGACTGAAAATCACTAACCAGCCTTGATCTAAACTCAGTCGATTTAAATAATCAACCAGTTGCTCTTTGCCTTCGCTTAAGGCCTCTTTGCGATTCAATTTTAGCTCAAAGGCAAACTGCTCATCGGCAAATTCAATACATAAATCTAATCGGCCTAAACCTGCCGCGTATTCCCGATTGATGCGCCCTCCGCCATTGACTATCCGTTGTAACCAAGCCATCAATAATAAATGATGGGCCGCTTCAGTGTAAGTTTTGCGTTTTGTCACTAATTCATGGTGTTGCTTATAGAATTTGATATAAGCGGCCAAGACTTTCTCAATATCCAATCTACCATCAGGTTTAACATACCATTTTGGATTGATACCTAGCATGTCTTGCTGGTAAGCCGTTAATTCTCTTGGGATAATTTCGCGGTAGATGGGATTGGCAATTTCTAGCCCGCGTTCACCAGAACGCACTAACCCTAAGTCAATTAAATATTGTTTATCTTCATTCAAATTGTACTCAGCTTCTGTTTCGCTGGCCTGTTCACCCACTAAAATCGATTCAATAATCCGCGCCACACGCGGTTCGGTCAATTTATCCGCTAATTGATCTAAATGCACATCACGTCGAACTATCAAAATTTCGGCAGCCGTATCAATATCGGCTTTGTGAACCGTTTGTTTCCAATCAATGGCCTGTTCGTCAAAACACAATTCCCGCCCTAAAGCATTCACTAACCAAGGTTGTCCACGAGTTAAGTCAAAAATCCGTTGCAAGGCGTGGTGCGTGAATTTTTGACCGCTTACTTCAGTATGCTGGGCGTATAAGGCTTTGACTTGTTCGAGTGTAAAATCATTTAAACGAATGGATTTGTCTTTAATATTGAAGGCGGAACCGCCGATGATATAACGCTTTGACGCATCTGAGTAAATTCGATAATCGCGAATATCACGTAAACCGATTAAACACAGTGCATGAGGAAAGGCACGAGGGCGTTGAGTATAACCATTACGTAATTGACGTAGCACTGAAATCAAGCCATCTCCAATCAAGGCATCGACTTCATCCATGAAGACGACGAGTGGTTTGGGTAATTGAAGACTCCAGCGAGACAAAAAGTCACTGAATCCTCTTGACATGGAACGAATTTTAAAACAGTCTTCTTGAGGCTGCCAGTCTTTCCTGAGGTAAATAGCCGCTTTGGCTTCAAATTCACTGACAATTAATTCATTTACGGCTTCAATGTTATTACGTAATGGTTGAGCCGCTTCCACATTGACATACAGGGCAATATATTTATCTTCCTGATTTAACGCTTCCATCAATTGCAACATGAGTGTCGTTTTACCGGTTTGGCGCGGGGCATGTAGGATAAAATAGCGTTTGTTGTCAATCAGTTTTTTAAGGCTTTCAAAACGAGGTGTCATTGACACCATATAATGTTCTTCCGGAACACAAACCCCGGCGGTGTTGAAAAATTTTGGCATCATTTTTTTGAAATGCTCAGTGATTATAGTAAGATATGAAAACTTCAACTTTTCATTGAAAAGTGTTTAAAAAAGGAATATCATTTTTTCTGGAATAAAATTGAATGGTTATAGAATATGATAGAACAAGAACTGATGAATGCGGTAAAGGCTTTCCGTGAGAATGTGAAATTAGAAGCTGAAATAGATCGTATAAACGATGAAATTGAAAAAAACGAGCAACTCATTATTAAACACTTTTTTCCCTATCTTTTATCTCTATACGAAAAATGGGACCCCTTCTTAGAAGAAAAGGCGATGTGTATTGATTTAGAAAACCAGTGTTGTTTTGAAGTCACTATTAAGAATATCAATGGTGATACGCTGAGAACACGAGTTGGGGAAGATGATGTTTATTATCGCCTGAATCTTAAGCCAAGGTTGGAAGAATATGAAAAGACTCTCTTTATTATTCCTATGTGGAGTTATGATGAAGTTAAGCATTTGTTCGATTTAAGGCTTATTTAATCCAATAAGTTCGTCGCCTCTAGGGCAAACTGATTGGTTTGCCCGAACCAAGATAATACCTATAATAAGGTTTGGCGCGGGGCATGTAGGATAAAATAACGTTCCATGTCAATCAATTTTTTGATATGACTGAAATCAAGGGCAGTCATATAATGTTTTCCAGGAACACAAGCCCCGGCAGTGTTGAAAAAATTTTCCATAAGGTGCCTTTTTCAATTGTGAGTTAATTATTGTAGCATCATTTAGCCTGACGATCAGTTTCCCGTAGAGACGCGATGCTTCGCGTCTCTAAATGCCCCGAGTCTCTAAATGCCCCCACTCTCTACAGGCATCGTGTTTCTACATTGCACGAACAAGAGACGCGAGGCATCGCGTCTCTACAGCCAACTAAATAGTAAAAAATTAAGGGGTAATTCATAATTTTAAAACACGTCATTTTATTAATTATCCATAACACTGTACCCATTTGTTTTGATTTTGTATTAAACTAATCAAATCATTTGAGTAAAGCAGTTTATTCAGCATCCCAAATCGGGCTTTGAGCTTGATTTCAATTCGCTGGTGTTGCTCAGTGATATCAGTTCGCTTAGCGTTGCTCATTATAACCCTGACACGTTTACTATACAGATTCCGTTGTTGGATACGCCCGATGCCATTGGCCAACAAGCTGCTTTGCGATGGGTGCCCGCGCCTGGGCCGGTGTTGTTTGAATTGATAATAGAGAGATAATGATTTGGCGTTTTTTTATAAAACCAATCTCACGCTTAGACGCTAAGAACCGAAGATTGGCTAAGCTAATAATACTTAGCACCTTTGCGCCTTTGCGTCTTTGCGTGATAATATGTTTTATAAATTAATATGATTTTTCTGAAAATCGTTCAACTTTTATAACTCATAACCGACTATGTTTCGACAAATTAATTTATCTGTGAGTGAAGAAAATCCTACCGAAGCGCCTGAAGAAATCCTGCGCATGGGTACGGAATCCGTTCAGATTCTTTGGCAAACTTCACAATACTTGGCTCAAAAAGAAATTGAGGCCATTAGAAAACGCTATCAACAATTTGAATCCGACGTTTTGAAGCAACGTCAAGAAGCCTTGGATAAAGTGGAGCAGGTTAATCGGAAAATTGCCGCCGCTAATGCTCATATTGAAAATTTAACCAGAGAAAACAAGTCGTTACAGGTTGACCTTAATCGCAATAGGGGCGATTTAAAAAATGCTCAACATGAAAAATCTCTTCTAACCGAAAAACTTGCAAAACAAGAACACGAAATAAAATCCTTGACTCAGGAAGTGGGGCGGGCCCGTGAACAAGCTGATGGTTTAAAGAAGCGTTTGTATGAAGTCAATCATCAAGCGGAGCAAGATCGTTTGACGCTCAGGGAAACCCGTGAAGAAGCGGTGGTGAACTTACGCACTCGTGAACGTTTAGATAACGATCTCAAAACCGCTAGACAGGAATCGAAAGACATTTGGGAACAACTCAAAATGGAACAAAGGAAGGCTGCTGTCGCTGAATCCTTGGTTCAAGAATTGAGAGAGGCCGGTAAAAAATATGAAGCGGATATCAAGCTGTTAAAACAAGAGAAACACGAAATGAAGGAGAGTTTGGGAGGTGAAATCAAAGTACGAATCGAAATGGAAAAGAAAGTTGCGGCTTTAACAGCGCGTGCCGATTCTCAAGAGTGGGGGTATAAGGAAACGATAATAAAACTGGAAAAAGAATTAGAAGTGACAAAAAATGAATCGGGGGCGCTTAGAAACCGCATGATTAAGGCAGAAGGCGCACTTGAACGTGAGAAGAAGGCGCTTGAACGTTTGGAAACTAAACTCATTGCCGCAACTGGGGCTAAAATGTGACTTTTCAGTTATTATAGTGTTTCCCGATTGAATGAACCGAAGGTCAGCGAAGCTAAGTACAAATTTGATTGTCGTTGCAAATTTATTTTGCAGTTTTTTTCGTTCCAAATTTATTTTGCGGTTTTTTTCGTTCCAAATTGCGGTTTTTTTCGTTCCAAATTTATTTTGCGTCGGTACTATAGTTATACTCCAAACGCTCAAGTTTTAGCGTAGCACACCGAAGGTTCGGATTTTTCAAAGGGGCAACCACAAGGGTTGCCTTTACAGCCCGTAGGGCGCAAGACAGAAGGTTGCCCAATACCAATAATCTGAACGTCAAAAACTTTATGACGATGCTAAGTCTAATTGTACCTCAAAATGGCAATGACTTTATTTTTTAGCTTATTAATCAATAATTTAATTTAGGTTTTTGCTTGCTCACCACTCATATCACTTTGCCGCGAACGTCCAAATAGTTTGTCAGGCTTCTGCAATGTCGCGCCGTCAACCACATAAAACCCTTCAACAGCCCTCACCGTTTTGGGGAGCGTATAACAACGATAACTGTTTAAGCCCTCAATATGACGATCATATTCCTGAATAGCCAGTTGAGAAACAAAACATGCCATCGCTTCTTGCTTGCGTTTGAAAAAACGGGTGATATCTAATAGCACATTTGGATGCAAAGGCGCACCGATTTCATACATAGCCAAGCTAACGCTTTCACCACAACGGCGCACCGCTTCTACGGCAATCATGGCTAATGTGTAATGATCGGGATGAATTTCCATGACGGATGGTGCATAAACTTGGGTAATTTGTTTGTCTTGAATATAATCAAATAATTGCTGAATCAGGGCTTTGCTGCATTCCAAAGTCCGATCTGTGATGCCTAAAAATTCAGGATTACCGTAACCTAATATTTGGGCTGCATGATAGCTTTCTTGTTGGCGAGTTTTGATATAATTTGACAGACTCTCTTGATCAGGGTGTGTCGTTGCCGCACTACCATCGGTAGCAATAATCACGGAAACTGGATTTTCCTGTGCCAAATGCTGCATGATGGCACCGCCACAGCCAAAGATTTCATCATCGGGATGCGGGGCTAAGACTAAAACATGACCAGTGGGTAAGAGGGTGGTAGCAGTATAAGGGATAAATAATGATTCCATTTTCAATCCGATAGGGTAGTTTCCGTTCAATTAATTTCAAAAAGGGTGGTATTTTTAATCTCACGCAAAGTCGCATTGAGTAGAGCACGGCCGTGCGTCTCTACGGCCGTGGAGACGCACGGCAGTGCGTCTCTACTGGTAAAACTTAGTCGTTTTCCAAAGTGGGATTGGGGGAATTTGTCGTTTTTTCGTAGACTTGTATGGCTGGTTCAACTAATTCAAATCCATTTTTGAAACGTTGCCCTATCTTTCCAGTAATAGAAGCTACCCATAAAGGCCAATCCTCATTGGCCTGAAGTAGTTTATTCCACACTCTTGGGCGTACATTCATCTGGACTATTTGTCCCTCTGCATTGATACAAATCCGTTTCCAGCCACGTTTGCTCGTTTCTACCCAGTTTGGTAGTGCCGTAATTTTGATATTCACCTCAAGCTTTCCCCGTGTCTTAGGCATCGTTATGGTCGATTTTTGGGGGGGAGCGGCTCTTGGCGGGTTGACTATGATATGAGGGTTGATAAATGCCTGCTTTTTCTTGAGCCCAAACATGAGCTTTGAACGTGTTTCTTGAGGAACAGTGGGATCAAAAATACCGATTTTAGGTTGAACCGTTGTTTTTTTTCTTAAGCCTAATCTGTTAGGGCCTTTTTCGGTAGTGTTTTGAGATTGACTGTCTTGTCGCTTTTTTTTCAAGCCGAGTGAGAGTTTAGGTCGTTTTCCAGTGTTCATAACTGAGGTTCCCTTTAATTCAAGAAGTTTAAGATTGACTCTTGGAAACAGGCACGGTTTCAAAAGTCAGGGTTGTTAGGCTGCCAAATAGATAACGGGGAGGCGCGCCGACACCGCCTACGGAACCTGGATTACAGATAACCGTTTCGCTTCCCTTGATATTGATGAGGCGTTCAATGGACACATGATGAGTATGTCCACAACACACCAGATCATAGTCGCCTGTGACTGCCATGCCATGAGCGTAATGGGGATAGTGAACTAAGAATATGCGTCGTCCATTTAAGTTCAATGTGGCATCTTGTCCATAATAATGAATGAGATTGTTAGGCGCATGGGAGAACTTTGACAAGCTGTAAAGATCGCCTGTGTTATTGCCGTGAATGGCGTGTACTGGTAAACCATACGGTTGTAATTTTTTCAAGGTACTGGGTGCCACAATGTCGCCGCAATGCAAAATCGCTTCGGCACCACGTTGTTTGGCATCCGCAACGGCGGCGCAAAGCAAGGCAATATTATCGTGACTGTCTGATAAGATAGCAATTTTCATGTTATTTTTTATCCCACCAGATTTCTAAACCTTGTGTGTTGAGTTCAACATCGGTTGCCAGTAATTCCCGACATTTTTCAGGGGGGATAGTACAGCCAAGTTGTTGTAATTGTTCTAAAAAATGAGTCATAATGTGGTCAGACAATAAGGTATGGCGCTCATGGCTGCCACTGTCGGCTATCCATTTGATTAAACTGACTTGTTTATCTATAGCCTCATGCAGTTGTTCAGCCAGTCTAGCGATATCGGTGATTTCCCCATAATGCGTGAGATACATTTTTTCGGGCTGATAAGACAATAAACGATTTATAGAATCGTGCATAGCCTGTGGATCAAATTGTACAGGGGTAGTGGCCGCAAAAATAAACGCGCCTTGAGGCGTGTCAAAGTCTCGGTAAGAAATGCCAAAAGTATCTCCCGTAAAAAAACTTTTACTGCGTTCATCAAAGATACAAAAATGATGCCTAGCATGTCCGGGGGTATCTAAAAATTGAAGTGAACGACCTTGAAAATCAATGACTTGTCCGTCTTTCGCTTGAATCACTCGCTCTGCTGAAACGGGTACAATGTCGCCATAATGGGCTTGAAAAGTGTCTTCACCATAAACGGCTGTCGCGCTGGCAATCAATTTAGTCGGGTTAATCATATGCCGTGCGCCGAGTGGATGAGCGATGAGGCGGGCATTAGGCAAGGCCTGCATCAGCTTACCGGCCCCGCCGGCATGATCTAAATGAACATGTGTCACAATGACATAATCAACATTTTCGACGGGAATATTTTTTGTGTTTAGCGCATCGAGTAAGCGTGGCACAGAATAGCTTGTGCCCGTATCAATATAGGTAGCGTGCTGATTTTCAACCAGTAAATGACTGGCGGCGAAAGCGGGACGCATAAAACCGGTGTCTAGGGTAGTAATGCCAAAATCGTGGTCTTGTAGTAAGGCATTGTTATTCATAATGATTTTGAACACAAAGGGATTAAATGAAGCGAATGAGGCTTTAAAAACGGATATTTTGTATAAAGGTGAGATGATAAAACACTGATTAAAAAAAATCAGCGTCAATCATGATAATCAGTGTCATCAGCGTTCTATCCATTTTGCAAGCCACTTTTATACTTACCACATTATAATATAATCTTTAATTAATTAATTAGGCGCTCAATCCACTTAAACTTTTTATATCAATTTGGTGGGCAACAAAAACACGTTACCCACCCTACAATTCATTGAGTTGGTGGGCAACAAAAACACGTTACCCACCCTACAATTCATTAATAATTGATAATTGAACAATGCAAATTGGCCCTTATCTTCTCAAAAATAATCTCGTTTTAGCGCCCATGGCGGGTGTGACGGATCGCCCCTTTCGACAATTGTGCAAAAATAAAGGGGCCGGTATGGCAGTGTCTGAAATGATTTCGTCAAATTCCCTGCTTTGGGGTAGTGAGAAAACAAAACGTCGCGCTAATCACGAAGGTGAAACGGAACCACGCTGTGTACAAATTGCGGGTGCCGATCCGCACTTATTAGCGAAAGCCGCACAACAGAATGTCGAAAATGGCGCACAAATCATTGATATCAATATGGGATGCCCGGCTAAAAAGGTGTGTAATGTGATGGCCGGATCAGCTTTATTGAAGGATGAATCCTTAGTGGGCAAAATCCTTGAAACGCTTGTAAAAGCGGTTGATGTGCCAATTACCTTAAAAATCCGCACCGGTTGGGATACCGCACATCGTAATGGGCTGCGTATTGCCCAAATCGCAGAACAGGCTGGCGTACAAGCCTTGGCAGTACATGGGCGAACCCGTGCTTGTGGCTTTAGCGGTGAGGCAGAATATGACACCATTGCCGAAATTAAAGCGTTGATTAAAATACCGGTTATTGCTAATGGTGATATTCGTACCCCTGAAAAAGCGGAGTCTGTGTTAGATTATACCAAGGCTGATGCGATCATGATAGGGCGTGCCGCTTTAGGCTGTCCGTGGTTATTTGGAGAAATCGATCACTATTTAAAGACGGGTGAAAAATGCCCTAAGCCTTCAGTCATTGAAATCCGCGACATTTTATTGCAACATTTAGACAATCTCTATCAATTCTATGGAGAATATACAGGTGTTCGGATGGCGCGCAAACATTTATCGTGGTACAGCAAGGGCCAACCCCACGGTGCCGCGTTTCGTCAGACAGTCAATCGTGTAGACAATTCTGTTGAGCAAATTAATTTAACACAAGCTTTTTTTGAAAAAGTGGAAGACTTGTCTGAATTGTAGAGACGCGATGCCTCGCGTCTCTTGCCTCGCGTTATTCCGTTTCGTTTCGACGCGAAATTTGAGAGAGACGCGAAATTTGAGAGAGACGCGAGGTTGTTTTTGTAGAGACGCGATGCCTCGCGTCTCTTGCCTCGCGTTGTTCCGTTTCGTTTCGACGCGAAATTTGAGACAAACGCGAAATTTGAGAGAGACGCGAGGCATCGCGTCTCTACATCGCGTTGTTTTATAGAAACGCGAAATTTGAGAGAGACGCGAGGTTGTTTTTGTAGAGACGCGATGCCTCGCGTCTCTTGCCTCGCGTTGTTCCGTTTCGTTTCGACGCGAAATTTGAGACAAACGCGAAATTTGAGAGAGACGCGAGGCATCGCGTCTCTACATCGCGTTGTTTTATAGAAACGCGAAATTTGAGAGAGACGCGAGGTTGTTTTTGTAGAGACGCGATGCCTCGCGTCTCTACTTGCATAAGGATTTTACCGCATCCGTTTCAGAGCATCTTTAGTAAAATCTCGATCTGTAAAGCCATTCCCAAATTGATATTCATTCCAATCAAGCGTGGTACGTTTACCCGTTTGATAATTCCGCATTTTCATCTTATCGGCACGCCAATATTTGCCCAAGTATGGCTTGTAATCCTCAGATGTTAATCTCTTGAGTTTGGCATTCTTGCGATCATAGAAGCTGATCTTATGGAAATTGAAATGTGTTTTATCAATCCAAACCACTTGGCGAGTGTAGCCGGAGTATTGATAAGTGGGGTAACGCTCAAGCACATAACAATCCATTCCCTTGTAGAAATCATCCTTCAGATATCGGTAGGTGTATTTATCCACCTCTTGTGAAGCGATGTCTTCATAAGCAAACTCGCTGCCCATAAACGGCCCTGATTTGTTTCGGGAAGAGATACGCTTTACCCGTTTTAGGGCGGGCAGGTAAATCCATTGATGATCGGGTATCGTTGCATGAGACCAAGTCAACACAATACTACCCTTGACATCAGGTGGCGTGTCAAATATCGACATGCCCTTATCACCATCTCCTTCAACTTCCATTGTTTTAACGTGCAACTCGCGCACCGTTTTATCTCCTCTGCGATTACGCAGTGTCATCACCAATTGAGCCTCGGAATCTATCCAGCCGGTATCCCGATAATCAGCCATTTTGGCAATCGCCAGTCCCTTTTCCGCAGCATTTGAGGCATTGGCAATGGCCTGAACCAATTCTTGTTCCGTTTCCGCCATAGTCGATAAGGGTAATAATGCCAATAAAGTTAATAAAAACAATCCTTTCATACACTTTGTTCTCTCAATCAATATTTAATTTAAGATAATTATTTTCTCACGCAAAGCCGCTAAAATGCTAATCATAATTGATTTTGCCATTCAGTACATTAACCCGCTTATCTTTCCCTGTTTCGTCGCCGGCTTCATCTTCAAGACGTTCCATTTCGTCTCGGCAAGCCATCACGAACGCCCGACGCAGATCGTCTTTATCCTGCCATTTCTCTTTGACGGCTTTGATAAACGCTTGTTCATCTTCATGCTGTTCTGACAATACTTGGATGTCGTTGAGGTAGCTTTTGATAAATGCCTGTAGATTTTTCATTTATACTCTTCTCCGTTTTGATAATCGTTATTTTAAACCATAATGGGCAATTACCCTTTTTTAAACCACCTAAACCATTCTATGGATTGAATCCATCTGTTGATTGGATTGTGGCAAAAGAGTTTGTTTAGCCAGGTGCCGTGAAATAGACAACATAGCGTTTTCATCAATTTGATGCCGAAATGCCATATTAAGGGTGTTAATAATAAGGCCAGTAGGGCAAAATAAATAAACTGTTCTTCTGTTGTCACGCCTAATCGCCCTTTTCCAATATTAAAGGTGACACCCGTGCCGGCTAACATCAGAATCAATACGGTGGCTAAGGTATTCAAATATTCGCCTGATTGGGCGCGGCGGTTTTCTAAATAAAAATGCCATCTCTCTTGTAAGCCTTTCAGGTATTTGATTTGTTGTTCCAAATAATCTTGATGATCTTGTAAATTGTTGATATGTAATTGAAAAACAGAGAGGAGGGGCATGTCTTTATCCACTGGCGGCCATTCCACGGGTTTCGTTTCGCAGCTGATTTGAAAATAGAGTTGCCAATTGACTTGCTCTGCTTCTTGGCGAAGCTGTTCTAAACGTTCTGCCAAATTGTCGCCATTGATTTCTAAGGTTTTCAAGGCCGTTTGAATTCGACTCATTAAAAATGTGGCATCATTATTCAGAATGTGCATTTCCTGCAATTGGTTTTCTAATTTTCGTGTGCCAGTGCAAGCGGGCCGTGCGCCGTCGAATTGTTTCGCATAATGGGCATAATACGTCTTTTTCTGTTGCAGTTTGGGCCGTAATTGGTTCGCCGCTTCATCAATCCGTTCAAATTGCCATTGTTCTGTTATCAGTCTAGCAAATACGGTGGATAACAAAGGGGGCCGATTGCTTGGACTACGTCTAATTAAAACGCGCGTGACGGCACTTTTCCACTCCTCGGCTTGGCCGCCATAAGTGAAACCATAAACGGAAAATACGGGATTCGCGACTAATTCGCCTTCCACCATTTTGGTTAAACGGGGCAAATTGGTATTACGGGGTGCGGCTAAATCCAATTGTAAGTTTTTATTAAACGGTTTACCGGCCTGCGTCACGGGAATAAAACGATGAAGAGAAGCGGTTTTATTAAAGCCTGGGGTTCGGATACGAAACAAGGGTTGATCAATGGGCGGTTGTGCAAAACACAAAATCGGGTTATTCGGATCATCTACCGCGACATTCAGCGCATGTTGATCAAGCCTTTCGTCTTCCTCTAAAATCAACAAAGCCACACCCAATAAGGCCTGTTGACAAAAGGCCTCAGCTTGCGATTTATTTTTATAATCAAAGTGTTGAGTATACAACTGACAAATCGCTTGCCAATTGTGTTTTAACTGCTCGCCCCATTTATCCAAGGGCGTACCAGGCGGCACATCACGTCGAAAGAGACGTTTATCCTCTTCAAAAGGAATCCCGTGTTGTAAAACCCGACGTTTACTCGTTTCAAAACCCAAAGTCGCAGGCTCATTCCAACGATTCCCATCAGTCTTTCAGAAATAAGTCCGAAAGAGAAAATAAAACACGTATTCAAAATGAGGTGAAGTCTGCGTGTTATCATACATGTCAGTTATCAGTTATCAGTTATCAGTTATTTTTGCGTGCGTGCGTCTTTTGCGTTATTCTTTTATGTTTTTGAAGGCCGTTTTCAACACAGACTTTACAGAGTAGCACAGAGTATAAGTCTAAGATAACTGATAACTGATAACTGATAACTGATAACTGATAACTGCTTAGCCACGGAATGACACAGCACGGAATGAATTTTTCCGTGTTTTTCCGTGTTTTCCGTGGCAAAATTATTTTCTGATAACTGATGGATCACACTTAACCTCAGATAAGGTGTCATAACCATGAATAATCCAATCACTGCCATTTATGAGAATGGCTATTTGCGGCCTATCGCACCGCTCAATTTACCGGAATGTATTCAAGTACAAATTGTTATACAACCACTTGATGAACCAAAAGTGCGATCCATATCGGTTCACCCTGAACCAACAAAGGCTGAACTTTGGGCTGATTTAGACAAAATTAATGCGCTTGAACCAGACATTGAACTGCCACCGCGTCAAGATCGTCCCAATCCATTTTTGGAGAAGCCTGATGAGTTTTTTATTTGATAGTAATGCTGTTAGTGAAGCCATGAAACGTCAACCCAATTTACAAGTTAGAGAATTGATTGATCAACAAAATCTAGTTTTTATGAGTGTGGTGAGCGTTGAAGAAATTTACTATGGTTTAACCTACAAAGATGCTCTGCAAAAATTGGCTTGGTTTGAGAACTTTCTTCAATCCCGTTGTGAAATTTTACCCGTGACAACAGAGATTGCTAAACAATGTGCGGTTTGGCGGGGAAATTTCGTCAACAAGGGATTACTCGTTCACAAGCCGATTTATTGATTGGCGCAACGGCCCTTAAACATGATCTGGTATTGGTAACACGCAATATACGGGATTTTGAAGATTGTGGTATTCAATTATTCAACCCTTTTTGTGAACCTAAAAACAGTGGCATTTTTTAATCAGCGCAAATCATGACAATCAGCGTCATCTGCGTTCTATTTATTTAATTAGATTAGTACAGCGAATTACTTGGATCAACGAATTTCAATCTCATGCTTAATTATCTATCTTGACACCTTTGCCCCGAAGCATCTTAACGTGAAAATTTCTGATAACTGATAACTGATTAGTACAACGGATCAGGGGATTGAACGGATTGGTGAGTGGGCTGTTTTCTATTCATCGGGTATTTGTAGAGACGCGATGCCTCGCGTCTCTTGATGCCTCGCGTTTCTACTTTCATTCATACTCGATGAATGGAACCCGGCCCACTCACCAATCCGTTCAATCCCCTGATCCGTTGTACTATTGTGGCATCATATTAATCAGCGCAAATCATGACAATCAGCGTCATCTGCGTTCTATTAAAATTCGTTTATCCCAGTAATTCGCTGTACTATATATAGTAATTCGTTGTACTAAGTTAAGTACTCACCAACACACTCACTAAAAAAGACATGACAGACATCCCCCCTCCAAAAACCGACAATCCATTAAAAAACAAAGTCACCACCTTACTTGAGCAAATCAATGAGACAAGCGGTGAAAAGCAGTCAGCATTGCGAACAAAATTATTGAACTTGTATTTTAATTCCGGTGTCGACGCTTACCATTCAAACCAGACAACAGAAGCCTATCAACTTTGGCAACGCGGCCTTGAACACGCAGAGGCCTTTTTAAACCAAGGCGAAACCGCCTCTTCGGTGCGTGAGCAGGTACTCAAGCTATACTTGAACATGGGGAATACGCTAGGCGAAGCGCCGTTTTTAGATGCCCAACAAGCACTGGCCACCCACCAACGCGGCCTTGAATACGCACAAGACTTTTTAAAGCAAGGCGAAACCGCCTCTTCTATGCGTGAGTGGGTACTCAAGCTGTACGCTAACCTGACTCGCACATTACAGCAAACTGGACAAGAAGCCCTACAAATCCCCTATTTTCCTATATCAGGCTTATTGTCTTGGTTCGGTTTCGATAAAATAGAAGACGCTCAGCATAAACACGCCCTCATCACAAACTGGCGAATCGATTTACAAACCGCGCCTTCTCCCATCACCGATTTCACCGCTGCTTTCCAAGCTTTTCTACACACCTTTTTATCCGAATGGCATGATCCCAAAAAATCTCATCGGCATTTTGTCTCTACCGAAACCCTGTTGGCTATCAGTGAAAGTTTATATGCCATCGCGCAAGCCACTGAAAATAAAGCCTTAAATACCGTTTATGAGCGTTTAGAGCAACTGCACAACTCTCCCACTGTGCGAAAAACGGCTGCCTTGCAACAGGAAAAAGCGGTTTTAGAAGAGACGCTATGCGACATTTGGCAACGGTTGACGTTTTTGCCGCTTAAAGATTTGGCTGATCTCGAACCCTTGCAAAGCTTATCTGCGTGGCAAAGATTCCGTCATTGGCGAACCCTGAAACAGTTGCGTCTGGCGACACAACGATATCAACAGATTCCAGAACACTGTGAAGCCGTTAAAACCTATTATCATTGGGAACGCGGCGTGAAACGCTCTGAAACCGCTTTGTTTGACTGGCTACGTGACGCGATTTTTAAACAACTGGATTTCCCGAATGGCCTAGACGCATTGCCTGATATTGTCTTAGGCATCTTGTTAGTCCACTCGACTGAGCCTCGCCCTATTGAACCCGAAGCCCGGATTGAAACCTGGCTACAAAACCCGCCTTGGCTAGATGGCGAAAGCTTACAACGCGCCTTGGACGGCAGTGGTTGGCAAACTTGGGCTCAGGGCGATAAACCCCCTTTATATACTTGGTTGGATTTATTAGGCCAAAAACCGCGTTTGAGTATCAACCAAGAAACCAGTTATTTTGAACAACCTGATTTACAAAACGGGTTACGTGAAGTGATGGCCGGCCAGCCCGATAAACTGATCTCCAAATTACAACACGCTTGGGAAGCCGCGCTGCAACGCGCTTTTCTCTTAGCCCAATTGCTCACACGCCTCAATAAGCCCGATTTTGAAGGCTACTTATTGGCGCTGACTGAAAACCTGGATTTTGATATCGGGCCAGACTCTCGTTCTTTACAGGAAGTCTTTAGCGCCTTAGCCTCTCCAAAACAGCAAGCCGCCTTATTTCAACAGCATGATATTGTTGACATTTTTGAAGACGGTTTAACTGTTGTTGGTGTGACTTTGCCCACCTATTTCAAAGCCTTGGCCGCCGTGATTTTAGGGGATGCGCCCGAACAAATTGATAACGCATTACACGATTGGCTGGTGAAACAAGGGGAATGGGATGACAGCTTACCCATTGAAGAAACGCTGGCCGTTTTAAAACACCGTTTCAATCGCGCCATCGCTATCTATCAACCCAAGCATCCCACTTTAGGCAATACCGTCCATGATTGGGCACAAGTCTTATTACGAGAAGTCTTAGCTTCCGAAACCCCCGCGCTTGAACAGATTTGGGCACAGCTAGAACGCGCACGCATTGCTTTAACCGGATTAAACTTGACATTGCCCGCGCAATGGGATGAAACGCTGGGTAGACAATTGTGGCAAGGCTTGAGAGAGAGCATCAATCAGGTTATTGAAGGCCATGCTGAAGGTAAAGTGGTTGATGAAAACGCACAATGGCCTCTTTTCACGGTTTGGCTGGATGCGGCCAGTGAATGGATACCAAAACCATCGACTTTTGAAACCGCTCAACAACACTTGCCCGCTCAAGAAGCTTTAGCACAACCGTTTCTTGATCCCGTGCAACAGCGTTATCGCGTATTATGGTTAGATCAAAACGGCCTCAGCTTAAAAGACTTACCCGATGACTGCGCCCTGGAACAGCATTGGACAAAAGAAACGGGCGTGATCGGGCACTGGACAGAAGGCTTGGCGCAATGGCGGAAACGCCGACGCACGACAAGTGATAGCTCACCGGATTGGGAAAAGGTGATGAGCAGTGATCCCGTGCAAAGCTGGGCGACTCGTTTTCAAGACTGGGCTGCTGACTTGACGCAATTAACCGTCATTTTCCCCGCCCCCTTAGGGCAATTACCTTGGGAAACCTTACCCGAATTGGAAGATAAATTAGTCCGAGAAATCAGTTTAGCGCATTGGTTAAAATCATCGCCTTCGGAAAACCGCGCCACTGAAGACGAAAAACACTTCATCACCAGCGATCCAAACGGTGAAGCAACGTGTATGGTTAAAGAAGGGCGATGGGTAGCCAAGCATTTTAAAACAGGCTTCAGCTCACCCTGCCCCTCAGTATTTGATGCGATACAACAATTGAGTCGTTGTCAACAAGCGCATTTCTGCACGCATGGCGCATTTCAACGCCATAATCCATTAGCCAGTGGTTTAACTTTGCTCAGCAAACGCGATAAAAAAGATAACACACTCAGGATCACATTCCCGTTATGGACAAGCAATCTATTACCGATATCAGCAGATGTCATCGTCTTATCGGCCTGCGAATCGAATCTGAGTGGGCAAGCGACTGAAGGGTTATTGACACCGATAGGGATAGGGCCCGCTTTAGCGGCCGCCGGCGCGAAAACGGTTATCGGCACATTATGGCCCTGCGACGGCCTCGCCGCTTTATGTTTTGGATATCTTCTATATAATATAGCTGACGAAAATCCCCAATTACCTTGGCATCAAGTCGTTGCCAAAGCGCGTCATCAATTGCAAGCCATGAGCCTTCAGGATTTAAAGCAGATTGAGAGCGAATGTCAATTAGAAGCGCCCGATGATGCCTGTTCAGATGCGATTGAAAGTGTGCAAGCTAGAGCGCGTTTAGGGCAAAAGCCCTTTGACTCCTTCTCATCATGGGGCGGGTTTGTGGTATTGGGAAAGGTTAATCGATTGTAATTCGTTATCTCTTGTAGGGTGGGTAACGTGTTTTTGTTGCCCACCATTAAAATTAAAATCAATGTCGGGTGTATTTTGTATTTATGTTGCATGCCCCATTAAAATCAATGTCTGGTGGGCTTTGAAAAGAGGTTTAATTATAATGGTGGATTTTAATGGTGGCTTTGAAAAGAGGTTTTATTATAATGGTGGGCAACAAAAACACGTTACCCACCCTACGTTTATTTATAATAATGGGCTGATAACTATGAAAATTCGCACAAAATTGCTCATTACCGCTCTCGCAACGGGCTTTATCCCTGTGACAATAATAGGGGGATTTGCCTTCTTTGAAAGCCGAGATGCCTTTTTAAATCAGGCCTTTAGCCATCTTGAAAATGTTCGAGATATCAAAAAAACACAACTCAAAACCTTTTTTGCAGAACGCGAAAGCGATATGCATGTGCTTTTGGGTATGGTGGCAACGCTTAAGCAAAACGCCTTCCAAAAACTGCATGCCGTTCAAAACAGTCAAAAGGCTCAGTTAGAACGCTATTTTCAAGAACGCTTGAATCACGTTCGCATTTTATCCCAAAATCATGCCATTATCGAAACCCTTCAGCAATTTCAGCCTGTTGAACAGGATCATAGCCACAAAACAGATGATCATGATCACAAAGCGACTTCTTCGACGTTTAAAAAAAACCTTAAAAAAGAACTGAAACAATATCAACAGGCTTATGGCTATGACGACTTATTTCTGATCACGAAAACCGGCCAGATTGTGTATACCCTTAAACAAGGTACTGAATTAGGACATCATCTCTTAAAGGGCCCCTTAAAAAACAGCCACTTGAATCAAGCCTTTAAAAAAGGCTTAAATGGCATAGCGATTCAAGACTTTGCCCCCTACGCGCCAGCCAATAATCAATATGTTGCCTTTATAACGGCCCCCCTATTTCATGAAGAAGAACTGATTGGCGTTTGGGCCTTAAGCTTCTTGCCCGATACGATTAATGCGATTATGCAAAAGCCTGAAGGGATGGGAGAAACAGGGGAAAGTTATCTCGTCGGCCAATGGGATGATCAAACCCGTTATCGTAGCAATAGAGTCGTCAAAGGAAAAGAAGCGTTGATTGGCTATAAAAAAAGCGGCGCGGATATTGATAAAGCCTTAATGGGGCAGTCTGGTATTGCCGTCAAAACCGGCAGCACTGGCGATTTGGAACTCGGGGCTTATGCCCCACTGCACATCCCAGGCCTGAATTGGTGCATTATCACCACAATCAATTTAAAAGAAGTCTTGGTGCCCAAATTGGAAAATGAGCAAGAGGACTTTTTTACCAAATATATTCGCCAATATGATTATTATGATCTGTTTCTCATTCATCCTGAGGGCAAAATCTTTTACACCGTTAAACATGAATCTGACTATCTCACCAATATCCTAACCGGCCAATATGCCCATTCTGGTTTCAGTCAATTGATCAAACAAGTATTACAAAGCAAGACATTTGAAATCAGCGATTTCGCGCCTTACGCCCCCAGCAATGATGAACCCGCTGCCTTTATCGCCCAACCCCTGCTTCATAATGGCGAAATTGAACTGGTGTTGGCCTTACAATTCAGTGATCACGCCACCAATAACATCATGCAGCAACGGGCCGGTATGGGTAAAAGTGGTGAAACGTATCTGGTTGGCAGCGATAAACTCATGCGTTCCAACTCTTTTCTTGATCCCACCCATCATTCGATTATCGCCTCTTTTGCCAATCCAACACTGGGCACAGTGGATACGCAAGCCACTCGTTCCGCATTAGCCGGCAAAACAGGTAAAGAAATGATTCAAGGTTACCGTGAACAACCCGTTATTTCAGCCTATACCCCCATCACAATAGGCGACATGACTTGGGCATTGATAGCCGAAATCGATCAAGCCGAAGCCTTAAATGCCATGACTCAACTTGAATGGTTGCTCGTTTTCACTACCCTCTTCATTGGTTTGATAGTCTTAATCTTCCTCAATAGCGCCAGTAAGCGTTTGACAAAACCCTTATTACAGATCAATGAACATTTAAAAATGCTGGCCCAAGGCAAAGTGATTGACGATGACATTCAGTATAAAAAAGAAGATGAAATCGGTGAATTGATCAATTCGGCTCGCTTGTTAAAGCAAGGGATAAGCAATTTCATTGCACAAGCGAATGCGATTGCGGCAGGTGATTATAGCCAAGAAATCCAATTACGTTCAAAACACGATAAACTCGGCCAAGCACTGACTGAGATGACACAGGTTTTACGTGAAACGACAAGCCAAAATCTGAAACAAGACTGGCTAAAAAGCGGCCAAGCACATTTAAACGAATTAATGAGCGGCGAACAAGACATTGAAACACTGGCTAAAAAGATTATCACCTTCCTAACCACTTATATAGAAGCAACGGTAGGCTTATTTTATCTACTGAAAGCGGCGGCCCAAACAGCCGATCAGAAACCCGCATTGCACCGCATTGCCAGTTATGCCTATACCCAAAATGACAGTATTCAACACGTCTTTTTAATCGGAGAAGGTTTGATTGGACAAGCCGCTTTAGAACACAAAACCCTTTTGCGTATGGCAGCCCCTGAAGAATACAGCCCCATTATTCAATCTGGCTTATCACAAGCCGTTCCCCGCCACGTCATTTTCCTCCCCTTTTTATATGAAAATACAATCAAAGGCGTGATTGAAATCGGTAGCTCATCACAATTGAACGAAACTCAACAAGCGTTTTTAGAACAGATGATGGCAAATATTGGGATAGCCGTGCATACCGCCCAATCGCGCACAGAGATGCAAAAGCTTTTAGAAACCAGCCAACGGCAAACAGAAACCCTGCAAAAACAACAACTTGAACTAGAATCGAAACAAAGTGAACTTCAGCAAAATAACGAAGAACTACAAAGCCAAGCTGAAGAATTGCAAAGCCAATCAGAAGAGTTGCAAACCCAACAGGAAGAATTGCGCCAAACGAATGAAGTACTGGAAGAGCGCACACGGGATTTGGAAGGCCAAAAATCCGACATTCAAGACAAGAATCGTGCGCTAGAACACACCAAAGCTGAAATGGAAAGGGCGCATACCGAAATGAAAAAGGCGCGGGCAGCGATTGAAACCAAAGCCAAAGAATTAGAATTAGCCAGCAAATACAAATCTGAATTTCTGGCCAATATGTCGCATGAACTCCGCACGCCTTTAAACAGTTTATTGATACTCTCCCAATTATTAAGCGACAATAAACCCGGTAATTTAAACGACAAACAGGTCGAATATGCCCAAACCATCCACAGTGCCGGCAACGATTTACTGACATTGATCAACGACATCTTGGATTTATCAAAAGTCGAAGCCGGTAAAGTTGAAGTCCAAATTGAACCCGTCTCACTCAGCGATTTAATGGAAATGATTGAGCATAAATTCCGCCATATTGCCGAAAATAAGGGGGTAGGCTTCCACATCAGCGTTGCCGATAACGTCCCTTCAATATTACAAACAGACGGGCAACGGCTCAAACAAATTCTGAACAACCTCTTATCCAATGCCTTCAAATTTACCCCTGAAGGCGAAATCAAGGTAACCGCCATCGGAAAATCCCCTTCGCAAAAGTTTAATTTTGGGGCAGGAGGGGATTTTGAGGATTTTATTGCCATCAGTGTCGTTGATACGGGCATTGGTATTCCTAAAGAGAAAGAACAAGTTATCTTTGAAGCCTTCCAACAAGTGGATGGCACGACTAGCCGTCGCTACGGTGGAACCGGACTCGGATTATCCATTTCCCGTCAATTAGCACGATTGCTCGGTGGCGAACTCACATTAGAAAGTGAAGAAGGCAAAGGGAGCTGTTTTACGTTATCTCTGCCGGAGTCAGGTGTCAAGAATCAGGCGTTGCAGGAGAGCCAGAATTCAGGGCATCAGGTGTCAGGCGTTGAAAACGTTCAGACGTTCAGGAGTCAAAAAACAGGCGTTCAGGCCTCAGGGATCAGGCATCAGGAGACAGAAGGCAAGCCTTCTGAATCTGGACTTCAAGAATCATTTCAGATGGCTCCCATTTCCGACGACAGAAACGATCTGCAATCTGGCGATCAAGCCATTTTGATCATTGAAGATGATCGCAAATTTTCAAGCATTCTCAAGGAATTGGCACAAAACAAAGGTTTTAAATGTATTCTAGCCGAGGATGGTTTAACCGGCTTACAACTCGCTGAACAATATAAACCCCATGCCATTCTGCTTGATATCGGCTTACCCCAACTAGATGGTTGGATGGTGATGGAAAAGCTGAAAGACAACCCTGACACGCGCCATATTCCTGTGCATTTTATGTCAGCTGCTGAACAAAGCATTGATGCGAAAAAGATGGGCGCAATTGGCTATTTGCTTAAACCGGTGAGTATGGAACAACTTGGGGATGCTTTTAAAACCATAGAACAGTTTTTAAGCCGAACCGTGAAAAATATGCTCGTGATTGTCGATAACGACACACATCAACAAAACATTCTCGCCCTTATTGAAGGAGACGATATCCAGATCAAACTCGCCTTAACCATTCACCAGGCTTTTCAAGCACTACAAAGTGTCACTTATGATTGTATTATCCTAGACATGGATCTAGAACAGGGTTCTGGCAGCCAACTGTTAGATCAGATACAAAAAGAATCAAAGCTGTGTAAAGTGCCGATGATTGTCTATGCTGAACGTGACTTAAGCTCGTCCGAAGAAGCCTTATTACTGCGATGTGCCGACAAAATACCGATCAAATCGGTCAAATCGCCAGAACGTTTATTAGACGAAGCCACCTTATTTCTCCATCAGATTGAATCAAAATTGCCTCATGACAAACGCAATATGTTACGAATGGTGCATGACAAAGAGGCCATTTTAAAGCACAAAAAGATACTGATAGTCGATGATGATGTGCGTAATACTTATGCACTAGCCACCGTTTTAGAAGAAAAAGAGATGGATATTCTCGGCGCGAAAAACGGCATTGAAGCCCTCGCCATATTAAAAGAACATGAAAATATAGTCCTGATTTTGATGGACATCATGATGCCCGAAATGGACGGTTACGAAGCCATGCGGCAAATCAGAAAACAACCCAAGCACCGCCAACTACCCATCATCGCCTTAACCGCCAAAGCCATGAAAGGCGACAAAGCCAAATGTATCGAAGCCGGAGCCAACGACTACCTCTCAAAACCAGTAGACACCGACAAACTGATTTCACTGATGCGCGTTTGGTTATATCGGTAATTTGAGCCCTTTTGCTGATGACTGATTATGGCCTGATTTGCGCTGATTTTTTAATCAGCGTTAATCAGTTCTACGAAATATGCCTTTATTTTGTATTTAAATATTTGATTTTAAAAGTAATTTATTGGTATTCTCGAAAATGGTGGGCTTCCGCTCGGAAATGGTGGGTTTAGCTTCGCTGGCCTTTGGCTCCGCACAGCGAATACCCACCCTACAAATGGTGGGTTTAGCTTCGCGCAACGAAGTATCCGCATAGCCTTCAAGATTTGATTTCCGTTCAAGATTTATCTTGATAAACAATGTGAACTCGCAATAATGCACTCTTACCAGTATTATTAATAATGAAATAAAAGCGTTAATGGGCGTAGTTCAGGTTAATGGTTAATGCTTAATTTTTAATTGTAAGCAGAAGATTAGCATTCTATCTATTTAAGACTTAAGTAAAATTTGAAGTGTGCCGTTTTGAATATCAAAAAATTAGCTTATTATGATATAGTTTTATAGAGAATCATGATGCTATTAATTATCAATTATCAATTATCAATTTAATTATCAATCAATTATAAATTATCAATGCTCAATTAATTGACTTCAAATTAAGCCAATAACAAATCCGTTTATTTATAGCGTTTCCCGATTGAATGAACCGAAGAGAGGCTACGCTAAGTACAAATCATTTGGGTGAAAAATTGATTTTGCGGCCGGATTGATTTTCGTTCAAAATTTATTTTGCGGTTCGATTTTCTTAATATAACTGTACGTCATGAGATCGAGAAACGCTATAGCTTCGCTTGCTGTTCGCTGAACTGCGTGCCCTTCGGTTCGTTAAACTCCGTAACGAGCGAAGCGAAATCATCCGTTGTACTAATCAGTATAATCCGCTTTTTATAACCCAAAGGAGCCACAATGGCAGAATATACCGACATCGAGCCTCAAGAAACACAAGAATGGATTGAGGCGTTGGAAAGCGTCTTAACCCAAGATGGGCCTGAACGTGCCCATTTTTTGTTAAATCAATTGATTGATAAAGCGCGTCGTTCTGGGGCGCATATCCCCCACAGTGCCAATACCGCTTATGTCAATACGATTCCCTACAATCAAGAGGAACCCACGCCTGGCGATTCTGAAATGGAATGGAAAATCCGCTCTCTTATTCGCTGGAATGCGATGGCAATGGTTGTACAGGCTAATCGCCAAAATGCCGAATTGGGGGGGCACATTGCAACCTTTGCTTCAATTGCAACCTTGTATGATGTTGGTTTTAATCACTTTTTTCGGGCTAAATCTGCCCATCATGGTGGGGATTTAGTTTATTTTCAAGGCCATTCTGCGCCTGGTATTTATGCCCGCGCTTTCTTGGAAGGGCGCATCACTGAAGAACAAATGCTCAATTTCCGGCAAGAAGTGGGCGGAAAGGGTTTATCGTCTTATCCCCATCCCTGGTTAATGCCCGATTTTTGGCAATTTCCAACCGTTTCTATGGGTTTAGGCCCTATCATGGGGATTTATCAAGCCCGCTTTATGAAATATTTGCATGATCGCGGTATTGTGAATACGGCAGAACGTAAAGTCTGGATATTTGCAGGCGATGGTGAAATGGATGAGCCGGAAGCTTTAGGCGCGATTTCGCTGGCCGCGCGGGAAAAACTGGATAATCTGGTTTTTGTCGTCAATTGCAATTTACAACGTCTTGATGGGCCCGTGCGGGGTAACGGCAAGATTATTCAAGAATTAGAAGGCGATTTTCGCGGTGCCGGTTGGAATGTGATTAAAGTCATTTGGGGATCCTATTGGGATCCCTTGTTTGCCATGGATACCAAAGGCTTATTGCTGAAACGCATGGAAGAATGTGTTGATGGCGAGTATCAGAATTATAAAGCCAAGGGGGGAGCCTATACGCGGGAACATTTCTTTGGAAAGTATCCAGAACTCAGGGCGATGGTTGCCAAGATGACGGATGAAGACATTTGGCGCTTAAATCGCGGTGGACATGATCCGCATAAGGTTTATGCGGCTTATGCCGCAGCCATGAAGCATAAAGGGCAACCGACTGTTATCATCGCAAAAAGCGTTAAAGGGTATGGCATGGGGGCCGCTGGCGAAGGCCAGAATATTACCCATCAACAAAAGAAAATGGGTACGGATGATATCCGCAAATTTCGAGATCGTTTTAATCTCCCTATTTCTGATGAGCAACTGCCTGAAGTGCCTTTTTATAAGCCACCCGAAGACAGCCCTGAAATGAAATATCTGCATGAACGGCGGCAAGCCTTGGGCGGTTATTTGCCTTCACGAAGCAAGACGGCTACTCCAATTGACGTGCCCGATATCAGTCTTTTCGAGCCCCTGCTTAAAGGCAGTGGTGATCGGGAAATGTCAACCACGATGGCTTTTGTACGGATGCTCTCAACACTCACCCGCGACAAAAAAATGGGGAAACATGTTGTCCCCATCGTACCGGATGAAGCGCGAACGTTTGGCATGGAAGGCCTGTTTCGGCAACTGGGGATTTACTCCTCACAAGGGCAGTTGTATGAACCACAAGATGCCGATCAAGTGATGTATTACCGTGAAGATAAAAAAGGTCAAATCATTGAAGAAGGCATTAACGAAGCAGGTGCCATGTCTTCCTGGATAGCTGCCGCGACAGCTTACAGCAATCACGGTGTCAATATGGTACCGTTTTATATTTTCTACTCCATGTTTGGCTTCCAACGTATCGGTGATTTAGCCTGGGCAGCGGCTGATTTAAGGGCTCGCGGCTTTTTAATCGGCGGAACGGCGGGCAGGACTACGCTTTCTGGAGAAGGGCTGCAACATCAAGATGGACATGGTGTCATGTTAGCCTCTAACATTCCAAACTGCGTGGTTTACGATCCCACTTTTGCTTACGAAATGGCCGTCATTATCCATGACGGGCTGCGCCGCATGTACCAAAATCAAGAAAATATCTTCTACTACATCACGGCGATGAACGAGAACTACACCCATCCCGCCATGCCAGAAGGGATAGAAGACGCTATTCTCAAAGGCATGTACTTATTCAAAGAAAGCGCAACACCTGGCCCGAAAGTACAACTGTTAGGCAGTGGTGCTATTTTACGCGAAGTGATTGCTGCCAGTGTTTTACTCGCTCAAGACTTTGGCGTATCGGCTAATATTTGGAGTGTCACCAGTTTCACAGAATTACATCGTCAAGGCGTAGATGTTCTACGTTGGAACATGCTACACCCGGAAGAAGAACAACGCCAATGCTATGTTAAAGAATCTCTCAAAGATCGCAAAGGCCCCGTAATAGCCGCTACCGACTATGTGAAAAGCTATCCGAATCAAATTCGCTCTTGCATACCTCATCCTCATTATTACGTACTGGGTACTGACGGCTTTGGGCGGAGTGATTCGCGCAAGCAATTGCGTAAATTCTTTGAAGTGGATCGTTACTACATCACCGTAGCCGCCCTCAAAGGCTTAGCCGATACGGGCGAAATAGCGGCCAGTAAAGTCACGGAAGCCCTCCGAAAATACGACATTGATTCTGAAACACCTAATCCAATCACAGTCTAAGGAGGGACATAACATGGCAGTTAAAGAGATAAGCGTTCCAGATATTGGCGATTTCAATGAAGTCCCGATTCTTGAAATATTAGTCAGCAATGGCGACACAGTTGAAAAAGAGCAATCGTTGATTATCTTGGAAAGCGACAAGGCATCGATGGAAATTCCAGCTTCAGATGCGGGTATTGTTCAAGCGATTCAGGTGAATGTGGGTGATAAAGTGTCCAACGGCACCGTCATTTTAACGATGGAAGTAGGTGACACAGTTCAAACATCCACGCCATCCGAACCCGCAACGCCGGTTCAAGCGGTAGCGCCACCACCCCGGAATCTAGCACCAGCCAGTTCAGCCTCAGTCAGGAAAGACATGAGAAGGCCTAAGAATTTACCCCTTTCGCCTGTAGAACCGCTTAAACCACAAGGCTATGAAAAGCCTTATGCCGGCCCAGCGGTGAGACATTTGGCACGAGAACTGGGTGTCGATTTACTCCAAGTCAAAGGCAGTGGACGCAATAGCCGGATTTTAAAAGACGATGTACAAGGCTTTGTTAAACAAGTGATGACAGAAGGCGTTGCTCCCAGCATGGCGTTCACGGGCAGCGGTACGGGGATACCCGACATTCCAGAAATTGACTTTAGCCAATTTGGAGAAATTGAAACGCGCCCCTTGAGTCGCATCAACAAATTGTCCGGGGCGCATTTACACCGCAGTTGGCTGAATATTCCCCATGTCACGCAATTTGACGAAGCGGATATCAGCGAACTGGAAACCTTTCGCAAGGATTTAGCGGTAGAAGCACAAAAGCGCAATGTCAAAATCACCTTACTCACCTTTTTGCTCAAAGCCAGTGCGGCAGCATTAAGAGAATTTTCTGATTTTAATGCCTCGCTAGATAGCAGCAAAGAGAACCTGATTGTCAAAAAATATTGTCACATTGGTATCGCCGTGGAAACCAAAAACGGCTTAGTGGTGCCCGTGATAAGAGACGTGGATAAAAAAGGCCTGTTTGAAATCGCGGCCAACTTAGGCGAATTGAGTCAAAAAGCGCGAGAAGGCAAACTGTCATCGAATGAAATGCAAGGCGGTTGCTTCACCATCACCAGCTTAGGAGGCATAGGGGGCACCGCTTTTACGCCCGTGATCAATGCGCCCGAAGTCGCCATTTTGGGTGTCTCGCGTTCCAAAATGCAGCCCGTCTATCAAGCGGGTGAATTTGTGCCGCGTTTAATGCTACCGCTCTCACTGTCTTACGATCATCGTGTCATTGACGGTGCCGCAGCGGTGCGGTTTACGCAATATTTGAGTTTTATTTTGTCTGATGTCAGACGTTTGTTATTGTAATTTGTCATTTCAAGGGGCAAGCACAAGGGTTTGCCCCTATGGAATAGCATATCATTTAATGATTGTTTGGGGCAACCAGATTGCCCCTATGTCAATACAAAATTTGTTCTTTGAAGCCAACAGCTAAAGCAGTTGTCTGAAAGCTTAAGTCACCTAAAGGTGACTACATACACACAATACTATTTATTAATTTCATTTATTAATTTCATTTATGTCTAAAAAATGTTTATATACCGTTTACATTTATAATTTTCGCTTTTTGGGACGTAAAAATCCATTTAAAGCTGCCCGTTTCTGCGTGCAAAAACGGGCAGCCGGTTAGTCACCACCACCTTACTTGAGCTTTTTTTTAGACAACTCTTTACTCGCTTACCCACCCTACATCTATAGACATCAGCTAAATTACATTATTAATCTCACGCAAAGTCGCGAAGGCGCAAAGTTGCAAGATTCACGAACAATGTGTTTGCAAACTCAAGTTGGAACGTAAATCGAAACGCCAATCAAGACAAACTAAAGTTTGCTATAAATCGCCTACTACAAACCTCAAGTATTAACTTTTTTTGGGAACAAATTCTCCATTGGGCCAAGTGGGAGCGGCAATGATTTCTCCGAGATTGGCTTCAAGCAATTTTTCTCGGGCTTCTATTAATCGATTCACTAAACCGGGTTCTGCGGCAGCATAAGCTGCCTCATTTTCTTCTCGTTTAACCACAATCCCTAATAGTTCGGTAATCGCATTGCCTACGGAGTTTTGAGAAATAGTGACAATTAAGCGGCCTTTATCGTCGCGATAAAACAGTTGTTTATAGGCCGGTCGCCAGCGGATTTCATTGGCAAATTGGGGGTCTTGAATCACTTGTTCTCTGAGATCGCGAGCGACTCGTTGGAAGCGTCCGCTGTCTAACAAGACATCACTGATTTGATGGGGAAAGTGCGCTTCGGCGGGGACTTTGGGATCGCCTGTCGAGACTAAAGAGAAGAAGGTGCGATAGAAGTCTAGGAACCCCAGTAACACTTGTTCATATTCATACCAAAAGTATTGATCTTTCAGTTTTTCCGCGCCCCCTTTGACTTCCCAACTGGGTAAACCTTGAGGATAACCGGTTAGTTTGATAGCGGATTCTTCCGTGGAAATGGGAGACAAGATTTGTAAGTCGAGTATTTCCAAAAAGTCGTGATAAACGCCGCTTAAATGCCGTAAAAATAGACTATGATGTCCACTGTCGGTCAAATTGGGATCATTGGAGTTGGCCTGTTGAGCGGCTTCCAAATCGGCGTTCGGGAACACGATAAAATGGTTGTGGATCATGCGAATACTGGGCACGCCGGGCTTGTTCAGGGGCCAAGTGGCATCTAAACTGGCTTCACCACACAAAATGAGATGTTCTGCTGGATCGGGGTACCTTTTCAGCATGTAGTCAAACAGAATCTGAGTCATCTGATTCCACACTTTCTTTTGAGTACGTGACATCTGATCACGTCTCACAGGCCGTCCGAGTGGATCCAATATCCGTTTTGAGGTATCCAAAATGATTGAAGTATCAAATTCAATACTGTGGCCAATTAACTTGCGATACATCAACAAGTTTTCAGGTGTGCGAAATAACCCATTCTCTTCAGCTAAATTTTTTAAATTAGCTGGGCTGTTAAAAAATTCCACGGGTGCCATACCGGGTGGAATCGTCAAAGACATTTTAGGACGAGGTGTGATAATTTCCCTTGCGGTTGATTTCATATCTGTTAGATTAATTATCGTTAATGAAGTGTAAATGAAGGCGGTATATTACTCGTTTTACATCGCAACGACAAGGATTGCTATAATAAAGCGCAAAAAGGTGAACTGTTCAGGTTTCATTCTTTTTTAGATATACGCCTTGTCGTTAGCGATAAAGGGCAACCGCGATAAAGGGCAACCACGATAAAGGGCAACCACAAGGGATTGCCCCTACAAAAACATATCAATCAAAGGAAAAAATGATGCTAAAAAACCTGAAAATTGGCACAAAACTCTTTATCGCTTTTTTAGCGATAATATTGATCTTCATTATTGTGGGCCTGTTTTTTTTATTTAAAAGCCAACAAGCCCTTTCACAAGCCGCTTTTAATCAACTGGAAAGTGTGCGAGCGGATAAAAAGGCCCAAGTCGAAGCGTTTTTTGCGGAACGTCAAAGCGATATGCCTGTTCTTTTGGATACCGTTGCACTTTTTAGGCAAAATGCCTTTCAACAACTTCAGTCGGTGAAAGAAAGCCGAAAACGCGAGTTAGAACACTATTTTCAGGAACGTTTATACGATGTCACTGTCGCCTCGAAAACGTTTGCTATTGCACAAGCACTGCATCAATTTGATGAGGCGCTTCACTTAGAAGAAGACATATTAAGGGCCAACACTCGGCGTTCTATTGAGCAGCAATTCCACACCGAACTCAATAGATTCACAGAAAAAGAGGGCTATCATCATTTTTTTCTGATTGCGAAAGATGGTGATGTCGTCTATTCAACGGCTAAAGCGGTTCAGTTGGGCATCAATTTACTCAACAATCATGGATTGAATAATACCCCCTTGAATCGCGCTTTTAAAAAGGGACTTAAAGGTGTCACGATTCAAGATTTTTCGCCCAGTCTCTTATCAGAACAAGCAGATCAGCCTATTGCTTTTTTTGCAGCGCCCGTCTTTAAAGCGGGTGAATTGATGGGTGTTTTGCTACTGTGCATCGACCATGAACCCATCAATGTTATTATGCAACAACCTCAAGGGTTGGGGCAAACTGGAGAAGCTTACCTCGTAGGTAAACGGGGTAGTCAAAGCACTTATCGTAGTAAGAGAGTGGCTAAAAATGGAGGATCCATTGAAAAAGTGGATGAGGAGATCAGTCAAGCACTGGCCGGGCAATCTGACACCAGAATCAAGATGGACAATACCGGCCATTTCAAAATCACCAGTTATGCTCCCCTGAACATACCGAACTTGAATTGGGGGATTGTTGTCACTATCGGGTTAGAAGAATCGCTCACGCTCACACGTAAAGGCGAAAAAAAGGACTTTTTTGCTCAATATATTGCTGAGTATGGTTATTACGATGCTTTTTTGATTCATCCCAAAGGCCCTATTTTTTACACGGTTCGACATGAATCTGAGCACAACACGAATATCATTACCGGCGAGTATGCCAATTCAGGGCTAGGGCAATTGATTCAAGAAGTGCTAAAAACACAAACATTCGGTATCAGCGATTTTGCGCCTTATGCCCCTAGTCATGGTGAACCGACAGCCTTTATTGCTCAACCTCTTATCATTGAGGGTAGGATTGAAATGATCGTCGCTTTACAAATCAGTGATGTCAAGTTAAGCCAAATCATGCAGCAACGCGCCGGGATGGGTAAAACGGGTGAAGCTTATCTTGTAGGTAGCGATAAACTGATGCGTTCTAATTCTTTTCTTGATCCGGTGAATCATTCGATCAAAGCCTCTTTTGGCAATCCCGATAAGGGGCGTATCGATACTGAAAGCAGTCGTGCAGCCTTAGCTGGAAAAACGGGTAGCCAAATCATTTTGGATTACCGTGATAAGCCCGTTCTATCTGCCTATACGCCGATTAAAATCGGTAACCTAACTTGGGCCGTTATCGCTGAAATGGATAAAACGGAAGCTTTCGCCACCGTGACAAAACTAAAAATGTGGTTAGGTATCATGATACTTATAGGTACTGTCATTATTATAGGTATTGCCTCTTTGATTAGCCAGAGTATTAAACGGCCTTTGACACATTTAGTCACGGTTTCTCAAACCATTGCTGCGGGCAATTTGGATAATGATATCATTGTCAGGGGCAAAGACGAAATCGCTCAATTGCTACAGGCCTTTGCTGACATGCAAGCGAAGTTATATAGCGTTATGACATCAATTCAAGAAGCGGCCAAGATTGTCGATCACTCCGCAGAAGAAATCGCGCAAAGCAATCTCAGTCTCAGTCAACGCACCGAGCAACAAGCGGCTTCGTTGGAAGAAACGGCTGCCAGCATGGAAGAAATGACCAGCACTGTGCAACAAAATGCCAATAATGCCAAAATGGCAAATCAATTAGCCAGTAGCGCGAAAGAGCAAGCAAGTCAAGGGGGCGGTGTTGTCGATACTGCGATCAAGGCGATGAATGAAATCAGTGATAGCAGTCAACAAGTCACTGAAATCATTAGCGTTATTAATGACATCGCTTTCCAAACGAATCTGTTAGCATTGAATGCCGCAGTGGAAGCTGCCCGTGCTGGAGAACAAGGCAGGGGATTTGCCGTCGTCGCTTCAGAAGTGCGTAATTTAGCGCAACGCAGTGCCGCAGCCGCTAAAGAAATTAAAGGCCTCATCCGGGACAGTGTCTCGAAAGTCGATGAAGGCACACAATTGGTCAATGATTCGGGTAAAACGCTAGGCGAAATCGTTAATTCGGTTAAAAAGGTGAGTGACATCGTATCCGAAATTTCCGCTGCCAGTCAGGAACAAGCTTCAGGTATCAACCAAGTCAATAAAGTGGTCATGCAAATGGATGAAATGGTGCAACAAAATGCAGCAGCAGTAGAAGAAACGGCGGCAGCCAGCGAAGCTCTGAAAGAACGGGCCCGGAATCTAAAAGAACAGGTTGCGTTTTTTAATCTGGATGAAGAGGCCTTACCCTCCAACAGCAATAACAAGCCAAAATACAAACACTCTCAAAAAAAGGGGACACAGGCCACCCATTCCATTCCCTCTCCTCATCACAATGATGGGTGGGAAGATTTTTGAGTTAAGGAATATCCAAAAATTCTCACCGTGTAGGGGGCCGGTAACGGGTTTTTGTTGCCGGCCCCATTAATCAATGTAGGATGGGCAACGTGTTTTTGTTTCCCACTAAACGTTCTATAACGCTACGACTAATCCAGGGTTAAAGTTTAACTCCTTTTCATCAGGATAACCTCTTGGATTACAGATCACACGAGTCTTACCGAGCTTATAATCAAAATGTTGATGATTATGACCATGAATCCAAAGATTTGCGCCTGAATGGATAACGAGATCATCCAGCGCAGAAGCGTAGGCAGCGCCCAATAAATCCGAACGCAAATGGGTAGAGACGGAAAGCAGACTGGGCGCATGATGTGTTACCACCACCCTTTTTTGATGTCCAGGTGCGTTTAATTGATTCTGTAACCATATCACGGATTCAGCATGAAAGCGGGCCGTATCAACAGCACGTAGTTTCCTAAATTCGGGACTCACTCGGATTTTTCTATAATCGTTTATCATCTCTTGTGCGCTATACCCAGCAATCTGTGCGTTATTGAATAATTTAAAATCCGTCCAGAGGGTGCAGCCTAGAAATTCAACTCCCTTCATTTCAAAGCCTTCATTCTCTAAAATGTGTACCTGACTCCCAACCGCTTCTTCACGTAATTTAGTCATCAGTTTAGGAATAGCCTTACCATAATATTCATGATTACCTAATACATAAATAACCGTTTTATTTGGAAAAGCCTGTTTTGCCCATTCTAATCCTTTTTTACCAATATGAATATCACCCGCCAATACGATAACATAAAAGTCACGAAACCGTTGTTGGTAAATTTGACCGCATTACCGAGTAAATTGACCAGTATTTGGCGTAATCGGGTTTCATCGCCATTCACAGCCGTCGGCAAAGGCCTTTTGATTTCGTAGTGAAATTGAAGTTTTTTGGTTTTAGCCTGTATTTGAATCATATTAACAATGCTTTTGAGAAAATCGGACAACTGAAAATTGTGGGGATAGAGTTCCATTTTCCCCGCTTCGATTTTGGACATATCAAGGATGTCGTTAATCAGTGTGAGTAAATGCTGTCCCGATTTTCCAATGGTGTCAACTCCCTCAACTTGTTTCAGGGTAAGGGTTTTATCGCGTTTTAGAATCTGAGCATAGCCCAAAATACCATTGAGAGGTGTTCTGAGTTCATGGCTCATATTGGCAAGAAATTCGCTTTTCGCACGATTAGATTTTTCAGCTGTTTCTTTGGCGGCTTTGAGATCGGCTTCGACTTGGACTTGTTGAAATTTTTGTTTCAGCGTCTGTGCCATTAATTGTCAGCAATCTGCATTTCTTGCACATAGACGGATTTTCGCCACCGCACCATAGCAGGCATGTTTTCAGCCTGTGGCAGCCAGTGGTAAATCGTTTCACTAATGGGACGGATTTCGCCACTTTGGCGCAGATTAAAAATCTGCTGTGTTTTTAAATCAGAGCGGCTACTGGTGATCACTTGAAATTGATTATCAATGAGTGTGATTTGCTGCGTTAATCCACTGGATGTGAATAGGTTTGCTAGAAAATTTAAGTCGATATGACCCGAAATTTTGCCTAATAAACGATTACCCTGGTACACGGGTACACAACTATCAATATAAAAATTAGCCTGTTTTGGGTTTTCAGTCTGTAAGGGAACTGACATGATGCGTTGACTGGCCTGATCGCATGAGGCCTGAAAATGAAATTTTGGGACAAAGGCTTGGACTGATTCTGGGCTTTGGTGTGGGTAAGCTGTAATCACTTTGTTTGTTGTGTCAACTAAGTACAGTTTAGATAAATAGGGCAAAGTGCGTTGTATGATTTCGGTGCTTTGTTGCAATTTCACTGAAGGGAGCATTTGGGCATTCGCTGCGATCTGTGCGAATTCTTTGAAGGCATGTTGTTGTTGCTGATGCCACCAACGCAGTTCAGCAACAATACCAGAAGAGAGTATTTTTAGCTCGTCTTGAATAGTGGTTTCTATCCGATTAAAAGTGCGTCGGCCATCTAAGATCATTAAGGTTAAAGTGGGAAAAAAGACGAAGGCGATCAATAAATTTAAGAGCGTTTGTTGGAGAGAAATCGTGATATTGGCTTTAGAACGCGCTATCCATTTATAAAGGGGTGTCGCTGCTATGAGTAAACTGGCAATCAGGGCGTTAAAGATGCCATTAACGGCCTGTTTGAGCATAATGAGTAAAACGGGTATGATATCCATGCCCATGATACCTGAATAGCATACCCAGACAAGCGGCATACCAATACAAATCCAGTAAATGCTGTCTAACAGAACGATGTTGAGGTGTTTTTGACGAGGTAGCCACCAAACAACAAAAAAGGCTTCTAGCGTAAAAATGATGATCGCGTAGGGATGCCCCCATAAGAAAAATGTGTATGAAGTCGTTATTAAGGCGGCCAGTATTGCACAACGGGTTTTATACAGGTAAGCGATGATTAAAACAGCAATGCTGCCAAATAGGAAATTGACACCAAAAAATAGAGTCACATTGAAATAATTACCGGCAAATCCAGCGACAATAAGTAGGAATAGTCCTAAAATAGAACTATGCTGCCGTGGATTCAATGAGGTTTTAATAAGCCAGGTTTTGATGTTCATATTGAGCCTTTATTATGCCATGATCATGTAGGGGGCGAACCTTTGTTATCGCCCAGGTTGCGTGTTCGCCCAGGCTTAACGGGGGATTTTTTTTTAACAACGCTTCTGTCCATCTATCTATGTCAATCAGAAGACTGTCTTCTTCCTCAATATAATATTCGTCAAGTTCAAGCGTGACAATGCGATTGATATCACCCAATATCCGATATTCATCGGATTCTGAATCAATAATACCGAATAGGCCATTTGCTTGAGTCAAGCATTTTTGAAAAGTGGATTGTATAGTTTTCGTTCCAAATTTATTTTGCAACGGCCCGATTTTCGTTCCAAATTTATTTTGCTTCGGCCCGATTGGAGTGTACTCGGCTGTTGTACTCAACCGAAATTGATAATGATCCTTTTTTTTGGGAATGCGCCCAGTTTGAACGCCATTATAATTAATAATAACTTAGCCTTCGCAATAATTAATAATTGACTGTTCGCTATAACTTGATGTTCAAGTTTTTTCCAGTTCGTTCTATAACTACAAGGATTACTTATAATAAAGGATAAGTACTGGACAAGCGATGATCTCATAAGTCTCAACCTCATTCATTTCAAGATTAAACTCAATGACATGAAATTTGCCATAATCTAATCCTTTCTTATAAGTAATCCTTGTAGTTAGGTGGTCTATTCATTTTTTGGAGTGGCCTAACCCATATCATATCAAGGTATTGATAACTGATAACTGATAACTGATAACTGATAACATGTTCATTAAATTTTTAAATCACCAGTTTTCTAAATGGTCTGGAAAACGTTCTTTGCGAACGGTTCTTATTATTGCTTTTGTGAGCCAAGTTTTTACAGCAGTGGCGCTAACAGGATGGTTATCATTTTATAACGGGCAGCGGGCCGTTGATGATCTGGCCAATCAATTACGCAGTGAAATGACGACTCGTATCCATGAACATCTTCAAACTTATATGGCGATGCCTCATCTCGTGAATCAAATCAATGTGGATGCGATTCGTCTTGGGCACTTCGATTTAAGCGATATTGGCAAACTGGATAGTTACTTTTGGCATCAGATACAACGTTTTAATACAGTCAGTTATATTGGGCTTGCTACGGTAAAAGGCGAGTATATTGGCGCTCAAATTCGGCGCGATGGCTCAATCATTATTGAAGTATTGGATAGTGATTCTGCTGGTAACCTAGACACTTGGGAAACCGATAATCAAAGTAATCGTACCAAAGTCTCAAGAACCATGTCCAATTATGATCCGCTTCTGCGACCGTGGTATCAGGTTGCTATGAAGGCGGGTAAAGCGGTTTGGACAGATATTTATGTTTATTTTTCGGGTTGGAGTACAACGATTTCAGCTAATCAACCTGTTTATGATAATCAGGGGCAGCTTTTGGGGGTGGCAACATCTGATCTCACTTTGTTAAAAATTGGTCATTTTTTGAAAGGTTTAAAAATCGGGGAACGGGGTCAAACTTTTATTATGGATCGTTCGGGTTTACTGGTTTCCACCTCAACTCAAGAAAAACCTTATCGCATTAATCCGAGTACGCGCCAAGCGGAGCAATTTTTGGCGATAGAAAGTGCTGATGCTTTAACGCGGGAGACAGCCCTTTATTTAAGACAACACTTTGGTGAGCTATCTCAAGTGAATCAAAACCAGCAGCTTGATTTTAGATTGGCGGGTAAACGACAATTACTTCAAATCATGCCTTATCAAGATCAATGGGGCTTGGATTGGTTAATTGTCGTGGTGGTGCCGGAGACTGATTTTATGGGGCGTATCAATGCGAACACTCGTGCGACTATTCTCTTATGTCTCGTGGCTTTAATGCTGGCGATTTTGATTGGCATTGTGATCGCTCGCTGGATTGTTCAACCGCTTCAGCATTTAAATACGACGGTTCAAGCGTTAGCGATAGGTGAATGGCGGCAATTGAACGAGATGGAACGTGAGGATGAAATTGGCCAATTAGCGCAGGTTTTTAATCGTATGACACAGCAATTACAAGTGTCATTTAATCACTTAGAAGAAAAAGTGAAGGAAAGAACGCAAGATATTGAGGCCCAAAATCTCAAATTGACGGCACTCAATGAAGAATTAGATCAACTCAATCAGGATAAAAATGAATTTTTAGGTATTGTTGCTCATGATCTCAAAAATCCACTGTCTGCCATTCAAGGAGCGGCATTACTGATTCAAAGTGATTATGATGAATTACCTAAAGAAGATGTGATTGAATTTGCAAATATCATTTCGACCAGTTCTCAGCAATTTATTAGATGTGAATCAAATTGAATCAGGTAAAATGCGTTTGTCATTGACTGAGTTGAATATGTTGCCCATTTTGCAATTTTTGGTCAAAGAGTATAGGGAAAAGGCGAGTGTTAAAGGTATTCGGTTAATCTGTCAATGTACCGAACCAAAATATGATGCTTATGTTGATGAGAATAGCATACGCCAAGTTTTGGATAATTTGATCTCGAATGCGGTGAAGTATTCACCACCGGGTAAGCATATTATTGTCAGTATTAGCCAAGATGAAAATTGGGTGCGTTGTGAAATACAAGATGAAGGCCCGGGTTTAAGTGAGGCTGATCAGCAAAAGTTATTTAATAAATTTACGCGCTTAAGCGCGCAGCCGACAGGTGAAGAACATTCCACTGGTTTAGGCTTATTTATTGTCAAAAAGTTGGTTGAAGCGATGAAGGGTAGGGTGTGGTGTGAAAGTGAATTAGGACAAGGGGCTTTGTTTATTGTCGAATTGCCGAGTCGGGAAAGGGGAGAGGGCGAATAGCGAAGGAGATAAAGTGAGGGCGAACCGACATGTTCGCCCTTTTTAAAATAAAAACACGCTCAATGCAAATGCTTAGCATTTTGCTAGACATCCAAATCCTCGACAAATTTTTCTAAGTTCTTGATCTGGAAATGGGTGACACGCTCCAAGCAATCAAATTTTGTAAAAGGATGATCGTCTTTCCCCTCCCTCCCTGCCGCAGCAAATATACAATAATTCCAACGGAATATCCTCCAAGAGTCTTGGGCTTTTCCAAGCAGCGTTTTTTGTCTTTCTGACACATCTGATTGTGTTAGAACGAAATCAATTTTGTCCTGAAGCTTTTTATTCGCTTCTTCATACGCCTTTGTTGCACACACATTCATCTCTTGAAGCGTACTCTTTCCCTCGCAGGGATTCCAAGGCTCTTCACAGCCAGTCTCTTGAGCTAAGGCATTTGTCAACACACTTTGGCCTATCAAAACAACGCAAAATGTGATGGCGACATTCATACCGAATTTTCTAAATTGCATAATCCCTCCATTGTTGTTAATAATATAAACGGCCACAGCAATCATAATTATAGAGTAACTGACTGAATATAGAAATAATATCATTACATTATATAAGGCTGCTAACGATAAAAGGGTGAGTTGAACAATTATTTTCAAAGAAGGGTTCGATCTAAAACCAATTTCACGCAAAGGCGCAAAAGCGCGTTCGTCGCATTGAAAAGACTTGGCACAGAAGGGCCTTTGCGTGAGATTAAAAATGCCACCCTTTTTGAATTTTTCTAAAAATCTATAGCAATAATATTTCTAATTATTTTTGTTTTCCAAAAATGGCACTGCCTACCCGCACACAAGTCGCACCTTCTTCAATCGCGATTTCAAAATCGCCACTCATGCCCATCGATAATTCAGTGGCTTGCCGTTCTGAAAAGTGGCTATTCAACCATTCAGAAAGTCGGCGCAAACGGCTGAAAATATCACGCACTGTCGCTTCCGGTGCCGGAAGCGGAGCCATTGTCATCAGACCACGAACCGGTATATTAGGCAATGCAGCAATACTACGCATCGCATGGGAAATCGTATCGCGTTGTTCCTGATTATTTTCCCAATCAGCACACTCAAACCCACCTTTACTTTCTTCACCGGAAATATTGACCTCAATAAATACGGGTAATGTACGATCTAGTTTCTGTAACTGTGTGGAGAGTTTTTCTGCAATTTTAATGCGATCAACTGCATGAAAACAGTGAGCATGCTCAGCGACTGGCTCACTCTGGCGCGTTTGCAAATTACCGATGAAATGCCACTGGATGTCGGGTAAATGGCTTAGTGCTGCTGCTTTTTCAGCGAGTTCCTTGGTGCGGTTTTCACCAAAATGGCGTACACCCGCTTCATAGGCTGCTACAATGTCTTCAATAGGCCTCGTTTTACTGACTGCAACCAGCGTGATATTTGTGGCGCTGCGATCGCCACGTTTGGCGGCTTCATTAATACGACCTAGAATATTTTGTACTGGATGAACGTTGTTGCTTTCCATGAGAGGTATCCTGTTGGAAAAGTGTTATGTTGAAAATGATGAACTTGATAAATATCAAACCGGTTTGATGACGGGCTCAAGCTTTCCATCCATCAAAACGATTTGAGCCGTGTCTGTGGCAACACTTGAAGCGCCTTTAAGTGAAATGGAAACCGGCGCTTTTTTCAGGGCAATTGAATCATTAATACCATCACCAATAAAACAAATTGATTTTCCTTCTGCTTGCAACTGTTCAATCAATGCCGATTTCTGTTCAGGCAATATTTCAGCAAAATAATGATCAATGCCTAAATCATGTGCCAGCTTTTGGGTAGGCCCGGTTTGGTCACCAGAGATAATGTACATGGTTTTTATATTTTTGCGTTGCCGCAATTGTCGGATGACTGTTTTTGCCTCCGGGCGCAGGGTAGGTTTCAGTTCGATGAGACTAATCATTAGACTCAAGGGAAAATATTGGCCCACAGTAGAACACTATTTTTAGGCCTAAAAATTAACGACCCATTAGAAGAAGGTATTTGTACTGCATCAAGCCCTTTACTCGCGAAAAAATTGGGCAACACACGTTCAGTGCCATTACGCCCTGATTGGGAAAGAATTAAATATTATAGAAAAAAGTGGTGTTAGCAAAATTTACCACGCATGACGATATCAAAAAACGCTTGCTCAGTCAGGCATAGAAAAATTGAAAAGGCTTCAAGGGATTATTAATTGAGGGTGTGGTAGTAATGGTAGCGGCAAAAATCGCTTAGGCATCATCTTGATGGAAACGCGGGAACAATTAGCAATGAACAATGACCAATAATCAATAAGCTGTAATCCTGCCTAAATTTAAGCGGTGATATTGGTAACTAATATAACCACCAATAGGGCAACCACAAGGGATTGCCCTATAGGCTTACCCTATTTTGATACCCATTTTTTCCTTGCTTGGTATATTACTAAATCATTAAATTATGAAATAATGATAACAAATTATTCAGAAGGTTACTGTATTTTTATGTGACCATTGCAATCTTAAATAAAAACCATTATCATTTACAACCTGAAATCGGCTGAGCAATAGAGGACTGATGTTTTCGTTTTCAAGACAAGGTATTCAACTTATAAATATTCTACTTTGTCAAATTTAATATAACTCATTTTCATTAAAAAAATAGTAGCTAATAGGGCGCTTTATAGAAATCAATGACTTAGGTGTAATATGACAAAGTCTAAATATAAAAATCATTTATAAAATCTAACTCATTCGTTTATCAGTTGCATAATTATAATAAAATTATTATAAATATAAACACAGATATTGTGTCATCTTTCATTTTTTTTAAAGTACATTCAGAACGTTTTAATAAAAATTATTATAATATCAATCCGTTATTGAAACATCATACGGGTATGTGGGGGCGAACCTATTGCCCTCACTTTTCAAACTCGTTCTGAGAATGACTTAAAAAGGGTCTAATTTAACTCAAGGGATAACAATAAAACCATGTTAATGGGAAAAACGAATTTATACGCGAAAAATTTATACGCCAAATTTTTTGCTCGGAAACACGTTTGCGTAAAAAACACAATCCAAGGGTTTCCGCTCACAATGGCTGGGCGTGGAGAACGGGTCAAAATTGTCAGTGTGACGGGTGACAAAATGTTGTTCAAGCGTTTGATTATAATGGGATTGTTGGAAGAAACCGAATTAGAAGTGTTACACTTGATAAGAGGCAACGGTTTGAAAGTCGCTTGTTTTGATACGCAGTTGGCTTTGGGCGTGGGTATGGCTAACAAAATTAGGGTTGTACCGATTGAGGGGAATTTGAATGATGGCAATTAGTTTACGTGATCTGGCGGTTGGGGAAAAAGGTATCGTTTCGGGGTTTGAAAAAGGGAATAAGGCTTATCGGAAGAAGTTATTAGCCATGGGGCTGACACCAGGAACAGCCTTTAATATCACCCGTTATGCGCCGCTGGGCGATCCTGTGGAAATCCATCTTCGCGGCTTTTTTCTAACTTTGCGAAAAGATGAGGCTGAAACACTGCTGGTAGAAAGGATTGAATAATGAAACATTTAGTTATCGGGGTTGTCGGTAACCCTAATTGTGGTAAAACCACTTTATTTAATGTTTTGACCGGTACAAAACAACGAGTCGGTAATTGGCCGGGGGTAACGGTTGATCGCAAGGAAGGTTATTATCAGCACGAGGGGCGAGATATTGAACTGGTTGATTTACCGGGTATTTATTCGCTTGATGTCGTCACCAATACGGGTTCATTGGATGAGAAAATCGCTCAAGATTACATTCTTTCTGGTGAGGCCGATCTGATTGTTAATATTGTTGATGCTTCTAACATAGAGCGCAATTTGTATCTCACCACGCAGTTGTTAGAAATGGAAGTCCCCTTGGTGGTGGCGCTTAATATGATAGATATTGCTAAGCAGCGTCATATTGAAATTGATATCGCGGCCTTATCAAAACAATTGGGTGTGCCGGTGATTCCACTCAGTGCCTCTAAGCATGAAGGTATTGAAGCCTTAAAACAGGCTATGGATGTGGCGGCTGAGAAGAAACAAATACCCACCCCTCAAGTGGATTATCCAGAAGTCATTGAAGAAATCGTCAGCGATTTATTACCCATGGTGACGGCGCGTTTACCGGATAATATTAAGTCTCATGCTCATTGGATTGCTTTGAAACTCTTGGAAAATGATAGTTTAGCGATACAGTGGGTAGGAAACGATATTAAAAGCATTATCGAAGCTGAACAAACCAGAATTGAGGAAACATTGGACGAAGAGGTCGATATTATTGTCGCTGATAGCCGTTACAATTTTATCGCTAAAGTCGTTGGAAAGGCTGTTAAAAAAAGTGGTCAGATCACCCGAACGATGTCGGATAGAATTGATCAAGTTGTACTGAATCGCTTTCTTGGCATCCCCATTTTTCTGGCTGTGATGTATCTGATGTTTATGTTTACGATCAACATCGGCAGTGCTTTCATTGATTTTTTTGACCAGTTTTTCGGAACCCTTTTTGTCGATGGTTTCGGTCACCTATTGAGTACAATCGGTTTATCAGAGGCCGTCACAATCCTTCTCGCAGACGGTATTGGTGGTGGGATTCAAGTTGTTGCAACCTTCATTCCTATCATTGGTTTTCTGTATTTATTTCTCTCCTTTTTAGAGGATTCAGGGTATATGGCGCGAGCGGCCTTTGTTATGGATCGCTTTATGCGTTTTATGGGATTACCCGGTAAATCCTTTGTACCCCTCATTGTCGGATTTGGTTGCAATGTACCGGCGATTATGGCAACCCGTACTTTGGAAAACCAACGTGATCGGTACCTAACGATTTTAATGAATCCATTTATGTCTTGCGGTGCGCGTTTACCCGTTTATGCGTTGTTTGCAGCGGCCTTTTTTCCAGTAGGTGGACAAAATATAGTCTTTGGCTTGTATCTGATGGGCATTGCGGTAGCGGTTATGACTGGGCTGATTATGAAGCACACGCTTCTCAAGGGAGACTCTTCGCCCTTTGTGATGGAATTACAGCCTTATCATTTGCCCACTTTACAAAGCATTCTGTTACGAACTTGGGAACGCTTAAATAGTTTTATTTTTCGTGCTGGTAAAGTGATTGTTCCGATGGTATTAGTGTTAACAGTTCTCAATTCTTGGGGAACAGATAGTTCATTTGGTAACGAAAACACTGATAAATCGGTACTGAGTGAAATTGGTCGTGTTCTCACCCCTGTCTTTGAGCCGATGGGCATTGAAGAAGATAATTGGCCAGCAACGGTCGGTATTTTCACTGGCGTGATGGCGAAAGAAGCCGTCGTAGGAACACTGGATGCGATCTATAGTCAACTGGCCGAAAAGGATGAAATTAAAACAGAAGAAGACGCTTTTAATTTATGGCAGGGTATTGTAGAAGCCTTTGCGACGATTCCAGCTAATTTAAAAGAAGTCGCTGATAATGTCTTCGATCCTTTGGGACTCAACATTGGAGAAGTGAGCGATACCGCCGCTGCGGCTGAAGAACAAGAAGTGAGTACAGGAACTTTCGGCGAAATGGTGCTTCGATTTGATGGGGTAGCGGGCGCTTTTGCCTACTTGCTGTTTATCTTATTATATTTTCCCTGCGCTGCGGCAACGGCTGCAGTCTATAGGGAAACCAATATAAGCTGGACACTATTTGTAGCGGGTTGGACAACAGGCATGGCTTATTTGTTTGCAACTGTTTTTTATCAATTAGCCACTTTTGCAGCACATCCCATTGCCTCAAGCTTTTGGACTATTGGCTTATTGCTGGCATTTGCATTGGTTCTTATAGCCCTTTATTTCTATGGAAACAATGAAGTCTCACAAGAGCAAGTTGAAACTCAAGGCTCAGCGTTAGACAAAGTGTAATTACAGCCTGGGCGAACACGCAGGTTCGCCCCTACATATACGCGAATGAAATTATTTTTCTGAACATACGATAAATCTTGAATGGCAGATTTTCGTTCCAAATTTATTTTTAGATTGCACAATTTACGTTATATATTTATTTTGCGACGGCGCATTTTCGTTCCAAATTTATTTTGCGACGGCGTATTTTCGTTCCAAATTTATTTTGCGACGGCCTAGATTGATAATGAAGATAGGCTGGCCAATGCCCTTAAATTAAGGTGGGCAACCAAAACACGTTGCCCACCCTACATTAGTGATAATCTCATGCTTACTGATCTCAAAAAATATCTGATAGAAAAGAAAAGGGCCCCCTTGATGGATATGGCCCACCATTTAAATGTGTCACCTGATGCCGTGAAAGGCATGTTGGAACATTGGATAGCCAAGGGTAAAGTGCGTCGTCTTGAAGGTAGCAGTTGTAATAAAGGCTGTTGTCAATGTGATCCTTCAGCCTTGGAAATTTACGAATGGGTAGGGTAAGTTTTTGATTTATAATAGAAATATTTCTTTCGAGAACAAACAATCCAAAAGAACTTTTTAATTGCGAAATAGATGATTTGAAAATTAAACATGCCCACATCATTGTTTCGCCGATTAAAGAGCTTAAAGAGGATTTGAAAATAGTCGTTAATGCTTCTACTTTCAATGAGTTAGTTAACCGAGTTAATCGTTTGGAAAATGAGCAAGTGTTGTATGGATAGCATTTATCTTATGCAATCAAAATATTGCTACCAAATCCTTTGGTTGAAGGGCCTCACTTTGCGTTTTCTCAATATGCAAAGCACAGAACAACTATTACAGAATCACTGAACTCAGATTCAATTGAATTTGGTTTCTCTTCTTTAGAGGAGATTTCATCATGGGTCAAAAAATGACTTGGCGTGATATGAAAACTCCCCGATGAATGGTTGCTTATTACTGACTTCGATTTAGATCAGTCGGGACATCTTGTTGCAGGTGTGATTCAAAGACATTCAAGAAAAAAGGATGAAGTCTATCAATTGCCCGCATTAAATAAGCCAACCGCGTTTAGATATACGGGTGAATCCACTTTTTCTGGTTTGAGAGTTCATGCAAGAGAACATAACATCTTATGACAGAAACAAACATCATGTCTATATAACAGCATTTTTCGTTTGGATGAAATACAAAGCAACCAGATGGATGTCTCGTAGGGTGGGATCGTTGTATTGAATTCAATATCAAGCCCAGATTTCACCGATAGCGATCCCACCATCCTAGTTTCCCCTCTAAGCTATGCAACAACGGAACTCTATCGCCGGGCGCATTCCCAAAAAAAGGTCATTATCAATCTTGGCCTTCGCAAAATAAATTTTGCACGGAAAGAGCCTTCGCAAAATAAATTTTGCACGGAAAGAGCCTTCGCAAAATAAATTTTGCACGGAAAGAGCCTTCGCAAAATAAATTTTGCACTTTCGCTCTTAGCTAAATGCTCTTCCCTGAGCTTGTCGAAGGGAACACTGGATTGTGGCCTTTTCGATATTGCTTGATGATCATTAATCATTAATCAAGGGTTTTGTCAGTAGCCCCACTTTTTCGACTCCGGCTTCTTGTAGCAATGACATGACTTTGACGACTTCTCCATAAGCATTGCGATGATCTGCTCTCACTAAGACTTGTGAATTAGGGTTAAAACGTATCAGGGCAGCGACACGGGTGAGGAGTGTTTTCATGGAAAGGGGTTCTTTGTCTTCATTTAAAAACAGTTGGCCTGCTGTATCAAGGGTGACAATGACAAATTGGCTTTGCTTGGGTAAAACATTTTCGGCTTGCCTGACTGTGGGTAGTTCTACATCGACGCTGCGTGTTAATAAGGGTGAGGTAATCATAAATATAATTAACAACACTAACATGACATCAATGTAGGGTACGACGTTCATTTCAGCAATACGACGATGGTTGCGACGATATCGTGACATTTTTCGTTCTCAATTCTCTGATGTGATGTAGGCTTGACGTTGTAAAATGCCGACAAATTCTTCTAAAAAGGTTTCATAGCGGGTGGTTAAACGATCAACTTTGTCAATGTATTGATTATAGGCCATGACGGCGGGAATCGCGGCAAATAAACCCATTGCTGTCGCAATCAAGGCTTCTGAAATGCCAGGGGCTACCATGGCTAACGTGACTTGTTGTAGGCCACCGAGTGCGTGAAAGGAAGTCATAATGCCCCAGACGGTGCCAAATAAACCAATATAAGGGCTGACTGAGCCGATAGTGGCTAATGCGGCTAAGTGGGTATCTAATTCACCCAATTCTCGTTGCAATGCGACACGCATGGCGCGTTGTGAACTTTCAAGCAAAATCAAAGGGGGGATATTGGCTTGTTTACGCTGTCTGACAAATTCCATGTAACCGGAGGTAAAAATGCTTTCCATACCGGTAGGTTCGTCATCGGCACTACAAAGGCGATTGTATAAGGCATTTAAATCTTTACCTTTCCAGAAGCTATTTTCAAAGTCGTCTGCTGTGCGATGTGCTTTTTTCAAAAAACGACTTTTATACAAAATCAGCGTCCAGGAATAGATAGAAATCAGCAATAATAAGACTAATACCATTTGCACCAGCAAACTGGCATTAAGCACTAATTGTACAAGTGATAATTCAGTCATTTTTCAGGTTTTCAAGAGTTTAGGTGATAGAATGCTGATTGTCATGATTGACGCTGATTTTCTTTAATCAATGTTAATCAGGCCATCATCAGTTTAAAGAGCGTTCATATTTGTCGGGTGATCTGTTGCCCTCCATGTTAAATCTTATGCCATAACAGCAGCTAATGCTTTGTTGACATCCGATGATTGTGAATAGGAATAGCCCTCATTTTTGGCATCGTATAAACGGTAAATATAAGCATCTTCAATATAACCAGAACCGTTCACGCCAACACCAGTCAATCTTTTATCGAAGAGTTTATCGCTGAGACGTACCATACGTAGCAATGAGACATAAGGATGCAGATCATCTGTCACCGATACGTTGAAGAACGACAATGCGTATTCATCATCATTGTCTGTATTAAGGGTATTAACAACAGTATCACAGACTGTTTTAGGGCCTTCGGTTAATACACGGGGAGAGACAATAAATAAATGCCAGCTTTCTGCTTCAGAGACATAGAACCAGAATGAGGCTGAAATTGGCATCATAGCCTCAAGATATTGAACAAGTTGCTTACCAACAGTAATCATATCATTGGTAAGGATTTTACCTACATAAAGTTCTTTAGCCATGTGAGTACCCCAGTTTGATTGTCAGTCACAGCGTTATAAAAGTCTTGTGCTGTGGGTTGAGTCATACTATGTTGGTAACGAAACTGTTCTGACCAGTTTGTTATAAGCATCCAATTTGAAAGCAATTGGGGTTTGGCTTGCCCATCATTGTACAATTGCTGTTTTAAACCCGCTATTACCAATAACTTATGCAAATTATGGGTGTAACTATCCTTTACCGTTTGAAGGTTTGGAAAATCATGTTCTTTAAACTGTTTCGATATACTGCTTTTTAAAGCACATTCCACCGCATAACCTAGCAAGTAATACGCACCATCAAAACATTGATTATCAAGGAGAACTTTGGCTTCTTTCACTCGAATATCAGCCCGTTGTTGAAAGTCATTTCGATTCATGGTTTACTACCGATAGACGACAGAAAATGGTATGAATCAGAATTTGGAGGAGAATTAACAGAATAGATTTTTACCTCAATATTTCTTCTGATTGATTAATTAGGTCAATTCTGATTCAGACTATTGACTAAGTTTTTGTAAATGACAAAGCTTTTGACAACATTTTAAACTTTTCAAATCAGGGCATCGAATGGCCTGTCTAAGAAGTGGTTTCAAATGCTCACGCAATAGCGCGAACTTGCTGAATCATGTCACCGGGTACGATTCCAAATCTCTCGTTCAGGGCTTCAAGAACCATTTCTCTGGCATCTTCAATTCAATCACCTCTTCATATTAGAGTTGACGATACGAAGTCAGCGAAGCTAAATCTATTGGGTGCAGTCACTTTACTACGACAAAGATCGTAATATTTCTGGTAAGTTAGAAAATTTGGCCAAATGATTTCTTTGATACTCTTGATGGAGGTGATAATTCCAATACTCATCAAGATCCTGAC
>Ga0190315_1000030_pt1 | contig 90306 bp, 67 predicted proteins | sample 48701101_MG_FD_161673 | JGI IMG/M metagenome (GOLD analysis project Ga0190315, IMG submission 161673) | Hydrothermal vent sediment bacterial communities from Southern Trench, Guaymas Basin, Mexico - 4870-11-0-1_MG | ecosystem: Environmental > Aquatic > Marine > Hydrothermal vents > Sediment ...
GTTTCGCTTCGCTGTACTTTTGCCGACGTAACATTTTATGGCCCCTAAATCAGGTAGTCTAAATAACCAGAAAATATCTCTTGCGTCAAAGCGCGTCAAAGCGCGTTTTTGAAAATAACGCACGCAAATGACGCTTGCAAGCGCCGCGCTTATGTGAATATCTCTTGCGTCAAAGCGCGTCAAAGCGCGTTTATTTTATAGCCCATTCAATCGAGATGCTATAAGGACTCGTTGTCATAAAACACCTACAAAAAGTATGGCTAATGAGGCACAATTGGGGGCCATGACTCAATTTGAAACCATTCAAAACATTTTATGGCCCCTAAATCAGGTAGTCTAAATAACCAGAAAATATATCAATGCAATAAGCGCGTCAAAGCGCGTTTTTGAAAAACTTCCGTTTAAACGTAACTCATTTAATAAATCAAACCTAGATTGGGCCGTTTCCTGAAATTGCTGAGAAGTATTTTCATCATCCCAAAGTGTAGGCTGATAACGGCCAAAAGGCTCCCAAGACGATCGCGAGTGTCAAACGAATCAAGCATACCATCAATGTCATTAAGTTCACCCAAAAGTGGAAACCAAATCGCACGAGTACAGCCATGGCCTTTAACCGTTCTCCGATTTGGGCCGACAACATATCTTATTCCACGGTTCGGTTCCTGCTTCAACCAAGCTGGTTGTTTCCAGAATTCCAGAAACAGAGCCGTCTTGTCCGCATGCGTTAGTTCCTTTGGTATCGCCGTACACCTTAAAAGGTAGGCCTATATTACTAAATAAAAAATAAGTAGTCAACTCTAATTTCAACGAACAACATAAACAGAGAAATTTGTCAATATTTGTCCATAAAATGGTGAACGTTTTTAACCCCAAAACTTTTCTGGCTAATTTACCTAACAAACCGGGCGTGTATTGTATGTTAGACAGTGCCAGCACGATATTATATATTGGCAAAGCGCGTCATCTAAAAAAACGGCTCGCCAGTTATTTTAATCAATCGGTAAACACTTCGCCGAAAACCCGCGCCTTGGTAGCACAGATTGCCAACATTGAAGTCACTGTCACGCACACTGAAAACGAGGCCTTAATTCTCGAAAACACCCTGATTAAAACTCATCAGCCTCGCTACAATATTCTGTTGCGCGACGATAAAAGTTATCCCTATATTTATCTATCTAACCAAACTTTTCCCCGTTTAGGCTTGCATCGTGGTAAAAAAATTTTTGGCAAAGGGGGAAATAAGCGGGGGCGATATTTTGGGCCTTATCCAGATGTCCGTGCTGTCCATGAAACGCTAAATCTGCTACCAAAATTATTTCCCATTCGCCAATGCCAAGACAGTTATTTTCGCAACCGCTCACGCCCCTGCTTACAATATCAAATCAAACGCTGCACTGCCCCCTGTGTCGGCTTGATTGATGAAGCCAGTTATCAGGAAGATGTACAACATACCGTGTGGTTTTTAGAAGGAAAAAGTCAGGCAGTTATTGCGACTTTAAGCGAAAAAATGGAAGCGGCCGCTCAAACCTTAGCGTTTGAAAAAGCGGCAAAATATCGTGACCAAATCCGCTATTTAATAAAAATTCAACAACATCAATATGTTAGTACAGAAACGGGTAATATTGATATTGTTGCTGCTGTCATTCAAGGCGGGATTGGTTGTGTGCAAGTATTGACAGTGCGTGATGGGCGACATATAGGGAATCGTGCTTTTTTCCCTAAAATCCCCCGCCTTTTTCCAAAGGTGGGCGTTAATGGGCCTTCTTTGAAAGAAGAGGAAATTGAAGTTGCCGAAGTACAAACACTACTGGCGGCCTTTTTGCCTCAATATTATCTCACTCCCAACCGCGAGATTCCATATGAAATTATTCTTAACGACAACATTGACGATATGGCTTTAGTCGCGGAAGTCATTAGCCAACAGCACGGACGACAAGTCCATATCCACTCACGAGTACGGGGCTATCGTGCACGGTGGATAGAAATGGCACTCGAAAATGCTCGTACCAGTCTTGCACAACGCCAACCGAATCAATATCGTGAACGTTTAGCCGCTTTAAGCATTGCCCTGCATTTAGAGGAACTGCCACAGCGTTTAGAATGTTTTGATATTAGCCACACCCAAGGCGAAGCAACCGTCGCTTCTTGTGTCGTGTTTGACTCCGAGGGGCCGCGTAGCAGTGACTATCGCCGCTTTAATATAGAAAATATCACCCCTGGTGACGATTATGCCGCTATGCGACAGGCCTTGACACGGCGTTATCGCCGTTTGCAAAAAGAAGAGGCCCAATTACCCGATATTCTATTTATTGACGGCGGCGCTGGACAAGTTAATATCGCACAAACGGTGCTAACTGAACTACAATTAACCAACATACGCATCATCGGCATAGCTAAAGGCCCCGGCCGTAAACCTGGCCTAGAAACCTTGATTTCATCTGAAGACGACACACCATTGAGACTGCCTAAAGATTCAGCTGCACTGCACCTTATCCAACAAATACGCGACGAAGCGCATAAGCAAGCCATCACGGCCCATCGTAGACGGCGTGCCAAAGTGCGGCGCACCTCCATTTTAGAAGAAGTTGAAGGCATCGGCCCCAAACGCCGCCAACGTTTACTCAGTCATTTTGGAGGCTTGCAAGGTGTATCACGGGCCGGCGTAGAAGATTTAACCGCAGCGGAGGGCATCAATCGGCAATTAGCACAAAAGATTTATGATTTTTTTCTGTAATGTACGGAATGTACAGATGCGGGTGAAAATAAAAAATGACCCGTTTGGTATTTTTATTGACTTTCAATCCTTTCATTCAGCCGATAAAAAATCCGTTTCGGAAAGCGTATCCGTTGTACTATGAGTATATACGCAACGTACTTGAAAAAGGTTTTGATTTTCAAAGATAAAATAAAATATTATAAGTTTTTTTTAACTTTAGCCTAAAAAAAATGGGCTCCTATTTCCTGAAAAACTCTAGTCCCTTTATCCTAGCCCCTAGTCCTATTCATTATCCATTATCCATTATCCATTATCCATTATCCATTATCCATTACCCATTACAAAATATGAATACTCCTAATATACTGACATTATTGAGAATTCTCCTTATTCCCGTGTTTGTGGGCGTGTTTTATCTGCCTTGGAGTTGGGCAAATGAGTTAACCACCTTAATCTTTGCCCTAGCCGCCATCACCGACTGGTTTGATGGCTATTTAGCCAGACGCTGGAACCAAACCTCGGCCTTCGGAGCCTTTTTGGATCCAGTTGCCGATAAATTGATTGTTGCCACCGCTTTGGTATTCCTAGTGCAAGTCCATCCCACCCCTTGGATGGCAATACCCGCCGCCGTGATTATTGGTCGTGAAATTACCATCTCCGCCTTGCGCGAATGGATGGCAGAAATTGGACAACGCGCCAAGGTGGCCGTGTCAATGATTGGCAAAATTAAAACCATGGCCCAAATGACCGCATTGTTAATGTTGCTTTATCACGAACCGCTGTTAGGGTTGCCTATTTACGACATAGGTTTTGTGTTGTTGTATGTCGCCGTCATTTTAACCTTATGGTCGATGATGGTTTACTTGCGGGCGGCTTTGCCGATTTTGTTGAGGGATGACAAACAAACCACGCCAACCACCCAAGCCAATCGCCCTTAGATCGTTTGTAGTAGGCGATTTATCGCCTCGTTTGTGCTTTGATTTAATTTAAAAAAACTGTGCAATGGCCCCAAAGCTGCTTTCACTCGATGATCAAGTTTTTGAGTTAGCCATGAGCCTGGGGATAAATCTCCAGTCATGAGCCTAGGGATAAATCCCCAGTCATGAGCCTCAATGCCATTAAGTTAAGGGCTTTGCACGTGGGATTGCCCCTACAAACCGTTATGTCATGTAGGGGCAATCCTTTATGGTTGCCCTCACCCAAAAGGGGTTTGCGCGTGGGATTGCCCCTACAAACCGTCATGTCGTGTAGGGGCAATCCTTTATGGTTGCCCTCACCCAAAAGCGGTACGATATGGCATTGAGCCATGAGCCTGGGGATAAATCCCCAGTCTAACAGCCGAAGTAGGCTAAAGCCGACTAAATCTGTCGATGATCAAGTTTTTGAGTTAGCCATGAGCCTGGGGATAAATCCCCAGTCTAACAGCCGAAGTAGGCTAAAGCCGACTAAATCTTTAATTAAGAAAGGAAACTCAGCTATTTTTGGTTTATTTAAAAAAACGGTGCAATGGCCCCAAAGCCGCTTTCAGCATTGATACAACTGTGAACTTTTGAGAAGCAACCGCTAAATTAAGGCTTCTTTCTTATCTGCTAAGCTTTTGCCAAAGCTTTTTTGCAAACTATCGCTTTGATTTAATTTAAAAAAACGGTGCAATGGCCCCCAAAGCCGCTTTCAGCATTGAGACAACTGTTAACTTTTGCTAAGCAACCGCTAAATTAAGGCTTCTTTCTTATCTGCTAAGCTTTTGCCAAAGCTTTTTTGCAAACTATCGCTTTGATTTAATTTAAAAAAACGGTGCAATGGCCCCCAAAGCCGCTTTCAGCATTGAGACAACTGTTAACTTTTGCTAAGCAACCGCTAAATTAAGGCCTCTTTCTTATCTTTCGTTCTTTGCTACGCGAGTTCAATTGATGTTGAGGCTTAGGGTCACTGCCATTAAGTTAAGCAAAAAAACACCTACAAAAAGTATAACTAATGAAGCGTGACAGAGGGCCATAACTTAATTTGAAAACCTCCAAAGTCTCTTATGGCCCTCAAAATCTGTCAGTCCAAAAACCTGCAAAAAAATAGGTCAATAACAGGGGCCCGCGTATCACTACTCGGCCATTAGTTAGTTTGGACGACTGCGCGTGAGGCGATAAATCGCCTACTATACTCAGCACGGGCATAAAAGTTCCTTCCTATCGTCGGGACTTTTGTCATTCCGAGCTCCAAGCCAACGGCGTTGCCTTTTTTTAGATTGTCGCCCCAAGCCAAGGGCGTTGCCCTTTTTTAGATTGTCGCCCCAAGCCAAGGGCGTTGTCCTTTTTTAGATTGTCGCTCCAAGCCAAGGGCGTTGCCTTTTTTTAGATTGTCGCCCCAAGCCAATGGCGTTGCCCTTTTTTAGATTGTCGCCCCAAGCCAATGGCGTTGCCCTTTTTTAGATTGTCGCCCCAAGCCAAGGGCGTTGCCCTTTTTTAGATTGTCGCCCCAAGCCAAGGGCGTTGTCCTTTTTTAGATTGTCGCCCCAAGCCAAGGGCGTTGCCCTTTTTTAGATTCTCGCCCCAAGCCAAGGGCGTTGCTTTAGATTAGTCTCGCCCCAAGCCAAGGGCGGCGTTGCTTTAGATCCAAGCCAAGGGCGTTGCCCTTGGCTATATTAATCCCGTACCAAAGGGGCTGACTTTAAAACCTCTATGAGCAAGAAAGGGGCAACGCCCCTGGCAATTCCCATCTTGAGTATACAAACGTGCCTCTTCCTTAACTTAATGGGATTGAGACTTCGGCTTCGATCTCCACTTTTGCCAGACGGCCTTTAAATGGTTTTAAGCACTTAAATGGTTGTCAAACAACATAGCATCTTCTCTTTGTTAATGGACTTATCAGTCGCTTATTTCACACAACTATCCCTTGCCGCCCGGCCCATTTACACGTCCAACACGCTTCTTAAAACCCACCGACACCCACTCAAATAACAAAATATTTACAGTTGTTTATTGAATTAGATTTGTATTTAAGATAGTCTTATAAGCGAGACCATTTTTAAAGAGATAAACAACATGAAATTCATACACGCTGCTGATATCCATTTAGACAGTCCTCTCAAAGGACTGGCACGTTACGAAGGCGCACCCGTTGAACAAATCCAACAGACAACGCGGCGAGCCTTTATTAATCTGATTGATCTCGCCTGCACTGAAGCCGTTGACTTTATCTTGCTGGCCGGTGATTTATATGATGTCGATTGGAAAGACTACAACACCGGACTCTTTTTCAATCAGCAAATGAGCCGCTTGCGCGAGGCCAACATTCCCGTCTTCATGGTACTTGGCAACCACGACGCTGGCAATACTATCACACGCCAACTCAGGCTACCAGACAATGTGACTGAATTTAGTGATCGCCAGCCCGAGACAAAAGTGCTAGAACATTTAGGCGTAGCGATACACGGCCAAAGTTTCGCCAATAAAGCCACCACCGACGATCTCAGTGCCGCCTATCCAAACGCCCTCTCCGGCTATTTTAATATAGGCCTACTTCACACATCCTTAAATGGTCGCCAAGGCCATGACAATTATGCCCCTTCTAGCCTACCCGACTTACTCTCGCACGGCTACAACTACTGGGCACTCGGCCATATCCATAAACGCGAAATCCTCCATGAAAAACCATGGGTAGTCTTTTCTGGCAACATACAAGGACGACATATCCGTGAAACTGGCCCCAAAGGTTGCGCCCTAGTTAAGGTAGAAGAAAATGGACAAACCACTCTCACGCACGTCCCTGTCGATGTCTTTCGCTGGGAAATCTGTCAACTGGACATGAGCGACGTAACGGTGGCAGATGAAATAATAGACAAAGCACGTTGGGCCGTCACCGAAACCATGCAAAGCGCCGAAGGGCGGCCATTAGCCTTACGTTTTATCATTGAAGGCGCAACCCCAGTGCATAATGAACTACACAGTCGCTCAGAACGCTGGATCAACGAAATTCGCGCCGCCGCCACTGATGTCGGCTTAGGCAACGTTTGGGTAGAAAAAATCGACCTAAAAACCCGTCCACTTCGCGCCAACCCGGTGCAAGACGAAGGGCCGTTAGCCGAATTGGGGCATTTCCTACGTGGGCTCGTCCAAGATAACGACGGTTTACATGCCTTGACAACCGAATTTCGCTCCTTAAAAAACGCACTCCCGCTAGAGGCGCGAGATGACAAAAAAGGCGACGGTGTCGATCCCGACAATCCCGATACCATTCGCAAATTGCTAAACGGTGTAGAAGAATTATTGATGGCACGGCTACTCGCGCAGGGATAACGATATTGGTAATTGCTAAGCACTTTTATCGCTCCCACGCAGGTATTCCAATGAAACACATTTTCTTTATTGTCGTTCCTTTTAAAGCAAAGGAACGGCTACCGCCTTGCTACGCAAAGCGTATAATGATAAAACTATTTGCCTATATAGTAAGAGTACAACGGATTTGGGGTATAAACGGATTTTTTATAGGCATTTTTGAGTGCCCTTGGTAATACTTATTTTGGATTGAAACACATTTTATAAATAGGCACTATAAGTCACAACTTATACCATAATACTAAAAATCATAACATGAATTTAACTAAAAATTGGTATAAATATTTAGGCGGATTTTCGTTACCGTCTGATGCCCGGAGTCCAGTTTGGCAGTCGTCCAAACCGGAGTCCAAACTTTAGTCGGCAATATTATTAAAGCCAGGGGCGGTGCCCCTGGCTGTATTAAGATCGCCCCGTTGGGGCTTGTAGGGGCAACGCCCCTTTCGTTATTTTGGTTTCTCAAAAAGTTTCGCTTCGCTGTACTTTTGCCTGAAAATTTGTTCCCATCTTGAGTATAGCGAAAAATTTTTGCGTAGATTGGACTCCTGTCAAACGTTAGTTTGGACTCCTGTCGTTTGGACTCCTGCCAAACGTTAGTTTGGACGACTGAACAACGCCCTCTCTCTTGAAAGACAATGTCGGGTGAGGGTAAAAAGGATAACAACATGAAAATTTTACAATTCTACTTAGTGGCTTTTGGCTTATTTACCGATAAAACCTTAGATTTTTCCGCCAATAAGCCCGGGTTACATATTCTTTATGGTGATAACGAGGCCGGCAAAAGTACCATGCGCCGCGCCTTAACCCATTTATTTTTCGGGATTCCTGAACGCACCCCCGATGCCTATTTCCATGCCAATGACCAATTACGCATTGGCGCACGATTGCTTAATAGCAACGGAGAGGAATTAATTTGTTATCGGCGCAAAGGGCGCAAAAATACGCTGCTTGATGCCCACAATAAACCCTTGGACGAAAAACGCTTACAACTCTTTCTTGGGGGCATGAATGAGATACAATTTACCACCTTATGTTGTTTTGATCATGAACATTTACGCCAAGGCGGCGAAGATTTACTCAATGGCGGCGGCAATGTCGGAGAAAGTCTATTTGAGGCCGGCACCGGCACTTTAAAAGTGCATGATGTGTTAGCTGAATTGGATAAGGAAAAAGAGGAGTTATTCAAGGTTCGTGGCAGTAAGCCCTTGTTAAATAAGACAATACGGGATTATAAAGAAGCCTGCAAACGAGTCGATGACAGTTCGCTGTCACCTACCCTATGGAACGAACACGCCAAAAATTTGGATGAAGCGCAGCTGCAACATATCCAATTAACGCATCAATTACAAACCCTCCGCGCCGAGCAACACCGCCTAGAGCGTATCCAACGCACCCGCCCCCTGTTGCAGCGGCATCAAGAACTCAAAGCAGAACAGGCCTTTATCGCCCAAGTCATTCTGTTACCAGACGATGCGGCCTCCAAACACTTTGAAGTCAAGCTTGCCTTGCGTACCGCGCAAGCCCAAGAACAGCAAGCCCACCAAGATATAGCCAAATTACAAAGCCAAATCGAGGCCATCAAAATTCCTCAAGCGTTACTGGCACACAAAACCACCCTGGATGACTTGCGTGGACGTTTGGGCAGTCACCAAAAAGCGGCCCGTGATTTACCCGGCGTCCGCACCGAAATGCGGACAGTCGAAAGTGAAGCTCGCGCCCGGTTACGCCGCATTTATCCTCACTTAGATTTAAAAGATGTCCCCACGACGCTGGCGGTGACAAATCAGCAACGCGAACACCTCAAGCGATTGGCAGAAAAAGCACCAGCCTTGCATGAAAAACAGCGCAACATCGCAAAACGCTTGGAAGAGGTGACTGAACAACTGGCACAACACCACAATGCTTTGGAAGCCTTGCCAATACCGCCGGCGTTAACCGTCTTACGGGCCACGTTAACACGAGCCTGTCAATATGGCAATTTAGAAGAAATTCAGGCAAAAGATGAGAGCGAGGTACGTTTGCTAACAGAAAGAGCAAACATCGGCTTAAAACAAACAGGCTGGACTAGCACTTTAGAGAGTTTAGAACAAGCCGCGTTGCCAAGAATGGAAAGAATTGATAGTTTTTTTCGCCGCTTTAACGAGTTTGAAAATGACCGGCAACGCATCAAAGAACGTTTGCTTGAAGCCCGGCAACGGAATGAGCGTTCTACTCAGAAAATCAACGCCCTCTCTTGGGCGGGAGAAATACCCACCGAAGGCACGCTGGCGAAAGCCAGAAAAGTCCGGCAAAAGCACTGGCAAAAGATTAAACAGTTAAAATCTCCGAAAGAGAAAGGCAAAACCGCCAAAGGCGAAGCCAATATTTCCCTATTTGACAACGGCGCTACTCAAACGATCAGCTTTGATGACGACGATACCAATCTCTCCTCTGAAAAAGAAGCACGAAGAGGGATTAACCAATTATATGAAGCCTTTGAAGACGCCATACTTTACGCTGATGAATTCTCAGATCGCTTACGCCGCGAAGCCAATCGAGTCGCTGAATACTCGATGTTATTGGCCGAACAACAAAGCGCCCTGAGTTCACAAGAACTACAAACAAAAAAATGGTATACCGTAGAAGCATTAATAGCCAAGTTACAGAACGAATGGGAAGACAGTTGGAAATCCCTTGATATCAAACCTTGGACACCGGCCGAAATGCGGGGTTGGTTAAACGAATGTCTTAGTTTACGCCAACAAGCCAGCGTGTTGCGAGAACGTCGCCGACAATTAGAAGAACAGCAACAATTAATAACCAGGCTTTGCCAAGAACTAACGCAAGCACTCACTCCTTTAAAAGCGTTTGTGAAAGGGGCGATTTTAACGCGCCTATCGGATTTAATTGCCCAAGGCAATGTCGGTGTGACTGAAGTAACGAATCTGCAACGCCAACGTGAAAATTTACAATTAGAAATCAATCACTTAACCATCGAACAACAGCGCACCGAGGCCGCGGGGCAGCAAGCCAACAACGCGTTAAAACAATGGCAAACCGACTGGGCGCAAGCCATCACGCCCCTACAATTGCCAGCCGATACGCCGCCAGAAACCGCTCGCAATGTGCTTAACGACTTAGATCAAGTCTTGAACAAAATTGATAAAGCCAACGGGTTGCGACGCCGGGTAGAACTCATGCTGAAAGATGCCGAAGTCTTCCGGCGTGAGGTGGCAACCCTAGTACAAAAAATAGCCCCGGAATTAGTCAACGATGCTGCGGAACAAATCGTGCCAGAATTATCCAACCGCTTAAGCCAAGCCGAAAAAGACTTAACGCGCTCAGAACAATTACAGCACCGTTACCACGCCGAACAGCAACGTTTAGCCCACGCCAGTCAACTAGTCCAAACCTCGCAAGCCCATTTACAAGCTTTATTAGAACAAGCGCATTGTAACGATTTGGTCTCCTTGGAAGAAGCCGAACAAGCTTCTGAGCACAAAAAGGAAGTGCAACAAGAATTGGCTCAAGTTGAACAACAATTACTAGAACAAGGCGAAGGCATGTCGTTAGCAGGCTTAGCGAATGCCGCAGCGGCGGTAGAGATAGATCAATTACCCGGCCAACTACAAAGCTACCAAGAACAAATTCAACAATTAGAGCAAGAACGCTCCACCATTGACCAAAGTATCGGTGAACTACGCACCCTAATCAAACAAATGGATGGCAACGCCAATGCTGCCCAAGCTGCTGATGAAGTGCAATTGGCTTTAGCCGAAATGCAAAATTTAAGTGAACGCTATATGCAAATTCATCTCGCTGCCTCGGTGCTTCGGAAGTCGATGGAACAGTATCGTGAACAACATCAAGGCCCTGTCGTGAAACGCGCCGGCGAATTGTTTCAACGTCTCACCTTGAACAGTTTTTGTGGACTCAAAACCGACTATACCACTCACAATGATCAACCGATTTTGGTAGGGCTGCGTACTCCAGAGAGTACGGGTATTTTCACCAGCGGTATGAGCGACGGAACACGCGATCAACTTTATTTGGCACTGCGGCTGGCAAGCATTGAGCGTCATATTGCGGAATATTCTCAGATGCCTTTGATTTTAGATGATATTCTCGTCAATTTTGACGATGACCGCTCCAAAGCGGCATTTGAAGTGTTAGGAGAATTGTCTAAAAAGACGCAAATTCTATTTTTGACGCATCATCCGCGTTTAGTAGAAATCGCACAGGCCGCTGTGCCAAGTAAGTGTTTGATTATGCATCAATTGTAAGAATCCAAACTCGCTACAAGGATTGTATATAATAAGGGATTAGTTCGTAGAGGTGTTTGGGTTTGATGTCATGTCTTCTCGATGTCTACAAGGATTGTATATAATAAGGGATTGGTTTGTGAAAGGTTTTAGGTTTTAAATGGCGCATTCCCAAAAGTCATTTATTAATCTCAATTTCTCTATCTTGAACTGAGTACAACGAATTGCGCGGATAAACGAATTTAGTACAACGAATTACGCGGATAAACGAATAAGACATACCTTGATTATTTATTAGATGTGGATGGTTCGATAAATGGGCACTTTGATAGATAAGTCAGCTCAGGGATATAGCGTTTCCCGATTGAGTGAAATACAAATCAATAACGCTCAACATAAGCGACTTCTCAACCCCGATAGGGGTTGAATATGAATAGCCCCAGGTGAAACCTGGGGTATGCGGAAAAAGGGGTCAACCCTGAAGGGGTTGAATGTAAATAGGGGTTTTGTATTTAACCAAATCGGGAAATGCTATATATCAATCAATGAAAAACACGTCGTGCCGGCTGATATTTAATTCGTTTATCCGCGCAATTCGTTGTACTTAACCGCAATTCGTTGTACTTAACCACAATTTAGGTTTGAACCGGCGCATTTCCAAAAGTCATTTATTAATCTCAATTTCTCTATCTTGAACTGAGTACAACGAATTGCGCGGATAAACGAATTTAGTACAACGAATTACGCGGATAAACGAATAAGACATACCTTGATTATTTATTAGATGTGGATGGTTCGATAAATGGGCACTTTGATAGATAAGTCAGCTCAGGGATATAGCGTTTCCCGATTGAGTGAAATACAAATCAATAACGCTCAACATAAGCGACTTCTCAACCCCGATAGGGGTTGAATATGAATAGCCCCAGGTGAAACCTGGGGTATGCGGAAAAAGGGGTCAACCCTGAAGGGGTTGAATGTAAATAGGGGTTTTGTATTTAACCAAATCGGGAAATGCTATATATCAATCAATGAAAAACACGTCGTGCCGGCTGATATTTAATTCGTTTATCCGCGCAATTCGTTGTACTTAACCGCAATTCGTTGTACTTAACCACAATTTAGGTTTGAACCGGCGCATTTCCAAAAGTCATTTATTAATCTCAATTTCTCTATCTTGAACTGAGTACAACGAATTGCGCGGATAAACGAATAAGACATAACGAGCCTTGATTATTTATTAGAAGTCAAAGAAATCCAAAAAATATTCTACAAGGATTGTCTCTAATAAGGGATTAGTTCGTAGAAGTGTTTGGGTTTGAAGTCAAGCCTTCTCGATGCAATCCTTTTTTATATACAATCCTTGTAGTTACTTATACAATCCTTGTAGTATTCTTCGCTAGAATGCTTTATCCTTTATTATATAAACAGGGTTTATTTTCAGATTATGTCTCTTAATCATATGAAAATGGATGTATTTTAACTATGGCTACGATATCTGATCTTCTGGTTAAAATGGCAAAAAATCCAAGGAACATTCAGTTCAGTGATTTATGTAGGGTATGTGATTACTATTTCGGTGAGGCGCGTTAAAATAGTACCAGCCACAAAGTTTATAAAATGCCTTGGCAGGGAGATCCTCGCGTTAATATTTAAAGTTCTAACGGGAAAGCTAAAGCATATCAAGTCAAACAAGTGTTAAAGGCCGTTGAAAAGTTGGAGGACGACGATGAGACAAGATCAGAGTAAATATACCTATTATGTGACTTGGTCCGAAGAAGATGGTGAGTACATTGGGTTATGTACGGAATTTCCTAGTTTGAGCTGGTTAGATGAAACACCTGAAACGACATTTAGTGGTATCCGCCAAGTGGTTGCAGAGGCCATAGCCGATATGCAAAAAAATCATGAATCTATACCAGAACCGATTGCTATTGGGCCGTACAGTGGTCAATTTATTGTGCATGTACCCCCTGAAATACATCGAAATCTTGTGATTCAAGCTGTCAAATCTGGTGTCAGTTTTAATAGGTTAGCAATGGCTAAACTTTCACAGTGATTAGATTTCGTAGAGTGGGTAGAAATTTCGTTGCGCTGTCGCTTTACCCACGCTCGTTCAGTTGGAACAATCTAGTTGACAATTTGTTATAGACATTCCTTGGGCGTTTGGGCGCATGAAAAAAGTTGTACTGAGTTATTCGAGTTGATGGCCCACAAATAATGGTTATTAACGATTTATCTGAAAAACGGTATTAATCCGTTAAAACCCATAAGTTGTACTGAGTCATTCGAGTTGATGGCCCACAAATACGGGTTATTGACGTATTAATGCTAAGGGTTTAATCTCAAAAAAAAATTATTTTTAATCATTGTGTGTCTTCAAATAATTGATTAATAGATGATTTATATTTCGGGTTTTTTGTATTACTTTTTTGTTAAACTTGTTTTGATGGGTAGAGTTAGGAGTCCAAACTTTAGTTTGAGGAATTAGACGTCCAAGATAAATCTTGGACTCCGGAGGCTTACTCTCTTATTGATAAATCATCAAGTACCAATCTTTCAGGCTATTAAATTCGGGTGGTAAATAGTTATTTTTCACCATGTACAGTGTCAAATGAGCTAGTGTAGCTGGGTGATTTAAACCCTTTTCCTGAAACACTTGACGAGTGAAATTATCGGTTGTCTTTAAAAAAATTATCATCTCGGCCCGTTTGGTATTTTCATCCCAACTTTGTACAATTTCTTTGACTTTTTGATGCCGAGTCTCCTCAAATTCAGTCTTGATGGCATCAAATCGATTGTTACTAGATTTGGCATTCTCAATGTTGTATTCTTTTGAGATAGCAAAATCTATGATTTCCGGCTCATTGTGACTACACGGTTTGGGTAATACCGCGCCGTCGTTGATGCGATAGTAAATCATACCGTTACTCTCACAGTACGAACAACGTTTTGTTTCAGCCTCTTTACGTTGCTTCGCCAAGTCGGATGTCGGTACAAGTAGGCCGTTATGGTATGCCTTCACTAATCCACTTAAATATTGCCAACGCTTTTTGACATTACCCTGTCCAATGGCAACGTTCAACTCATCTAAGACCATTTGCTGATCGAGCGTCGGGATGCCATTTATTGCGGCTAAGGCTTGACGTTTCTCATCGGCCGAAAACGTCGCCAGCGCATAGTCGAATACTAACTCTTTGACATCTTGTTCAGTTGTTACAACGTTTGATGCTAACTCGTTGACTGGTTTTGAACTTCCTTTGCTTCCTTTGCTTATCGGTTTTTTTTGCGTTGAGGCCGGCCGAGCAAAAGGCGACTTCGCTGGTTTTAGTACACTTGTTGGTACCAACTCAAACTCGGTATTGACGGGCGGCGTTTCGGGCACAGGTTGATTGACTAATGCAAGCGACTCATCTTTAAACTTTGGGTTTAACTTTATTGTAAAGTGTAGCGTGACTATCTTCCGCCCTTTCTTCTCCTCTTCCCAACTGAACACTAACGGCGAATACACCTCACAATCTTTTTGCGCTCGGTTTAAAACGTCTTTTCGGAAGTCTCGAAAATCTCGGTATTTCCCCTCCATCCCTAACCGCTTTTTGAGATCAGTGACTTCAAAACTCAGGTTGGATTTTTTAAACTTCCGTTCGGTTTTTGAGTACATAGCCGAGTAGTAAAGAAGTTCAAATACCCGCATAGAGTTAAACCCTGGTATCGGGGCAATCTGGTGTAAATAAACACTGTCTTTTTGCAGATTTAATAACAGAGGACGTAAACAGTCGTGCACGCTTCAGGCATATCGCTTGTCCCTTTGCTGCGATAACGGCAATAAGAGACCCATTGAAATTTTTCCCAGTCGCCATTTTCTTTTTCAACTTCTATCACTCGACTTAGCAGGCTTGTCGTTATCTTGTTTATGCGCGTGTAATAACTGCCATCATCCAAACCTAAATACTCTCTGATGCGTGTCACAGGAATGCGGTATAGCACAAAATTGTCATCGCTTTGGCGAATATGTGAGATTGCTAACAATAATAACCGTTTTTCCTGTAAAGTCATCTCTTGCACTGATCGTGCTAGCGCGTTAGCTTGTGTCACTATAAGATTTTTCTGGTCTACTGTTCGGGTAATTGCCATCATAGAGACTTCCATTTTTACATTGTCCACAGTCTCTATAATCTCTTTTTTCATACGAGTGCCTTTAAGTAGTTAGTCAATTTTAAACTATATATTAGTATAACATAATCTAGTCGGGGATAATGTCAATAAAAAAGTTCCGAATAGAACTAACAATTTCCCCGAATAGGACTAACAATTTCCCCGAATAGAACTAACAATTTCCCCGAATAGGACTAACAATTTCCCAGAATAGGACTAACAATTTCCCAGAATAGAACTAACAATTTCCCAGAATAGAACTAACAATTTCCCAGAATAGAACTAACAATTTCCCAGAATAGTAATTTTTTTTGAATAAAAACAACTAGTTACAAGCAAAAAAATCTCCCCAACAATACAACATATAAACAATACAACACTACAACAACGCGCACGTTTGGCAACTTAGCTAAGTACTGACTCTACAAGGATTGTATATAAGAAGGGATTTGTTCGTAGATGTGTTTGGGGTTGATGATGTCATGCCTTCTCTATGCCTACAAGGATTGTATATAAGCAGGGATTTGCTTGTGAAAGGATTTCGGTTTAATATGCTGCGTTTTCAAAAGTCATTTATTAATCTCAATTTCTCTATCTTGAGCTGAGTACAACGAATTACGCGGATAAACGAATTTAGTACAACGAATTACGCGGATAAACGAATAAGACATACCTTGATTATTTATTAGATGTGGATGATTTTCAAATAGCCACGAAGTTCAAATAGCCACGAAGTTTTAATTCGTTTATCGGCCCGTCATTCGTTGTATTTACTTAACCGCAATTCGGATTTAATTATCAATTATCAATTATGAAACAACAACTTTTTCGACTCTTGACGGAATTTGAAACTTGGCAAGATGGCCAAGCATTAAGTGAGGTGCGTTTGGTGCTGCATGATTTAGTGCTGGCGCACTTGGCGCGTTTGTATGGCGGCTTGGCTTGGAATGCACAGCATTTTGGCTTGTGCCCGTCGTATCCACTTGTTGTTGATATTCAACAAGATAGGCCTGTCGCGCTTACTGAATTACTCGCGGTGACGGCCACGGGTAAGTTTTGGTGTGTGCCGAAGCCGAGGTACCTGAGTGTGAGAATCCGATTGAAAACAATGGCTTATTCGCTATCGCTCGGCCCTTTCGGATGTCTACGGCACTGCGAGAGACGTTGCCGGATTTTCCATTGTATAAAGTTCAATTAGAGTGGCGAGCTTGGCATGCCGGTATTGATGAGTTAGTTAAAACCGGTGAAGGCTTACCGCTTGGGCGAATGAAGAACGGCCAATGGGACGTTAACTATATTCCACCGGTGATGAGTTTAGCGAGTCATCATATCTTATCGCAACAAGCCGCCGAGGTGATGAGTCAATGCCATTAAGTGTAGGGGCAATCCCTTGTGGTTGCCCTACAAACCGTTATGTAATGTGGGGGCAATCCCTTGTGGTTGCCCTACAAACCGTTATGTAATGTAGGGGCAATCCTTTATGGTTGCCCTCACCCAAAAGCGGTACGATATGGCATTGAGGTGATGAGTCGGGTGGATCAGTTGGCGAATCGTGATAGCCAAGTGGCCGATTTAGTGGTGCCGCTTCGGCAAACGGATTGGACGATTGCAACGCCGCGGGCGTTTTGGCAGAGCCATTGCAGTTGCTTAGTGGCCCTTAAAGATCATCCTAAACTGGCCGAGGACTCGGCCTTTCACGCCAAGGTGTCTGAGTTGGTGTCGTCCGAGTTTTCGTGTTGGGAGATGGAGGCGAGTTTAGTGTTACTAGGCTCAGTTTGGGAAGCGATTGAAAAGCGGTTTGATAAGGAGTCGGCTCGACATAAAAGCATGGATCAGTTGATGAAGCGGGTGGATAAGTTAGCCCGTCGTGATAGCCAAGTGGCCGATTTGGTGGTGCCACTTGGGCAAACGGATTGGACGACGGCAACGCCGCGGGCGTTTTGGCAGAGCCATTGCCGCTGCTTAGTGGCCCTGAAGGATCATCCTAAACTGGCCGATGATGTGGATTATCAGGATTGCGTCTCGACGTTATTGTCGGCGACTTTTTCGCTGTCGATGATTGGCGATGGTTTAGAACCACTGCGTTTTGCTTGGAAGCGTGTTGAACAAGGCCTTGATAAACAAGCAAAACGGCCACCCCGTTATGTGTCGTTAGGTTGGTATACTACCTCGCTAGTTGCAATTGTCTTGGTGGCGGTGTTGCTTGGGATGGATTTGGTTTATCAATATGATAACTCTATAAATGACTTAAAGGCCGAGTTAGTGGCGTTGGACAACAAACAGTCCGAGCGACTTACCATTGTGGACGACAAACTGTCCAAACAACTCACCACATTGGACGACAAACAGGCTCAAACGGCCCAAACGTTGAGAACCGAATTAGCGGCGGTGGACAACAAACATGTCCAAACGGCCGACGACTTATCCAAACGAGTCACCGAAGTGGACGACAAACATGTCCAAACGGCCGGCGACTTGTCCAAGCGAGTCACCGAACTGGACGACAAACAGGCCCAAACGACCCAAGCCTTGAGAACCGAATTAGCGGCGTTGGGCAATGAACATGTCCAAAAGGCCGGTGATTTATCCAAGCAACTCGCCGAAGTGGACAACAAACTTGTCCAAAAGGCCGGCGAGTTGTCCAAACAACTCACTGCCCTAGATAATAAACAAGCCGAAACGGCCGGCGACTTATCCAATAATATCACTGCCGTGGACAATGAACATGATGAAAAGGCCGACGAATTGTCCAAGCAAATCACCGAAGTGGACAACAAACTTGTCCAAAAGGCCGGCGAGTTGTCCAAACAACTCACCGCCCTAGATAATAAACAAGCCCAAACGGCCGACGACTTGTCCAAAAAACTCACCGTGCTGAGCAACAAACAGGCCCAAACGGCCGACAACTTGTCCAAACGACTCAACAAACATGTCCAGACGGCCGGCGGATTGTTCGAGCAAATCGCCACCCTAGACAACAAACAAGCCCAAACGGTCGATAACTTGTCCAATAAACTCACCGCCGTGGACAATGAACATGATAAAAAGGCCCGCGAATTGTCCAAACGACTCACCGAAGTGGACAACAAACAGGCCCAAACGGCCGGCGAATTGTCCAAACGGCTCACTGAAGTAGACAACAAACTTGTCCAAAAGGCCGGCGACTTGTCCAAACGACTCGAAGAAGTGGACAACAATATTAATTGGTTGAGTAAAGCAGTAGTACTCCGTGACCGTTTGAAAGACGGCAGCTATGGCCCAAAAATGGTCGTCATTCCGGCCGGGAAGTTCCGTATGGGTGACATTCAAGGCGGTGGTAGTAGTAATGAACAGCCCGTCCATAAAGTCTCTGTCAAAAGCTTTGCGATGGGGCGCTATGAGGTAACGTTCGCCGAATATGATAAGTTTGCCGAAGCAATGGGTAGAACAAAGCCTTCTGATAACGGCTGGGGGCGTGGCAACCGTCCAGTCATCAATGTGTCTTGGCACGATGTCACCGCTTATGCCAAATGGCTAACTGAACAAACCGGCCATCAATATCGTTTACCTACCGAAGCGGAATGGGAATACGCCGCTCGTGCCGGAACGGAAACCAAATACTGGTGGGGCAATGACATTGGCTCCAATCAAGCCAATTGTTATGCCAATTATTGTGGTGACAGTTTTAAATACACAGCCCCGGTAGGTTCCTTTAAACCGAATGCATTTGGATTATATGATACAGTCGGGAACGTGTGGGAGTGGACATGTTCCGAATATGAAGGCACGTATAGCGGTAAGGAACAACGCTGTGCGAAGAGTGCAGGCCGCTTTGCCGTGCGCGGGGCCTCGTGGGGCAGCGAAGCGAGGAGGGCGCGGTCGGCGTTCCGCATCAGGGGCACGCCGACTTCCCGCAACGGCGTCTACGGTGGGCGGCTCGCTAGGATGCAGTAACCCTTGATCCTTTTCCCTTTTACCCTTTTCCTATTCGGGGGGGGTGCAGGGGCAATGCCATTAAGTTAAGGGCTTTGCACGTGGGGTTGCCCCTACAAACCGTCATGTCGTGTAGGGGCAATCCTTTATGGTTGCCCTCACTCCCCCTGCTCGCTATTTTTTTTGTATAACCCCTTTTAGAGAAAGGTTATTATTGGGTGAAAGGGCCGTGGCTAGGGTTTGTCTGGCGAGGACAACAAAGTCATATCTACAAGGATTGTATATAATAAGGGATTTGTTCGTAGAGGTGTTTGGGTTTGATGTTTTAATATCTTAATTCGCATTTCTGGTTTATCCGTATTATTTAAACTGTTATGGAAACGTTTGAATGAATCCGAGTTTGCGAAATAATGACTTTTAACCGTTTTAGGCGCTAAAGCGCCTACTACAAACTTCAAACTTTAAATCGTCATGGAAACGAGTGAATGAATCCGATTTTTATAAACAATTACTTTTAACCGTTTTAGGCGATAAATCGCCTACTACAAACTCAATTCTGAAATTTTAGGTTGCTATTCTCTTTGAGAGTGCTAAAAAACGTTTTTACTAAAGACTCAAGGCTTTTCGGAGATCATTCAAAAATGAAAACCAAAAGATCACTAATTATAAATAAACACTTAAAAAAAGTATGACTTTTGGGCGCAGTTTGGGGGCCATACTTTCATTTGGAAACTTTCAAATGATTTTATGGCCCTCAAAAAGGTAGTGTTATACTATAGTTTTTCAACAAATAAACTTAAACATTACAGTCGTTTTCGTCGTCAAAATACCGACAAACTTTTGCACGGGTACTGACTACAGGTTTCAGTAAAGCAAGTTTGGATTATGGCCAAACTAAAGTTTGGAGTCCTGCCAAACTAAAGTTTGGACTCCATAATTCACAATTCACAATTTTCACCGCCCTAGGTTCCACCCAATACTATGCGTATTTTATGAGTTTTTTTGCCCAGGGTGAGTTCTTGTAAATAGTTATCAATGCGTTGCTGCAATTCTGGTAGTGTGGCGGGAAAACTACCTGCGACAATCGCATTTTGAAATTCCGTTAAATTCAGTGTGACTTTGTGCAGCCCCGATAACGCTTCTTGCACCGCTTCTAAAAATTCGTAGCTAATTTGTTCTGGCAAGGTTTGGTTACTCAAAAATATCTCTAGTCGGGCGCGATTTTCGGCTTGGAGTAGTTGCCACCGTTCAGATTTAGCCACGCTGTTGAGCTCGGTGAGTAGCGTTTGTGTCCATTCACTGTGCCGTTGCGCTAAGGTGTCGCTGAGTTCAGTCAGTCTATCGACAGCGGGCGGTGGCGGTGGTGAAGTTGGTTTAAATTCGCAGTGTGGACAAAATGCTTGGGCAAATAAGTCGTATTCGCTTAAATCAAAACAGGTTTGCAGTTGGTTGAGACGAGTTTCAAAATCGTCTAATTGTTGTTGTGGCATCAAGTCAATAGGCGCCAGTTGTTTTAATTGTGTCAAACGCGCATCGCGTAACAGCTTTTTCTTATCTTCATGTTCCGCCGCGCCTAGTCGCGCTTGTTGGTGTAAGTCAAGGTAGAGTTGCCGATAGTTTTTTTGTAAAATACCAAGTTGTTGTTGAATGTGATAGCTAAAACCACTGCTGGCGCGTTGACTGCTATCCTTCATGCGGGGCAGTAGTTCAGCCCGCGTGGCTTTCATGTCTTGCACCCAGTCATGTTCGGGTGGTAACATCGCTTCGGCTGCCATTAAATAAGCGGTAGCGGTATTCAATTCTCGGAGAATGGATTGCAATTGATTGAGTTCTTGTAAAGTCTCAAAGCCGCTCCGTTGGGCGGTTACTTTATCAAGGCTGTAGCGAAAGTTCTTGAATTGTCCAGGGGTGGAGTAGGCTTGCAGCGTTTCCAAAAACGCCTTGCAGTCTGCCAACCGTTTTTGATAATGCTGCATTTCCGCCGTACTTAGCACCGCTTTTCCCCAAAACAGGATTGCCTTGCCTAAGTCGTTTTGTGTTTTTACCACCGATTCGAGATGTTTATGGGCAAAGGTGTGTAGTTGTTGCACCGCCTCTGGTTTATTTTGGGTTAAGTCAATGGCTAAATCGGTGGGCAAACCGAACAATTCAAACAGGGCTTTTAAGGCTGGCACATTAAAATCTTTCGGGCGTTCAAGGTGTTTAAAAGTTAACCAGTCTTTAAGAGGAGCGCCTGCCAATTCATTGAAATTAGAGGCATTAAATTTTTTACCCGGCATGGCTAACACAAGTTCCCCGCTGTAAATAAGCGCAGCGAGTATCACCATCACAAATTCTGGCTCAAGGCGGTATTTTTCGGGCGCAAGATAAGAGTCGGGGAGCAATTCACCGTAATTCAGCACTTGGCTTTTGGCTTTTTTGTTTAGTAAATCAATGATATAGCATGCATAAGGCGAGTTTAAGGGGGTAATATTGGGGCCGTCTAACAGTTGCAACGCATCTAAAATAGTGTTGGCTTGTTTAGAGCGTTTGTTGGGTGCCGCCAACAAGCCTCGTATGGCTTCTTGGGCGGCTTGAGCAAGGTTGTCGCCAGTGATGAGTCTCGAAAAGACCGGATATTCGGGGCTTTTGTCGGTAAACGTCTGTTCTAAACAAATACTGGCGACTAATTCTATCAATTCCCGAAAATTGATGCGCTCTTCTTTGCCAAGCCCAGCAAGCTCGCGGATGTTTTGGCTTTTTGTCCAATCTAACAAAGGCTGAGTTTTGCCTTGATAAGTGACTTCAAAGACTTTGGTGATATTGTTTTGCAACCATGCCGCCACTTGTTTGAAATAAAGTTGCGCTTTATTTTCATACACCGATTTAGGGTGCCCTGATGAATGGCGAACCAGAATGGAAGCCGCGGTGTAATTGCGTAGCAGTTGATGAAAGGTTTCATCCTTGTGTTTGAGGTTAAAAAAGACTTCATCCGAGGTTGCGGCACTTTTTTGGTATTTTGGGGTTTCGTAGGGTTGCAGAAAGTAAAGATAAAAATCCCGTTCTGGCACGGCGGTGGCGCGTTCATTTGGCGTGGCAAAACAGCCAAAAATTAAGTAGCCAAGGCGCGTGACTTTATGGCTGCGCCATTCTAATTCCCGTTGCCAAATCAAAAAATTGCCCACATAAGGTTCATCAGTGGCTTCCATTATTTGCCGCAGTACGACATAGTAATAGTCATCCAGATTGTCCGCCTCAACCATTTCGGCGCGATTTTCAATAATGGCATCAAAATCCTCGGTTTTTTTCAAATCCAGGTAATATTGCCCATTGTTGGTATTTGCCGAGATAAATTGCCGATTAACCGTTTTTAAAATTTCACGTAAGACTAATTCGACTTGAGAGTGTAAATCAGCGGCGGGATTGCCTAATTCTTCGATACCGGGTTGATATAAGCATAACGTATCTCGCAATTCTTGCGCCGTCATGCCCACTGCCGCGGAAAAATCGTGAGTGGTGAGCCGATGCACCGACAGCGCGTGAATAATCCGCAGTGCCATGGCTTTATAATTTGGGCGAGTAAAAGCTCGCTCAATGCGATCTTCTAAGACTTGGCTACAATTAATCACTTCACGAATGTCATCGGTGGCACGAAGGGAGAAATTTTCTCGCAGTGTGTTCCAATAGCTGTCAAAAGCCAGTAAATTGGGTTGATTTTCGGGCACGGTTTGGTTGAGCAACTCTTGCATGGTGCCTTCTAACTGTTTGAGAATTTCGCGCTTTTCCACCGCGATAATCTGTTCAAACACGTTAATGTAGTCAGGATGTACCGGAAATAAATCCACAAATTCATCCAGGCGTTCATTCATGCTGCCATAACAGTGCGCGAAAGGTTGCAAATAAGCTCGAATTTTCTTTTTTTGTGCCACCTTTTTTTTCAGCAACCGCTCCGCTACCACAAATTTGATGTCTTTGCGCGTAATCAACAATTGTTCAAAACGATCTTTGACGCGCCGCAATTCATTAGCGGCAAATTTAAAACGTGGATTGTCAAAAATCGTTTCTTGCATGCCGGCGATAAAACGGAACCGTGTGTTTTGACAAATTTCGCCGATTTCGCGTAGAAAACTCAAATCAACAATTAATTCACGGCTTTTTCGGCTGCTGAGAAATTCCAACAATTCGTCAACGATTAATAGCAGTCCTTGCCCGGAATAATGCTTTTCAAAAGCGGCCATCATGTCTTCAAAGGCGCCTTTGTTGTTGGTAATTTTGTCGGCTGGCGGAAATTGGAAAGAAACGCCGAGACGATCCAGATACTGTTCGATTTCCTCGGTAAGACAATCGCGTAGGGAACGTTTGACGGCGCTTAATTCTACCCGTATAACCTGAAATTGGCCGGCAATGGTTTTTTTGGCAGATTCCGCCACGGTTTTATTAGTTAAGTAATTCACTAATTTTGTTTGTTCCGCGATACTGGAAATCACTGCCATGAGATGTGATTTACCGGTGCCGTAGTTGCCGACAATAAAGAGGCCTTTTTTGTCGCCTTCTAAGTCAAAACCGAGTTGTTCAAACACTAACTTGATCAATTTATCGGCCATTTCGTCAGAAATGACATAAGTTTGTACTAAGCGTTTGGCTTTGCTTGATTGCTCAGCGTGTCGGAATTGGATAACGGATTCTAGGTTTTTAAATTGGATTAAGTCGGAATATTGCATAATCGGTAATGGGTAAATTTGGTATGTTGGGTACAATTACTTAGTACAACTTATTGCTTATTACTTAGTACAGCGAATTGCGCACGTAGTACAGCGAATTGTGCACGTAGTACAGCGAATTGCGCGGATAAACGAATTAGGATAAACGTAGTACAGCGAATTACGCACGTAGTACAGCGAATTGCGCGGATAAACGAATTAGGATAAACGTAGTACAGCGAATTGCGCACGTAGTACAGCGAATTGCGCGGATAAACGAATTAGGATAAACGTAGTACAGCGAATTACGCACGTAGTACAGCGAATTACGCGGATAAACGAATTAGGATAAACGTAGTACAGCGAATTACGCGGATAAACGAATTAGGATAAACGTAGTACAGCGAATTGCGCACGTAGTACAGCGAATTACGCGGATAAACGAATTAGGATAAACGTAGTACAGGATCGGCTAAAAAATAACTTACCAAAACAGCTAAAGCAGTTGTCTAAAAGCTAAAGTACCCTAAAGGGCACTGTACCTATTTTTGGGACGATCCACAGCGACAAAAATTCGTTGTACTTACGCGCAATTCGTTGTACTTACTCACTGACTCTTAAATTCGTTTATCCGCGCAATTCGTTGTACTTACAAGTCAGACAGCCAAGGATTTGGGCAAGCGGTGTAATAGGGCGGATCGGATAACGCTAAAATAGCCTCATCGGTGGCGTGAGGAAATCCTGCAATCTGTTTAAAATCAGTCTGTTGGAGTTTTTTACTGAGTAATTCTAAAAAGTGGGCACGACGCGCATCGTCGTTTTCAAAGCTTAAGCCTAAGCATTTAACCGGTTGAGTGCTTGCCCGATTACTGAATAAATCGTTTAATATTTTCATTGATATAAATTAAATTGTTACAGCCAAGGAGCGGAATGGCTTAGTATAGCGAATGACGCACGTAGTACAGCCAATGACGCACGTAGTACAGCCAATTACGCACATAGTACAGCCAATTACGCACATAGTACAGCGAATTACGCGGATAAACGAATTAGGACTTAGTACAACTAATTACTTAGTACAACTAATTACTTAGCACTATTCATTCGCTGTACTTACTGACTCTTAAATTCGTTTATCCGCGCAATTCGCTGTACTTACTGACTAACTCTTAAATTCGTTTATCCGCGCAATTCGCTGTACTTACAAGTCAGACAGCCAAGGATTTGGGCAAGCGGTGTAATAGGGCGGATCGGATAACGCTAAAATCGCCTCATCGGTGGCGTGAGGAAAACCAGCAATCTGTTTAAAATCAGTCTCTTGGAGTTTTTGACGGAGTAATAATTTTTTTACTTGACATTTGCGCTTTTGTCAAGTATTTTGAGCGATAAATCTGTCGCCCCGTTGGGGCTTGCCAGGTAGGTACACTGGCTTTATTAATGTCGCCCCGTTGGGGCTTGCCAGGGGCGGTGCCCTTGGCTATATTAATGTCGCCCCGTTGGGGCTTCAATTCGTTTATCCCCGCAATTCGCTGTACTTACTGACTCTTAAATTCGTTTATCCGCGTAATTCGCTGTACTCACTATTCATTCGCTGTACTCACTGACTATTAAATTCGTTTATCCGCGTAATTCGTTGTACTTACGCGCAATTCGCTATACTCACTATTCACCCCGCTGCTCTTTATTCCCCCTTTAACCTTCCCCCTTACCTGTCCCATTAAAAATTATCCTAGACTATCGTGCTATATCAATGTATCCTAATATGCCTCTGTTTAGAGACCTTACAATTTGTGGAGGAATCGCATGACTGATGTCGTTGCAACCAACCAGACTATTTTAGTCGTGGGGGGTGGAATTAGCGGGATGACCGCTGCGTTGGAGGCCGCAGAATGTGGCAAGGACGTGATATTGATTGAAAAAAATCCGTCACTCGGCGGACGGGTATCTCAATTATATAAATATTTCCCGAAGATGTGCCACCCGACGTGCGGCATGGAAATCAATCTGCGTCGCATCAAGGCCAATAAAAGAGTGCGCGTTATGACGATGGCCGAAATCACTCAAGTGACGGGCGAGGCCGGTAATTATACCGTCAATCTCAAGCTATCTCCGCGCTATGTCAATGACAATTGCACGGCCTGTGGGGCCTGTAAAGACGCGGTGGAGGCTGAATTCGATGACGAATACAACTACGGCGTGATGGATAGCAAACGCAAGGGGGCCTATTTGCCGTTTTTTATGGCCTATCCGCAACACTACGTTATCGATCAGCGCCTCATCGGCACGGCCGATGCCGACAAAGCCAAAGCCGCCTGTCAATATGAGGCCATTGAGTTGGACATGCCGGAGCAAGACTTAACGCTAAATGTCGGTGCCATCGTCTGGGCAACCGGTTGGAAGCCTTATGATGCCAACAAAATTCAACCCTACGGCTATGATCGTATTCCCAATGTCATCACCAGTGTTGAACTTGAGCGCATGATGGATCAGATGGGGCCGACGGGCGGTAAAATCTTGCGGCCGTCAGATGGTAAAGAAGCCAAAGACATTGCCTTTATCCAATGCGCCGGCTCGCGTGATCGCAATTACCTCAAACACTGTTCCCGCATTTGCTGCACCGCTTCGCTGAAACAAACCACTTATGTGCGCGAACAATATGGCGATGATGGCAAGTCCACTATTTATTATATTGACATTCGTGCCATTGATCGCTTTGAGGATCTGTACCACAAAGCTAAAGCTGACGAAACGGTACATTTCATCAAATCCAAAGTTGCGAGCATTACCCAAGACAAAGCGACGGGTAATCCCATTTTGCACGGCGTAGACACCGAAGGTTACAACCGTTATAGCAATCCGCATGATTTAGTGGTACTCGCTATCGGTATGGAGCCGAGTGTCGATTTCAGCCAATTAGACGTGAATATGACCGTCAATGAACACGGGTTTATTGAAAATGACCCCAGTAATGGCGGCATGTTTGGCGCGGGTGTTGCCACCGATGCGTTAGATGTCAATCGGGCCGTGCAAAGTGCTACCGCCAGCGCTTTACGGGCTATTCAAGTCGTTAATCAAGTCGCCGCTACTCAGGGAGGTTAAAAAAAATGGCCGATAAAAAATTAGGGGCTTATATTTGCAAAGGCTGCGGTATCGGTGAACGCCTAGATACTGCTCAACTGGCAAAGATTGCCACACGCGAGGGCAAAGTCGGTTTTGCCAAACAACACGATTTTCTCTGTAACAGTGACGGCGTGAAAATGATTCAAGCCGATATTGACGCCGGCGAAGTCAATCATGTCGTCATTGCCGCCTGTTCCAGACGCGCCAAAACCGATGCCTTTAACTTTGACAATGTGGCACTTTCTCGTGCCAATTTGCGCGAAGGCGTGATTTGGGTGCGCCCCGCTACCGATGAAGCCGAAGAAACCACGCAAGAAATGGCGGACGACTATATACGCATGGCTTGCGCCGAAGTCAAATACATGAATTTGCCCGCTCCCAGCGAAGAGCAGGGCTTGGTACGTCATGTTCTTGTCGTAGGCGGTGGCTTTACCGGTTTAACGGCCGCCCTTGAAATCGCCAAAGCCGGCTACTCTACCACGATTGTCGAAAAAACAGACGCATTGGGTGGCATCGCGGCGCAATTGAACAAACGCATCCCTAACCGTTCACCGTTTGCCGATCCACAAGAAAGCGCTATAACAGATTTAATAAAACAAGTCGATGACAACGACAAAATCACCGTCCATCTCAACGCCACTGTAACTAAAACCAGCGGCGCTCCCGGACGCTTTAGTGCCGATATTACCACCAATGGCGGTTCGACGCTAACCCAAAACTTTGGCTCCATCATTCAAGCCAGTGGCTTTAAACCTTACGACGCGACGCAATTGCCAGAATTTGCTTATGGCAAATCGCCCGATGTCGTCGATCAACTCGGCTTAGAAACCCTAGCCAAGCAAGCCAATGGCAACAGTATTAAACGGCCCTCCGATGGCAAGGACGTCAAAAGCGTAGTGTTTGTCCAATGCGCCGGGCAACGCAGTGAAAAAGAGGGCCATTTGCCCTATTGCTCAGGGCACTGCTGCATGACGAGCGTCAAGCAGGCAATGTACTTCAAAGACGCTAATCCTGACATAGACGCCATGGTGCTTTATACCGAACTGCGTATGCCGGGTGCCGGTGGCGAAGACTTCTATCGCAGCGGCCAAAATAAAGGGATTACCTTCACCAAAGGTATCGCCAGCGAAGTTGTCCCGAATGAGGGTAATTTAACCCTTAAATTCAAAGACTTAATTCTTGATGAAGACGTCAATTACGACGCCGATTTAGTGGTATTAGCGACCGGCATGGTGCCTAATTCCGGGATCAATATTGAAACGGCGCCCGCTGAGGACAAAGAGAAAGAAGGAGAAGCCAAGGAAGAGGCCGCGACGACGGCCACTGTTCCAGTTGAATCCATTTTGAATCTGGACTATCGCCAAGGCGCCGATATACCACAATTGGTAAACGGCTTCACCGACTCTCATTTTATCTGTTTCCCCTACGAAACGCGCCGCACCGGTATTTATGCCGCCGGGCCGGTACGCCGTCCGATGGACATGGGGCAAGCGATGGAAGACGCGATGGGCGCGGCCCTAAAAGCGATCCAAGCCCTAGAAAATGCCGCCATTGGGCGAGCCGCTCATCCACGCTCAGGCGACTTAAGTTTCCCCAGCTTTCGTAAAGAAGGTTGCACCCAATGCAAACGCTGCACTGTCGAATGTCCTTTTGGTGCGATTAACGAAGACGAACAGCGTTATCCACTGTTTAATGAAGCACGTTGTCGGCGCTGCGGTACCTGTATGGGGGCCTGTCCGGTGCGCGTGATTTCCTTTGAAAATTACTCGGTGGAAACCGTCGGGCAAGCCATCAAAATCGTTGACATTCCCGACGAGTTTGATGAAAAACCGCGTATTTTGTTACTTGCCTGTGAAAATGATGCGTATCCTGCCTTGGATATGGCGGGGATGACGCGACAAGAATACAGCGCTTTTGTACGTGTCATTCCGGTGCGTTGCCTTGGCTCCGTCAACACCATTTGGATAACAGATGCCCTGAATAATGGCTATGACGGCGTGATTCTGATGGGCTGCAAAAAAGGCGACGATTACCAATGCCATTTTGTCAAAGGGAGCGAAATGGCGCACGACCGGATGAGCAAAATCGATGACACCTTGAAACAATTGCAACTGGAAACGGAACGGGTGCAGACTTACGAAATTGCCATTACCGACATTCAGCGTGTGCCTCAAATCATCAACGACATGGCGGCAACCATTGAAAAAATTGGTCTGACTCCGCTCAAGTTTTGAACAGTGTTCAATGATCAATGCTCAGTGATCTGTTTTCAGGTTTTCAGTGAACAGTGATCAGTTTTCAGAGTTTGTAGTAGTTATGTTTGTAGTTATGTTTGTAGTAGTCGCTTTAGCGACTAAAGTTTGTAGTAATTATGTTTGTAGTAGTCGCTTTAGCGACTAAAGTTTGTAGTAGTTATGTTTGTAGTAGTCGCTTTAGCGACTAAAGTGGCACGAGATAAGTTGCTAAAGCAACTACTACAAACCATTGCTCTTAATAATATATATAACTTATTGAGTTTAAATAACTACACTAATTTGTAAGGACTACTCAACCGGCCGTTTTCCATTTTAATGAAGTTATCATGCGAATTAAGGATTGAATTGAATCATAAAAAATCAATGACTTATAAAAACGTCTTTCAGATAACTTATTTTATAAGGTTTCTCAAGGTTTCTCCGATCAAAGAAACGAAATGACAGTTTCTCAAGATTTATCAAGCTTTCTCAAGCTTTCTCAAGCTTTCTCAAGCTTTCTCAGAGCAAAGAAACCGAAACCGAAACGAAAGAACATCTTTGTTCATTCTACATTTTTCATTTTTCATTCTTAATTCGCATCTAAGGAGACTTTATATGAGTAACCCAAATACCGCAACGGTTGAAAAATACCGCAATAACTTCTTGCGTGAAGTAGAAGCCAATGTCGAAGATGGCGAATGGGTAAAAATGTGCATGCAGTGCGGAGTCTGCTCAGGCTCCTGTCCACTCGGCCCCCATTGGGATCATCCCCCGCAGGAAATTTTTATGATGATCCGCGCCAATCAGCGTGACGAGGTGCTTGGTTCTAGTTCCATGTGGTTTTGCACCTCTTGCTACAACTGCATCGCCCGTTGCCCACGCGAATTGCCCATTACTCATATCATGCACGGTTTGGCTCACTACGCCAGCAAACTAGGGTTTGTCCCCAAAAATCAACAAACCCAGAAATTCGCCCAACGGTTTTGGGATAACCTGTACAAAAAAGGCCGCGTCAACGAACTGAAATTGGGCCTCAGCCTTTATTTTATGAATGGCTTTGCCCAAGGCGTTAAAACCTCCCTGAAAATGCAAAAGGTCGGCCTGGGGATGTACAAGACTAAGCGCATGAATCCCTTTGAAATATTCGGTGGACATAGCTGCAAAGACAGCAAAGGCTTACAGGCTGCCTTAAATAAAGCCCGTGAAATCGAAGAAGCGAAAGCGGCCAAATTCCAACAAGCCTAATAACTAAGGAGACTAACAGATTATGGCTAAAGAATATTCCTTTTACCCCGGCTGTTCCTCACAAAAAGGCGCCTCCTCTTTCAACCAGTTGCGCTCAACACTAACCATCTGTGATGAGTTAGGCATTCAACTGAACGAAATACCTGATTGGAACTGTTGCTCCGCTTCTATCGGCTACGCTGGGGGCGGAGAGTTGCCGCGCCTAACGTTGTCGGCGCGTAATCTGGCCCTCTCTGAACAACACCATCCAGGGCAAGATATAGTGGCTACCTGTGCCGCTTGTTGGTTGTCCACTCGGGAGGCCGATGAGCGTTTAAAGCAAGACAACCAGTTAATGGCGGAAGCCAATGAGGCCTTAAAAGAGGCCGGCTTAACCTTCAAAGGTGAGAAAAAAGTCCGTCACATGGTTGAAGTGCTGATTGAAGACATCGGCTATGACGAGATGAAAAAGCATGTCAAAAAGCCCTTAGAAGGCCTCAAGATTGCCGGCTATGTGGGCTGTCAGACTAACCGCCCTTTTGGTATCGACGGCGAATCCTTTGAAAATCCCGTCTATTTAGACAAAATGATAGAGGCGCTGGGCGCGGAACCAGTGGAAAATTACGACAAGAAAGTCTCTTGTTGTGGCGGTGCGCTGATGTTTTCGGAACCTGAAAAGAGTCAAGCCTTAGTGAAGGATATTATTGAGGCCGCTTACGATGGCGGTGCCGACATGATTGTCACCCCCTGTCCCGTCTGTCAGATGAATACGGAGGTTTATCAAGACCAAATCAACCAGAAATACGGCACCAAGTTCAACATACCCTCGGTGTACTACAGCACCTTGATGAGCGTCGCTTATGGCAAAAGTGCCAAAGAAGCCGCCTTAGATGGACAAGTCATCAAAGCCAAGCAGTTAGAAGAAATTGCCGCGAAGTAACTCAAAAGAGTCTCGTCGAAACTAAACTAAACCTGACAGGTTTTAAAAACATGTCAGGTTTGGCTACAACCCCAAAGGGGTTGAATATGAATAGCCCCAGGTGAAACCTCAATGCCATATCGTACCGCTTTTCGGTGAGGGCAACCATAAAGGATTGCCCCTACATTACATGACGGTTTGTAGGGGCAATCCCACGTGCAAAGCCCTTAACTTAATGGCATTGAGGTGAAACCTGGGGAGGCTGGTGAAACCGAGGGAAAATCATGGCTTGGCGATGCTGATGCTTTTGGCAATGTACTTAATAAATGAGGTATTTAATGAAATGGCTACCCAACAATTGACCATAGAATTACCAGAAGGGATATTTTACAGATTCGCTAAAATTGCCAAGAAGACTCATCAATCCATTGAATCACTAGCCATTCAGAGCATCGAAGGTAATTTACCACCAACCGTAGAAAATGCACCTTTGGAAATGCAAGCCAGTTTACAGGCTATGCAAACACTTTCAATTAAAGAATTGCTAAAAATAGCTCATAGCCAAGTACCAACGGCGCAACAACAACGCCATTTAGTTCTACTAGAGTACCACCAAAAAAACGAGTCAATGGAGCTACAAGAACGTCAAGAACTGAGAGAATTAGGCCAAGCGGCTGATCAGTTAATGTTAAAAAAAGCTTATGCTTGGGCGTTATTACGTTGGCGTGGTTATCGAATACCGGCATTAGATGAGTTACCCTTAACATAAATATGTCATCCATTTCTGAAACACTTAAACAGCAAGTGTCAGCGGAAGCGGGGCATTGCTGCGAGTATTGTCGTACTTGTCGGCGGATAATTGGAATGCCGTTAGTCATGGATCACATTATTCCTCAAGCAAAAGGCGGTGGTGATGACCGGGAAAATCTCGCGGCGGCTTGCTATCGTTGTAATGAATTCAAAAGCTCAAAAACGGAGAATATTGATCCTGCAACGGGTGCATTAGTTCCTCTATTTAACCCACGCCTTCAAATTTTGAAAGAGCATTTTACGTGGGCAAATGGTGGTACTCACATCACTGGTTTAACACCGACGGGGCGTGCTACGGTTATCGCCTTACGGATGAACAATGAATATATCGTGGAATCCAGAAGTTTATGGGTAGCAATGAATTGGCATCCACCGTTGGATTGAGATAAGTAGGTCAACAAAAGTTTTTTATAACTGCGTTTGTAGTAGGAGCAATGCGACTATGACAACGTAGAGCATTTCTATTTTATCGTTCAGTTTACCCCAAAGGGGTTGAATATGAATAGCCCCAGGTGAAACCTCAATGCCATATCGTACCGCTTTTCGGTGAGGGCAACCATAAAGGATTGCCCCTACGCGACATGACGGTTTGTAGGGCAACCACAAGGGATTGCCCCTACACTTAATGGCATTGAGGTGCAACCTGGGGAAGGGCCGGAGAGGGCCCCAACCCCAAAGGGGTATTTAAAAATGAAAAATCACCTAAATTTGAAAAACTCGCTCCAAAATACTTTCATCCAAATGGCAACGCCCTTCTCACGCACGATACGTTCACTCCAAACCGATAATTATTACACCTCACTGGCAGGACTGTTGGCAGCGATAGTGTTGGCCGTCTTATGGGCTCACTGGTTTCTCACCGCCCAGATTACCTCTTATGAAATCAGCCCGGATGTGACGATGACTGCTGAAGAAAATCTTATAAGTCAATTTCCTCGCACGGGCATGGGAGCAAAGAAAGTACAAGTCATCCGGCAACGGATAATTAACGCTGAATTTGGACAACAGGCCCTAAAAAGCATCCACCCCGGGCAAGCGGCGTTTTTACGCCTTAACGGAAAAATTGGTAAACAGACTGGCCCGCTTCCTGCCACCGTAATCAATGTGATACAGCCGACAGGGCCGAAAAAAGGAACCGTTGTCTTGCGGGCCGAGATCGATGCGGCCGCCCCAAATCCTTTTTCCGAAAATGAAGGCGGAGAAGTCAAAATCGAAGTAGAACATGTTACGCCGGCTGCCTTAGTACTACGAGCCTCTGGCTTGTTGACAGAAACACCCCCACTGTCTGCCAGTCCATAATAAAACTCCATTGAATTTTTAGGTATTTTTAGATCAGCGGGGTTTAAAAACCCCGCAACTCTTACAAAAAGGAGCAAAGAGTACGATGAAGAGTTTAAAGCAAACCGTTAATAAGCAAGAGGGGCACCAGAAAACAGAGGCAATTGGGTACCGGCGAGCCAGTGTAAGTGGGCTGGGAGTAACGACCAATGTTCGCGCTGGCTGGGCTCAATTTTATTCTCTTTCAAGTCCTAAAAGAGGAAGAGGTAGAGGGAATTTTCAGATGTGGAATGGGATTCGTGGTTAGCCGTTATATAGTGAGAGTACAACGGATTTTTGGAATAAACGGATTTTTTTTCTAGTACACGAAAGCGGAAGTTCCCGTACCCCCCGCCAGTAGCTCAACCTCATGGCTAAGAGCTACTGTACCCTAAAGGGCACTACGAAAACTAAACAAACCTAGGGGTTAGTCTGCTTCAGCAGACTTGAGCTTTCAGCCTGGGGATTTATCCCCAGGCGATATTTTGGGCTAACCATCAAAAACGTGATCATCGAGTAGTACCCTTGAGCCTCTTGCAAAACACGCTCAGAAGCCAATAGCTAAAGCGATTAGCTTAAAGCTATACGAAACGTACTTCAAATCTATGAAAATTACAAACTGAACTTTTACTAAAAGTCATAGAAAAATTATCTACTTATCAGTGAGTGAATTTTTAAATTTTTCTCGTTATCGACTTGAAAAGTGGCATTCTCTATATCAACATCGAAACATGATAAAATAGCAAGCTTTCCGTTGGAAAATTTTGTAGTGTAGGCTATCCACCCAAGCCGCGACAACTGAGTATGTCATTCCGATCTATAGATTTTCATAAAAATAAACTCAAAGCCAGGGGCAACGCCCCAATGCCATTAAGTTAAGGAATTAGAAACAAATAATCCCCCTGCCAACGGCTAAAGCCGTCGTCTAATAGCTGAAGTGCCCTAAAGGGCACTGAAGACTCAATGCCATATCGTTTGCTTCTGAAAAAAATCCTGAATTTACCAGTCCCCTTTAGGGGACTTTAGCTTTGAGACAACGGCTTTACCAAAGGCTCTTTCTCGTTTATTTCTTAACTTAATGGCATTGGGGCAACGCCCCCCTGGCTATATTAATCTCGCCCCGTTGGGGCTAACTTTAAAATCTCTATAGCCCTGAAGGGGCGTATTATTAAAGCCAGGGGCAACGCCCCTGGTTACCAGTCTTTGCCAATAAAAACGGCGTTTTTATATGATTTTCGATAATTCTCCTCCAGAACGCCGGTTCTTGGTGCCAGAAGTCGTGCAAACCTCCGCAATGGACTGCGGGCCAGCAGCCCTCAAAGCGCTATTGGAAGGTTTTGGTATTAGCGTCAGTTACGGCCGTCTCCGTGAAGCTTGTCAAACAGATGTGGACGGTACCTCCATTGACACGCTAGAAGAGATTGCAAACCAGTTAGGTTTGGAAGCGCAACAAATCATGGTGCCAGTCGATCATATGCTACGGCCCGAATCCCAAGTGTTGCCCGCCATCACAGTAATACGTCTACCTAACGGATTTACGCACTTTGTGGTTATTTGGCGAATGCATGGGCAGTTTGTCCAGATCATGGATCCGGGCACCGGCCGACGTTGGTTAAGCAAAAAACGCTTTCTCGATGAATTGTACCTCCATACACAGGCCGTCTCGGCCGAAGCATGGTACGACTGGGCCGCGTCAGAGGGATTTGCTGATCCGTTGTACCAACGCTTAGCTGAACTACAAATCGCCGAAGCGGAGAGAGAGCGGTTAATCCAGAGCGCGTTGGAAATGCTGGGTTGGGAATCGCTGGCGGCCTTGGATGCAGCAACGCGCATGGTGGAGACGCTGGTGCGTACTGGCGGACTACAACCAGGCAAAGAAGCCGGCCGCGTATTGGAACGGTTTTTCAAGCAGGCACAAGAAGCCTCAGCGGACACCAGTACCATTCCACAATCTTTTTGGTCAGTCAGCACGTTAGCCGACGATAAAGAACAATTGCTGTTCCAAGGAGCGGTACTCGTACAAGTGATAGGCCATCGGGAGCAAGCGGCCGCTGGGCAGTTTGAAGCGCCGGAACCCTTATCGCCAGAACTGGCCGCAGCCCTCGCAGAACCGGCGAGCAGTCCAGAACGCAATATTTGGCGGGCATTAAAAGCGGACGGCTTTTTGATCCCCACTCTTTTGCTGATAGCACTGGCTCTCGCCACGGTTGGCGTAACGATTGAAGCCTTGCTGTTCAAAGGACTGTTGGATATTGGTCAACACCTTGGATTGGTGGAACAGCGTATTGGTGCTATCGAAGCCTTGTTTGTCTTTTTCTTGATTATGCTATTGCTGGAAATGCCGATGGCCTCATCCATCACGCGCATGGGCCGACGATTGGAAACCCGTTTACGTCTCGCCTTTCTGGAAAAAATTCCGCGTCTCGGTGATCGCTATTTCCATAGCCGGCTGACCTCAGATATGACCGAACGGGCTTATGAACTAAGAATCATACGCACCCTGCCCGATCTGGCACTTACTTTTTTACGTCTGAATTTCACCCTTGTACTCACGACAGTCGGCATTATCTGGTTAAATCCAAATAGCCTGTTGTTGGCACTTTTGGCAACTGGCATGGTGATAAGCTTATCGTTCCTTACCCAACCCCTGTTAAGAGAACAAGACTTGCGCTTTCGCACCCATAGTGCCGCGTTAAGCCGTTTCTATCTGGATGCGTTGCTAGGACTGGTACCGATTCGCACCCACGGCGCAGCACGGGCGCTTCGCAATGAACACGAGAGTTTATTGGTTAACTGGGTACATGCTGGTTTGGCCCTGGCGAAGGCTCGTGTACTGTTTGTGGCTGTCGAATCACTGGTTAATACCAGTTTTGCTGTGTGGATTGTATTTGATTATGTGGCACAAGGCGGTGAAGCCAGTGGAGTGTTGGTGCTGCTTTACTGGACGCTGAGATTGCCGGCGTTGGGCATGGATATAGCGAATACCGCGCAACAGTATCCCATGTTGCGTAACCGGGTACTGCGCTTGTTAGAACCCTTGAATGCCCCGGAAGAAACCGAAATGTGGTATGACGAGCAGACAAAAACGCCACCTTCGGCAACTTCGCCTAACATGGCAGAGGCTGGCGTTGCCATCGAACTGCACGATGTCAGCGTCAAAGCCGGCGGACATACTATTTTGCACGATATTTCGGTGACTATCGAAGCGGGTGAACACCTAGCCATTATTGGTTCGTCGGGTGCGGGTAAGTCGAGCTTAGTCGGGCTACTGCTGGGCTGGTATCACCCTGCGGTGGGCCGTGTTCGGGTGGATGGCGAATTGTTACAGGCAGAGCGTCTACATACCATGCGTAAAGAAACAGCGTGGGTGGATCCCTCTGTACAAATCTGGAACCGTTCTCTGCGTGACAATCTTTACTACGGCACACGAGGCGCACCGACTGAATCGCTAGAGACTATAATAGAACAAGCCGATCTGTTGGAAATTTTTATGAAATTACCGGCGGGCTTACAGACATCGCTCGGTGAAGGAGGCGGACTGGTATCAGGTGGCGAAGGACAACGTGTGCGCTTGGGCCGAGCCATGCTCCGCCCCGATGTGCGATTGGTGATACTGGATGAACCCTTTCGCGGCTTGGACAGAGAAAAACGCCGGCTCTTGTTGGAACGGACACGTCGCTACTGGCGGAAAGCAACGCTTTTGTTTATATCGCACGATGTCGGTGATACCCAAACGTTTAACCGAGTGTTAGTTGTGGAAGAAGGGCGCGTTGTTGAAGATGATGCCCCAGAGACGCTTATGCAACAGGCCGAATCACGCTATCGGACATTGTTGGACTCGGAAGAAGCGGTGCGCCGTGGGCTGTGGGAAAGTGCAGAATGGCGACATTTTTGGTTAGAAAACGGACAGTTGCATGAAAAAAACGATTGACTTGACTCAATAGCCATCATCAGTCGATCTAAATTCCATTAAATATTTATGGTTAAATTCGATGAAAAGGTGGGCTGCTAAGCGAGCACTCAGAGGAAAAACCACAGATCGATTAGCTTAGCAGCACCACTCTATATTTAAAAACGTGATTTCGACTTAAAATCTCAATGATTTATAAAAATATTAGTTATATCAATTATTTAGTTAAAATGACTTAATTATCAATCAGTAAAAAAAAAAACCATAAGCTGTACTTACTTCTTCCGGTTGATGGCCCACAAATCTTCTGTTTTAACTGATTAAATTTAAGGTTCTCCCATATAATAAAAATGTATTTTTAATCAATTAATTGTCATAAATTAATTGATTAAGATATGATTGATATAACTTATTGAAAAGTCGAACTCACGTTAAAAATGTTTTCGATCTACTGATCATACTTAACCAAAAAGCCATCCCTAAAAACTACGGCTTTCTTCATGTTGAAAATCTTTTGGAAGAAGCGTAGGCGAATTGTTGTGTGCTACTAATCCTCCGGCGCGGATGGCAGTGCTCGTATGAATACCCGCTCGCACTGTGCGCTTGTTGTCCGTGTGTGGTTGGGAGGCAGGTTGGTGGTTTGGGGCTGGTCTTTTCATCAGTCTTTCTCCTACTCTTCTCTTTAGAGAAGTCTAAAATGTCTAAAATGAATTGAGTGTAAATACTCCTGTCTTCCGTCAAATTAAAAGTGATTGCAAATCAATTGGTTTTTGCGTTTTTGGCGTAACGACAATAACTGATTGAAATATTGAGATATTTATTTTCTTGGAAATGATATAAACATTGCCGAAAAATAAATTATTAGTGCAAAATATTTTCGGCTTAAGGTATATAAACGCCAAAATGTTCAGCCTCACCCTGGCCCACTTCAGGTAAGGAATTTGGGGTAAGGGGTCAGATAAAGTGATGTTATTTTTATGAAAATCTATAGGAACTGCACCCAAATGAATTAAAAAAATAGCGTTCCCGTTTCGATGAGAACGCCATTTCTTCATAAGAAAAGTTGCGATTTAATGTGAGATGGTGTATATACATGCTACCCACACTATCTATTCCCACCTCACCCCTCTTGCTTTAATCTCCTCTAAACATCATCTCTGTCCATATTGTTATAATAATCAGCCAGTCCTTTATAATACTCCGCTTCCAAACAACAATTCTTACCAGCCCGTATGTGAGTGGTAGTCCGTAACCCGCCCTGCTTAGGGCGCACCACATCGGGCTTTGCCGTTTTCGTTTCATCTGTAGCGGCTTGGGCATGTCTTTTCATGTTCATGTTTAAATCTCCGAACAAAAAATCAATAGTCGATAATCCAAATCTGACAAAGTATCAGACTAAATTACATTATACACAAAACAAAATATCCATTTCAACACAAGTTTGTAGGTTTGTAGTAGGCGATTTATCGCCTTCTTAAGTTTATAGGTTTGTAGTAGGCGATTTATCGCCTTCTTAAGTTTGTAGTTTTGTAGTAGGCGATTTATCGCCTTCTTAAGTTTGTAGTTTTGTAGTAGGCGATTTATCGCCTTCTAAAGTTTGTAGGTTTGTAGTAGGCGATTTATCGCCTTCTTAAGTTTATAGGTTTGTAGTAGGCGATTTATCGCCTTCTAAAGTTTGTAGGTTTGTAGTAGGCGATTTATCGCCTATTATATTTATCGCCTATTATATTTAAAGTATGACGAGACCTATGGTTATAGAAAGGCTCGGAGCATGAAAAAAACAACTGATTTAAGTGCTTATGGGTGGCCGGCATCACAAGGGCATGAAGCGGCGTTAGTGTTGGCCCGAAAAGCCGGCTTTCTGCCCAAGCTGCCCGACATAACAACATTGTCTGGCTATGTGGGGCCGGTGGATGATCACCATATTAACCAATGGATGAGAGTGACTACTCGCCAACTTGGCATTGAAGCTGAAGCGGTGGAATTGTCGTATGCCGAACTTGAACAAAGGCTACAACAAATTGGCCCCGCTTTGATTCGCTTGCCGGGCGGAGAAGAGCTTCGCTTCTTAGCGGTACTCAAAGGCGGCAAAAAATGGCTAAAGGTTATCATGCCCGATTGGAAGGTGCAGCGCATCCATTCGACACAATTGCGGGAGGTGTTGGCCTATGACTTGGAAGCGCCTTTGGCTCCAGTGATTGAAGCATTACTCACGGATGCCGGTGTGCCCGAAGAACGGCAAGCTTTTACGAAAACCGCTATTTTGCGCGAGCAACTGGGTTCAGTGCCTATCGGTGGCTGTTGGCTATTACGTTTGTCGCCGGGAGACGATTTTATGAAACAGATTCGTCATGCCCGCTTGCCACGTTACTGGTTGATAATTATTGGAACCAATTTGATTGGACAGTTGCTTATGTTGCTGGGATGGTGGGTCATTGGTAGGGGCGCATTAGAGGGACATTTCAATTGGGCATGGATGTCGGCTTGGGCTTTGCTGTTGTTTACCGCTATTCCCTTGCAACTGTTAGGTTTATGGACGGATAACCTCGTTTCCTTAGGCCTTGGTGGTCTTTTTAAACAACGGCTGTTGTATGGCATTTTGCAACTGGAGCCAGAAGAAATTCGTCATCAGGGTTCAGGCCAGTTCTTGGGGTTAGTTATGGAAGCGGAGTCGTTGGAATCTCTTGCCTTGGGAGGCGGATTAATGGCCCTGATGGCCGTGTTGCAATTGTTTATTGCAATGGGCGTTCTGGCGATAGGTGCAGGGGGGATGTCTCACGTCTTACTACTGTTAGGCTGGATGATGTTTACTGGCTGGATTTGCTGGTATTATTACCTACGATCTAATAAATGGGTAACGATTTACCGGAAAATGACCAATGATTTGGTGGAACGCATGGTAGGGCATCGTACTCGTATAGCGCAGGAAGCGCCGGCCCATTGGCACGATGAGGAAGAGCAATTTCTGGCGCGTTATCTGCGGCACTCGGAACGAGTAGATCGTATTAATGTCATAATCAAGGCGGTTGTTGGACGCGGCTGGCTGATTGTGGGGCTTTTAGGGGTGGTTTATACGTTCATTGTCGCGCCGGCCGCTTCGGCCGCCTTGGCGATTAGCTTAGGGGGCATTTTGCTGGCTTCGCAATCTTTGACTAAATTCGTCAGTGGCGTATCGAGTTTGGTGGGCGTTGTGATTACTTGGAAACAGGTGGGGCCACTTTTCCATGCCGCAGCACGCGGTCAAGTTCAGCTGCACTCCGCCAAGTTCATTTTGCCGGCCGAATTCGAGAGAAAACAGGCGCGTGAGCCTGTGTTGGTGGCACGAGATTTGACGTTTCGTTATCGGCCGCATGCCTCTCCGATCTTGCAAGCTTGTAGCCTGACAATTCATAAAGGAGATCGCTTACTATTAGAAGGGCCATCTGGCGGGGGAAAATCGACACTGTCGGCGCTGTTAGCGGGGATGCGTTTCCCTGAATCCGGCCAATTATTATTATGGGGTATCGATCAGCAAATCCTTGGCACCGAAAGTTGGCGGCAACGAATTGTGACTGCACCACAATTCCACGAAAATCATGTATTTACAGAAACATTAGCGTTTAATTTATTGATGGGACGGCGCTGGCCTCCTTTGCGTGCCGACTTGGAAGAGGCCGAAGCGATCTGCCGTGAACTTGGGCTTGGGGATTTACTTGAACATATGCCAGCCGGATTTCAGCAAATGGTTGGCGAGAGCGGCTGGCAATTGTCCCACGGCGAACGCAGTCGGCTTTATATTGCCCGTGCGCTCCTTCAACAGGCTGATCTAATTATTTTAGACGAAAGCTTTGCCGCGCTTGATCCAGAAAATCTTCGACGCGCATTACAGTGTGTGCTTCGCAGGGCACCGACGTTGGTGGTGATTGCACATCCGTAAATTCTCAGAGTTTGTAGTTTATAGTTTGTAGTAGGCGCTTCAGCGCCTAAGTTTATAGTTTGTAGTAGGCGCTTCAGCGCCTGAGTTTATAGTTTGTAGTAGGCGCTTCAGCGCCTAAGTTTATAGTTTGTAGTAGGCGCTTCAGCGCCTAAGTTTGTAGCCAATTCTCAAATACCGCCTAGTAGTTTTCCTAAGTGCGAAAAACGAGAACGATAGACTGATGGCCGTCAATTGTGGGCCATATCGCATAATGGCTCAACGAATTTCAACTCATGGCCCTATTGAAACCTCTTTCAACTGTAGTTGACGGAATTATTGAAGTGAGATAATCAACACCAATAAGTGGTTGCAGACTTTATTCAAAGAATAGTTGAGTGACGACGCGAGATTATAGATTAAAAGTAGGTATATACATACAATAACCAAAACACGTTCGAAAGAATCTAAGCCGATTGACAATTGTTATACTCTTTATAACACAGATAAAGAGGAAATAAAGATGACAAAGATAAATTCTCAGCAAAGCTAGGAGAACATTTATATGAACGTGACATGGGATCCCAACAAGGCAAAAACCAACTTAAAAAAGCACCGTGTTAGTTTATCAGACGCAGAAGCAGTGTTGTTTGACCCAATGCTATTTCCTGTGAAGATGAAGATGCCGAAAGTGAACAACGCCATCAGTCAATCGGCTTAGATTCTCTAGGACGTGTTTTGGTTGTAGTATACACCTATCGAGGCAGTAATATTCGTTTAATCTCAGCGCGTCGTGCAACCCGTAAAGAGAGGCAAAACTATGAAAGCGGAATATGATTTCAGTAAAGGCGAGCGTGGTGCCGTCATTCCACAGACAGGAAAAACACGCATAACAATCTATATTGATGATGATGTACTTGAAGCGTTTCGTGAAAGAGCGGATAACGCTGGAATTGGCTACCAAAGCATGATGAATAAAGCCATGCGAGAATATATTGCCAATACGAGGCCACTCTTTGACGAAAACACTCTGCGCCGAGTCATCCGTGAAGAAATGCAAGCTGTGGGCTAAGTTTATAGTTTGTAGTAGGCGCTTCAGCGCCTGAGTTTGTTTGTAGTAGGCGCTTCAGCGCCTGAGTTTATAGTTTGTAGTAGGCGCTTCAGCGCCTAAGTTTATAGTTTGTAGTAGGCGCTTCAGCGCCCAAGTTTATAGTACCAGCCAGATTAAGTCGCTAAAGCGACTACTACAAACCAGCCAGATTAAGTCGCTGAAGCGGCTACAAACTTATATGTTATACTTTGCAACGTTACAAACTGCGCTGAAAGTCATTTCTAGGATCGGAGAAATCTTGGGCGACACAGGAGAAGAATCAAGAACGTGCTTCAATCACAATTGAAATCTATGATTTGAATAAAACAGTTAGAAAAAAAGCCCGTTTATAAGAATGAGTAAAAACAGACAAGTGTGTTCCACTTATCCTTTTAGTCGTTTTTATCGATAGGGCCATCAATAAAATAAAGTTAATCATTTTTACAACATGGCCCTCAAAAAACAGTTTATTCAAGACACCTTAGTACTTTTTATTATTCATTTTTCATTTTTAAAAGGGCCATCAATCAAATCAAATTAATCAATTCGCCAACCTGGCCCTCAAAAAAAAACCGCTTTGGAAAGACACCTTAGTATTTTTAATTTTTCATGTTTCATATTTTATTTTTCATTATGGTAAGCCATTAACAGCAATCCTATGTTTGAAAAATTACAAACCCCGGATAATTTAGATGATCATGTTGCTTGGGAACAATATTATCAGGCTTATTTATCATCGATTAATCACAGTGTTGAATCTGATAACTGGGACAAAATAAAAAATTGGCAAACGCTCAGTTATCTCGGTGTTGCTTTACATTCAAAGGAGAGAAAGGTATGGTTCCCAGGTTGTGGGTTAGATATAACACCCTTCATCTATTCTCATGCTGGATGTCGCGTTTTTGGTACTGACATTTCTGCCTATTTGAGCAATTTTCTTAATGAGTTAGCGACAGAAAATATTGAAGCTCTCATTGAGAATCATGAGGCTTTTGCCAAAGAACTAAAAGATCATGGGTTTGAGTTTGAGCATTTAAAACCTCGTTTTTTAACCCATGACTTTAGAGAAAGTTTTGCTGAAGGCAAATTCGATCTCATCGTTAATAAAAAGTCATTTCAATTATTACCTCAAGAAAGCCTGAAAAAAGCCTCAAAAACTTTTTTTGAGGCAACCACTGTGGGGGGAAAAGCCATCTTTATCACCCTGAATGTTCAAGGTGAAAGACGTTCAATCATTGAAGATCATTTGATTGAGGCTGGGTATTATATTCCTGGCAATAAAACCGAAAGATGGTATAGAAACGTTTTGGACGCAACTGGAATCTTGTACGCCATGGTGCTTGGACGCGCTGTCGTGCCTCAATGGGGACAATATGATGATAAAGGTGGTGAAGAACAAGCGACAAAGGATAAAGAAATTTTACGTGCCTATGACAAGGAATATCTCGACAGAAAAAAAACGGAACAACAGGAAGACGAATGTGTACTTCATGATGGAAAAACCAAGTTAGCTTATGTTATTTATAATACGGGATAATTTCCAAAAACCGTCCAACCGGGCGCATTTCTATTTTCTTAGCAGACTAGAACCAACGATCCCAACCCCGAAGGGGTTGAATATGAATAGCCTTTCAGGCAAAAGTTTCCGCAACGGAAACTTTTGCCTGAAAAGGTGAAACCTGGGGAAAAGGTATCGGATACGCGCCAACCCCGAAGGGGTTGAATATGAATAGCTTAAGGAAAACCTGGGGAAGGGCCGTGCAAGATGCCCCAACCCCGTAGGGGTTGAATATGAATAGCCCCAGGTGAAACTTGGGGAAGGGCCGTGCAAGAGGCCTCAACCCTGAAGGGGTTGAATATGAATAGCCTTTCAGGCAAAAGTTTCCGCAACGGAAACTTTTGCCTGAAAAGGTGAAACCCGGGGAAACTTACACATTTGGAGTTGTCAAAACAAAACTATTCTAGTAGGTTTCGCTTCATATCAAACGTAGGGTGGGCAAACGGTGTTGCCCACCAAAATGCATGATTAAAGGATTTGCAGTCTTAATTTGATTACCTGATGATACAATAGATATCGTCAACGGCATATCTCTTTTAACTTTGGAGGTTTTTGCAATGTCTTTTAGTGAATATAAAGGATACTCAACTGACCAGTTAGAAAAAATTTTTAAAGTGCAAACGGCTAGGGGCAACTTGTTTGAAAACTTAACACCAAGTCACAAAGCGTACCCTGAGACTCAAAAAGCCGTCGATGAAATCAAGTCTCGTTTTGCCTTAAATGAGGACACTAATGAAGCAACAAGAAGTCACCTTTTGATAACGCCTGTCTTATTAAATACTTGCGTCGTAAAAGATGTGGGTGCTTTTTTCGAGCCACCGATTAATCTTGAACTGGAAAAAACACCCGATTTACCGCATCAGTTAAACGGTAAGTATGATTGCGCTTTGAGTTTACATGCTTATAAATTTGTAACCCCTATCATATCAATTGTTGAAGTGAAACAGGCACAGCAAAGGTATCACTGTCTGGCTGAAATGTACGCGACGCTAAAAGTATTTGAACAAAGCAAGGTGTACGGCATTATAACAGACGGTGTTGAGTGGGAGTTTTACTTACTGGAAAACTCGGTATTGACTGCCGATAGAAAAGGTTGTTATATCAGTGATGTCTCCGGCATCATAGATAGGATAGGTTATATAGCGGATAGATTTAAGGGATAAAAGCGGTAACTACTCAGCCTTGAAATAAATCTCAAGGCTAATAGTAGAACTCGATGATCAAGTTTTCCACTACCGCCAGTAGCTCAAAGCTCAAGTGCCCTAAAGGGCACTCGCCCGGCACGCCGGGGGGGGGGTTAGTCTGCTTTAGCAGACTTGAGCTTTTAGCTTGGGGATTTATCCCCAAGCTTCTCTCGCCCGGCACGCCGGGGGGGAGTTAGTCTGCTTTAGCAGACTTGAGCTTTTAGCTTGGGGATTTATCCCCAAGCACTAACTTCGTTAAAGTCACCACGTCTGCGACATTATCAAAGGAGAAATACGATGAGTCAACCCATTCATGCGAGTGACATTTCATTACATGATTTGGAAACGCAATTTTGTTTACAACGTACTTTTGATGAGAACTTTTTTTCAGAGTGGCAAGGTGATTTGCCAGAAATAACGGATTTAGATAAACAACTTTTAGATCGACTGAAAGCAGGTTATTTCAATCTCATAAAGTATCCTCCCTTGCTTGAAGACACCGTTAAAATGGCGGTATTAGGCCCATTGTTATATTTTGCTGGTTTCTATCTGTATCCTTTTCATACCAAATCAGAATATTCGGTTAAAATCTCCAATAGGGATGGAGAAGTCATTGTTGACGGAAAAATTGATGTTTTGGTGTTGAAGGAGCAATTTTGGATCATGGTGATTGAATCAAAACAGGCCGCCTTTTCTATCGAAGCAGGACTGGCACAAATATTGGCCTATATGTTAGCTAATAAGAATCAGGAAAAACCTTGCTTTGGCATGATAACAACGGGTGGGAGTTTTGTCTTTATCAAATTGGTCAAAAGTGAAATGCCACAATATGCGTTATCAAGAGTATTTGAACTGAATAATCCCGGTAATGATTTATATACAGTTTTAACTGTGTTGAAACAGCTAGAACAAGCCACATTAAATGAATCATCACTCAGCGCGTAAGTACCTGTGCATATCGGATTTAAAACCATAACTACAAGGATTGTATTTTAGAAGGGATTAGTTAGTGGGTATGGTTTCGATCTAATCCTTTTTTATATACAATCCTTGTAGTTATTGTGGTTTATTCTTGTCTCGTAAGTACAGCGGATTGACTTCATTGCCGGATTTTTTTAAGTGAGCCTTGAAATTAGACTCTGTCAGTTCAAAGAATTTTAAGATTCTGAGAACGAACAAAATCCCCTATTCATCAATCCGTTTACTCCGCTAATCCGTTGTACTAGAATTGTCTGAATTATGATTATCAATATTTTAGGATTAATAGGATTAAAAACCATTAAGTAAATGAAATTATTCTGTAAATTCTATAATTATGTAAATTCTGATTCAGACAATTTGAGAATTAATCCGGTTTATCCTTACCTCCGTTTAATATTGTTCAAAACCCGCCCATTAACGAATTAATGGATTTGACATGATGAGTTCTACTTTGATGGAGTGAGTATTGATATGAATAACTTTAGCCACTTTGAAGAAGCGGAGAACATAGATATGCCTTCAAAGAAACATAGCCTAGCCCAAACTAATTTGACCATCTTGTTTGGGAATGATGAGCGGTTCACACCTTTTGTTGAATTAAGTTTAGATGCAACTGCGATTGATTTAAGCCAATTTGATCTAAAAGCTAAAGATGAATTGGTACCGGACATCAGTGTTTACCTTGAACCCCCGGTTGATCAAGAAGATGTTTTGGCTTTTGATGAAATGCGAGTCACTAAAATACCGGATTTAGCGATTGAAGTCCTTTCTCCAAAGCAGGCGATTACGGACTTATTGGCTAAGATTAAGGCTTATTTTGCGCTTGGCGTTAGAAGTTGTTGGTTAGTAATGCCTTCTGTGGAGGTGATTAATATTTATTCGCAAGGTGAAAAACAAACTTTTGATATGAATGATACAGAGATTGTTGATAAACTGCTCGATGTTCATTTGCCTATTACTAAGGTATTTCGGATAGGCTGAGAGTTGAAATTGCTTAAGCAAGAGCCTGTTTGCAACCTGAACCGCAATATTTAAGAATCAGATTTATCCTTGCCTCCGTTTAATCCTTTTGAACATGATTTAACTTAACTTCCTTCTACAAGGATTGTATATTTCTACAAGGATTGTATATAAGAAAGGATTAGTTAGTGGGTATTGTTTCGATCTAATCCTTAAGAAGGGATTATAGATATTCAGATAATTATTTAGTCCCCTTTAGGGGACTTGAGCTTTCAGACAACTGCTTTAGCTGTTGGCTGTCAATTAAAAAAATCCGTTTTAATCTTGTCCAAAACTTGCCCTTTTTAACAGATTTTACCTAATTAGTTCTTACCACCTATCAGTTTGTCGAAAATGGCACCCTGTCTGATATCGTTGATTTCGTTCATTCGTTGTACTTCTATTGGGGTGGGTTATAAAAAACTGATAGGAGGTGACCTAATTAGTTATTACCCCTTGTTTTAAACGCGTTTTTCCGTTATAAATACGTTCTTATTTATAAAAATGAAAAGCTGAGACTATTGGTGATGAAAATGATTGGGTCGCGAGCCCGATTGCCAGCCAACGTTGGATTGTTTCGAGCCAGAAAGTGACACAGATTATTATTGGTGAAGATGGTTTTCCAGCCCCAATGGTGGTGCCAGATCCGAGGTGTTATCCCTAAAATGTGGTTATCTCATCAAACCAATAGAGGAAAAGCACGGCGAGATGAAAAACAAGCCTTAATTTTAGCTGAGATAATACAAAATTGGTTACCTAACTTTCCATTTTCAGCTGATGAATTGAAAATGTTTCCCAAATCAATGATTGATGATTTACCGATTGGGTTTTGAAAATACAAGAAACCTGACAGGTTTTTGAAACCTGTCAGGTTTTTGAAATGATTAGAACGTCATCCCTTGTATTTTTATTTTTTTATTATTATAAATGGTATGACGCAATCGCTTATACCTGGAGTCCAAAGCTTTAGCTTGGAGTCCAAAGCTTTAGCTTTGGGCGAGTGGTATCTATTAACATATTTTTTTAATGGTTATTTGGACGATTTGGGGGCCATAAAATACTTTGAAGGTTTTCAAATTAAGTCATGGCCCTCTATCGCGCCTCATTAGTTATACTTTTTGTAGGTGTTTTGTTGCTTAACTTAATGGCAGTGACGCTCACGCTTTAGTGCTTAGAAATCCGATTTTTTTGAAAAATCGGATTTCTCAATGGTATGGATATTTCCGCTTTCGTGTACTATAGGTTTTCAGATAATTATTTTCAAAACCATGGGGAAAAAGAGAACCAAGCACCGCAACCCTTTTGGGGTTGTGTTGTGATGCCAAAACCTACAGGTTTTCCTTAAGGCTATTCACATTCAACCCTTCGGGGTTGAGGCCTTTTTGAGCTTTCCCCAAGTTCCACTTGGGGCTATTCACATTCAACCCCTTCGGGGTTGAGGCCTTTTTGAACTTAAAACAATCAGGGTTGATGACTATGCAAACACTATTTCAAGCAGTTCAAGTTGGTGCGCTCGAACTGCCAAATCGTATTATCATGGCACCCCTTACCCGTTGCCGAGCAAAGGATCAGCATATCCCAAGCGACTTGATGGCTGAATATTATGTCCAGCGTGCGAGTGCAGGTCTGATCATTACCGAAGCCACGATGGTGATGGAAGGAAACTCGGCATTCTGGATGGAACCCGGTATTTACTCCGATGCACAAGTCGCGGGCTGGCAAAAAACGACCAATGCCGTTCATGCAGCCGGTGGTAAAATTTTCATCCAGCTTTGGCATGGCGGACGCGCCTGTCATCCACTGCTTAATAATGGGAGACAGCCAGTTGCTCCTAGTCCTATCGCCATCACTGGCGATGACGTCCATACACCAGAGGGCAAGAAACCGTATGTCATTCCGCGCGAACTGCGCGATGATGAACTACCCGACATCGTTATTGGATTCAGAAAGGCGGCTGAAAATGCCAAGCAGGCCGGCTTCGATGGTGTGGAAGTGCATGGAGCGAACGGTTACCTGCTGGATGAATTTTTACGAGATGGTGCTAACAAACGCAGCGGGCCGTATGGCGGTTCAGTCAAAAACCGTGCGCGACTTATGTTTGAAGTCATTGAAACGGTATGTGATATCTGGGGGAGTGATCATGTCGGTCTTCGCATTTCACCGCTAAACAGCTTCAACAGCATGATCGATAGCGATCCGATCGGTCTATCGACATGGCTTGCGACTGAGCTCAACGATTTTGCCCTTGCCTATTTCCATGTTATGCGGGGTGACTTTTTTCAGCAGCAAAGCGGCGACATTTTATCGCCAATTAGAAAGCACTATAAAGGCACAATTATCGGCAACATGGCTTACACATCAAAAGAAGCCGCGGAGGCTATTAGCGAAGGGAAGCTCGATGCGGTGGCTTTTGGCACCGCCTTCCTAGCCAATCCCGATCTCCCCGCACGGATTAAGCGGGATGCCCCACTGAATCAGCCTGATCCAGCCACCTTCTACTCTCCTGGGGCAAAAGGATATACCGATTACTCTTTGCTTAATAAGTAGGTACTCATTTAAGAAATCCGATTTTTCCAAAAAATCGGATTTCTATCCCGTGCGGTTCATCAATCAAGGAGTGATATCCCCTAATCCGTTGTACTAAGTTTTGAGGGCCAGGTTGATTGATGGCCCTATCGATAAAAACTTCTAAAAGGACAAGTGGGACACCCCCATATTTTCTGATTGTAACGGAGTTTTACAATATGCAACTAAGTCAGAAACAAATTGAACATTTCCATCAAGAAAGTTATCTCGCAGTTGGGCCATTAGTGGATGACTCCAAACGACAACAACTGACAGACACCTTTTCTGATTTACAGAGACAATGGGCACAAGAACAGGGCGAATCGCTGGAAGATTACTGCCGAGTACTCAGTCAGTGGACAAACCTGTGGAAACAACACCCATTATTCGCCGCTCAAATCCATCATCCTGACATCACCGCCATTGCTCGCCAATTGCTGGGGGTGCCACAAATTCAGTTATTTCATGATCATCTGATTTCCAAACCACCACGACATTCAAAAGCGGTGCCTTGGCATCAAGACTATGCATTTTGGCCGGTTGATAAACCAACGGCGCTTTCTGCATGGTTAGCCTTGGATGAAGTGACTGAAGAGTCTGGCTGCCTAGAATTTTTGCCGGGCGCTCACCTTGAAGGCGAACAAGCGCCTCAAGATTTTCTCGGATCAGATAAAGATTGGGGAGAACGTCGTGCTGAGGTACGTAAAGTGCCGGTGCCAGCGGGTTGGGTCATTTTCCATAGTTGCTTATCTTGGCATACCACGGCCCCAAACCAAACCGATAAAGATCGGCGTGCGTTCATCTGTATCTATATGGATGCCAATTGTCGTTGGAAATCGAGTCATTCAGATTGGCATCCGACGAATGCACAGGTGAGCGTTGCGCCCTGGGAACGCTTTAATACGGATGAATTTCCGTTAATTCAAGGTGTGAATCACTAAGTGAGGTCGTTATGAGCTTTAAGATCAGTATGTTTTCTGGCAGTACCGATTTAGATGACGCCTTGACGCTATTAGCCCAAACCGCGATGGGACTACCAAGAGATAGCAACAGATTGACTTTAGAGCAAGCGCATGAACACTATTGCTCTGGAGAAGGTTATAATCAGTTGTTACGGACAGCAGAACGTTTTAAAATTGATCCTGAAACACTGCCAGAGCGGCAACAACTGGATCGTTTGTTTCGGGATGAATTGCTGTCCAGAAAGGCACTCCAGACTCATGCCGCACGCAATGTTTACAACAGCGGCAAAGTCGCGTTATGGCAAGCCCTTTGGGAACCTTTTAAAGATAAATTGTTGCCCAATCAAACGTTGCTACAAACAATGGCACATATGACGGCCCTCAATACTTCCGCTGCCGGTGGAGATGTTCAAACTTGCGTGGATTGGTTGCTACAGCAATTAAAGGCCATGGATTTTTCTGTGGAGACATTGACTAACAAAGGACAAGCGCCCATCCTATTCGCTCGCCGCGCTGCTATGGGTATGCAAGGACATCTTGTTCTCTATGGGCATTATGACACAGTGAAACCTCAACCTGAACGTTGGGACACCGATCCGCTAAAACTCACCCTCAAAAATAACCGGCTCTATGGTTGCGGTATTGGCGATAATAAAGGGGCTTTGGCGGTGCGCTTACAAACCATTGCGGGCATGGACAAAGCCCCCGCGTTGACTTGGATTATTCAAGGTGAGGAAGAAATCGCGTCTCCTTTTGCCCATCAACAATTTCCATCGCTGTTATCGGGGGTAAAAGCAACGCTTTGGTTAGAAGAAACCGGCTATCATGATAATGAGGGTACCCAACGATTGCTGGCTCGTGTCATAGGAAATGAACAAGAAGGCGATTTGCCACCTGATCGCGCTTTATGGCCCTTGATAGACTCTCTGGCACAAGATGCGGCACTTTGGAAGGTGGGCTATCGAGTAGAAAGTCGTTCACTGAATAAAGCTTTTTTTCAGAACGGTTGCCCTTTTAATAAACAACTGCCAACCGGCGCACGGTATTTAGCGATAGGTATCAATGATCCCCGTTCTGGGATTCATAAACCCAATGAATCCATACCCGCTTGGACTATTCGCCTACATCAACGGCAACTCGCCACTGTGTTTGAATGGATAAATCGTATCGCGGCTGGCGAATAAAACGTATGCAAGCTGTCTGGAATAGAGTCCTCCATAAAATTTTTTGGCAAAACCCTTCGAGGTTTGCCAAACTTCGAAGGTTTGGTAAGTACCTGTTCAGGAATAAACCGGCATTTATAGATGGAATTTTCAATTTTGCTAACTAATCCTTACCCACAACTAGGTATATTATTGAAAATAATTTTTTTTTCAGCCCCAACGGGGCGAGATTAATATAGCCAGGGGCAACGCCCCTGGCTGGCTTTAATAACACGCCCCGACCGATCTCATAGAGGTTTTAAATTCAGCCCCAACGGGGCGAGATTAATATAGCCAGGGGCAACGCCCCTGGCTGCTTTAAAAAACCATAAAGTTCATGATTCGGTACTTACATAATTTATGAGCAATGATCGGCCTAAAAACTTATTTTTTACAATGAAACCCTTAACATTAATACGTTAATAACTATTTAATTGTGGGCCATCGAATGGAAACTTTGCTTGTTGGTTTTGTTTTTAACTGATTTATTTAAAATTCATTATAAATAACTATTTTATACAATTAATACTTATAGAAGTCACTGATATTTAAAGTCGAACTCACGTTAAAAGTGTGTTTAAAATGAAAGATGGTATTCCCTTACTCAGTCAACAAAAATTACAAGGCTTAGTCGAACGGCTATCTCTCCCGCCTTCACCTGCACAGCTTGATTTAAGTTATTTGACGCAGGTGCAATGGGCCTATTTATGCCATTCTGTGTTTCATAATCTCTATCTACTGGCTGGTTATGCCGGCTATGCTGCTCCGTTAACAGCTAAGGATTCATTAAACAGCATCTTAGCCAATCAGGGTGGGCCTTGTCATGTGCAAACCGTTGGTTTTTTAAGCTTATTGCGCGGTTTGGGTTTTCATGCCCATCTGGTGGCAGCCACCATTAATGCGCCCGGCGATCATCTGGTGATACGAGTCGATATTGCCAACAAAAGTTACCTTTGCGATGTGGGTAATGGTCATCCTTATCGGCGACCTTTTCCGTTAGACAAGGCGGATGAACAGGCATGGATGGGCTGGCGTTTCCGTACCAAACCAGAAGAAGGCAAGTTATGTTTGCAACGCTGGCTGGGTAAAACACAACGGGAACGCTGGAAAACAGTTTATTGGGCAGATTTCACTCCCCGTCATTTTGACTATTTTACGGAATCCTTACACCATCATCATACTCAAACGGGCTACGGCCCATTTTTACAACACTTACGGGCAGTACGCATTTTTCCTCACGGACTGATCAGTATCAGAAATGGGCTTTATGAACGATATTCCCTGGTTGGCAAGCTAGATCGGCCCATACGCAGCTTCGCGGCGGCAAAACGCTTGTTGCAAACGCAATTTGGCTTGGCACAAGCACCGATTGACAAAGCTTTAGCCGTTTATCAGGCTCACCAAGTGAAACCTTGGGCAACGGCTCGCCCTGCTCCAGAATTTCCCCGCCTATTGGTGACGGTTTCGACGACCGATAGGCCACAATGTCTGCGTTCTTTGGGAGAAAGCTTGCTCAAACACGCTCAAGGACAACCATTAGCATTATTAGTGGTAGAAAACAGTGTAGAAGAACAAAACCGCCAGGCTAATCTAACGGTGTTACAGGATTTACGGGAACAGGGTTTAAAAATCAATGAGTTGGACGATGGTTGCTATGGGAGAGCCATCGCTGACAGTCGCCGTGCCCAAACTCGTTGGGTGGTGCATCAAATAGCGCAAGGGCAACAATATGATATTATTTGGATGCTGGATGACGATTTACGTCTGACTAACCTCAGTGTAGACAATGAAGGACAACTACAAGAAACCGATGATGTTGGTCAAATCCACGCGTTAGCCACATTATGGCAAGAACACCCAGAAATTTCTGTGGCGATTGGTGGCGTAACCGGCGATCCACCGATTCGACCGGATGCGGTACTCCGCACCCAATTGTTTGATTTGTTGGCTAATTTTGAATGGTTTTCCGCTTTGGAACCACAAGCGATCTATCCATCACCGCCTCAGCAAGCGATTTTTGCGCTACCGGATTATTATTATGATCACAGTGAAGCGGGTAAGACGCATCTCTTTACCCCCTTTCGTTGGTTAAAACGATCCGAAACGAGTCAATGGGTACGTGATCAATTTCTCGCCTATCTGCAAGCGGCGTTAGGTATTTCTAGCGGTAAATCTGTCACTCGTCCACTCTTATTGCGTCCTGATTTCGTTCCTTATTCTTCGGTACTGCACGGCGGTAACGCGGCTTTTTTTGATATCGACGTCTTTGTAGCCCATACTTATCCAAGCGTCACCATCGATCTGATCACCAGTCGTCGTTCTGATATGTTAGGTAGCGCATTACTACAGCAAACTTACCCCGCTGGTATCTATGCCGTCAATGTGCCTTTACGACATGATCGGCAACCAGCAGATAAGAGTGCCGGGTTTCAAGCCGGGCAATTGGATAGCGAACGCCTTTGGGAAAGCTTGATAAGTGAGATGTTAGGAGTCGTCTTAAGCCGCTGTATTCTGCCAACCGCAGATGAAAAAGTAGACGATACCACCATGCTGAAGGAAAAATTGTCTGAAAGGAGTCTTTGTCTGCAAAACAATATTAATATGGCTTGGTGCTATCTCCAACACATCCAGCAACAGATAAAAACGGATACGACGACTTGGTGGCACTCAGACGAAGCGATTATGCAAGCACTTGAGACGTTGCTCACTGAACTGGAAACGCTGCTGCGCTTGTACCGAGAACCCACCGGTTCAAACCAAACCCGTTTGTTGACACGTTTACAAAGCTATGTGACAAATCCCGGTCTGATTGAACAATTGGATTTGGAATTAGCCAAGATACGAGAGCAACCTGCCTTATGGTTAAAAGAAATGCAAGAGATTTTCCAATCCAAGGCGGAATGATAACAAATAGGTAGTGGTGCAATTCAATCGATAATCGAAAAATCGGTTTGATGGCGCATTCCCAAAAAAAGGTCATTATCAATCTTGAGTACCACTCTTTAGTACAACGGATACGCGAAATAAACGGATAAAATAACTCAAACCCGTTTGTTGAAACGTTTACAAAGCTATGTGACAAATCCTCACTTAATTGAACAATTGAACGTGGAATTGGCAAAGTTCCGAACCCAGCCCGCCTTATGGTTAAAAGAAATGCAAAGCATTTTCCAATCCAAGGCGGAATGATATGATAACAAATATGAATTATTGGGTTATTGGTTATACTTAGCACTGTCATAATTTGCGCTTTTTAAAAATTCGTTGTACTCAGTTCAAACGTTTTATGAGTACAAAAATGAGGTATTACAATGAGTTACGTACTTGAAAAAACCAACTTGTCGATAAAAGACCAAGTTGTACAAATACTGGATGATTTGAGCGAGATAGAACTGAAACAAGTGATTGAATATGTGTCCTTTTTGAAGTTCCGTCTCCGTATAAAAGCCATATCACCCGCACCTGATATCTCGGAAATGGCTAAGCACTATGCAGAATTTGCTGAAGAAGATCGTCAACTGGCTGAGGAAGGCATGGAAGAATATACCGCTTCCTTAGTCAAGGAGGAAAAAAAATGAGTGTCAAACGTGGTGATATTTGGTTAGCAGAACTCAATCCCTCTCGCGGTTCGGAGCAAGCTGGTATACGCCCAGTAGTCATTTGTCAAAATGAACTCATCAATCCATTTACAACAACTGTGCTTGCTATTCCCCTGACAACGAATTTGCGTCGTGCTTCTTTACCATCATGTCTCCAAATATCTAAAGGGGAGGGAGGACTAGCGAGCGATTCTGTGGCATTGTGCCATCAACTCCGTGTGCTGGATAAAACACGATTACAACGCCTACTTGGTTCACTCACGCCAAAAACTATCGCGGCTATTGAGACTTGTGTGCTATTCACCTTAGGTATCATTACAAACATCTAAGGCTTTGATTTTCTTTTGGATGCCTAAATACCATTATTTTTGTATGGCTATTGGCACTGCTTTGAGGGCCATAAAACCATTTGGAAGTTTGGGTGCCTAAATACCATTCTTTTTATATGGCTATTGGCACTGGTTTGAGGGCCATAAAACCATTTCTAATATTCAAACTTTGCCGCGGACAATTTATTTAATTCATTGATTGTAGAAAATTTATTGAATTCATTGAGGGTCATATTTCTTACCAAAAAGAAATGACAGTAGAAAAAATATCCTGTACTCAGATTGAATTTATCAGAATGTAAGGGTTTTGAATGGGATGCAGGTAATTCTGATAAAATTTATCAAAGAAATCCTATTTTTTGAAAAAATCGGATTTCTGGCTAAGTTATTATTGTTTGGCATTCATAGCGGGAAAATAGAAATGCACCCGTTATGCATTGGTTTAATTCGTTAATTTCTGGGATGACTTGTAGTTCCAAACAGAAACTGACAAGCTTATGCTTAAAAGAAATGCAAGACATTTTCCAATCCAAGGAGGATAATTATGACTAAAGCCACACCTTCACGACGAGCCATCTTAGCCGTCATTGGTAACGCCGGTACCTTACCGCTCCAAGTCACAGAAACCGCCAAAAAACTAGGATGCTTGGCAGTTGATGCTGGGTTTCGCTTGGTAACAGGCGGTTTAGATGGCGTGATGGCAGCAGTCAGTGAAGGAGCGCACGAGTCAGCACACTACCAAGAGGGCATGGTTTTAGGTCTCATTCCAAGCTATAGCTCAAGCCAAGCGAACCGGTGGGTGGATATCGTGATTCCTACCGGTATGCAACTGGGGCGTAATATTTTAGTAGTTGCCAGTGCTGATGTCGTCATTGCGATAGGTGGCGGTTCAGGCACCCTCAGTGAAATCGCGTTGGCATGGCAATTAGGCTTGCCGATTATTGGACTCAGCGACATTGCCGGCTGGGGAGAACAATTATCGGGGCAAGTATTGGATGATCGCCATAGTCAAGCCATCATGTCAGCCAAAACGCCAGAAGAAGCGATACAAACCGCGTTAAAGTTGTTGGAACAACCTAGAAAAGAGCCAGGGAATATTGGGAGCGGATGGATTAAGTCGCATGTCGCTTTTTAATGACAACTAATTACGCGGATTAAGGAATTTAGTTAGTACAACGAATTACGCGGATTAAGGAATTGAGTATTAAGATTAAGTACAACGAATTACGCGGATTAAGGAATTGAGTATTAAGATTAAGTACAACGAATTACGCGGATAAACGAATTTAGTACAACAACGCGGATAAACGAGCTGGCCCACTAAAGGCGATAAATCGCCTACTACGAACGAACGAACGAACGAACGGCGAGGCCATCATGAAAATATTAGTCACGTTAGGTGATTTTAGCCGGGAATATGGGCAATTGGTGTTTGTTGATTTATTACAAGAAACTTGGGAAGTTGTGCTAGATTATCTGCCACCTTCTCATTTGCAAGTGTATGGTAAGGGTTTTACTGGCGCCGCTTGGACAGGCAAGCCTGGCACTTCGGATTTATTGGTGTGTGGCTACGCGGCCGTGTTTCGCGTCAATCCAAACCTTTGGTGTGTCACCGATATTTTGCATCGCCCCGATATGAATGATTTACATCATCTCGCCATCGCCGGCGAACACTTGTATATCGTTAATACTGGCTTAGATCGCATTGACTGTTATCTGATGGATGGTTGTTATCTGGGAGGCTATGATTTGATTCCGGCTTGGTTAGGGCGGAAACGACAAGAAACATCTCCGCACAGCCAAGAAGATTGCTTGGCAATTCAACAGCTTGGTTGGAAATACGCTTTACCTAAGCACCCCGATGCGCCCGTTTCATCAACCGATGCCTATTACCAAACTCCGGTTGAAACCCAGCTTCCTTTTCATCGCCGTCGTGTTAGGGATTGCATTCACCCTAATCATTTGAGTTTCTTTGGGCAACAGTTGCTCGTTACTCGCTTTCGTGATCGCTGTGTTCAAGACTTACGGAATTGGCGTATCGTGATTGATGATTTACCCGGTTATCCTCATGATGGCTTTATTCAAGAAGGATGTTTTTGGCTGACAACGACGAATGGTTATTTGTTGGCTTATGCTGTGGAGGCAACGGGCGTTACCAATAAACGCTTAATGCAAATAGAATTATTTGATCGTTTTGGGCATAGTGGTTGGTGTCGCGGTTTATTGGTGACGGCGGACTATTTTATCGTCGCATTCACCCGCATTAATGAACGTAAGATTGTCCGTTGGTGCGACAGAGCAACAGGGCCAACTGAAACGGCCATTCTCCTGATTCGACGGCAAGATTTAAGTCTTTGTGCTAAAGTAAATCTGCAAGGAGTCTCTCCGCAACCCAAGATTTTCACATTATTGCCTTGGTTATGAATAAACTAATCATTCTAATGTATCACCGAGTTTGTGAGCAGAATCCAGATACGGCTTGCTATTTTACTCGTGGTACCGCTGTCACACCAAAAGTATTCCATACTCAAATTCAACGATTATCAAAGCGGGTAAAATTTGTCACTTTAAGTCAGGGCATGGCACTATTACACCGTGTTCCATCCCAAACAACCCCACTTTGTGCCATCACCTTTGATGATGGATATCGAGATGTTTTAGAACACCATATTAGTGATTATCCATTGACGTTATTTCCGGTGGCTCGTCATCTAGGAGAGGCGCATACTACTTCACTGATCTTTATCGACCATTACTATGCGTTATTGCACCGAGCGCAACAGCGTCATGGTATTCGTTTAGAAGGTTTATTGGATCAGAACCCGGTGGATATTGATGACAACCTTGTTTGGTGGGTAAAAGGCCCGGTGAAGGAATATTTACAACAGGCCACACTTTATCAACGCAATGCTCTGTTGCAACAACTGACGGAAACGTTACAAGTTGCCACTATACCTACGCCACAACAATTCTATTTATCTCAATCCGAGCTTATTCAACTCGCAGGACTGGGACACGAAATTGGTGGGCATGGGGCCAGTCATCAAAGATTAACTTATTTGTCGGAACCTGAATTACAGAGAGAATTAATAGAAAGTTACCATTTAGTGGAAAAATTGACAGGTGCGTCAAGAAATAACTCTTTTTGTTATCCTGATGGGCAATATAGTCGGCACATCAGTGATGCGGTTAAAAAAGTCGGTTTTGATTATGCCTGTACCGTCATGCAAGGATACACTCAAGCTCAGACATCCTTTTTCCAATTACCACGTTTTTTTATGAGAGAGGATTCTACACTTGAAATGTAACATTTAATGATTGAAAAGAGAGTACAACGAATTACGCGGATATGAGTACAACGAATTACGTGGATATGAGTACAACGAATTACGCGGATAAACGAATTGAGTATTAAGTACAACGAATTACGCGGATAAACGAATTTATTTTGAGGTTTATTTGAGGTTTATTAGGTTTCAAGGTATTTTGATCTTATTCAACCGTGTACATTTATTCTTTAATACAACCGATTCACTTAATAACACGAACGAAAAAATTCGTTTATCCGCGTAATTCGTTGTACTCAGTTTCAAGGTACATTTATCTTATTATTCAACCGTGTACATTTATTCTTTAATACAACCGATTCACTTAATAACACGAACGAAAAAATTCGTTTATCCGCGTAATTCGTTGTACTCAGTTTCAAGGTACATTTATCTTATTATTCAACCGTGTACATTTATTCTTTAATACAACCGATTCACTTAATAACACGAACGAAAAAATTCGTTTATCCGCGTAATTCGTTGTACTCAGTTTCAAGGTGAAATTTTCCGATTCAATGCAACAGAACTGTTGCACAATAATCCATTTAAAATATAATCGCTACCCTCATATTGGTATGTGCTCGTTCCTACGTTCACAAACGGATTCTGCTTTGCTCCGCAAAGCAGGTAGCGAAGGAGAAATCAATTTTACCCTCAATGACTTCAATAAATTTTTCATAATCAATGAATTAAATAAATTGTCTGGTGCAAAGTTTGAATATTAAAAACGACAAGGATTGAGTATAAGCAGGGATTTGTCCTTGGGTATCTCGGCACCGGACAAAAGTCAGTCAGTAAATTGATAAGTTGTCTGGTGCAAAGTTTGAATATTAAAAATGGTTTTATGGCCCTCAAACCAGTGCCAATAGCCATACAAAATTAGTGGTTAAAATGAGTCCAAATATCTACAAGGATTGAGTATAAGCAGGGATTTGTCCTTGGGTATCTCGGCACCGGACAAAAGTCAGTAAACTGATAAGTTTTATCTAAAATATTTTACTGAGACATGACATAAAAACAATGAGTGCCGCTTAAATTTTTTTCCGGTATTAAGCTTGTAGTTATAGGCGTTTTAACGATGCGGAAATTTTCATCTTCCGATTATGACCGCTATCCTTGAAGGCATTGCACAGTCGGAGAGTTTGGAGTGGTTTGAACAGGATTTAACGGATTAAGGGATAGACAGGATTAATCTTTTTTTAACAGGATTTAACGGATTATGTTATGGGATGGACAGGATTAATCTTCGGATTCTAAGCAGGTTAATCCGGTTAAAACACTTTTTATTCTGTTAATTCTAAAATTCTGTAAATTCTAGTTAGTACACCCTTTTAAGACAACCGATTCACTTACGCGAACGAAAAAATCCGTTTATCGACCCGTCATCCGTTGTACTCACTTTCAAGGTACATTTATCTTGTTCAACCGTGTACATTTATTCTTTAATACAACCGATTCAGTCAATGACACGAAAATCCGTTTATCCACGTCATCCGTTGTACTTACTCATCAGTAGTCTTTAGGTAGTAATAAGTTTTGCCTGACGCAATCTATTTAACAAACCAGGGCGCCGTGTATATTGTTGATGAAGTTTGTCTAGGCGGGTGTTGAATTCATCCAGTTTGCCCATATATTCGGCAAGTTCACGTAGTTTAACTAATAACGTAACGGCTTCGTCATAAGGTTTGGATTGTTTACGTTCAATCAACGCGGTGATTTCTTTCCATATTTGGGGCGCTTTGTGCTTCAACGCGTCAAGTTCTTTGATTTTGGCAGCTTCGGCGGCTTGGCGTTGTCGTTCCTGTTCCGTTTCAAATTCTTCTCGGGCCGATTTTTCTAACTCAGCCACACCACGACGAGGTGCAGAAACGGAGGGCTGAGGAAATTGAGGATAAGCTAATTCACGAAGCCTGTTAAGTAATTGAATATCGACATTGGGTTCACCTTTGGCAAGTCGCACCAGAAATTGGTTGCGTTCTGCTAACGGTAATTTGTCTATCCATTTTTCAGGCTCCGTCATGAAGGTGTCAGTCTCTTTAGCGGGTTTGCTGGCGGTTGCAGCGGTTTTGATCAAGTGTGGATCAATTTCAAATAATTCCACAAAACTCTTGAGTGGCGCTGAGAGAGTTTGGAGATTGTCAGGAATTGGAGGTTCGAGTTGGTCTTCATCTTCATTTCCACCATACTCGACGCTGGCTTTTAGCCAAGCCAAATAAAGAACTCGTAAATCGCCGCGTAATAGGTCTCGACGTAACGACACCATAGAAGGTAACCAACCTTCCCCTTCTATCCAACTGCCCGCGTCTACTTCGGAAAAATCAATATCCAAAATAATGTGGGTTTTTGTGACATTGGTAGAAATCATGTCAAGTACACAGTAAGGTGTGAGTGTTTCAACCTTAATAACAGAGCGAGGAAATCGAAACATCAGTTGTCGCGTACCCCAGTTAGCCATGTAGAGCATGGCATCAAAGTGTTGTGCTAAAATTTCTTCGGCATTGGCAGGAAAATCACGGTAGCTGTAAACAAACTTAGCAGTGGTGGAAGTCAGTTCAACTCGACTCGATAATGCATTGATTTTGCGTTGCTCAGCAGCGGTTAATGGTTTATCAATCGCCTGAAATTCGTAATATTGATATTCGCTCATTTTTTCACCTTTAACGATAAGATATCAAGAGTGCCCCAATATTGGAGGCAAGGATTTTGGCGTTTTGCAAGTACCTCAAGAGATATACTCAGTAGTTGAGAATGATGCTAAAAATAATTGATCGCGTTTAGTGGGCCGGTTTGTCGGCAGCGAGCGTTCGCGTTGAAGGAGCCATTCTCAACTACTGATACTAAGCACCGCCATAATTTGAGCTTTTGTCATTTCGACTAAAGGAGAAATCGTCTTCCACCCAATAAGATTTACCAGAGCCGAGAAATGACAAGCGCAAATTGTGACAGTGTAAAGTATAAGAGATTTGCACAGCAGGAGAATTGTTATACAGTTTACTACACTTTTTGGAGAGAAAAAATGCTATTTCCATTAGAACTTTATCATGACTTTGGACAGTTTGCTTTTAAAGATGGGCGACGAGCGGTTGAGTCCCTGGCGGCTATTGAAGATTTTATGGAGGAATATGGTAGCGATCAGGCAAACGCGGTGACGCTTGAGCGTCAAGCGGGCGTTGTTACTGCCGCGAGAACTGCTAAACTGGTGCCGAATATGCAGATTAACTTGAAACCGTTAATTCAAGATGCCCAAAACAGTTTAGGAGAAGCCCTTGACTTCCCCGTAGTTAGTGATTTTATCATCCACGATTGGCAGATGAAAGTGGAAACGGCTTTGTACTTAATTCAGTTTGCCATTGATTTGAAAACGGTTAAATTGAAACCGGAACATGCCTGGGTTTTACTCGTATTGCATCAGTTATCTGGTGCTGAGTTGCAGTTGGAAATTCCGTTGCCAGAATTACAAGCCCGAGTACAACAAGACAAGTTGAAGTTCAGTTTTAGCACTGACGAACTGGATGAGGTTTTGAAAGATTTGGCTGATTTGCATTGTGTCAGTCGTCAGCAAGATGTGATTCATTTGACGGAGAAAGTTATCTTAAAAGATAGCTAGTTAATTGTCTGAATCAGAATTTTCAGAATTCGAGAATTTTCAGAATGGATTTTGGGGTTTTATTTTGAATTCGGTTAATTGTAAAATGTCTGAATCAGAATTTTCAGAATTCGAGAATTTTCAGAATGGATTTTGGGGTTTTATTTTGAATTCGGTTAATTGTAAAATGTCTGAATCAGAATTTTCAGAATTCGAGAATTTTCAGAATGGATTTTGGGGTTTTATTTTGAATTCGGTTAATTCTAAAATTCTTTTAATTCTGATTCAGACGATTAAGGGATAGACAGGATTAACCCTCATATTCTAATCCTGTTAATCTTTAAATCCGTTAAATGGCTTTTTAATCCTTTCTTATATAGAATCCTTGTAGTTATTGGTTTTAATCCTTTCTTATATACAATCCTTGTTGTTATAGGAGTTTTCAACATGCGAAAATTTTCATCTTATGGCCCAATTGATCAGGAACTCCATTATTACGTTCCTCGCCAAGAATTGGTCAACTTTGTTTATCAACACTTGTTGGGCGATAATCCCGACAACGGGGGCCATTACATTAGTGTCTGGGCGCCGCCTCAAACGGGCAAAACTTGGATCATGCTTCAGCAAGAGACACAATTTGATGTGGTTATCCTCCCGTTGCAACATCTTTGTAGTGTGACTGATGTCAATCGTGCGGTTCAAGCCATTGCCCAAGACTTGATGGAAAATTTGGGCTTAGAGAATAAAACCATCAACACGTTAGCAGACTTTTATATGTTGTTTAAACAAGGTAGCCTCAGTAAGCCCTTGATTTTGATTTTGGATGACTTTGATGCCCTCCCAGAACGGGTTATCGGTGGGCTAGTCAGTGTTTTTCGCACTATTTACCTCAATCGTCTGAACCAATCGGACAAATCATCTGCCGAGAAGGATGATCTGTTACATGGCTTGGCTTTGATCGGGATACGTGCGACACGACAGAAAAGTACAGCGAATTACGCGGATAAACGAATTGATTTTGAGGTTTATTAGGTTTCAAGGTACATTTTTATGTTATCTTTTATCTTATTCAACCGTGTAGAATTATTCTTTAAGACAACCGATTCACTTAATGGCACGACAGAAAAGTACAGCGAATTACGCGGATAAACGAATTGATTTTGAGGTTTATTAGGTTTCAAGGTACATTTTTATCTTATCTTTTATCTTATTCAACCGTGTACAATTATTCTTTAATACAACCGATTCACTCAATGGCACGACAGAAAAGTACAGCGAATTACGCGGATAAACGAATTGATTTTGAGGTTGATTAGGTTTCAAGGTACATTTTTATCTTATCTTTTATCTTATTCAACCGTGTACAATTATTCTTTAATACAACCGATTCACTTAATGACACGACAGAAAAGTACAGCGAATTACGCGGATAAAGGAATTGATTTTGAGGTTTATTAGGTTTCAAGGTACTTTTATCTTTTATCTTATTCAACCGTGTACAATTATTCTTTAATACAACCGATTCACTTAATGGCACGACAGAAAAGTACAGCGAATTACGCGGATAAACGAATTGAGGTTGATTAGGTTTCAAGGTACTTTTATCTTATTCAACCGTGTACAATTATTCTTTAATACAACCGATTCACTTAATGACACGACAGAAAAGTACAGCGAATTACGCGGATAAACGAATTGATTTTGAGGTTGATTAGGTTTCAAGGTACATTTTTATCTTATCTTTTATCTTATTCAACCGTGTACAATTATTCTTTAATACAGCCGATTCACTTAATGGCACGAACGAAAAAATTCGTTTATCCGCGTAATTCGTTGTACTCAGTTTCAAGGTACAATAAATTTATTCAACCGCGTACAACCACTCTTTTAATTCAACCGATTCAGTCAATGACACGAACGAAAAAATTCCTTTATCCGCGTAATTCGTTGTACTCAGTTTCAAGGTACATTTATCTTATTCAACGGATTTGGGGACTAAACAAACGGATGCTATCTAGGGCGATTAGAGTCAGTTGCACTGGCACTGGAGTCCAAAGCTTCAGCTTTGGCACTGGCACTGGACTCCAAAGCTTACATGCCAGTGTCTAAAACCTTTTGGTTTGGGGGCCAGGTTGGCGAATTGATTCAGTTGATTTAATTGATGGCCCTTGATATTAAAAACTTCTAAAAGGACAACTGGGATATACACGAAATGACAACCTTCTGTCGAAATTTAAAAAATCAATCACTTAACATCCGCGACTAAGCGTGCTCCGTCTCATGGCAGGCATTATCGTTGGCATTACCGTTGGCATTACTTTACTTAGCACTGGCACAATTTGCGCGTTTGTTATTTAACTCAAAGCTCTCATGTCGAGTCCTGACGAATCCGACGAATCCGACGAACCCGACGAATCCGACGAACCCGATGAACCACCCGACGATCCCGACGATCCCGACGAGAGGACTATGCCATTAAGTTAAGCAACAAAATACCTACAAAAAATTTGGCAATAACTACAAGGATTGTATATAAGAAGGGATTTCTAAAACCAACAAGGATTGTGTATAAGAAGGGATTTCTAAAACCAACAAGGATTGTGTATAAGAAGGGATTTCTAAAACCAACAAGGATTGTATATAAGAAAGGATTTCTAAAACCAACAAGGATTGTGTATAAGAAGGGATTTCTAAAACCAACAAGGATTGTGTATAAGAAGGGATTTCTAAAAACGGATTGCTTCCACACTCGGCGTGGGAATGAGGAAATCCTTTCTTAGATTTATAAAAACGGATTGTTTCCACATTCGGCGCTCATTGTTATACATAAGTCTATTGGATACCGGGTGCATTCCTGATCAGTACAACGGATACTCGAAATAAACGGATAAAAAAGCATTGATTTTTAATGAATCTCTTACGTGGGCCCTACCCTTTAAAATCAATAAAATCAAGTATTTAAAAACTTATGTCTAAGGATGAGCACTCCGCGTGGGAATGATAAAATATTTTCTTATAAATCCTTTCTTATATACAATCCTTGTAGTTATTGATAATTCGATTACCCATTACCCATTTTAGAGAACTGAAAAATGACTCACATCGAACAAATCTATCGCCAACAAGTGGTAAAAATTTATAACCGCATCCCGTTGACGGGATTGCCTGAACGTGATCCGCGTTTGAACGACATTCCATTAGATAAAATCTTTATCAAATTAACACTGGAGTCCAAAGTTTCTGCTTTGGCATTGGAGTCCAAAGTTTCTGCTTTGGCATTGGAGGACTCCAAAGCTTCAGCTTTGGCACTGAAGTCCAAAGCTTCAGCTTTGGAAGACGAAGACTTTCTGCGCCACCAATGGGAACGTGAACAGTTGGCAGAACGTTCTCCCGAGCCTATTGCCCTTGCCAGCGCCTTACAAAAATACCCACGTTTACTCATTACTGGTGCGCCCGGCAGTGGTAAAACCACATTATTACGTTGGTTAGCCGTGATTTTTGCGAATCAACAACAAGCTGAGCCGGATCGGTTAGGGGCCTATTTTACCGAAGCCGCTATACCGATAGTCATCGAGTTGCGGCGTTTTTATCCGCGCTTTAAAGAGCTGATAGATGATCCGGCTACTTTTGATCTCGCTGAAGTGATTACCAGTTATGTTGGTAAGGACAAACAGTTTGAGGGCGTTTCTGAACAATGGATGTCTGAGACGTTGGCTCACAAGCCTTGTCTGTTATTAATTGATGGCTTGGATGAAATCGCCACTCAAAATGTTCGGCAACGTTTTTTGGAAGCCTTAGCCGCCTTTGTCCAAAACCAAACGTTTGCCAAGGTTCGTTGTTTGTTAACGACACGCCCGCATGGTTTTCGGGATGTGTCTCTGAGTGCCCAATTTCAACGCACTGAAATACAAGCGTTTACAGTCGATGAGGTTGCCGAGTTTATCCGACATTGGTATGAAACCGCTTATGAGTTTGACTATCAAGACGAAGCCCATGCCTTGATCAGTGCTATCCAAGCCAATCAGCGCGTGACTGAAATTGCTCAAAATCCATTGTTGTGTACCATCATCGCGATTATTTATCGCAATAATCGCGTCTTACCTAATCGCCGAGTGGAATTGTACTTCAAATGCTGCGAAGCTTTATTAGATACTTGGGAACGCAATAAGCTTATTAAAGAATCGGGTTTAATTGGCGGTTTTGATTGGCAGACTAAATTAGAATTGTTGATGCCGGTGGCGTATTGGTTTCATGAACACCACGAACAATTAGCCATGCCAGAAGAGGCTGTCGTTAAACAACTGGCTCACGCCTTAGAACGGTTGAGGAAAAAGAGTGGCTTAGCGTCTAGCAATAAACCAATTGAACAAGAAGCCCGTGATTTTATCAAAGCGATTCGGGATCGCAGTGGTTTATTACAAGGGCGTGGTGATGGCACATTAGAATTCACCCACCGTACTTTTCAAGAATACCTTGCCGCTCGCCATATTGCTGCCCTACCTGATCCGATTTATATTGACAGGGTGATGGCACATTTGCATCAAGCGTGGTGGCGAGAGGTGCATTTATTGGTGATTGGACATTTAGGTTCCTGCGGTGGTGGTGATGCTGAAAAAGCGGAACGTTTGCTGCTGACGATCCTAAATGTTTATAAAGCACCGAGTCGTTGGTTATTGCCGCCGACAAACCAGTGGTTATTCTTGTTAAACTTGGGCAAGTGGCTCCCTCGTTTCCAATGGCAAAAACGATTGGCATGGCATTTAATGCGAGAATTTGAATTAGCCGCGCAAGGTTATGCGGATTGTGCTATTTCAGCCAAAACGCGAACCTTAACCACCACATTTTCTCAATTCGCTGAACAACGTGTTTCAAAATGGATCAATAATCCCTTTTATGAGGCACAATTATCCTTTCTCTTAACAATCCTTAAGCAACAAGCTTTACCTCGTGAGACTGTCATTGCTATTTTCATAAAGGCGTTACAGGATCAAGATAAATATGTGCGACGCGTTGCCGCAGAAAGTTTAGGGCAATTGGGCGAGACAAGCCCAAAAGTGATTGACGCACTGCTGTTGGTGTTGCAGAATAAAAAAATGTGGATGCGAAGCGCAGCCGCTAAAAGTTTAGGGCAGTTGGGCAAAACAAGCTCAAAAGTGATTGACGCACTGCTGTTGGCGTTGCAGGATGAAGAATGGTATGTGCGACGCGCTGCTGCTTCAAGTTTAGGGCAGTTGGGCGAGACAAGCCCAAAAGTGATTGACGCGCTGCTGTTGGCGTTGCAGAATCAAGATGGATATATACGATATACTGTCGCTTCAAGTTTAGGGCAGTTGGGCAAGACAAGCCCAAAAGTGATTGATGCACTGCTGTTAGCGTTGCAGGATAAAGATGAAGATATGCGACGCGCAGCCGCAAACAGTTTAGGGCAGTTGGGCGAGACAAGCCCTAAAGTGATTGATGCACTGCTGTTAGCGTTGCAGGATGAAGATGAATATGTGCGATGCTTTGCTGCTAAAAATCTAGGACAGTTGGGCGAGACAAGCCCAAAAGTGATTGACGCACTGCTGTTGGCGTTGCAAGATAACAAATTTTGGGTGCAACGCGCTGCCGCAGAAAGTTTAGGGCAGTTGGGCGAGACAAACCCAAAAGTGATTGATGCACTGTTGTTGGCGTTGCTGGATAAATATGAAGAAGTGCGATTCGCTGCCGCAGGAAGTTTAGGGCAATTGGGCGAGACAAGCCCAAAAGTGATTGATGCACTGTTGTTGGCGTTGCAAGATAACAAACCTTGGATGCAAGGCGCTGCCGCAGAAAGTTTAGGGCAGTTGGGCGAGAGAAGCCCAAAAGTGATTGATGCATTGTTGTTGGCGTTGCAGGATAAAGATGAAGAGGTGCGACGCGCTGCTGCTGAAAGTTTAGGGCAGTTGGGCGAGACAAGCCCAAAAGTGATTGACGCACTGTTGTTGGCGTTGCTGGATAAAGATGAAGATATGCGACGCGCAGCCGCAAACAGTTTAGGGCAGTTGGGCGAGACAAGCCCAAAAGTGATTGACGCACTGTTGTTGGCGTTGCTGGATAAAGATGAAGATATGCGACGCGCTGCTGCTTACAGTTTAGGGGATTTGGGCGAGACAAGCCCAAAAGTGATTGATGCACTGCTGTTGGCGTTGCAGGATAAAGAATATTTTGTGCGAATCGCAGCCGTAAAAAGTTTAGGACAACTGAAAATTGAAGCTGAAGCGCAATTACAACCGGTATTAATTGCCCTCAATCGTAGCTTACATGATAATGATGATGATGTACGCGGAGAGGCTTATGAATCCCTCCGTAAACTGCTAGATGGACTACCCATTCCCGGTTATCGCTGGAAACCTTTGGCAAAACAACAAAAAACACAAAAATTGCGATTATTGTCTTTGGTTTTTGTGCTTATTGGGCTGATTGGGTTGCTGTTTGCGTTTCAGTTGCCGGTTATCGCAGGTATCGTGGGTTTCATCTTTACGGTTGTGGTTGGGGGTACGCAATTGTGGCTTTGGTTGAAAGAATGGTGGCAGCAATAATTACTTGAATTTGGCAATAAGGGAGGAGCGTGAAAATAATCCATAGAGAAAAAAAGTTTTTTTTTTGAGTGTGTGGGTGTTTTATAGCATTTCCCGATTTGGTTAAATACAAAACCCCTATTTACATTCAACCCCTTCAGGGTTGACGCATTTTTCCGCATACCCCAGGTTTCACCTGGGGCTATTCAAATTCAACCCCTATCGGGGTTGGATAATTATGTGATTAATTTGTTGTACTTCACTCAATCGGGAAATGCTATATTTAGCCACAACTCACATAAAGATTAAGTCGCTAAAGCGCCTACTACAAACTTAGGCGCTGAAGCGCCTACTACAAACTTCAACAAGGATTGTATATAAGATAAAAAGGGATTTCTTAAACGATGTTTTCATGCCAGAAATGGACGGATTAGAAGCTTATAAAGTTCTTAAATCACAAGAGGAAACTCAAGAAATTCCGGTTATATTTATGTGTTCAACGGCGTTAATGGAAGACGAAGACTTTCGGCAAAAATTCGTCGGGCTAGAATATGTCACTCTGCCAATTGATCTACAAAATTTATGGGAACGGATTGCAGTTCATTTGAAATTAACCTAATCACTTTTTGCCGATTTCGCGAAGCGCGATTTTCAGTCTCAACGATTTTGAAGAGTGGATGCGACGCGTTGCCGCTTCAAGTTTAGTAAACGTACGCTTGCCGGCGCATGTCATGAGAAAGCTTTTGGTAACTTTAAATTATCCAACACCTTGTCTAATTGCTCTTTAAACTGAGTTAAACTAGGCATATCTACGATCATATCAATATCTATTTGTCCTTCGTCTATTTTTTTATTGATTAATTCTCTTGTTGCGTCTTCACCAAGATGTTTTGCTAACTGTTTTTTCAAGGAGTTCGGAGAATTATCATTACCTGATTCGTATTCAAGTTGATTACAATTTTGGTACTTTTCTCGCAAAGCACACAAAATCCACGCTTCAGACTTTTGTTTTTGAATCATAGGAACACCATTTAGCATTTCAAAACCATCCAACATAGATTGCCACTTTTTTTGCCATTCTCCTCTACCAGAACTCGCCGTACCATCCGCATCTCTGAACAATACCGGAATTACCGTGATATCATTGCGTTGACTACTTTCTTCCTTAGCTAATAAAGCTAAAGCTCTCGCATTTTTAAAGAAATAACCGGTTTCCTTCTTCTGCTTTTTCCCTGAATATGATTTTAAAGTTTTTGCTTGTTTTGCTAATTGCTCTTTTCTGAAAATCGTGTACTGTTCGCATTCAATTAAGGAATAACCACTACGCCGAATGATCCACAGATCAATCAGCTTAGTCATAGGGCCAATTTTATCATCTTGAATGCCTATATCAGATGGGCCTTCGCCACTTAGCACCAAGAACATCACAACCACCCTTTACACGGTTTCAGATTTTTGAGCAGAGTAATTTCTTCAACCAGTTGAGATAACAAGGTATCATCATATACTTCACCTGGCCCCATAACGGTTAATTTTTCACGCAGAGAAGGAATATCGAATAAGCGCACCGCTTGTGTCGCTCCATTTGGTTCCTTATAGAGATAGACAACACCTTTAATTGCAATGTCATCTTCAATATAATTTAAAACCATTGGGCTATGAGTCGTAATAAGCACTTGTGGGCGAGCTTCAACTAAGGTGTCCATCAGGAACTCAATTAACTCGGGATTAATCCCATTTTCTATTTCATCAAGTAACAAAAAACTTGGTGCCAATGATAATTGAGCAAAAACCGCAAGCAAACGAAGAAAACCATCAGCGATATGCCGCGATTCTATCTCTAAAGTCGTTTCCTTGAATTGTTCTTGAATGAACAATTTTTTCAAACCAGAACGCATTTGTGAGACATTAAACTGCTTAAGATTTGGATAACAAATAGAGATTTTGTCTTGAATAAAATCTCGCTCTTTTTCCTCTAAGTTATGCAAAAATGCAGACAGTCCCTCTCCGCCTAAACCTAAACTTTTACTGGCACGTCGAGTCGGTTTTTTTAGGAATTCAGGTTCTAAAAGGTCTAGCGTGAGTAAACCCTCAAAGAATCTTTTAAATTCCAGTATTTCTGGCGTTAATTGAGATTCCTTAATCTGTGAAATTAATGATCCTTGATAATCAAAGTTAATGGGTTCTCTTGACTTTTGCTCATTCAAAGCCTGAATACGGTATTCTCCGTTTTTGACTTCAAAGATCAAATTTTGGTTCCAATGTATAAGCTCAGAAGTACAACGCAGTGTACGACAATTAAAGCTGGCCGTCCAATTTACCTCAAAACGGTTAGCATGTAACAATAAAACTTCAAAATTAATGTTCTGTTTAGAAGTCAATTTTGAATGAATCTCAGAGGGTTTCCACTGCCGTTTTTCTAACCATCCTTTTATATCACCTCTAACTTGTTGAGACAAAAAATCAAAGGCTTGTAATACTGTTGATTTCCCTGAACCATTAAGTCCAACTAAACAATTGAACTTATCTAAAGGACACTCAAAATCAACTAAAGATTTGAAGTTATTAACTTTTATCTTTTTAACTTTCATCTATAAAATTTTTTCATCGCGTTAAGGTATGCGCCCGAAAGAATGTTCATTCTACTATGCTTGCTTGTCAAAGATGTCAAGCAAAATACGGCCTTGAGCTGTGCTCTTTGTAGAATAGTGAAACATGAATGTGTGAAATTATACTCATTTTACCGCGGCTATCCAATTTCTTGACGCTCAACCGGAAATAAGCTGGCTATGCGAATTAAGGGTTGAAAAATCCATTGAAACCTGGGGCGATGCCCCAGGCTTTAATAGATAAGTCTATGCTTCAGCTTTGGCACTGGACTCCAAAGCTTAAATTTCTTAATGGCTTACATGCGAAGGTGTCTAAAACCTTTTGGTTTGGGGGCCAGGTTGTCGAATTGATAAACTTTGCTCCCGTTTTTGCGGAGCAAAGTTTGTTGATTTGATTGATGGCCCTTGATATTATTCTAAAAAGACAACTGGGATATACACGAAATGACAACCTTCGGTCGAAATTAAAAAAATCAATGACTTATAAAAAAAATTTTAGTAAGTACAACGAATTACGCGGATAAACGAATTAAGTACAACGAATTACGCGGATAAACGAATTAAGTACAGCGAATTACGCGGATAAACGAATTAATTAAGGGTTAAATTGAATCTTATAAAATCAATAACTTATAAAAACATTTTCATTGAACGTGATTTTATAAGTCTTTGTTCATTATACATTTTTCATTTTTCATTCTTAATTCGCATTAACAACACGCAACCTAACATATGATTCGTTTAATCCACAGTATGTTACAATCAATTTTATTCAACATTTATGTCAACTATGTCTTCAAATGATTCGTTAAATGAACGCGCCACCTTTAACCCGGTGGTAACCACTTGTTTTACTATACCGTTTCCTCGTTTACTGATAGACGCATCCAAAGAGGTTTTTTTTGATGACACTTACCAAACCAGTTTGCCTTGTGCCATTAAGCAAATTCATATAGAAAATTATCAAGGCATTATTAAAACCCGTCTGACTGCAATCCCAGTAGATGCACAATGGATTTTTCTGACGGGTGAAAACAGCTTTGGTAAAACGTCTGTGTTACAAGCGATTGCCATTGGCTTATTTGGCAAGCAAGATAAAAAGAGAATTTTGACCGAAGAAGCGTGTCAAATAGCCATTGAATTGAAAAATAATGGCGTAAATCAAATCACGCAATTGGGCAAACCGCAATTTACCCATTTTGTGGCTTATGGGCCTTCACGGCTGGAAATTCAAAACCAACACGCCCAAAATAAAATGTCCGAAAAATTAACCACAACTTATGGTTTATTTAATGTCGATGGGATTTTGTTAAATATTGAATATGAACTGTTGCTATGGTACCTCACCAAAAATCCTAAATATGAGATTGTCAAAGCCACTTTATTGAAACTGATGCCTTCTCTGGCTGATATACAGATTAAAAATAATAGTGAAGTGGTTTATATTGAACGAGAAAGCGAGAACAGTGATAACGTTTATGAGCCAATCACTTTTGAGAAGTTAGCGTCTGGCTATAGAAGTCTTATTGCTATGATTGGTGATATGTTGATTCGTTTTTATGAACAACAACCACAAGTCATTGAACCTAAAGGGTTAAGTGGTATTGTCTTGATTGATGAATTGGATTTACATTTTCATCCAAAATGGCAGCGCAAATTGCCTATTTTACTGTCTGAGATTTTTCCTCAAGTACAATTTATTGTCTCGACACATAGCCTCATTCCTTTTTTAGGCGCACCGAAAAACTCGGTTTTTCTGAAAGTGAACCGAAATCAAGCGGCGGGCATTCAATTAGAGAGAATTAATATAGAGATTAAAAATTTGTTGCCCAATTCTCTGTTGACTTCGCCTATTTTTGATTTAGACGGTGAAGACCTCAAACAGGAAAACAATGAGAATATCTCAGAAGTGAGAACTGAAGAGACGTATGATGAAGTACAGTTAAACGATGAAATCAAAGCACGGCTTGCAGCCTTTGAAGCCAGTGATAGAGATTTTCCTGACGACTTATTTGAGACTGACGCCAAATGAGAAGTGTCAACAAAGAGTTTGACAATCCTTCCGACATTTTGCAAAGTGAGGGTTGTCAGAACAAAATTCAACAGGCTTTACAGGAAAAAAATCAGCACAGTTTCAGTCAATATTATTATGGGCACCCCGATAAAGTTCGTCGGGATTTGGAACAGTTATACTTTGGAAAATGTGCTTATTGTGAAACCAAAGTCACTGGCAGTGTGTTGAGAGTTGATCATTATCGCCCCAAAGACAAAATAAAAGAGGATAATACGCACACGGGTTATTATTGGTTAGGATATGAATGGAGCAATCTTATTCCAGCTTGTGAAAAATGTAACCGAGCAAAATATAACGCTTTTCCACTTGAAGTGACTGGCATTCGAGTGACAAAACCACCGTTAGATAATCATGGCGAATTGGATAAAGATTCATGCCGAGCAGATTCACCAAGCTTGTTGGCTGAAAAACCTTTGTTACTAAATCCTGAAGTTGATGAGCCTGAATTGCATTTTGTGTTTTTGCCGAATGGCAAAATTAAAGCACTCACTGAAAGGGGAAAAGAAACAGAAGAAATCTGCAATTTAAACCGATTTGATTTAGTGTTAGCACGCAAAATAATAGTAGATGACTTTCTAAGTAAAATAAGACAATTAGCATATGATTTTATAGAAGGTGTCATCAATAAGGAAACCTTGCATTATTCTTTAAAGTGCTTATTTTTTGACATGCTAAAACTCCAATCACCTGAACAGAGTTATTCTCGATTAGGTTGGTTCATGTTTAAAAAGTTTAAATTGTTCTTTTTAAAACCATTAACCACTAAACAACGGAAAGTTGTTGTGAAAGCTTTTCAATTATTTAAGAATGGAAAATTATAAAGCCAAGCATTTTATGTTCGTGGTAAGTACTGAAGCACAAGTTTTCAGGTATTTTGAATTCCTAAGTTTGTAGTAGGTGCTTTAGCGCCTTGCGTTTGTAGTAGGCGCTTTAGCGCCTTGCGTTTGTAGTAGGCGCTTTAGCGCCTTGCGTTTGTAAGTACTGAAACAGATGTTTTCAGTATTTTGAATTCATAAAACACCGAAGTTAAAGGGGGATATTCAATGAAAATACCTGTTTATTTTTGTTTCAGTACTTATCGCATGGTTTACGCTGTTTTGACGAACTTACTTTGTTAATACTATGAATATTATAGATATTTTTTGTGGCACGGGTGGGTTTTCAGCCGGTTTTGAGGCAAACGGTGAATTTAAAGTTAAGGCGGGATTAGATGTTTTAGGAAATAGACTCAAGACGTTTAAAGCTAATCATCCGTTTGCCCGTGTGATTGAAGCTGATATTAGAAAATGCTCACCCGACACTTTTTCAGAAATCACTGAACTTGCGCCCGGTGAGGTTGATGTTGTCATCGGCAGCCCACCGTGCCAAGGTTTTTCTTCAATACGTCCATTTAGAAGTTTAAGTTTTGATGATCCAAGAAATACACTTTTTGAATCATTCGCTTTTTTGGTGCAATTTTATCAACCGCCATTTTTTGTGTTAGAAAATGTGGTGGGCTTAATAACACATCAGCAGGGAAAAACGCTTCAACAGATGATAGACACTTTTGAAACTTTAGGTTATAAAACGGATTGGCGAATCATGAATGCCGTTAATTATGGATTACCACAAAAACGCGAAAGAGTCATTATGATTGGACGACGGGGATTATCTTCAATTGTTTTTCCACAACCGACGCATTTTTTTGAAGGGCGAAGTATGGCACCTTTAAATCATCCAAAACTCATTCGTACCTATCCCTTAATGGATAACAAACTTCCCCGCGCCATTAGCGTCATGGATGCGATTCATGATCTGCCAAACCTAAAATCTGGTGATAGTGCAGAATATTATAGAACTGATATTTCGCCAACACCTTTTGAATGGGCGCGACGCAAAAACACTCAAAAGCTAACACTTCATAAAAGTACCGCCCATTCACCGAAAATGCTGAAAATCATTAAACATGCTGGTTCAAATATTGCTGCTTTGCCACCTGGTATGGTATCTAGTGGTTTTAGCACCTCTTATAGTCGAATAGAACCTAATGAACCTTCAGTCACATTAACCGTCAACTTTGTTCATCCCGCTTCCAATAAATGTATCCATCCCTATCAAGATAGAGCATTAACGCCAAGAGAAGGCGCGCGATTGCAAGGGTTTGACGATGACTATATTTTTATCGGTAATCGGAGCCAAATTGTTAAGCAAATTGGCAATGCCGTACCTCCGTTGCTTGGACGAGAAATTGCTACTGCTTTGTTGGATCAGTGGTAATGCGAATGAAAAATGTACCGCGAAATGTCGTGGCGGAATGCTTGTTACGTGGATAAACGAATTATAGTACAACTAATTACGCGGATAAACGAATTGTACCGCGAAATGTCGTGGCGGAACGCCTATTACGCGGATAAACGAATTGTAGTACAACTAATTACGCGGATAAACGAATTGTACCGCGAAATGTTGTGGCGGAACGCTTGTTATGCGGATGAACGAATTGTAGTACAACTAATTACGCGGATAAACGAATTGTACCGCGAAATGTTGTGGCGGAACGCTTGTTATGCGGATGAACGAATTGTAGTACAACTAATTACGCGGATAAACGAATTGTACCGCGAAATGTCGTGGCGGAATGCTTGTTACGCGGATAAACGAATTTTCTTTAACTTAGAGCATGTTTTAAAACTCGACTTAACTCATTGTTTTATAAGCAATAGACTATTTTATAAGTGATTGATTCTTGGACTTTTCAAACACGCTCTTAGGCGCTAAAGCGATTACTACAAACTAAGGCGCTAAAGTGCTTACTACAAACTAAGGCGCTAAAGCGATTACTACAAATTAAGGCGCTAAAGCGCCTACTACAAACTAAGGCGCAAACTAAGGCGCTAAAGCGATTACTATAAACGCAAGGCGCTAAAGCGCCTACTACAAACTTAGGTGCTGATTAGAGTCAGTTGCTCCAAATGGTTTTGTAGGTTGTTCGTGATGAGTGGTTGTTTGCTCTGGATGAGATAATCAATCCGTTTAGTCCCTATAATCCGTACTCGGCTTTGGTGGAAAAACGGACGCTTAGTTGGGCCACGATATGGCCCCCAATTGAAGAGGTTCTTTCCATCAAGGTGTTTTGATATCTACCCGCTGGCTCTGTTATCGTTCTATCTATCTCGACTTTGGTGGAGAAACTGATACTTAATTGGGCCACGACATGGCCCCCAATTGAAGTGCTTCTTTCCATCAGGGTGTTTTGATATAGAAATTTGGGCTTTTTTACTTACCCCAGCCCACGTTTGCTGTAGCTGCTCTTAACATTCAACCCCTATCGGGGTTGTGGGCGTTTTTTTCCCTTACCCCAGGTTTCACCTGGGGCTATTCAAATTCAACCCCTATCGGGGTTGGATTTCATAGAAAAAAATTTCTTAAAACATAAAAGTCCAATTCTAAACCGTTTGCAGTATAACTGCCCGCTGGCTATGTTATCGTTCTATCTCGGCTTTGGTGGAGAAACTGATACTTAATTGGGCCACGACATGGCCCTCAATTGAAGATGTTCTTTCCATCAGGGTGTTTTGATATCTACCCGCTGGCTCTGTTATCGTTCTATCTATCTCGACTTTGGTGGAGAAACTGATACTTAATTGGGCCACGACATGGCCCCCAATTGAAGTGCTTCTTTCCAGTAGGGTGTTTTGATAACTGCCCGCTGGCTCTGTTATCGTTCTATCTATCTCGACTTTGGTGGAGAAACTGACGCTAAAGCTAAAGTTTTTTGGAAAAAAACTTTAGCATCAAACACAATTCACAATTTTCACTCCAGATTGTACCCGTGCTAAGTATCGTGGTACTGATTGGTTGAATCCGTTCATTTCTGGGATTCGCTGTACTAATTGGTTGAATTCGTTAATTTCTAGGATTAGTTGTACTCAATACCCAAAGGAGAAAACAAATGAACCTCACAAAATCCCTCTTATTAACCCTATCACTCGGTTTGTCAGCCTGCCTATCAATGGATACCCCGACAAACCTGAAACCTATCCCTGAGTGGTTGAAAGCATTGATTGACGAATTGAGCACAGCCCCAGTGGCTAACCCGCCGGCCAAAATCATCCGATACTTTTATGACGGGGCCACGGTTTATTACTTACCACCCAGATGTTGTGACATAAGAAGTGTGTTGTATGACGTTGATGGAAATATTATTTGTCATCCTGATGGCGGGATAACCGGTTCAGGCGATGGGCAATGTCCTGATTTTCGGGATACAAAAACAGATGAAGTGATTATTTTGCGCGATGAGAGAAATTGAGTAATGTCCCTTAACTGCCTTGATGAACCCTTCATTATGAGGCATTTTATAAAATAACTGATTTTACGGGCTATAGATGACCGGCTTTTTTAGGACAAGGCGAATAAGCGATTTATGCTGTGCAGTTGTCCTTAATATTCAATTATTCAATGATTTATAAAAAAATGATAGGTGGTAAGATGGCCGTGTTGTTGTCCATTTTTAAGTGGCCGTGTTGTTGGGAATGAAAAGGATAGTATCGCCTACTACAAACGGGCCACTAGTGCAGTAAGGCGGAAGTTTCCATACCACCTCAGCCAACAGCTAAAGCAGTTATCTCGCTCCGCTCGGAACGAAAGTTGTCTGAAAGCGAAAGTACCCTAAAGGGCACTATAAGTAGTTGGTTCTTCAGTCGAAATTTATAAAAGTTGTTCAAGTTATTTTGTTACAGACACTAAAGTGCCTACTACAAATTTAGGCGCTGAAGCGCCTACTACAAACTTAGGCGCTGAAGCGCCTACTACAAACTTAGGCGCTGATTAGAGTCAGTTGCTCCAAATGGTTTTATAGGTTGTTCGTGATGAGTGGTTGTTTGCTCTGGATGAGATAATCAATTCGTTTAGTCCCTAATCCGTTGTACTCAACTTTGCTGGAGAAACTGACACTTAATTGGGCCACGACATGGCCCCCAATTGAAGAGGTTCTTTCCATCAAGGTGTTTTGATATCTACCCGCTGGCTCTGTTATCGTTCTATCTTGACTTTGCTGGAGAAACTGACAGTCTGCCTGTGTTTATTCAGGCTGGATTTCTGGCACTAATTGCGAATCAGCGGCTTTGGTGAGTAAGGATTCTAAGCCTGTTATAAACATAGTCGCAAAAAAATCCTGTTTAACTGAGATAACAGTTTTACCGGTAAAATTATCAATTTTTACCCGTTCTTTTATCACACAAAAAAAACACTCAACACCCCAGCGTAGATTATACAATTCCTTAAACACAAGGGCTAAGTATTTTTTCTCATCAAGCAATGAGGTAACAAGAACTTCTATCTCTCCTGTGCTCAATCTAACTTTAACAAACCGCACCGTAATTTTTTCTGGTAGTCCCAATTCTTGGCACTTTTTATTGACGGTTCCTTCCGCTTTTAAAGTTACTATATTGCTATTAGTAACTTGTTGTTTAAACATATTTCGTGCCGCTTTAAATGACTTTTTTGAACAACGACCCGTAAAATGTCTCCCAATTTTGCTTAATGACGCTAAAAATATATAGGAAGAGTAGTTGCGATCAAACTTTCATCTTGTCACCCAGAAAGTGTATGCTTGATGTGTTCCAAAGCCAAATCTTTCCTCTGTGCCCTTGGCGGGTGCAAGACAAGCATCAATGATAGTCTTGTTTATTTCGTCTATCATCCTTGATCTAGTCCATAACCGTGTTGCCCTATTATTTTTTTTATCTTTCCCAACGTGCCGTTTATGGTACCGAATTCGTCGTTGATTTCTGGTACATTAGGATCATTCCTTTTGGATCCATCAATAGCCAGTAAACGAAAACCCCAAGCGTTTTAAAAAATTTTCGAGTCATAAAGAACGTCAAGCCCAGCATGCAAGATTTAACGTGATGAACGCCTCAGGTTTTAAATGACGACGTGCTTGGGTAAAAGCACTCTTTGTTACTAAAATGCTGTTGTCCCGTTTTTTTTAAAATTAATTTAAAACAAGCTGTAACGGTTTGATTAAGCTAAGTAAAATTATATTTTAGGACAGCTACAAAGGGAAAGGCGTACTTTCTGGTAAAAAAATTATAAACCGTGCGATGTTCGTCTTTAAATGACTCATCATTTAACAGCTCGCGAATAATCTCCATTTAACGGGTGGCTTTATCATTTTCGCCTGCCAATGTTTTTTTTTTCCATAAATTGATTTTACCTACTGTTTGAAAGTTAATAACTATAACACATTTTCCTTAACTTAATGGCATTGAGGTTCCACCTGGGGCTATTCATATTCAACCCCTACGGGGTTGTGGCCCTCCCCGGCCCTTTCCCCAGGTTCCACCTGGGGCTATTCATATTCAACCCCTACGGGGTTGTGGCCCTCCCCGGCCCTTTCCCCAGGTTCCACCTGGGGCTATTCATATTCAACCCCTACGGGGTTGGGGCCCAATTAATAGTTAATGATTAATGATTAATGATTAATGATTAATGATTAATGATTAATTGTTAATTTCCCTTCGGGATTGGGGCTTTCAATCACCAAAACCTTTTAGCTTTCTCCTTCTTCTAAGTCCTTTTTCACTTGCGCTTGTGGTACTTTTAAATTGGGCATAATCTTTACCATTTTCACGGCCTTATTAGCCATTTGCACAATTTCCACCGGATGCCCATCCAAAAGCAAACTCGTCGCGGCTTCGGGAATCACTTCTAAATACTCCAAAATCAGGCCGTTGAGCGTTTTGGGCCCATCGGTGGATAAATTCCATTGCATCATGCGGTTAAATTCTCGCACCGTGATACTGCCATCAACAAGAAAAGTGCCGTCTTCTTGTGGATGAATATCTAAGCTCAAAGCGTCAGGATTCGTGGTAAACTCGCCAACAATTTCTTCGAGAATGTCTTCAAGGGTAATTAAGCCCTGAATATCGCCATATTCATTTACCACCAAACCAATGCGCCGCTTATGTCTTTGAAAATGAAGTAATTGCGTATGTAAAGGCGTACCTTCAGGTACAAAATAAAGATCACGGGCGATTTTTTCCAACTGTTTCTTGCTAAACTCATCGTGCTTGAACAAGCGCAGCAATTTACGCAGGTGTACCACACCAATGACATTATCTATGTTTTCACGGTACAGCGGCAAACGAGTATGTTGGCTGATTGCCAATTGTTCGGTAATCACGTCCAGTGGCGCGTCGATATCAATACCGACAATTTCATTGCGCGGCACCATAATTTCTTCCACGGTGACTTTCTCTAAATCTAAAATGCCCAACAACATTTTTTGATGGCGCGGAGGAATAAGTCCTCCCGCTTCGTGTACCACCGTCCGCAACTCTTCAGGACTCAAGTGATGGTTATCTTGGTTTTGCTTAGAAATACCGGACAATTTCAGCAAGCTATTACCAATGCCGTTGAGCGCCCATATCAAGGGATATAATATTGATAATAAAGGCTTAATAACAAACGAGGCGGGAAATGCCACCTTTTCTGGATGGAGTGCCGCGATTGTTTTGGGCGTGACTTCACTGAAAATGAGAATAACTACCGTCAACAAGGCCGCCGCAACCGCAATCCCGGCTTCGCCCATCAAATCAAGCGCGATAACCGTTGCAATTGAGGACGCTAAAATATTGACGAAATTATTGCCCAATAAAATCACACCAATCAGGCGATCTGGGCGCTCCAGTAATTGACTAACACGCTGTGCGCCGCGGTGCTTTTTGGCCGCCAGATGGCGCAACCGATAACGGTTGATTGCCATCATGCTGGTTTCAGAGGCCGAGAAAAATCCAGAAGATAAGATGAGAAAAACCAGTATGCCAAATAGCACACTTATCGGAATATCGTTCAAGAAAGATAAACCTTTTGTTGCAATGGGACTTTAATGTGTATGGTAAAGCGGGGCAAATGTCAAGGGTTGGTAATTGTGAATTGTGAATTATGAATTGTGAATTGTGAATTGTGAATTTTGAATTGTGAATTGTTAATTGTGACGTAAACGATGTAAACGACGTAAACTAAAAACGTTCTTTTGTACCACCCAACAACGTTGCCCACAGGAAGTTTTGGTGGGCAAGAAAAAACACCTTGGGGTGGTTACGTCGTGTCAATGCCATTAAGTTAAGGGCATTGGGTTACGTGTGGGGTGGTGAAAATCAGGTGATTTTGGCCCAAAAACTGATCCCGTTTTTACTGTGAAAATAGCCACAGCATCTAGTACAACGGATACGCGTTCCGAAACGGATTTTCATATTCGGGGGTGGCGAAATAATTTAGCCATGACCATTTATTCATAATTGAAATCATTCACAATTCACAATTCACAATTCACAATTCACATTGGGAGGGAGTTCCCTCTCCGTTGAGGGAGTTTGCTTGGGTGTGGGTGAGCGGTGAAAAGATTAGGGTTTTTTCTTGGTAGGACGTTGCCATCCAGAGATGGTTTTTTGGGGTGGGCGTCTTAATGTTAAAGTATCGGGCGGTGCATCTCGCGTAATGGTAGAGCCAGCACCGATAGTTGCTCCGGCACCCACCGTCACTGGCGCGACTAATTGCGTATTTGAGCCGATAAACGCATTGTCTTCTATGATCGTTTTGTGTTTATTCGCGCCGTCATAATTACAGGTGATAGTTCCGGCGCCAATATTCACGCCGCTACCGACTTCACTATCACCGACATAGCTCAGGTGATTTATTTTAGAGCCTTGCGCGACCGTCGATTTTTTAATCTCAACAAAATTACCAATATGCACCTTTTCCGCTAATACCGTTTCCGGGCGCAAACGCGCAAAAGGCCCAATTCGACAATTGGCCCCAATCACAACATTTTCAATCACGCAATGAGAGAATATCTCAACATCATCAGCGATTTTAGCGTTGCGTATGACGGTATCGGGGCCTATTTTGACACGATTACCGAGCGTCACTTCGCCTTCAAGAATCACATTGATATCAATCGCGATATCACGCCCCGTCTGTACAGTGCCGCGTATATCAAGACGGGCCGGATCGCGCACTGTAACACCCGCCAACATCAGGCGATTGACTTGTTGCGTTTGATAATAACGCTCTAGGGTTGCCAATTGCTGGCGATCATTCACGCCCATCACTTCGGACACATTGTGAGTTGTGGTGGTGTAAATAGGCCGATTGTCTTGCACTGCCAATGCAATGATGTCAGTTAGGTAATATTCGCCTTGGGCATTATTATTGTTTAAAGACGCTAACCAGCGGCGCAAATGGCGGGCAGGAATGGTGTACACGCCGGCATTGACTTCTTTAATTTGTTTAATATGAGCGTCCGCCTCTTTTTCTTCAACAATGCGCTCAACTTGTCCCGCTGCATTGCGAACAATCCGCCCATAACCGTGTGGGTTATCTAATTCAACAGTGAGAACGCCAAGACTATTCGCGTCGGCTTGCGAACACAACGCTTGCAGCGTCGTGGAACTGATTAAAGGCACATCGCCACAAAGCACTAACACCATCGCATCATCCGCGATTTGGGGCATGGCTTGAGCAACGGCATGCCCGGTGCCCAATTGTTGCGCTTGTTCTACCCAATTGACGTTGACATCGGCAAGCGCCTCACGGACTTGTTCGCCTTTATAACCATAAACAATCTGTATGTTGTCTGGCTTAAGGGTTAAGGCAGTATCAAGTACGTGGCGAATTAAGGACTTATCGGCAAGTTGATGCAAAACCTTGGGCAAATCAGACTGCAGGCGTTTACCAAGCCCGGCGGCAAGTATAATAATAGAAAGTTTCATTGTAGTGATGGAGTCCAAAGCTTCAGCGACAATTCCGTCCAAAGCTTTAGCTTTGGACAATGGAATCCAAAACTTCAGCTTTGGACGATCATAAACGCTTATTTTTTAAGCTGACGCAACTTTTCAACCGCACGTAATTGCAACATCGCTTCGGCCAATTCCGCCTGTGCCTTCGTATAATCAAAGGCCGCTTGTTTATCTGATAAGCGTTTTTCAGCGCGTTGTTTGGCTTCTAATGCTGCTTTCTCATCAATATCGTAGGCTCGTAGCGCGGCATCAGACAACACCGTGACTTTATGTGGCTGAACTTCTAATAAGCCACCAGAAATATAAAAAGACTCTTCATGATCATCATCGATTTTGAGCCTGACAGCGCCCTCGCTCAGTGGCGTGATATATTGGGCGTGACGCGGCATAATACCGACTTCACCTTGCATTGCCGGTGCAATTACCATTTCAGCTAAACCGGAAAAAATCTCGGCCTCTGCACTGACAATATCGACATGAACGGTCATTGCCATATTTGTAATTCCTCATTTTTCAATTCAATGATCAGTTCTTCAGTGATCAGTTATCAGTTATCAGTTATCAGTTATCAGTGAGCCGTTTTTCACTGATCAGTTTTTCAGTAGATATTCAGATAATTAATTTAGTCTCCTTTAGGAGACTTGGGCTTTCAGATGGCTGCACAGTGATCAGTTTTCAGTGAGCCGTTTTTCAGTCATCAGTGATCAGTTTCCGTGATCAGTTTTTCAGTAGAGTTGTTGCAAATTAAATCGCTAGTAGCAAGGGCTTATGGCTAAAAGCGATAGGAGACGGGGGCCGACTCCGGAATGAAAACTACCGCTTCGACTTTTCAATAACCTTAGCATTAATACGTTAATAACCCTTATTTGTGGGCCATCAACTGGAATGAACCAGTACAACTTATGGACGTCCAAGATAAATCTTGGACTCCGACGCCCAAGATAAATCTTAGACTCCGACGCCCAAGATAAATCTTGGACTCCTCCTCAACTGATCACTGAAAAACTGATCTGTGAAGACGGATAACTGAAATTAAATCAGCTTGGCTTGTTCAACGGCTTCTTCAATGGAACCCACCATATAAAACGCTTGTTCCGGTAAATTATCGTGTTCACCGTTCACAATCGCTTTGAAACCATTGATGGTGTCTTTAAGAGACACATATTTGCCTTGAGTGCCGGTAAACACTTCCGCCACAAAGAAGGGTTGTGACAAGAACTTTTGAATCTTACGGGCGCGACTCACGGTAAGTTTATCTTCTTCAGATAACTCATCCATGCCCAAAATAGCAATGATGTCTTTCAATTCCTTGTAACGTTGCAAAGTGCCCTGCACAGCGCGTGCAACATCATAATGTTCTTGCCCCACCACTAACGGATCAAGTTGACGACTGGTAGAGTCAAGCGGATCCACCGCCGGATAAATGCCTAACTCGGCCACTTGACGAGATAACACCACGGTGGCATCTAAGTGAGCAAAGGTGGTGGCGGGTGATGGATCAGTTAAATCATCCGCTGGCACATACACGGCTTGAATTGAAGTAATAGAACCTGTTTTGGTAGACGTAATCCGTTCTTGCAACGCGCCCATTTCTTCAGCCAGTGTCGGTTGGTAACCCACCGCCGAAGGCATACGTCCTAACAAAGCAGAGACTTCTGTGCCAGCCAGGGTGTAACGATAAATGTTATCAATAAACAACAACACATCGCGGCCTTCATCACGGAAATATTCGGCCATTGTTAAACCAGACAAGCCAACGCGCAAACGGCAGCCGGGCGGTTCATTCATTTGCCCATACACCAGTGCCACTTTGTCTAGCACTTTGCTTTCCGTCATTTCATGGTAAAAGTCATTGCCTTCACGAGTACGCTCACCGACACCGGCAAAGACGGAATAGCCGCTATGTTCGATGGCGATATTCCGAATTAACTCCATCATATTGACGGTTTTTCCGACACCGGCACCCCCAAATAGGCCGACTTTACCGCCCTTAGCGAACGGGCAAATCAAGTCAATCACCTTAATGCCCGTTTCTAGCAACTCGTTACTGGCAGAAAGTTCTTCAAAGGCGGGCGCTTTACGGTGAATTGACCATCTTTTCTCCTCGCCGATGGGGCCTTTTTCATCCACGGGTTCGCCCAAAACATCCATGATGCGGCCCAAGGTTTGTTGTCCAACGGGCATACTAATCGGCTCACCGGTATTGGTGACAGATAATTCTCGGCCCATCCCATCGGTAGTGCCCATCGCAATGGCACGAACTACGCCGTCCCCTAATTGTTGCTGCACTTCTAGGGTTAACTTGTTGTCATCTACCAACAACGCATCATAAACCTTTGGCATGGCATTACGCGGAAATTCAACGTCAACCACTGCACCAATAATTTGCACAATTTTGCCAGAACTCATATTTTAAGGTTCCTCTTAATCATTAAATTAAAACGGGTTTTTCTTATCCCACTGCTTTATCACATTGGAACAGTGAAATAGGCCGGTTATTATATCAGTTTAGCCTTGGGGTGGTGAAAATAAGGTTCTTTTTTAAGTCAAAAGTGATCTCGCTTGCGGAAGTTACAAGAGGAGTCCAAGATTTATCTTGGACCTCTCAAAGAGGGGCGGATCAAGAAGGGGGCCCACAACCCCGTAGGGTGTGAATAGCCTTTCAGGCAAAAGTTTCGCGGAGCGAAACTTTTGCCTGAAAAGGTGGAACCTGGGGATGGAAGGAAAGGGGGAGGACAACCCTGAAAGGGTTGAATATGAAACCTCAATGCCATATCGTACCGCTTTTGGGTGAGGCAACCATAAAGGATTGCCCCTACACGACATGACGGTTTGTAGGGGCAATCCCAAGGGGAAAGCCCTTAACTTAATGGCATTGAGGTGAAACATGGGAATTTAAGGAAAGGGGGAAGGCAACCCCGTAGGGGTTGAATATGAATAGCCCCAGGTGCAACTTGGGATGGAAGGAAAGGGGGAAGGCAACCCTGAAAGGGTTGAATATGAAGGCAAAACCTGGGGGAGGGCCGAGGAGAGGCCCACAACCCCTACGGGGTTGAGGACTTATTGCTTTCCCCAGGTTCCACCAGTGGCTCTTAAGATTCAACCCCTACGGGGTTGAGGACTTATTGCTTTCATTTCCTGCTCCTCTGTCACGGGAACGAGGATGCCTATCTTAAGCCATTGCTCAAGGATTGCCTCAGGCGTTGGTGGCACTATTGTGTTATTCTAACAGCGAATTCCACTCACAACCTGCTGACAATATTCCTCAAATGTCTGATTGTGGTCGTATGGCCCGGAGTAGCGCACCGCCTTCACGATTTCCTCTAGCGTGTTGCCTGTGACGGTTTTGTTTTTGTCGGGCATGAAGTATTGAAGTTTGTATGCTTCTCGTTTCATATTATCGTCTCCTGTGTTGAAACTGACTGGTTGTTGACCGGTTGTTCAGCAATGCCGCTATACTGAACATGAGCTTTTTTGTCATGTCTCATCCCGACGATTCCGACGATCCCGATCCATTTGAGCGGAGGGAACAGATAAGAACTTGAACTTGAACTTGAGAACTTCTCCTTTTAAGCCCAAGATTTCTCCGTCTTAAAAATGACAAAAGCGCCGTTTGTAACGATGCAAAGTATAATTAAAACCATAAATCGGTATGCGGCTTCAGCAGCATACCGGTTTACCTCTCGATGGCAATGATGTCGATGCGACTCGTCGAGACTGTAAAAGAGGGTGCTTGTATCATATTACTCGCGCCAGTTGATTGAGCTACACTTTGTTGTAGCAAAAGCGAAAAGCGTCACTCGCATGGTTTAAGACAATGCCATTAAGTTAAGGAAAAGGCCCGTTTGTATAGATATTCAGATAATTATTTAGTCCCCTTTAGGGGACGAAAGCTTTCAGACAATTGTTCAGGCTAAAGTTTCGCGGAGCGAAACTTTAGCCTGAATAGCTGTTGGCTGTTTTGAAATTAGTTTTCTGAAAATCTATAGTAGGCTAATAAAAGTTATTATTCTTGATAAGGAGGCAAGAATTCTTGATAAGGAGGCAAGAATGATGCTTAATTTTAAGGATTGTACTTTAGCTCAACTGGACGCAACCTTTAATTTAGAACAGATCGATGATTGTCAAATATTACCGGCTTGGCTGTTAAAAGAATTAGAAATTTCTGATCTAGAACGACAAATCATTGTTATGTTTCAACAGACACTCAAAAGCCATGTCCGTGATTGGAATGAAATGGAATTAATCCAGCATTTCATTGGGCCGATATTTTCTTCAGTCAATTTTTCAAGTAAAAAGTTTGGCCTCTTTGCAGAGCGATCATTTAGCGGTACTGTTGATGGTATAGAAATGTCTGGTAGGCCAGATGGTATAATTGCTAGTGGCTTCCGCAAACCAAAAAAGCCCTATTTTTTGTTTTCAAGAGTACAAGAAAGAAAAAGACCCGAAAGGTGATCCCGCAGCGCAAGCCCTAGCTGCTATGTTGGTGGCTCAGGAAATTAATGAACATAAACATCCGATTTACGGATGTTATATACAGGGCCAATTTTGGTTTTTTATGGTATTGCAAGATGTCAAATATTGCATTAGTCACCCTTATACGGCCACTCGTGATGACATTTTCGATATTTTCCGCATTTTTAAAGTGTTGAAGCAAATTGTGGCTGAGTTGGTGGAACGTAAGTAAGCGTCGGAAAGGAAAATTTTAAGCAAGCGTCGGATGGGTAGAGCGATAGCAAAACCCATCACAATTTCCAACCAAAGCGCTACTAGGCACAAGCCAAATAGCGCTTTTTATGATTGATATCAAACACAAGAACCAAAATTCACGGCAAAATGTTCTATGCCAACTCGAAACGAATTAAAAGAACTTGCTAGGCTTCTACTTGAAGAAGCTGAAACCCTTCTTTTCAATTTCAATAAGATTCCTCAAAGTTCAAGTCCAAGTTCAAGTCCAAGTTCAAGTTCCCTCCGATCAAAGGGACAAGCCGATCAAAGGGATCGTCGGGATTCTGAATGACAAAAGTGCAAATTATGATCGAGGCAAAAGTTTTTGCTTAGAAAAACTTTTGCCTCGATCCGTGCTGAGTATAAGATGGATCATGAAATATTGGTAAAAGAGTTCCGTCATACGATAAAAGCGCTTAAGCAAGAAAAAGGTGCTATTTCATTGTTTATGCTCAAGGCTTTTGAGTATGATGTCACCGATTGGAATCTGATTGTCAGCGCGCCAGCGTATGAAAATTTAAGGTTGAAAACGGCGTTAATAGATTTAGTCACGGTACTTAATAATCATCTCAGTCAAGCCATCCGGAAAAAAATTATACGCTCAACCATTTTAAAAACCACCGATCCTTTTGTAAAAGAAATCAATCAAGTCTTCAAGGTGACAAATACCGTCAAATATGTACACTCAGCTATCATCTCTGGTATTTATCTTGAAAAAGCGATCATTTTTGAATCTCATCCGGTTTCGGTAAAATCTCAAAAAGGCGCTTAATGCTTTGAAAGTGGGTATATCAACCAGGTAGGGTGGCAACGTGTTGCCTACCCTCATAACTTCTGACAGCCCCAAAGCACACCAAAGGTTTTTTTTCAGATGATCTGTATACTGAAAGTACAACGGATTTGGGGAATAAACGGATTTTTTCTGATTGTAACGGATTTTGGGAGAACTCTTAGGAAAGCCCCTACAAATGCAGAATCGTAGGGACAAACCTGTGTGTTTGCCCTTTTAGATAATAAAAACACCCCATTATTCTTGGTGTCCCCAAAATCCGTTAGAATCAGGATTTTTTAAGTTTAATATTTGAGTTGAAAATCATAAGGCTTGCTAATTCAATCCCTTATTTCATTTTCACCTTTTTCAAGTATGTCCCATATAATTAGACTCAAGATGGGAGAAAATTGGACTTTTTGAGAAACCAAAATTTTAGGAGCGTTGCCCCTAGCAAACCCCAACGGGGCGATATTAATAAAGCCAAGGGCACCGCCCCTAGCAAGCCCCAACGGGGCGATGTTAAGTACTGAAGCATAAATTTTCGGGTATTTATCGATAAGCCAATATCGAAGGGGCAACCATAAAGGATTGCCCCTACATGACACGACGGTTCGTAGGGGCAATCCCACGTGCAAAGCCCTTACAATCCCACGTGCAAAGCCCCTTTTGATTCCGGCAAAATACCTGATAATATGTGCTTCGGGACTTAATATAGCCAGGGGCAACGCCCCTGGCTACCTGGCTACCTGGCTACCTAGCTACCTAGCTTTTAGCCCCAACGGGGCGATATTAATAAAGCCAAGGGCACCGCCCCTGGCAAGCCCCAACGGGGCGATGTTAAGTACTGAAGCATAAATTTTCGGGTATTTATCGATAAGCCAATATCGAAGGGGCAACCATAAAGGATTGCCCCTACATGACACGACGGTTCGTAGGGGCAATCCCACGTGCAAAGCCC
>Ga0190315_1000033_pt1 | contig 86587 bp, 85 predicted proteins | sample 48701101_MG_FD_161673 | JGI IMG/M metagenome (GOLD analysis project Ga0190315, IMG submission 161673) | Hydrothermal vent sediment bacterial communities from Southern Trench, Guaymas Basin, Mexico - 4870-11-0-1_MG | ecosystem: Environmental > Aquatic > Marine > Hydrothermal vents > Sediment ...
ATGATGGGATAGATTTTTGTGTAAGTGTTCCGTATCTAATTATGTATGATGGAAAGTAGATCTAAGGAGGAGATTGAAGAAAAAATGTCCTTTATGGACCTCATAAAATATCTAGTGAGGAGGAGGAGTGTAAAGTATATAGATCCCGAGATCGATGAGAATTTGGAAATTAGATATCCAGTGCTAGACTTTATCCAATCCATAGTAGGAGAGAATGTGGAGGAGCTACTTCAAGAGTTAAGTGAAAAAAATATACTTAAAAAATCGGTTATAAGTAAAATTGTGAGATGTCCTAATTGTAAATCTCTTAAATTAGTGAGTAAGTATGTTTGTTTTCGATGTGGCTCTGATAACATTAGGCATGTTTATATCCTCACACACATACCCTGCGGATTTACAGGATCTTCCTCGGACTTTAAGAACATCGGCAGAAAGATGATATGTCCTAAGTGTGGTAAAGAACTCAAAGAAGGAGAGTATGCCATTAGAGGGGATATATTTATTTGTGAGGAATGTAGAAGTACTTTCGCCCAACCAGAAGTCGTACACATGTGCGTGAAGTGCAAAAAGGAATTTACAGCGAAGGATGCGTACTATGGCGATCTCTATCGTTACGAAGTTGTAGTGGAGGAACTGACTAAATACGAACATATAGTGGTGAAGGATCTAATAGAAACTGTACTAAAGAAACATAATTACTCGCTTGTAGGGTCTAAAATTAGGGGACTAAGCGGTATAGAGCATGAGTTTTTAGCTATTGGCATTAAAGAGGGAAGGACTGTGGTCATCGACTTCATAAGAGAGGGAGAAGACGCCGAGATGAAGCTAATAACCACCCTAGGTAAGGCTGTAGATCTTCCTATAGCTGTAGATGTGCTAGTACTGGTACCTGAGCAATATGCATTGGAGAAATTAAGGGGAGCAACTACTAATGTTAAAGTACTGAAGTATAGGCATATTGATGAGATAGAAAGTATAATTAGTGAATACCTGTAGTAGTATTCTTTAAGGTATTCTGATGAAACCCTCGAGAAATGGGAATATTATGGTATGAGATATCAATACTATCGTCAGCAATATTACTATATGTATTAATCCACCTATGATTCTTCCCTCGTAGATTTTACCAGCTATTAGTCCACCAAATACAGCTTCTATAATGGCTAGGTAGTAGAATAATGCCTCTACTACTTTGAGACTCAACCTCGGTGCTAATAGTACACCTGCTCCTTTTGCCATTTCAAATAGAGTGTTTATGAAGATTTTAATGAGAATGAAAGAGAGAAACGTTACTAATATTACAGCTAGATATATAATCAACATATATGGTTTCATATTGGCCTTTTTTTCCTCGTTAAATGCTATTATATCGGATAGTACTTGTGCTGACGTGTCTAATGCACTAGCCACATCACCACCACTTCCATAAAGTGCTGCGAGTATTGTTAATGCTCGAGATATTATGAGGGAGTGCTTGAATTTAGCTATATGAGCTCGCACAGCCTCTTTAAAATCTTCTCCTAGACCGACTCGTACCATACACTTGCCTATCTCTTTACCCAATACACCAAAACCTCTCTTAGATGATTCTTCTATCGCCTTGAGGTATGGTATACCTGACTTGATAGCCTCGCTTACAGTCTTCATAAAAGAGGGAATACTCATCTCCATACTACTCACGTGCTTCATATTGATAGTATGTACTATAGCCAAGGGTAATAATCCCAGAATTATAGCTATGGTAATGGAATAGTACAGTGGCTTATATGTTATCAGTGGTATGAAAGGAGGTACTATCTCTACAATTCTCTCACCAGGAGCTAGAGGATGGTATTTAGAGAATAACAGGAAGAATAGCATACTAACATAAATGGGAAGAAGTATGGAGAGAGCTATCAAGATTAATTTGACCCTATAAGTAATTTCAATATACATGTTTACACCCTACTTAACCATCCATCTATTATTATTAATACTATTAGTGAAATTACTGGTACAAGTAGTAGTACTACTAAGACTATAAGTGAGAGAGGATCTATGCCTAGTATAAATCCTCCCATAGAAGACATCAATACTAACATGACCATAAGGACTATGGGCATGACCACGGTGATAGTCACATATACTTCTGATATTATAGAGAGACCATTTGTGATATCTCTCAGTAGCTTCCTTCTCTTTTCTATCATTGAAGATACCATAAACCTCAAAAACTCTGTGGGACTTCCTATAGATATTATGCTTTCTCTAATTCCTTGAAATAATTCTCTCATAACTTCAGAGGGGGTCCTCATGCTAGCATTTTTAAGAGATGTAAGTGCATCTAGTCCTAGTATTTTCATATCTCTTAAGAGGAGAATTAGCTCTTTTCTTATCTGTTTATTATCTTCGACTTCTAATACTGTTTCTATTATTCTCTCTATATTCATTCCTATAGCACTTAACGTTGCTATAAGGCTTACAGTGAATATTAATGTTGACTCTATCGTATATTTTCTGCTTGAATATCTTATTTTAGGATAGTAGACAAGTAAAGCGAATGCCGATATACCTGCGATAGCTGATAGCATAAGAGATAGTAGTAGTGCTGGTATCACTGGTATCTTTAAAAGGCTGTAGTGTACTATGAAAAGTACTGGTGCAAAGCAGATAGAGGTAGCGATAGGTACTATGTTAAGTAATTTTAAATATTCATCAAAGGGTTTAGTGATGCCAGATGCTATATATATTTTCCTAAATTCCTCTATAAAACTACTCTCTAGTAGTCTTCTAATCATGGGATTACCTCTATTCTCATTAAGAATCTCTCTGGATCATAGTAGTAGTTTCTAATGACCTTACTAACATCCTCGAATCTACTCAAGTTCTTCTTACATAGATACTCTAATACCTTACGTCTTCTATCTACTTCGAGAAGGAAGTCCGTTTCTTCTTGAAGTTTTTCCTGCGCAACTCTTTCTAGAATTACGCTCTTATTCTTTCTCTCCAGCTTATCTGTAACAGGATTCCAGGAGAATACCTCATTGCTTAAGAGCTCTCCAGTATCTAGATCTATCCCTAGTATCTCGTGTACTGATGTAACTCTTCTAATTATCTGTCCTCCTCGAACCATTCTCTCTATTTGAACATATAAATTCACCATTGGTATCAATAGTCTGGGAATATTCATAGGCTTACTCTCTAACCTCCTTATCGCATATTCCACATTTTCAGCATGTATTGTACACATTCCAGTATGACCAATAGCTATGCTCTGAAAGAAGGTGTAAGCTTCTTTTCCTCTTATCTCTCCCACTATTATATAATCTGGTCTCATTCTAAGTGCTGACTTTAATAGCTCGAATAGTGTTACATTCTGTACCCATCTCTCTACTGCTGGCCTAGCGATAAGAGGTACCCAGTTTTCATGTGGTAACCTTATCTCTGCCACTTCTTCTATACTGATTATCTTTGCTTCAGGCTTTATGAGCATGGCAAGTGCATTTAGTAATGTGGTTTTTCCAGCTGCAGTAGCTCCACCTATCATGGTACTTTTCTTAAGGTCCATCATTAACCACATAAATGCTGCTGCTTCGCTAGATATAGTCCCAAAGTTTATTAGATCTACTATAGTATATGGATCTTTTCTGAACTTCCTTATAGTGAAGGTACTTCCTCTCCGCGAAACTTCTGCATGGGTTAGGTGTACACGATAACCCTCTGGCAGTGTACCCTCTACTATGGGAGTTGCTATGGAAATCTGCTTTCCAGCCTTATAGGCGAGTCTAACTATAAATGAGTTGAGTTCAGCACTAGAAGTGAACATCACGTTAGTGGGAAGTGATTCATATCTCCTATGCCATACATAGATTGGCGTATTCGTACCATCACAACTAATATCCTCTATCTCCGTATCTCTCATCATTACATCTATCTTACTATAGTAAAGTAGGTCTCTCAATAGGTAGTACAAAATCTTATCTATAGACTCTTCATCTATTTTTATTTTTTTCTTTTTAATGAGCTTTTCAATTAAAGATTTTAGATAACTAATAAATAGCTTTTCATTTTTTATGATTTTTAGATCAATTTTTCTATCCTCTAGTACATATTTTTTTATCTTTTCTATTGCTTCTATATCGGTTTCAGATAATATAGGTTCTATAACTGTATACTTCAATTTTCCAGTTTCTAATTCCTTTACTATTGCTGCATATGCAAATGGTGGATTTATAGGACGTATTTCTAATAGTAGTTCATTTCGATTGTTGATGTTAACTTTTCCTCTCATATTACAATCTGATGATTATTATACTATCGATAATTTAATATTTTGCGGTTACTCTCCTTCTATCTTCGGTACTACAGTATAATACCTACTGAACCTTCCAGGCTTCTTGACCACCTTTATATTACTATAATCTGCATTAATGAGGTTCATGCTTATAGTCCTTGAATCTAATCCCGCTCGTTTTGATATTCTCATTACTTCTTGAATTAATATGTCTATATCTTTTTTAATTCTATTTATTTCATCCCTAAATCTTTCTGAATTATTTATGTATATAATTCTTATTTTCTCTCTTATAAATAATCTAGTAAATAATACAACAGGGAATATTATGAGGAGAGGTAGTATAAGAGCCATAGTAAGTGTAGGAATTCCAAGTAAGGAACTTAGCATCGATATTATGAGTAAAGCAAGTACCACTTTATATATTTTACCCATGATCTTCTCATATTTGAGATATTTTCTTGTTTCTCTTATTTTAGCACTTCCCAGGACTAATCTTTCGAGATCACGTCTTACCTCTTTCCACTTTCTAGCTCTTCCTCCTAGTTCTAGTTCTCTATAGGTAAGTATTAGCCTATCTATGTCGGTAAAGTATCCTGATCTGAAGCTATCTAGAGCCTCTATTACAGAGATAATCTTCTTGATCCTCCTCTTAAGGTATATCAGTTCACGGCTCATCTCTACTCCCCACGGTATAATAATATATCACAGCTTACTTATTAATGTCTGAAACATATGACGACATTCGGAGGAAAAGTACAGGCAATCCCTGCCGAATTTTGGAGGAAAATTGTACACATACTTCTCTCCATGATCCTATTAATCCCCCTTGTATATTCAAACTTACTATCGCCTTACGGTATAAATGTAGTACAGTTCTACGTAATGCTCGTTCTCATTTCACTATATCTAAATGCCATTCATATTAGGATCCCCTCTCTAAGGAGTGAATTGAAGAGTTTTATTAGAACAGCTAGGTATAAGGTAATGGAGCAGATGATGAAGTTTCTCAAGCTTAAAGAACTGGGAGCTAGTAGTGTAGTAGAGGAGCTTGAATATAGACTGGAGAGAATTGAAGATATACTCGACTCACTAATAAGCTCTATGGAGAGAGAGTATGAAAGAAGATGGGGATATATAGGTGTAACCTTTACTACCTCCACAGTACTTGCAATGTACATTCTATTTGGAGAGTATGTTAAGTATGGAATTCTTGGCTTACTGGTATTTGATCCTATAGCTGCTATAGGTGGGTTTCTTATCGGAAGACATAAATGGCCTCTCGTGACCGCTACTATAGAAGGTAGCGTTTTAGCATCAATTGTGTACCTCATACTCATCATAGTCTTAACGAAGGCTACTCCTATACTAGCACTAGCTATCACCTTAGCGATTATGTTAGCTGAAGCTTACGGAATTGAAGATAACGTTTCCATTATCCTCGCTGGTACTATAGTAGCATGGTCTATCTCAAGGATCCATATCTACTCTGTACCATAGATACCAAGTATACTTAGCTATTGAGGATAGTAAGACTAGCTCGATTGATTTTTAAAGAAAAATTAAACCTTATCTAAAGGGATTAAAGCGGGGGAAGAATTACTTCTATAGTATTATATCCTATTTTATTAAAATCTACTATAACTTTTTCGTCAAGCTTGCTGTTACTCTTTCTGAACACTATAATGTACCCTTCTCCTCTTCGTCTCTCGTCAAATGCCCAGACTAGCTCTAGTTTATACTTTAGAAGAGTCTTGTAGAATGAACATACTGGTGAACCTGTTATCCCCTTACACTTTCTACATCTAAAGAGCTGTACTACAAAGGGTTCTACTTGTCTCTCCATAAGGGGACAAGGAACAAAGGACGGTATTCCATCCTTAGGTACAAAGATGACATACTTATGCCTCTTTTTAAGGAGGTTATAGATAGTCTCCTTAATATAGTCCTCTACGTATTCTCTAAGTATAGTATTACTTCTTATAGTCTTTAGGACAATATTAGGTTTCTCTGATAGCTTTATAGTACCGTCAGGGTAGTGTATTTTAATAGAGAAATCTTTGATATTTTCACTTGCTAAGTTTTCTGTATAGAGTTCATCCTTCATCATACACTCCTTACATACGTTCCAGCTAGGAGGCATAAGGACTTCTCTTTTACACCTAGAACATACTTTTTTCCGTCCATTTATGTAGTAGTGTGATATTGTTACCTTATCCTCTAATCTAATATACGTATAGTTACCTATACATACCTTCTCCTTGGTAAACCTATCTAATCTAGCTACATTGACATAATATGTATTGTTTAGATAGAGTGTAAGTCCACCACACTTATGGGCATGTCCGAATACATGTATTATGGGGTTATATTCCTCTATGAGCTTATTTATAACCATTAACCCCGTATGAGAACCGCGTTTATATGGAGTGTACTTAAAGCCTCTATCGAGTATTCCGTAGGGTGGATAGTGTGTTACGAGTATTACTTTCTTCTCTCTAATGGAATATGGTCTGTACTTTTCACCATGACCTACTATGACTATATCATCTATCTCAAAGGGGCCGTTATTGTCCAGGTTGATCATATCTCTGCTATCATATTCTTTACTTCCTATGTCCCAATTTCCCCTTATGTATAGGCCTTTAACTCCTAGTGTACTTAGTTCCTCAAGTATAATCCTCAATCTCTCCTCATTCTGTGGTGATCCTATGTCTCCAGCTAGTACTATCAAGTCTACCTTAAGCTTCCTCTTCTCTACATCTTCTATAAGGGCCTTTACGGCTTCCATACTACCATGGATATCTGATACTACTAGCAGTCTAACCACTCCTAGTACACCTATTCTTAATCTGAAGTGGTCTCATTATAATTTAACGTCCTCATTTACTTTAATATTAAGAACTCTTACTCTCCTTCATTTCCTTTACATATGCACCACAGAAGGGACAGTGTATTGAGCTGTGTAGTATTACCTCACCACATACGTTGCACCTTCGTATAGTACCACTCACGTCCTCTGGCAATGAGCTAAGTTTATCCCAGTATCGACTAAGTCTTCTGTTGAGACTTAAGAAGAGTAGAGTACTATAGATTAGTGGAAATAGTGCTATGAGTACTGGGGGAATTATTAGTAGCTGTGGGTTATCCTTGAATATATCTACTAGTAAGTATGTGCATACGATCTTTTTATAATCCTCTGTTAATGATATCGCCGAGAGGGAGACTATAAAGGCAGTAAGTATCAGTATTTTACGTATCATAGAATGTCTTTTATTAAGCAAATCCCAAAAATCTTCATTTTTCTCCTCCTTAATGTATGATATATTTTCTATTCTTGGTGTTATTATTAATATGTTATAAAGATCCCATATAGATAATGACAGACAGAATACCAGAGAATGCATCATTATCAACATAGTGATACAGTTTACGATAGATCTCAACGGAGGGGTGAGCTCAGTCCTTAAGATAGCAATTGTGACAGAAGGTAACACTGTTAGAAGAATCATCATGATTACCAAAAGGATCATGTTATCCACTATATCGAGGATAAGCCTTCTTCTCAGCCTTATTAGAGTTCCTATCAGCTTAGTGGAACCTTCCATTATTCATGTTGATCATCTGTTCACTAATAAACTTTTTTACTTTCATGATCTACCCTACATTGCATATGTCTCATAGAGTATCTGTAGTGATTCCCGTCAGAAACTGTGAAAAGACTCTAAAAAGACTACTTGATAGCATTATCACTCAAACCCTTAAACCCGCTGAGATAGTGGTAGTAGACGATAACTCTACGGATAGAACCCCTAGTATTGCTTTAAAGTACCCCATTATACTATTGAGAAAACGAAAAAGGGACGGCCCTAATACCTGTAGGAATATAGGAGCTGAATGTTCAAGTGGAGATGTCATAGTATTCACAGACGGCGATTGTAGGCCATCTAAAAATTGGATAGAATCTATAGTATCTAGGATAAAAGACGCGGATATTTTAGTAGGTAGTGCTATGACGGATAATCTCGATAGCATGATTAGTAGATACTTAGATAGGAGTCTAATTTCCCCTCTACAAAAGTACACTAGAGAAACAATATTAAATGGAGATTTCAAGCCGTTTATGATAGTGACTACTAATAATATAGCAATTAAAAGAGAGGTTTTGGATAAACTTGGAGGGTTTGACGAAGAATACCTCTGGTATGGTTGTGATGACATGGATTTCGTCTATAGAGCTTTAGCTCAAGGATATAAAGTCCTTTGTTCCAAAGAGGTAATAATATACCACTACAATAGGACTGCCCTCCGCAGTATAATTAATCGGTATTTCCAGTACGGTAGAGGTTTTGCCATATTTGTAGAGAAAAATGGAAGAAGTATCTATAGTAGATCAATTAAGCCATTAATGCTATCTCTCGTAGGTTGGTATATCTTACTTGTAGTCCTCCTTCTTACATCCCCCTTAATGATGCTAACTCAGATAGTGGGTACTTATGTACTAATACTCTCATTATACATTAAAATCAAGAGATTTGGCAAGGAGACTATATTTTACCCTATTCTCGACGTACTGCTTGCGACCTCATCTGTGCTAGGATTCTTTGTTGAGAGGATAAAGAGAATACTTAAACGCGAACACAATATCTATTGAAGCACTTATCCTCTTTAGTTAACAACTTTATAAGATAGTGAAGTATAGAAATAAGTAGAAGTACCTGACTAGTATAGATACAGCCCCGGTAGCTCAGCTGGTGGAGCGGCGGCCTCGTAAGCATATAATTGTGAAAGCCGAGTAAGCCGCAGGACCCGGGTTCAAATCCCGGCCGGGGCTCTAGTAATTAGTCGAGAATTAGTTCCAAAATCCTTTTAAATAGCCAATGATGTTATCCTTATCTTAGAGTAGACTGTGATGTGTATGAGCAAACTTGGAGGTTATAAGATAGACGAGGAAGAGTTAAAAGAAGTATTAGAAGAGGTATTTTCGCGTAGAACTCTCATGGCACTCTATGATCTGTTGAATAAAAGAGTGATTAAAAGGGTACACGGTGTTGTAGCTGCAGGTAAGGAGGCGAGAATATATTGGGGGAAGGGTATGAATGATGAAGATCTAGCTATAAAGATATTTCTCGTGGAAACTGCTGAGTTCAGAAGGTGTATGCTTAGATACATAATAGGGGACCCTAGGTTTAAATATGTTCGAAGAGATAGATGGCATTTGATCAGATTATGGTGCAGTAAAGAGTACAAAAATCTAATGAAAGCTTATGAAGTTGGTGTTCCCGTTCCTAAACCTATATCCTTTAAAGAGAATGTTCTTGTAATGGAGTTCATTGGTGATGAAGGTACTCCTGCTCCACTAATCAAGGATGCACCTCCTGAAGATCCCGACAAAGCTATGAAAGAAATAATAAACTATATTGATGTACTATTTAATAAAGCAAAGCTAGTACATGCAGATCTCTCAGAATATAATATAATGAACTATAAGGGTAAGTTATATTTAATAGATTGGGGTTCCTCTGTACATATATCTCATCCTGAGGCTACAAGTTTTCTTAGAAGAGATCTGACGAATATAATTAGGTTCTTTACCGAACTGGGTGCTGAAGTAATTGATGTTGAAGAGTGCCTCAGGAGGATAATTAGTAGGCAGTCTCTTCCTCTTTAAGCCAGTCTAAGAGACCTTTCTCCTCCAATTTTCTCACTTCACCGTGTTCATATCTATATAATATGTCACCTCTTTTATCTGGTTGGAAATCCCATGGTCCAACAAGTACTATATCTCCCATTCTCATCCATACTCTTTTCTTCATCTTTCCAGGTATTCTGCATAGTCTTACCTTACCATCTGCACACTTCACTTTAACTCTGTCGTATCCTAGCATTTGTATTATTATTCCCAATACCTCATCTTCTGCTGGTAGTCTGAGTTCTTTTTCATCAACTGAAGACTTCTTCTTGCCCATAATGCTCACTAATTTAAGTGCATGCACATATTTAAATTACTCGAATGGAATGACTTTAGAAGACCTCTCTGACCTAGAACTCTTAAGTTTTAGTACTCTTTGTAAGCTGGGGGAGAATGTAAAGAATATTGTTCCATGATAGAACGTCGATAGTATCACCCTCTTTTATCCATAAGGGTATAATATCTCTTCTTAGATCCATTATAGTATAATCGTCTAGTAGCATGAGTGTTATAAATGGTGGGTTTACTGACATGACAAGTGCTTTTCTAATATCACTTGAACTAACTCGCATGATATCTTCTCGAAAAATATTCGAGAGGGAAATGTTCTTCTCTTTATAGTTCACTAGACTAGTAAGTTTAACAGTTCCTCTACTAATCTCCTTTACTAGATAAGGAGTCCTATCTATTACTACAATTTCGCCCTTTCTGACAGGCGGTAATAGTACTCTTATGGTGGCTCTTACCATTCTTCTTCCCGTTCTACTCGTACCTATTTGCTTTACCGTCTCTAGTATTTTCCCCATGTATCTTACCTGTATAGTATGGGCTAGTTTTCTAGCTGCATTTAGTGAGATTAATTTAAAGTCTAAAATTCCATTACCTACTACCTCATCTACTAGGATAGCCCCCCTATCCCTCTTGTACAATTTCTCAAGTTCTTCATGTGCTATCTTGATTATCTCTCTCATCTCTTCCTCACTTAATTTTCTTCCTTTCGCTCTCACCTGAATTATTGCTTTTTCTTTCCTAGAAGCTATAGCTTTACAGTTCGGACATAATTTGTACTTGACCTTAGCATTAGTTCGATAAGTCTCTTTATAGTATTCCATGGTTTGGTGAGCTCTCCCTAAAACTTGTACTTCTACTGGTATGTTGTCTTTAGTACTGGGGATACGTGATAGGTGTACGTTTATCTGTAGCATTTTAACCTCTCCTAGTGGTTTTAATTTACTCTCAATCCTACGTGCTATACATTTCTTAATAGCATCTACTATATTGTGTTCTTTCATTATACACCAGTTACCCTTTTCTAGGTATGAGAAACAATCTCTGCAGATCGTTATCTCTACCAGAGGCGGTAGTTTGAGTATTCTATGAGTATTTCTGTAACACTTAAAGCATAAGTTATCTATCAGTTTACTTGTAGGTAGTCCGCATATTGCACATACTCGCTTGACCATTAGGATCTACCCTGCTCTGAAATATGCATTACTAAGTTAGTATTAGTTGTATGTGTGGTACTCCTTCTACTGATATTATTGCTTTTCTGAGTAGATCATTATCTCCTATTAGCTCTTTCACTATCCTTTCTCCTACAGCATTCACTATAGTTGCTTCTCTAAGTATGTTAAAGAGTTCCTCCGAACTCACCTTCTCACCACCATAAAAATCTGGGTTTACATACAATTTGAGATCACCTTCCTTGAGAGTCATACCTAGGAGTTCACTATCACATACGGCTACTATTACGTCTCTATTTCTTCTATGCACCTTTACGTAGTACATTATCCTTATCTCTAGTATTAGTATGTGCCATTTTAATTAAACTTATGTATCATATAGACGACTATACGTTCAATGCTGCCTTAAAATCCTCCTCTGTTTCTCTTGATAGTCCAAAATATTTAAGTTGATAAACGTGACTATAGAGTGGGATGAGGGCTGGTATTTCTGATATATGATGAAAGACACCAGGACTGAGTTTTACTGTTCACTTCATCCGTAACTTCATATGCCGAATTATATCTTTTCGTATCTGCTACGGATGGGTTCACTACGGCTAGTACCCCTCCAACCACCCTACAGTGGTCTACCACCCTCGGGTAATTGGAGTTCATTTAGGGTTCATCACCCTCAATAATCATAGGGTTCACACTACCAGTAGTGAATAGTAGAAGAAACTTTATGAATCTTAATAGTCCTGAGAGGTATAGAAGGACGCATAATGGTATAAAATGCTACGGTTTAACGTTTCTATCCTTTAGTTATGTAGTCCTGCTCTCTTTAAGTTCTATCCTCATATAGCCATCCTCGCTTCTTCCTAGGTCAAACTCTAGAGTAATTGGTTTAATATCCCTCCACTTCATTTTTCTTATAGTTAGTGTTCTAACGTAAAGATTCCTTCTCGTAAATAGTTTCAATATGAATAAGCCATCCGCATAATCAGATAACCTATTCCCCATCTCCTCATCACAAGTGACTATGGTAGTTAAATCCTCTCTCTCTTTTATCATTCCTAGCATCAGTCTTGCGAGATCCTCTCTACTATACCCAGCTCCTTGAGGGAACATGGAACTCATGGTATCTATCACTAGTCGAACTCCTTTGATCCTATCTAACTCTCTCTCTAATTCTCTGTAGGCGTTAAGTATTCCCTTGTGGGCATCTCCTCCCATTACGACTAAATTTACTCTCATAATACTCAGTTGATCATCTCTGATTAGTTTTGAGACATTCCATCCTAGTGTTTTCATCCACATAATTACTCTTTCTGGAGGGTCTGTAGAAGATACGTATACTGAAGGCTCACCGATCGATGCTCCAGTTAATACGAATATAGCTGCTAGTGTACTCTTCCCACTACCACTATCACCAGCTATTATGTACACACCACCCTTTTCTAATCCTCCTAGTAGTCTATCTAACTCACCCCAGCCGCTCATTATAGGCCTCATTCTTAGCCCTCTAGCAGTAGCTCTTCATCCATAAGCTCTTTTCTCAGTAGTTCTCTTACAGCGACCCTTATTATATGGGACTTGGACTGAAAAACACCGTTCCTTACTAGTCTATCCATTTCTCTCATTAAACTTTCCGGAAGTCTTATGGATACCCTTCTCATTTATATCACATCTCCAACGTCTCTTCATATGCTAAGGAACTAATATTTAAAACTTCTAATATATCAGATATATGTTATGGAAAGGTTCACTGGAGAGCTTATAGGAGATAAGGTCATAGTATTCGATAAAGATAAGGCTAATAAGCTATATAAGCTAGGGTTCTTTGGAAAATTCGTAGGATATAGAAAGGTGAAGAATTTAGAGGTAAGAGATTATCTAGAGCTCTCACTATTAGAAGCACTATACCTAATGGAAGAGGGAATTTTAATAGTCTACTGTATGGATAGAAATATTACGAAGGAAGAGCTTTTAAAGATAGCTAGGAGCAAATACGAACACTTTGACGATGTATATACGGTATACCGAGATTTGAGAAAGAGAGGATATATTGTAAAATCAGGGTTAAAATTCGGTTCTACTTTTGCAGTCTATGAACATGGTCCTGGAATAGATCATGCTCCGTTCCTAGTACACGTTTTACCCTACGAGGAAGCAATAGATCCCATAGAGATAGTGAGGGCGGGAAGACTTTCCCATAGTGTAAGGAAGAAATTCATTCTCGCAACAGTAAATCCTAATAACGAGATTGAGTATTACTCTTTTTCATGGTTTGGATAATCGTATCAAATCTGGAGCCGGGGGAGGGACTTGAACCCTCGTCAACTCGGTGACCATGGACTTATCCACTGCAGCCGAGCCCCTAACCCCTCGGGCACCCCGGCCTTTATCCCTGAATATAGGTCTTTCTGATACCTTCACCAGTATCTGAATACTTGTTGTAAATATACCTTTCTTCCATTTCATGTACTAACTCCTATAATACTTCTCTTTCTTTTTAGATAATATAAATAGTTTTTAAAGGAGACATCAGGAGGTACCCTATGATCTACGTGTGGTATATATCCTCCTTCTTCTATAAGAGGCCTTAGTCTATCTAGTTCTTTATCTATGTACTTCGGACCAGCTATTAGTGCCATTTTATCTACTCCTCCCATCAGTAGTGCTTCTCTTCCATATTTTTCTCTTAGTAGTATCGGGTCTGATCCAGCTCTAACTTCGCATGGAAAGAAACAGTTAATACCAGCTTCAAGCCATAGTGGTATTAGTAGATCTATATTACCATCACTATCCACTATATTCAACCACACTCCATGATCTCTAAGGAATTCTGTGATACGCTTATAGCATGGTACCATGAATTCTTTAAAGTGTTTAAGTGAGATCAGTGGTCCTCCCTTCCAACACATGTCTTCCCACCATCCTGCGAAGTCGGGCTTTAATTCTCTAACTATAGGTCCTATCATCTTAAGTATCATCTCTACTCTAAACTCGAACATGTCCTTGATTAATTCTGGTTCTCGATAGAAGCTCTTACAGAGATGCTCCAGTCCCATTAATCCTCTTGCCCATCCGAAGAATCCACCTGCTGATACACCTAAGGGGTAGTCTCTCTCCTTGTATTTATCCAACAGTTCATCCCAATTATCGGGGTATTCTATGTTATTCAAGTCAAATCTCATTTTATACTCCTCCCATGTATTCCAATCCTTCACTGGAAATTCTAGGTACCTAGGTATAGAGCTCAGGTTCGTCTCATCTTTGAATATCACCTTTACGACACCATCTTCATCTCGTACTGTAATAGTTCTTTCATCTTCCTGTAAGATCTTATATTCAAATTTTCTGAATGGAATTTTCATTGCAGTAGTTTTCCTTATTTCAAATCCAAAGTACCTATCGGCGGTCTCGTTATCTATAACCCAGCTAGGAAGCCCTTCTTTATGCCATTTTCTTAGTGTTTGAGGCCAGTATCCGAACTCCATATCGGGTACATGATCTACGGGCTCATACTTGAATGTATTTAGAAAACGTGTCCTCGTATTCAGCTTAAGGCTTTTATCTATCATGTTTGAGAAAAGATTCTAACTTCTTAAATAGCTTTCCTATTAAAATACCATGCCCTCATCATTATGGCCAATTCATTAATTTTAAATGATATGAATTTTAATACCGACTCGAACTCTAGCACGATGTTAAATGAAGAACTAGAACTGCTCGAAACAGAGCTGAGAAAACGAATAGCTCCTGAGTACCATACTAAGATCTCAAGGATTCGTAAAAGAATACTAGACCTATGGAGAGAAGGACTCATAAAGTCAAATCATAGCGTAATGGAGTTTATTCTCAGTTGTTACTTGATAAGTAAAGGATATGAAGTAGAGGTAGAGGTAGGGCTTTTAGATGGTCTAGTTTGCGACATATATGCTTCCAATAATGGTAAGGTTCTAGTAGTGGAGGTAGAGACAGGATTCGTTCCTCCAGAGCATGCTCTAGACCCTGTAAATTATAGGTTAGCTAGAGAGCTTAGCAAAATAGCTAGGTACAGTAAATTTGCCGACGAATTTGGTATAGCTATCCCACCCTACCATATGCTTCAAATACCTCCCACTCTCCTAAAACCATCATATGAAAGGAGTACTGAAGAATGTAAAAAACTTAAGTTACTACTAGATCTCTACTATAAAAATCCTCCCATATCACTAGAGGATCTTAAACAAGCTAAGCTTAATGTAATCTATGTGGTCACTGTCGATGAAAATGTTGTACTAGAGTTCGATCCCATTGACTACGTAAAGATGACAATGCCCTTAATGCGAGTAGTTAATATGAAACTATAAAGTATTTATCATAAGCTACCCCCTTACTCATATGGAAAGATTTGTAAAACGAGTATCTTTAGTCTGTATAACGGATGGAAGCTACATGGTTACCCTGGTGAAAGAGAGGGAGAGAGAAGTATTCAAGATATTAGAGAAAAAATGTAAAATATTAGAAAAAATTGAAGGTTTACTCACAAGGTTTAAGTATAACGATATTGAAATAGAATATCTTAATGGTAGTGGTAAATTAATAGTAAGAGGAGTTTCAAGAAATGTAAGAGATATCTTAAGGACCTTGTTTGGGAATAGTAATACTTAATTATACTAATGGATCGTATCCGAGGGATAGGGAGAGTATGCTCTTACTATTGATTAGCCTACTAATAGCCTTCTACATAGCCTGGAGTATAGGTTCTAATGATGAAACTATGGCAACTCTAGCTGGTAGTGGTTTCATCTCGATTACTCTAGCTGCAATTATAGGTGCTCTTATGGACTTTTTAGGTGCTACTTTAATGGGTTATACTGTTGAGAAGACTATAGGAAAGGAGTTGATAACTGGAAGCATGAGTCTACTAGACGTGTGTATTATATTATTGGCCGTAGCAACTTGGCTGGTGCTGGGTTCATACAGAGGGTGGCCCATCTCTACAACTCACTCAGCAGTAGGTGCTGCTATCGGTCTAGGTGTTCTCAAGTTTGGTCTGTCCGGTGTGAGATGGGAATCACTAACTAAGATTGTTTTAGGATGGGTGATCTCACCAATAGTGGGTTTAGTTGGTTCTATGTTATTTTACTATTTAGCCTCTAGAATTATCAACCCTAGAATAAAGGGATTGAGAGGAATCATAAAATTATCGAGGTATTCATCTATACTCCTCCTAATATGGACCTCGTACACTGCATTTTTCAGAGGGGCAAATGATATAGCAAACGCTACAGCATTTTTGAGTGTTCTTCATGGACAATCTGTACTATTAAGGATGATATGTGGAGCTGGAATGGCCCTAGGCCTACTTGTTGTTGGAAGACGCGTTATAAGATCGGTAGGTGTGCAATTGGTTGAACTAAATCCATTCTCTGCACTATGCGTTCAGGTATCTGTGGCAATAACCCTTTCTGTGGGCACATTATTAGGCCTTCCTCTATCTGGTACACATGTATTAGTTAGTGCTATTCTGGGTATAGGACTAATTAGAAGGACGTGGATAAACCTAAGTGGAATACTTGAAATATTCCTAACGTGGATTATAACATTCCCTTCCTCTGCCCTACTTTCTATTGCTTTCTCATTATTAGCGAACTACTTCGTCTCATGATCACCTAATCGCTCTAACTATTATAATCTTCAATACATCACCCACATCTTCTGAATAATCGCATATGCTCTCTAGAGTTTCTATCAGTCTCTCTAGGAGGACACTATGTCGTATAGATCTTTCTCCAGAGCATAGTGTAGCGAGCCCTTCTACATATAGTGCATCCATATTTTCCTCTATTTCCTCTACTTTATGAATTAATTTTAAACTAGCTTCAAAGTCATCTGATATACGTTTTATCGCACATCTTATAGTCTCGACACATAGTCGTGCTCTCTCTATCATTTTTAAGAGTATGCGTGATTCACTATGCTCAAGTATACCCTTTTGAGTATTAGGTATTTCTAGTACTCTTGCACCGTCTCTAGCACTATCTGCTATCATATCCATACGTTCTACCACTCTTACAAAGTCCTCTCTACTTAAGGGTGGAATAATCCCTCTAGCTAGATCCTCAAATATTTTTCTCTTTATATCATCTGCTTTCTCCTCATTTTTATGCACTTCTTTTAACCATATTTCAAATTCTTCTAAATCTCTCTCTAATAAGTGTGATATAGCATTATGTAGTGCCATTACGGATTCCATACAAGCCTCAGCATGTTTAAGTAAGAGATCCAAAATTCTTGTTTCAGAACGATTAATTTTCCTCTTAAGGATGCCCCTTATGCTAAGCGGCATACCAATCACCTATATACCATATTTAGTATTATATAGATATAATTACACCTATAAATTATTTTTCTTAGATCCACTAATGCAAGCTATTTTAACACTAATTATTGTTTAATAAAGATTAAACAACTATACTAGTATAAAGTGTTTAGCCTTTAATTACGGCACTTCGAATACTATTTTTTCATAGCCCTCTATGTGATCTCCCTTCTTCACCCATACTAGTAGTGTGTTCTCTGTGGCTTCATATTCACCACTCATATATACCTCTAGTATTCTGAAGGAGCTAGGCAGTAGCCAGTATACTTCATAGTCATACTCTGCCATCGTAGATGCATACTTATTTTCGTAAGTATTAATCCCCTTCTTAAGCTCTCCCGAGAATCTTATGAAGAATACTATAGAGGGATGTGTAAGTTGTCCCCTAAATACTATATCTATATCCTCTACTGTGGGTTCTGTTACTCTATCGTTTATGTATACCTCCTCTTCATCTAATAGCATCTGCATACTCTCCATAAGTACTTCCATTTCAGTCTCTATGTCTCCTTCATCCATTAGTCTAGCGTAATAGAGAGATCTGTCCTCATAATCAAATATGAGTACTTGTACCACCTCTCCACTAGGTAGGAGATTAAAAATTCCCTGTGCATGAATAGGTTTTAACTTTCTATCTCCTAGTACCATGTTTTAAAAGGTGGAGAAAGCCTTATATCTCTTAGGACTAGGCTAGGTTATGATTATGGAGTCAGGGTATGAATGGTTATTGCCTATCATCATCAGTGGAAGCGGTGGATTTACTGTTGGATTTATAGTAGGTTACGCTCTAAAGAAATTTCTAAAATTAGTAATAATAGTACTGGGATTATTCCTAGCGATGCTATTCCTTCTGTGCTATATGGGTATAGTAGTTCTAAATTACGAGAAACTTATGGTCTTACTAGCTAGCCTGATGGAAACAATAAAAGAGGGGGCAGGAAAATTCGTCAATTGGGCTACTGTTAACATACCCTTCTGGGGTTGTTTTTCCGTAGGGGCCCTATTGGGACTCAAGGTCGGTTGATTCAGTCCTAACTATTCTTCCACAGTAGTTGCAAACTGTAGCATCTTTAGAGATCTTAGCTTTGCAGAAGGGGCATATTGTATACTCCTCTTCTTTAGTTCGTTCTCTAGCTCTTAAATATAATATAATGATCACAAGAAGTACTACTAGTACTAGCATGCATTCCCATTTTAGGGGATAGAACATTTCCTCCTTTACAACAAAGCCCATTTCTCTAAAATCATCGAATATACTCCTTCCTCCTACTCTCGCCATGATCTTAATAAGTTGCGACGTTGATTTTACCTCTCCTACTCTTCTCACCTCTTCAAATAACTTTTTATAAAATTCTACTCCTCCATACTTATCTCCTATCCTCTTAACAACATAGTAGGCTGCAGAGTAGTATAGTCCTTCAAGAGGGCCACTATGCCAATTCGTTATCACTCCTAGATTAGGAGAAACCAGTTTTCTGAACTCTTCTGCTCCCTCTAATCTCCTTCTCTCCATGTCAGAGACATTGATATTCAGTTTCTTACATACGTAGAAAGAGAGATACTCTGCCATTCCCTCATGGAACCATCTCAATTGAGGAGTAGCTTTAATACCTATTCTCCCAAGCGCTACATGAATATACTCATGTATTAACACTTGTTCCTTATATCCTGGCATGAACCTAGTTAGTGCTAGGTTTAGGTTTATAGGTCCACTTTCTCCTAGGTTTATCACACTACTGTAAATGAATCCAAGCTTGCTCAATTCTATGAGGTCTGGGAGGAAGAATTCTACTTCAAGTTCTTTAGGAAAATCGTTGAAAATGTCTTCTAATATAGGTTTTGCACTTCTAAACACTCCCATGAGCTCATCTATGAAATCCCTATATATTCCAGGCGCTTTAAATATTATCTTACAATCGTCTATTTTATAGAGTATATTTTTAATAGGAATCTCTTTTTGAAGCTTATAGTTAATGCATATGCGTGCTCCTTTACTTAAGTACCACTCACTAACTGTTCCTCCATATCTTACAGGAATAGGAGACTCCAGTACATATGTTATATTAGCTTTAGTGCCTTGTTTATCAAAATACTTGGGTTTGTGTGGAAATTCTTTTATACATCTTCCGAAGTTGGTGAGTAATATATTTACTCTAACAGTACTATTATCACTAGCTCCTATTAATGGTGTCATAAACCATGCATCATCTCCTAAAATTAGAGTTGCATATCGGAAGGTATAATTTATTATCATTATAGCACTTGAGTTAGAAGTATACCTTACTTTAATAAGATCATAGAAGTAATATGAGTCCTTTTCTTTCGTATGTTCTAGGATAATATATCCTTTTAGCTTTTCAATAGTGTAATTTTCGTACTTAGGTAGATATATTAAGCTTGTGCCATTTCCCCACCCTCTGAATACTATGTGTATTTTAGCAGTTCCATTCTCCATAACGTATATATTCCATGTGTACTCAGGATATCTTATTTTGCTTGTATATAATGAATTTACTTTTACATAGTTATTTGATACTACCGTTCCAAATATTAATAATAGGATAATAATGTATATCCTTATACTTCTTGCAAATGTCATGTTCTCACTTACGTATTCGTATGTAATTACTTCAAGACTTCGTATTAATATTAACGGTTCTAGTCTTGTCTACAAGTTTGCTAAAAAATTTACTTTATTAATGGTTTTAGAAATTTTATTGCTTCTTCTGCTCTCCTCTTGGGAGGAATTCCTCTAAAGTCTTCAAGAGATAGGTAGCCCTTAAACCCTATATTCTTTAAGAGGAGTACTACTTCCCTCCAATCAACTATTCCCTTATCAAGTGGTGCTGGAATATACTTTCTTGGATTATTAGGATCATGATCGTAGTTCTTCACGTGGACATGTCTAATATAGTGTTTGAGAATATCTACTTGAACTCTAGGCGGTTCCCATCCCTCCCAGACAGCATTTCCTGGATCGTAGAGTACTCCTATTATATCAGGCTCTAAGCCTCTCACGAGGTCTATTATTATTCCAGCTGAGGAGGCTATACATCCTCCTCCGTGTTGCTCTAGTATAGGTATAACCTGCATACCTCTCCTTTTCAATTCTCTCGAAAGATCTATTGCTTGATTTCTAAACGCTTTTCTTATCCCTTCATAACCTCTTTCAGGACTGTATCCCGCTGCCTGTACCCTGAAATATGGTGCATTAAGGAGCGTAGCTACTTCAGCCACTTTAACCGCCATTTTCTTATTAGTGCTCCATTCATCTTCAGTGACTCCTAATTTTACATAAGAGGCAAGAGAGGGGACTTCAAGTCCTAGATCTTCAACATATTTTTTAATCTTTTTCACATTTTCGAGGTCGTAATCAATGGGAATGTGTATTCCATCTGTGTGAATTCTTATCTCTATACCATCGTAACCCAGCTCTGCTATAGTTTGTGCAGCTTCCTCTATTGACTTGTCACTGAATATTAGTGTATATACTGATAGCTTCATATTCTTCACATTACACAAGTCTATGCGTATATAATAACTTTACCTGTGTGCGTCTATGAGTTCTTCTAATATACTTCGAAATCTTTCTCTTACTTTAGTATAACTACGTGGTGGTGGTTGCCCATGCCCATTAGTTTAGGTACTTACAGCATTTGGGTTATTTATAGTTAATTCGGGCATGGGCCTCTCCCTTAACCACCTCATGTGGTTCGGTGGTTCATTGGGAGCTACATTGACGGGCACCACGGGGCCCGCCTTACGGGTTATGAGGAATAGCCTCCCGCCCTTGATGGATACTTTTCCGTCATCGGAGCGGGAGAAGAGATTCAAGCAGGCAACATACTGAGCATTAAAAGAGAAGCCGCATCTTCTGCACTTAAATGTTTCCTTGTCAATTCTGTTTCTCTTATCTACGTAACCACATATTGGGCATGTGATAGAAGTCTTCTTTGCATCAACTTCTTCTACACTTAAACCACGTTCGTGGAACTTGTAATCTATATACTCTATGAACTTACGGTACGGGAACGTTGACAACCTGTAGTTTAGCTGTTTATTCTTCCTCCTACCGTTAAGCTTTAAATCCTTAAGGCTCTCTCTAACCAAATCAGCGTTATGTTCTCTAGCAAGTTCTGCTAGTAAAGTAGTTATCTTCTTTAACCTATCCTCAACACGCACCTTCTCACGAGAACCATACTTAGCGAGAAGCTTATCCCTTAACCTAGGGTTCTCCACTTTCTCTTGGATACTCTTCCTAATCCTCCTATAATTAGTACGTATTTTCCTAATATCGTGTCTTATTGAAAACAATGCAACTTCATTCTTATCGTAATTAACCAGTAAACAGTCAACACTATCTTCATTAATATCTATGAAGAGCTTATTCCTATGTTCTCTTACTTCAACATTTCTACGTATAGTTAGAAGCAAGTAAATACAGTTACCATCAATTAGTATCTTGGAATTCCCTAGCTTAGCTCCCTCAAGTTCTCTCTTAGCATAATCATATTCCATTACTAGAAATCTCAAGCGAATACCGTTACCCTTAGACATAATCAATAGTAAGAAGTCATGTTTCTTCTCAAGCTTGTAAATATCTATATGTAGCTCTATGACTTTGTTACCTTCTATCTTAGGTGGTGACGGCGGTGATATTTTCTTCCTCTTCTTCTCTGGTAATTGCTTCCACTTGTTCAGTAACTTCCTATAGCTACGGTACATCGCTAGTGCTCTCTTATACGCTTCTTGAACAAACTTGTTATGGAGATGAGAGTATTTCTTCCTCAAAACCCTATAGCATAGCTCATGTGCTTTCTTCCTACTACGAACATCATTCTTAACGACTATGTCTAGTGTCTCTCTTAGCATTGAAGTATAATCATTCAAGAGATTGAGTAATAGCGCCTTATCGCTCTTTGTTAGCGGTATGAGCTTAAGCTTTATCGTCTTCTCAACTGTTTTAATCATCGTTGCCCACCACCTCTTCTATGACCTTTTTTATCTTCCTAAACTTTTGTGAACGCTTACCATAGATTCTTCCAGCGAAACTGATAACTATAGATATGAAATCCTCAATAAGCTCCTCCATATAGCCCTTCTCGCTCTCCTCCACAACCTCTACCTTCACACCCTGCGACTCGAAGTATCTCTTGAGGTATTCGAAGCCGAACCTTGTTAACCTATCCTTGAACTCCACTACCACTACATCTACTTGGTGCTTCTCAACAAGGCTGAGTAGCTTTTGTAAACCGCTCCTATCTTCCTTTAACCCGCTGGCGACATCGGTTATCACATCAACAACCTTGTACCCCTTAGCAGAACAGTAATTCCTTAACCTCTCAATCTGCCTATCGAGATTACCATCTTTCTTCTGTTTGTGAGAGCTAACTCTAGCATAGATTACTGCTCTTACCTCGCTTGGTTTAACGCCGGATAGTATTCTCCTTACCTCACTCTCCGGTATCATCCAGAACCTACCCACACGGATAGCGCGTATCTTACCTTCCTTAATCCACTTCTTAACACCACTAACACTAATATTGAGGAGTTCAGCAACCTCCCTAGTACGATAAAGCTTCACAACCATCCATAGTACCCCTAGTATTCTCTAGTAACTCTAGTAGCTAAACTAGCTTAAAAACCTTTACCCAACGAATAGTCTCCACTTAGGGATTACTGTTCTTATATCATTTATTGTTATAATCTTCCTGTACTCTATAGGATTAAGTACTTCAATAGCTAGTACACGTCTTCCTCCTTCTATGTATGGGAGATCTCTTTCATCTACACCTGAATCGGGTACTCTCTTTGCGTACTCCCATATATCGCGTACCTTTCCTTCAATAACTCTTCCAACTTTAAATTCCCCTACTATGGCTTTTATGGGTTTTGAGGCGTATACTAAAACTCTACTACCACGTTCTATGTCAAATACTTTCTTCCTTAATTCTGGTTTTTCACTCCTCTAACCACTTGATAGGCGAATATTGGTTTAAACGACATTAGGATTAAGTTGTTCAGGTTACCGTTCTGGTTCTCCGCTACTTTCGTTTCTTTTGTAGCGGAGTCTTCATTACGGATGGGTATCCTCCAAGCCCGACTACGGGAGCACCTTTTCGTTGCCTTCACTATTCGATTGCCCTGTTCGGCACTCCCCTCATCGAACTTGGATTCACTAAGGCTCATCCCCCTCGCCCTCCTCACAGGGGTCGATATCCACTAAGCTCATCAAACTATGGCTTATAAGTATTTAGATGTTACGAAAACAACACTATATGTTACTGCCCGCTTATGGTAATCACATATTTAGATATCAATTTTTGGTTTCACGCTACTTCTCTTCAAGTACATGAATTTTATTGTTAAATAGAGACTCATCGTGAGTTCTAGTGAGTAGGTCATTAAATTTGATAGACTTAACTACTTCACAGAGATATTTAAATATCTCGTTATCTGGGTCATGTTAGGGTGAAGAGAATGGGATTGGAAGTAAAGCATTACATCTGTATGAAGTGTAAACGAAGGTTTAGTTGGAACGAAATGCTATATTTACCAGGTATAAGGTGTCCTTATTGTGGCTATAGAATAATGGCAAAGACTAGACCTCTCGTGGCAAAAAGGGTAAAGGCTATCTAAATCTATTCCTATAGATTCCACTTATGAGTTCATATATTAATCTCGCTGCTACTAGCGAGGTCACATTGTTTATGTCGTAGGGTGGATATACTTCAACAATATCAAAGCCCACTATCTTATTAGAGATTGCAGTGTGTAGAATTTCAAAGAACTCTCTAAAGCTGTATCCTCCAGGTTCAGGATTGCCTACACCTGGAGCTACAGAGGGATCGAGGACGTCAGTATCTATTGAAATGTATATCTTCTCTGTTTTATTTATGAAATCTCTTATTTTGCTTAGTACTTCTCTAAGAGGAGTGTATATGTTGATAAAATCTAATTTCTCTACCTTTTCTGCAAACTCTAGCTCTTCAGTAGATACACCTCGAACTCCAACAATTAAAATCTTGTTTACCTCTTTTAGCTCTGCTATTCTCCTGACAACAGTTGCATGTGTATACTTATACCCTAGTGGGTATTCATCCCTTAGATCTAAATGTGCATCGAATACCAACAGAGCTAGATCATGGTAGTACTTACTGAAAACCTTAACCATAGGTAATGTTATTAAGTGCTCTCCACCTATAGCTACTACAACTTTAGACTTATCCAGTACTTCTGCTAGAGTTTTCTCAATAATGTCAATACTCTTCATAGGATCGAAATCGTATACTACGATATCGCCTAGATCACAAACACTTAATTTCTCAAAATCGATATCGAATTTTAGTGAGTAACTCTCTAAATGCATCGATGCTTTCCTTATGTTCTCCGGAGCAAACCTGGTTCCATGAACTCTCGATACTGTAGAGTCCAATGGTATCCCTACTATCACAAAATGCGCCCTCTTTAGATCTACAAACATATCACAGAATCTTAAGCGTGGTTCGTTCAAGTATAGCATTTTAACTGACCACTCATGTTTCTGGTGAAATACTATATAAATTGTAGTCGCTATGGATTTATTAGAGTACTAATAGACTAGGTAAGTGGGATTGTACATGGATAAGTACGAGAAAATACTACAGCTAGCTCGAAGGCGAGGCTTCTTCTGGCAATCCTTTGAAATATACGGTGGTGTCGGTGGCTTCATGAGTTTAGGTCCTCTAGGAGTTGCTTTAAAGAGAAATATTATAGAGAAATGGAGAAGGATCTTCATCTCTCCTCACCAGGAGTTCATCTTAGAGATAGAGACTCCTATAATCTCTCCAGAGGTAGTCTTTAAAGCCTCTGGTCATCTAGAGCATTTTACTGACTATATCGTAGAGTGTTTAGACTGTGGAAGGAAATATAGAGCTGACCATCTTATAGAACAATCTACTGGTCTTAAGGACTTAGAAAAATATAGCGCATCTGAGCTTACCCAACTCATCAGGAAATACAATGTTAGTTGTCCTGAGTGTAGTGGAAGATTGGGAGAAGTAGGAGTATTTAATCTACTCTTTAAGACTACAATAGGCCCCTATAGTGAGAACATAGGCTATTCTAGACCAGAAACTGCTCAAGGGATGTTCATAAACTTCCATAGAATATACCATATAGCTAGGAGGAAATTACCTCTAGGAATAGCTCAAGTAGGCAAGGTCTTAAGAAATGAGATCTCGCCTAGACAGGGATTAATAAGACTCAGAGAATTTACCATAATGGAATTAGAGCTATTTTTTGATCCAAAAAATCCCAACTGTCCCCTATTACATAGAGTGGAAGAGGTAAAACTTCGTCTTCTAACGGAGGAACTTCAAAGAAAGGGAGTAGAGAATCCTATAGAGGTTACCGTGAGGGAGGCAATTGAGGGAAATCTAATAAAAAATGAATGGAATGCCTACTTTATGGCATTAGCTAAAAATTTCATAGAATCTATAGGAGTCCCCTCATGTAAACAAATGTTCATTGAAAAGCTACCTGAAGAAAGAGCACATTATGCTGCACAGACCTATGACCAGGTAGTCCAAGTTGAACGATGGGGATGGATAGAAGTATCCGGACACGCCTATAGAACTGATTATGACTTAAAAGGCCATATTAAGCATAGTGGTAAGGACTTAAGTGCACAGAGGATATTAAAGCCACCTAAAATTATTAGAAGGATTGAGATTAAACCAATAATAGGGACTCTACGAGAAGACTTTCAGGAAGTAGTACCTAAGATAATTAGAGTCTTAAAAACCCTAAACCCTGAAGATATAGCTTCGATACTTCAAAACAAAGGCTATATAGACGTCAAGATAGACGGAGGAAGTAGTTATAGGTTGACTGAGAGGCATATCGCAGTTATTATAAAAGAGGAAAAGAAGGGAGTTGAACACTTTATTCCCCATGTCGCAGAGCCCTCTTTTGGTGTGGAGAGAGTTTTATATACAACCTTAGAGTATGCCTACTCCGAGAAAAATGGTAGAATAGTTCTTAAACTACCTAGAGATATAGCTCCCATAAAAGCTTCCGTATTTCCGTTAGTTAAAAAGAGTGAGTTAGTTGAGATAGCCCTAGAAATATATGAAGAGCTAAAGCGTGCACATATAAGCGTAACCTATGATGATGAAGGAGCGATAGGGAGGAGGTATATGCGGGTAGATGAGATAGGAGTACCCTTTGCTATAACTGTAGATAATCAAACTCTATTAGATAATACAGTAACAGTTAGGGATAGGGACAGTTGGCAGCAGGTTAGAGTACATAGAGAAAAATTGGCTAAGTTCATTGTGACTGGATGTGAAAATCCTAGTCTCTCAATCGACGAAATAGTCAATGCTATTGGGATGTAGAGCTCTTAGCACTTACTTCATCTATACTTCTTACAGCAATACCGCCATCATTTAGCAGTTCATTTATGCTCTCTACATCCAGCTCATTTCCTTCCACGGTAATCTTTATGGTCTCAGTTTTAACATCGACTTCTCTTACCGAGATGTTTACCCTCTCTACCCCCTCGAGGCTACATAGCATTCTAGCCAACTCTACGATTGAAAACTCTCGTGGTTTCAATGCATCTATTACTAGACGAACTATCTGTATTTCTTCACTCGCCAACTCATCCCCCTCCTACAGCATTGAGGATGAGTATCGTGGATATACCTACCGCTAATCCGGAGAGAAGCATCGATATACCGTATTTAAGTATACTTTCCTCTGAAAGTTTCGCTAGGAAAACTCCCAGGGAGAATAGGGATATCCCTATTATGACTATGGAGTTAACTAATGCTAGTTCAACGGGCATTAAACCATACATAGTGAGAATAAAGGGGCTCACTGAGATTAGTGAGAAGATTAGTGGTGCTATTGCATCTATTGCAGCTGCCAGTATGGTCGTAGTGATTACGGCCCTTCCAAGAATGGACTCGCCTAGATCCATAAACATTGATTTTTCTAAGTCCTTAATTTCTCTTATTCGTTCTGCTCTCTCTGTAAGTAATGCACCACTAAAGCCTGATACTGCCATGGCCAGACTAGCTCCAATGCTCGCATATACTATTACCCTCGCATCTATAGTACCACTCATATAGGATCCTACTATTATACCGAAGACTGTAAGAATGCCATCAAATCCATTCATTACAAAGTACCTCCTAAGGATACCGCTTGCATTCATTAACCTAATGTGAACCTCTATTTTCTCTTTGAGGCTTGTATTCGTCCGTGCCCAATAATAACGCTTATAGTTATTCTTCATTCTTGTACTTCTATTTTTAACAGTATTACTTCCGGATGATCCCTCATCCATACTCTATTCTCTATTATTGTAACCTATCGCACTATTAAACTTATTCCCTTAGTTTTACTCTAAGTCGATTGAGGTTTAGTTCAATACCCAGTTCATGTAATAAACATATTACTTCAGGGAGAACTTTAATTAAATCGCTCTGAGTAACGGTTCGATACATCGTACATTCGTTATCCACAGTTATTGTGTTGTCCTCAACTAGATATATTATAGGATATACTCTACATCCTCTAGGCCTCCACTTATATATTTTACAGGATTTAGTGTCCGGATTGAAGAAAATACAGTATCCTTCTCTATTTTTCAATCTAAGTAGTCCGTCGTTAGATATCGATGCGAATTCCTTTAGCTTATAGCCTAAACTCGTTATGCGTATTACATCGGATGGGGTCAGCACCATTTGCGTATTCTCACAACACTTACCACATTTAATACACTTGAACATAATCCTCTAGGAAGACAAGTATTACGTCATATTTATAGATCACTATAGGTCATTCCTAGTCACTTAAGTGCATTTAGTGAGTAGATCCTTTCGTAGAGGATGAGTAGCTAATCTACGAGCTGAAGGAATGTATAGTAAAGGATAAAAGTTGATAATAGAACATAACAGGGGTGAGTATGGGTAAGGATGCATATATTAGATTAGAAGTTCCAATACCCGAAGATGTAGAGTTGGAGATAGAAGAAAAGAAGATACGTGTAAAAGGTCCACTAGGACAGCTTGAAAAAGACTTTTCATATGCTAAGAAAGTGAATATATTTAAAGAAGATAATAGAGTAGTATTAGAGACATATTTTGCTAGAAAAAAGGATAGAGCTCTAATAGGAATGCTAGCTGGAAAAATTAAGAATATGATAGAGGGGGTTCAGAGAGGGTATAGGTATAGAATGTATATAGTATATGCACACTTTCCAATGAATCTAAAAGTGTCCGAAAATGAGGTGTTAATAGAGAACTTCTTGGGAAGACGTGATACGATACGAGTGAAAATACTGAAAGGGGTCACTGTAAAAGTAGCAAAAGGCGAAGTCATTGTAGAGGGGCTTGATAAAGAGGCAGTAGGGCAGACTGCAGCTAATCTACATCAAGCGGCAAAGCTTAGAGGAAAGAGAAAACTCTCACCACATGGAAGAGCAGGAGGCCCTGGAGTATTGGATGGTATATACCTCTATAAAATCGAGCATCTAAGATAACTACCTTCTGTACCGTTTTGGCCTTAGGTTGTAGCTCCTGCATCTTCTGCATCTCACAGCACTCCATGCATTTCTAGCTCCACACTCTCGGCATATCTTTACCTTAAACGTACTATCTAGTGCTACCTGTAGTTTTACAGGATCTGTGATAGGCATATTCATCCCTGCAAAAATTGTCAAGATGGACTCTTATTAGCTTTACTCACTACCCGAGCATTTTTTATAAAGAAAGCATTTTTAGAAGTGATGATAGAATGAGAACTATAGCTTTTGGTTGGAGAGGCTTGAGTTTTGAATTGCCTAAGGGGTGGGAGCTCGTAAGGGAGGTTATAGAGAAGAAACATGGTTACTTCGAGATCGAAGATGAAACCATGTTAAGACTTAGGATTTACTGGGAGAAAATACCATTTGAAAAAAGTCCAGAATTAGATAAGCAATTGAATAAAATAATAACACAACTCAAGAAGAAGAGCAAAGAATTGAAAACTACCGGAAAAATAAGAACGAAAGTACACCACCATGATGCTCTGTTGACTAGGGTTAAATTAAGTCCGCCTTTAGAAATGCTACTCCTCCTATGGTATTGTGAGAAGAGGGAGAAAAGTTATGTCATACATATGTACTATAGACTCGAAGAATATAAATATATTGAAAACATTCTGAAGAAAATAATCAATAGTATAAGATGTCATGGTGAAAAATACTTATGGAATTTTCAGGGAATATCAATAGTCCTGCCCTCGGAATATGAGGCTGTTGCCTACAGGATTACCTCCGGTCTAAGCTGGCTTAGATTATACAACTTAAAGTCTAGGGATTACATATTCATATTCTATAATACCATGGGCAGTGAATTACTAAAGGATTACTATGAGAGTGTGTATGATTGGTATGTTGACATGGTGAAAAAAGAAGTTGGCAAACTTATAGGTAGATGTACAGAACGAGGACGTGAGGAGACCTTAATCGCTGGACATAGGGGTATTAGAGTGGATGAAGGAAAGTTTGCTCTACTGAGAAAGAAAGTGAATGTTATTTCCTATATTTGGTACTGTGAGAAGACTAATAGATTAATATCAGTGATATTAGCACCTTCAAAAGCAGAACACCTTGAAAATCTTCGAAAGTTTATTAGTACTTTAAGGTGCCATTAAGTATTTGTAGCTCTTGCCATCAGATATGCGTCTTCCCCATCATGATAGTACCCAGCTATTACATTGACTATTTTAAAGCCTAGCTTTCTATAAAGTGATATAGCTGGAATATTAGATCTCCTCACTTCAAGGTAAAACTCATCTACTTTGTATACATTTTTCATAGCTTCCATAGCCTTTCTCATAAGTGCAGTACCTATACCCCTTCTTCTAGCCTTTGGTAGTACGGCTAGGGATATTATATGACCTTTTCTAACTATAAATCCCTTTCCTGTTAGGGATCTCCCATATTCCACTCTGCACATGATGTAGCCAACTACCTCTCCATTTAATTCAGCTACTAGAAAAGCCTTAGGAAACGACCTATAATGCTCAACGAAGAAAAATGGTGGATAGTTTTCAGGTAGCGTTGTACGGTTTATGTACAGAACTCTTTCTAGATCGCTGAGTTGAAATTCTCTTACTGTGAACACTTTATTCCCTAATTTTCCCACTCCTTTCCTTAATATACTTTACTACCGTGATGACTACTATGAGAGCTAACATTAAATATAACGACCATGGCGATCTCGAATGTATAAGTGATAGCACTCCAAGATACGGTACTATGAAAAAGACCTTCCCCTTAATCTTATCCCTCTCTACTGGTCTTAGATCTTCCACAGGATTAGCATCTCCCTTTGTTATATACTTATTACCTACTATTCTAACCAATCTATGTACTATGAGATTGCTTCCCCTTTCAAAGACTATGATATCCCCCTTCCTATAGGTGTTATCCCCTACTACCACTATCATATCTCCTACATGTAGAGTAGGATCCATACTATAGCTTGATACTGTAGCAAGTGGAATAGGTGTGCCCAGCATACTTGAAGCTATATTTGTGAAGAAGAGTAGTATGAGTACTAATACTATGAGTATGAGGTCCTCAAGTACCTGCTTTCTTGAGACCTTCAGATCGATCTCCCTATGCTAAGAAATTTAAAGTATTATAAATACACTATCGTACCTCCATAGAGTAAGGGCTTAGAAGCTCATAGAGATGTAGTTGGTGTGATAAATGTGGACTCTCTCCATAGTCTCTATACCTATAGGGGTGCTAACACTCCCCTTGCTTCTAAGGTGGAATGGGATGAAGTGAGAGCCTAGAAGGGCATGAACACAGGACCTATGAACACCTTAGAAGCAAGAATCTTCCCACTTAAGTGGGGAGAGCCAAATTGTCTAATGTTTAAACAACGAGGCCGAGAGCAATTTATATATAGAAGCGCTATACAGAAAAGTGAGGGTGTAAGTATGGCGGGTGCAAGTAGGGGTAGGGCAGTAGCTATTCCAGCAATAATACTAAAAGAGGGTTCTCAGAGGACGGCTGGTGTAGAAGCTCGACGTACTAATATCCTAGCGGCTAGAGTCCTTGCGGAGATGCTTTCTACTTCGCTAGGACCTAGGGGTATGGACAAATTACTAGTTGATGCTTTTGGAAGTGCAACTATAACTGGTGATGGAGCTACTATACTGAAAGAGATGGATATCCAGCATCCTGTCGCTAAAATGCTAGTAGAGGTTGCTAAAGCACAAGATGAAGAAGTAGGCGATGGAACTACTAGCGTAGTGGTAATCGCAGGAGAACTACTAAAAAATGCAGAAGAACTACTCCTAGAGAATATACATCCATCGATAATAATGGAGGGCTATAAGAAGGCATTAGAGTTCTCACTTAAAGTAATAGATGAAATAGGGATAAAGGTAGACCCACTTGATAAGGAAGTACTTAAGCAAGTTGCCAAGACAGCACTGGCCAGTAAAGTAGTCTCTGAGTATAAGGACATGTTAGCAGATCTCGCTGTCGAAGCTATACTACACATAGTACAGAAGTTACCAGATGGCACCTATAAGGTAGATCTAGATGATGTAAAGATAGAGAAGAAGAAGGGAGAGTCCATAGATCAAACCACATTAGTAAAGGGAATAGTACTGGATAAAGAAGTAGTACACCCGGGAATGCCGAAAAGAGTTGAGAATGCAAAAATAGCCCTATTGAACTGTCCACTTGAAATAGAGAAACCAGAGTGGAGTGCCAAGATTAGAGTCTCCAGTCCAGACCAGTTAAAAGCATTTCTAGATCAAGAGGCTGAAGTCCTCCAGAAGATGGTGGAGAAGATAGCTTCCATAGGTACCAATGTCCTAATAACACAGAAAGGAATAGATGATCTAGCTCAGCACTTCTTAGCTAAGAAAGGTATTCTTGCAGTTCGAAGAGTAAAGAAGTCCGACATAGAGAAGATAGCCAAAGCCACGGGTGCCAAGGTAGTTACAAGTATTGAGGATCTTAAACCAGAGGATCTAGGAAGCGCTGAACTAGTAGAGGAAAGAAAAGTAGGAGAGGACAAAATGGTATTCATTGAGGGCTGTCCTAATCCAAGGGCTGTGACAGTCTTAGTAAGAGGAGGAGCCGAACACATAGTGGATGAGGTAGAGCGTGCTATTCATGATGCATTATGCGTTACACGTAATATAATAAGGGAGCCTAAAATAGTCGCTGGTGGTGGAGCTCCAGAGTTTGAGATAGCTAAAAGATTGAGAGAATTTGCAAGCAGTCTGAGCAGTAAGGAGCAACTAGCAGTACTCAAATATGCTGACGCACTAGAATCTATACCTACTATACTAGCTAGGAACGCAGGTATGGAGCCAGTCGATGTGGTAGTAGAGTTGAGAACAAGACATGATAGAGGAGAAATATGGGCAGGTGTCGATGTATTAAATGGCAGGATAACAAACATGCTTAAACTTAAGGTTATAGAGCCTGTAATAGTGACAAAGCAGAAACTGAAATCAGCTACCGAAGCTGCCGAGATGATACTTAGGATAGACGATATAATCGCTGCTGCTCCTCCCAAAGAGGAGGAAAAAGGAAAAGGTAGAGAAAAAGTACCGTCTGAGTACTACAGTTGAGCTTAATGAAAAGTAAAGAAGAACCTATAATAGGTCCTAAGAAACTAACAAAATATGAACTAGCTAGGGTAATAGGTGCACGAGCTCTACAAATAGCTTTCGGTGCTCCTGTACTAATAGAAGTACCCCCGGGAGTTACAGATCCCATAGACATAGCGATGCTAGAATTGAAGAAACGCGCACTACCTATAATAATAAGAAGAAGACTACCAAATGGAAAGTACCAAGATATACCAGTAAATTTACTACTAGGTAGTAATGAAGAGTAATTTTTCTTAATTGACTACATTTTTACATTTACCTTGTAATCCTCTCTTCCAATTACTATCTCTACCTCATCTCCTATATCCAGTTTTTTCGGAAGTTTACTCCACTCATCTTCACTTAAGTACAGTACTAATCTAGGGTACCTCACCTTACCCCTAGTGGTTAAAGATCTTATAACCTGACTAACTACTGGAATTACTTCTCTCATAATCTCTGATTGATGTCCTTGCATCGTTATTACAGGTCCAGGCACCTCTCTTTCCTCGATAAACTCTAGTTTTATGAAGTTCTCTCCAGTCGGATCAGTTATTAGAGTCTTACTCACTAGTACTGCTTTAAATTTTACTTCTAGCATATAGGTACACTCATGTTATCACGCTGACAATACTATATAAAAACGTCGGTAGCTGTAGAGTGGAATCCCCTATCGATCTAGTAGAGGTTAAGTTTTTCTATCTCTGATCATGATAATATTTGGTGAGAGAAATGTCCGAATTTGATGAATGGTGGAAAAGAACTAGAAAGCTATTTGAGGATATCGATAGACTGTTTGATGAACTTTTCAAAGAACCTTTTACAGAGGGGAGAGCCAGGAGAAGAGTGTATGGACCCTATTACTATGGCTTTAGAGTTACAATAGGTCCTGATGGGATCCCTAGGGTAAAGGAATGGGGCAATATAAGACCAGGTCCTGTAAGACCCAGAATATCTGAAGCCATAGAACCCTTCACAGATACTATAGAGGAGGAAGATGTCGTAAGAGTGGTTGCTGATATTCCAGGTGTGGAAAAGGATAAGATAGAAGTAGAGGCTACTGAAGACAGGGTAGTGATCTCAGCATCCAATGAAGATAGAAGGTATTACAAAGAGGTAGAGCTACCAGTACCAGTAAAGCCAGAGACTGCTAAGGCTACCTATAGAAATGGAGTGTTGACTATAACTCTAGAGAAAAAGGAGAAAGTTAAGCGAAAAGGTTTTAAAATAAAAATAGATTGATTCCAATTTTTATTTCATAATATCTTTATATACAATATTACTACTACTCATAAAATATGTTATTTCAAATGTTGAGAAAGGAAAGGTTTATATTACAATTGACTAAGAGGGTAGCAGAGAAAAGGGGTGAACAGAATGGAGGTGCCAGGAGGAGAAGTGAGAATTGGAGCCAAACCAACGATGAACTATGTATTAGCGACGGTAATACAGTTTAACCAGGGTGCTAAAAATGTCGTTTTAAAGGCTAGAGGCAGGGCAATATTAAAGGCTATAAATACTGCACAGATTACAGTGAATAGATTTCTGAAAGATCAGGTAGAGATCAAAGACGTGAAAATAGGTAGCGAAGTGGTAGGAGAGCCGGATAAGCCTAGAAATGTATCGACAATAGAGATAGTATTGGAGAGGAAATAATTTTTCTACCATACTTCCATAGCTAAGATCCACGAAATAATAATTAATACTATTACTGCTAAAAGATTCATCATATTCAAACTCTTCGGATTAATTATGAACGTATATATACTGACTATAAGTGTTACAGTAAGTACTTGTCCATAATATTTCATCAACTTAAACCTGACCTCCACTTTACTACCTCTCCTGGCCTTAACAGTCATTATTATTGCAAGAAGGAAGGAGAGGAATAGTAAGGATATAGATATTATGGTGGTGATGAGCTCTAATTCTATTATCATGGAACTCCCTCATAAATCAACGAACTCTGGTGGTCTTTTAAGTTTGATTATGGGTATGTGAATCCATCCGGGTTTTGTACCATCCCCTATCTCTATTCTTTCCTTCTCCATTAGGCTTATTAGGATGTATTTTCCTTTAAGCTCGTTCCTACTCCTATAATAATAGAATAGAGGGATACCATACATCTTGTAGTAGTCTTTAAGTACTGCTAGTAGACCATAGATATACGATCCATCTTTATCCTTAAACGATATTATATATATCGGATAACCTATACTCGACATTGAAGCAGCGAATCTTACTAGGGACTCTAATCCTTCAACTTCAATATTCACACAATGTCTAAATTTCTCATTCATTTTTTCATCACCTACTTCTCCACTTTAATGTTCACCCTTAAGCCTTCTCTTAAGTTTTTGAGACTCGCCAAATATTTATCGTGCGCTACTTTACCTATGATGGTAACTCTTCTCGTTAATCTCTGGGGTTTAAGTGTAATGTATATGCTCTTAGTAGAAGGTGAATAGAATACATCCCCTGAATCTACATGTGTCGTAGGTTTCTCTAGGATAGAAGATGCTCCTATAGGTAGTTCTATAAGTCCCTCTCCTATAGGATAGATTCTACATATGTTTGGAATATTTCCTATTAGTTTACTAATACAGAGAGGAGCTTTAATAGAGTCTAGCATTAGTACTGCTAATGTTTTATCCTCTGTCTTCAATATTACTTTGTACTTCAAGAATCGCCCCTCTTTTATTGAAGTAAAGGGATATATTTTTTACCACTTACTCTAAAATTATGTAGGTGGATGAATGGAACTATCCCAATTTAAAGACCCGAAGAATGCGTTAAAGTATCTTAAGAAGGAGAAGAAAAAATTGGAAGAGGAAATGGAACAACTCCTTAAGAGAAGGGATAGAGGAGAGATTAGTGAAGAAGAATTCAATAGTAAAAAGAGGGAGATTGAGAGAAGATTCATAGAGATAATGGATAGAATAGCCCAAATGAAATATTTATCAGGAATGTAAATGAATAAAAGTAGAATAATACTTTCACCCAACTCTCTTCTATCATATTTATTAAGTTAGGTGAAAGTTAACTATAGGGTAGAGACTATGAGTGATCTAGAAAAGTATAAACTCAAATACTCCTTTGCTGAAGATTATGGAACTAGCTACTATAAATTCGGCCCTGTTGGAGAAAGACCGGATGTCATAGAGAATAGAGGAGTGATATTAGATAAAATCTCAATAGTATCAAAAATTATGGGTATTGAAAAGAATGTTATAGTCGGTCCAGAAGTTGCTACCTACATAGGTCATAGAGAAGCTATAGGAAAACACCTGATATACCCTATGAGAGATGGTCTAGTAGAGAAGGAAGACGAAAGAAGCTGGAAAATAATCCATGAAATCACAAAGTATGGTCTAGTAAAGTATAGACCTTCCTCCTCCGACTTCAAAGGATTCTATGTAGCTGCAGCCCTTTCAGCTATAGCACCAGAGTACATGTATCGTAAGATCTTTGAAATACATCAGAAAATAGATGAGGAAACGGGATTGGTTAAGGCAGTCACAATAATACCACAACCTTTAGCCGTTGCCATAGCGGAGAAGTCCATAACCTGTATAGTAGTAGAGTCAGGACATGGTAATACTCAGATAACCCCCATATCTAGATATCCTATTAGAGAGGCAGTACTTTCCCTAAATAGAGGCGGGGCAGAGGCAGATGCTATTACAGCAGAGATAATGAAAGACTGTGGATATGGCGATCTAGCTAGGGAGGAGAAACTCATAAGATGTGTAAAGGAGTCAATAGGATTAATACCGATAGACCTAAGAACGAGTATTGAAAAGGCTAAGAAGGACCCCGAAAGATTTAGAGCGATGTTTCGCATACCAAATACTACTATTACAATAGACTTAGAAGAGAATTCCTGGATGAGGTTCTTAATAGGAGAAGTAATCTTCAATCCTGAGAATGAACTATTCGAGAGCTTTTATAAAAGAGGGATGCCGAGGCCTAAGGATACTCTAGTAGGTGATACAAGAGTGCCTGGTACAGTGGATCTAGCTAGAGCTATAGTAATGTCTGCTGAAAGAACCTCCTTCGAAGTCCAAATGTACCTCTATAGAAAGATAATACTAAGTGGTGGCAACTTTTCATGGAAAGTTCCTAAAGGTCTTGAAGATGCCGCGACAGACGCCGCGACCAAGATCACAAATATGCTTAAAAAGTATAATATTGAGGCTAAAGTTGAGCTTACGAAAGACCCTATGTACTCTGTTTGGAAGGGTGCTATAGTCTATGCTATAGCTGTTCCGGATGAATATGAGTGGAGCTGGGAAAGTATGGAAGGTTGGTATAAATGGAGGTAGTTGAACAAAATGCACTTAACAGACGAGTACAGAGAATTATTAACTGAGTACTTCCGTAGAAGAGGATGTATTAAACCTCAAGTAGACATACCCGAGGATCTCTTAGAACAAGTAGATCTAGTATTGCAAGACGCTAATAATTTACTAGCCTTCAGAATCTTCCGAAGCATGGTATATTCTACAGCCGAATTTAGAGTTATGATAGAAGAGGAATTACTAAAAGCTACTAAGCTAACCGAGTTCTTTGACAAAGTATACCTAGTCATACCTGATACCTATATCGAAATGGCTAGATCCGTACTAAGTGGAAAAGTTCTAGACGAAATAGGGATAGGAGTAGTAGCAATAGATGAAAGTGGTAATGTTGAAGAACTACTAGTGCCTAGGCCGGCAAAATTTGTTAGAAGAAGAATAGGAGAAGGTGTAGAGGAGATAATAGGAGATCTCAAGAAAAAGATAAATGAAATTGAGCTATTTTATAGTTCATTAAAGAAAGAAATTGGAGTATTATCTGAAAGAGTGGAAAAGATTGAACAATCTATTACAGTGCTTAGGGAAGAGATAAGTGGAATTAGAAGAGGATTGGCTATTAGATCTACTACTCATGAGTCTACCGAAACTATAAGTAGGAAAGAAGTGTCCCCTATAGGAGAACTTCCTTCCTTCGCTCGAAATAATCCATGGCTTGATCTTTTAAGGAAAAGGGAGAGAAGATGAGGAGGAAATATGAATCTAAGTTAATCGAAGAAATATTGAACTTAATAGATAGTAGAGTGGAGTACGACAAGAATACGAGGAAATTAGCTAAGACTATTCTTCTCGCCTTTAAAAATGAGGGAAGAAAAGGAGTTGAGAAGATAGTTGAGAACATGATGGAGGGAAAAAACTTAGATGCCTAATGGCCTAAAGATAGAGAGTCTGGAGATAAAAGGATTCAGATCTTTTAACTTACCTCGTAAATTTGAGTTAGAGGATGCTAGATTTATACTACTTATAGGGCCTATAGGTTCTGGAAAGTCCTCAGTCTTAAAGGCTATAGAGTACGCTCTTTACGGTTCATCCTACGAAATTACCCGACTAGGACTGATTAGGTTAAAACATGAAGATATGGTTAATGATTTTAGTGATCTTTTGAATATAGAATTGATACTCAAAGGAGAACATAGAGTGAGAATAGTTAGAGGAAGGAAAAGAGGGAGACCAGGAAGACTCAGAGTATACCTCGATAATATGCCAGTCAAAAATGATGTTGAACGTTTTCTTAGAGATGTTATTATGCTAGGTCATGAAGATTTTCTAAGGGAAATAGTTATACATCATCTAATATTGCGAGATATCGTCGAGGGAGGACCTGTAAGGAGAAGCATAGCCCTGGATAGACTCTTCGGTATAGAGTTATTGGAACAATCCTATAAAAGCATACCTTTAACTATGGTCGAGAAAAAGATCTTAGAGTACGAGAGAAAAATAGGCGAGTTGAATCTAGAACTAGCTAAAATAGGTGCTTTTCACGATCCCGAGAGGATCAAATCTATGGAGATAGATATTAATAGACTCAGAAATAGGATTGAAACACTTCAGAGAGAGCATAAACAAGTAGAAAGCATGCTCTCGGAAATGGAAGAGACTGAGTTAAGACGCAAACTACTCCTAGAACGATACTACAGTCTGAAGAGTCAACTTGAAGAGATAGATGGTAAGTTAGACAGGGTAGAGGAGATAAGTACTGTAGAAATCATATCGGATATAGAGGATGTTCTTGAGAACGCTAGATCACTCTTTCGGGATATGTTGTATGAAGAAATGGCCAAAGAGCTCTATAAAGAGCCGAGGGTAGTACTTAAAGAAGATATCATTGAAAAACTCAATAGAATACTCCTCGCTATGAATAATATTATGAAAGACTTAGAATATAAATTAGATAATCAACTTAATGAGAGAATAGAATATAAGAGAAGATATGATGTGCTAAGAGGTAAACAGATTGATCTAGAATCAGAGATAGAGAAACTAATTCATTACCGTTATGAGTATACGGACTTAGTTAAAAAGTATGGATTACCTGATGATATAAGTAAGAGAATAGAAGAATACGAAGCAGAACTTCTGAAGCTAGGTCGGAAAAATAGACAACTAAAGAACATCTGGGATCTTCTAAAAGTGACAATCGACAGAATCGAATTAGAGAAGAGAACTAAGTGTCCTATATGTGGCAAGGAACTCGTAAGTGAAGATCTGGAGAAGATGAGGAGGAGGAGAAAGGAAATTGAAGAAAAAGACCTAGTTAATATTATTAGAAAAATGGAGGAAATTGAGAGTAAAATCAATGAACTTAGAGATATTCTAAACAGAATTAGAGGAATAGAAGAGAATATCAGAAGACTAGAAGAGCTAGAATTAGAGAAAGAAGAACTTGAAAGAAAAATAACGAAGATCAGCAATCTCCTTCACCACGCTGAAGAGAACATTCATATAGTGAAAGATAAAATGAGGAGAGCTAGGTACCTCAAGGAAAGACTAAGTGATCTTATAGAGAAACTGACTACGTATTTTGAAAGAAAGAGTCTATTGGAAAGAAGGAGAGACATTCAGAAAAATCTAGAAAGTATAAAAGAGGAGTTAGAAAAGCTAAGGTACGAGGAGAGCAGATATTTGAAGTTAAAGAAGAGAAAGGAAGAACTAGAAAAGATCTTATTTGAAGATAAAGTTAAACTTGAGAGTTTGCTTAGGGAATACGAAAAGTTGAAGAAAGATTTGGAAAGAGCAAAAGACTTCTTTAAGAGAAAAGAACAATTAGAGAGAAAACTCGAATACTTAAGAAAACTGTACAAATACCTTGAAAATGTTAGGAAACTACTTAGAGAGGTACAGGCAGATCTCAGGGTTCGTATGTTGAAGAGAATAAGAAGTAACATGAATAAGACCTTTAAACAACTCTATGTACACCCAGATCTAGTGGAAGTTGATATTAGAGCCATCGAGACACCGAAAAGGAGCGTATATGAAATATACGTCAAAAGGGGTAGTGATGGAACGTGGATACCTATATATTCAAAGCTTAGCGATGGTCAAAGATTAATGATTGCTCTCTCCTTACTCCTTTCTATATATAAACTCTACCCTCATAATATAGATTTCATACTTTTAGACGAACCTTTCGCTAACATAAATGGGGAGTGCAGAAGATCCATACTTAAACTTTTAGCAAACACTGAAAGCCCAAGTCAAATATTCATAGCAACTCAAGATGAATCGATAATAGACCTGGTGAAGAAAATAGTCGGTAAAGATAATATGATAGCATACAAGTTAACCTATGGAGGAATAGAGGGGCCTAAAGTCACGAGAATATGCTAGGGTAACTATGGATACCTTCATAATAGTGGATGGCTATACAGATGAGCCAGCTGGTCTTGGCGTCCCTCCCTATCTCGATGTATATCCACGGTATGTAGCTGGTGCTATATGGACAAGCATTCCCTCCGCTAGAGTGTTTTATTTCACTATAGATGAAGTACGTAGTAAATTCGAAGATTTTCTTAAGTTAGCTCAAAAAGCTAAGGTTATGATTGTAATAGCGGGGGTTGCAGTACCAGGTAAGTATCTAGGTGGAACTCCTATTACACTATCAGAACTGGAACTCCTTGGTAGGATCATAGAAAAACCGATAAAAGTATTAGGTGGTCCAGTCGCCATGTTTGGAATAGGAGAGAGGGGAGGAATGATCGCTGAACTTCCGGAGAAGTTGAAGGAAGACTATGATCTGATAGTTAAAGGCGATGTCGAAATAGCGGTATATGAGCTCCTTCAAAATAAGTACTCTGTAGAAAAGGTTCCAATAGAGATCTTTAGGGAAGATTACAAGTTAATTAGGAAATTTGCTATGAAAGGTGCTAGGATTGTAGTGCAACATCCGAACTATTCTAGGAATTTAATAATAGAGATCGAAACCTTTAGAGGTTGTACACGCTACTTAGTAGGTGGTTGTTCATTCTGTATAGAACCCCTATATGGAGAAGTGGTATTCCGACCTATTGAGGATATCCTTTTAGAAGTAGGTACGTTATATTCCTATGGTATAACCTGTTTTAGAGTGGGCAGACAAACAGATCTCTACTCATACATGGCAAGAGACACCGGTAAAGAAGAATTTCCCAAACCAAATCCTCAAGCTATAGAGACTCTCTTTAAAGGTATTAGAAGCGTAGCTCCACGATTAGACGTACTACATATAGATAATGTGAACCCAGGTACTATAGCTCACCATGAGGAAGAGGCTAGAAGGATCACTAAAATTATAATTAAATACCATACTCCTGGAGATGTAGCAGCTCTTGGTGTAGAGAGCGCTGATCCTAGAGTGATCAAGTTGAACAATCTAAAAGCCTCTCCTGAAGAGTCTATGAAGGCAATAGAAGTACTTAACGAAATTGGAAGAGCCAGAGGCTACAATGGTCTGCCCGAACTGCTTCCTGGAGTAAATTTCGTAGTTGGACTTATAGGAGAGACTAAAGAGACATACACTCTTAACTACGAGTTCTTGAAAGATGTTTTAGATAAGGGTCTTATGTTAAGACGTATAAATATTAGACAAGTACTAGTTTTTCCTTTTACACGCATGTGGAAAGTCGGCAATAGAATAATTTTAAGACATAAGAGGTATTTTCACGCTTTTAAGAAGAAAGTTAGAGAGTATATTGATAAGCCTATGCTGAAAAGAGTTGTACCCCGTTATACTATATTAAGAGACCTTTATACTGAGACTTATAAAGGAGACTACACCCTGGCAAGACAAGTGGGAACATATCCAATATTAGTATATATTCCATATAGAGTCCCATTATACAGATTTATGGACGTCATGGTGATAGATCATGGCTATAGATCAGTTACGGGAATTCCATCACCCTTGAACATTAATGCCGTTCCCCGTAGAGCCTTAGAAAAGATACCAGGACTAGGTAAATCTTCTATCGCTAAAATACTTTCCAAAAGACCCTTTAAAGATTGCGCAGATATATGTGATATAAGGCTACCTATCGATATTACAACTAGAGATAGGTTTAAGTTCTAATGACTATTCGTATAGAAAATCCTCCAACGTCCCAATCCTTCTCCTATCCTTATCTAAGTATTCCTCAAATTCTCCCATATCTTCAGTATCTTTGAGTATATTAGCCAGTACTCCAGGTCCTATTAGTGGAAGTGAAAGTAGTTTTGCCCTAGGCGCTGTAAGTATGTCTTTCAGACTTTTAAAGCCATAATTATACAATATTCTTGCTCTTACTCTTCCTATACCTTTCACACGTGTGAGCTCAAGTAATTCCTCTTTCACACCATACTTTACTCTCTCCCTTAACGTCAATAGAGTCTTGAGATGAGTATGCATTCCATATAATTTGGCTAGCTCATGAGCTGAATAAAGTAGCCATTCTGCTTTTTCTGATATGGAATAAATATCCCCCGGACAGACATCGTATTTTTCTATTAATCTATCCTCTGAAAGTTCATTTATCCAATCATTTAGTAGGAGAGCTACTTTGAGCTTGGCTAAGAATACCTCTAACTCAAAAGTATCATCTGGTGGTTCATAGAGGAGTTTACTATAGTTCTTTCTGATCCACTCACATAATCTTCTCTTCTCTCCTCGTCTAAGGTATAGCGTTGGCATATCAGGTGTCTGAGCTATCATGTGTAGGTATGTGAATTCGTGGGGAGATTTGAGTTCTTTCAGAGAGCATATGATCATCTTAGCGGTCATAGGATCTATGTATAGCTCTGAGACTCTACGTCCTAATACTGTAGCCAGTAATTGTCCTTCCTTTATCTTAATAAATTCGTTATCCTCAAGAAAATTAATAATTTTCATAATTGTACTCCTTATCATTAATAATGAGCTCTGCTTACTAAATAATGTTTTACTAAATAACTTAAATATCTCTTCAGTAGTACTGGCAAAACCTGTTGATATTATAGCTAGTATATGGGCTCTGAGAGCATGTTCTGCTGATAGTCTTGATACTATACTCTCTGGATCAGAAAGCACATATCTATCCATTAGGAGCATAAGTTCACTCTTATTCCTTGCTATGAGTATAGCTTCTCCCCATTTATCGTATTTAGGTCTTCCTGCTCTACCACTCATCTGCTTGTACTCCATTACGGGAATCTCCTCGTACACTCCAATTTCGCTATTATACCTTCTATAATCGTATACTATTACCCTCCTAGCAGGTAGGTTAACTCCCGCTGCTAGAGTTGGTGTTGCTACTATTACTTTAATAGTATTATCTCTGAATTTATCCTCTATAGTTTGTCTACATCTATACGACAATCCTGCATGATGGAAAGCTGTACCACATCTTATACACTTTGCAAGCTGTTCAGTTATTCTGTTTCTCTCGCTCTCTAATAGTATTCGAGAAGTATCAAGTAGTTCGTTCCTCTCCTCTTTACTGAGAAGTTTTATAACATATGGAGCTAGACTCGTCGCTAGATTTACAGCTCTCTGCCTAGTACTAGTGAATATTAATACCTGTCCTCCTTCTTCTATTACCTCTAGTGTTAAGTTCACTATACTACTTCCATAGTTTTTAGCTAAGGATTTACATGTTCCATCAGGGTATATGATCTCCTGATTTAAGTATATACCTTCTCTAAGAGGTACTGGTCTCCAGTTACTCTTAATTAGTTCTGCTTCTAGCCATTCAGCTAGCTCTTCAGCATTACTTATAGTAGCACTTAGAGCAATAAATTGAGCTTCCGGTAAGATGTGTTTTAGTAATGTGACTAGTATCTCTAGTGTCGCTCCTCTCCTTCTACTTCCAACTAAGTGTACTTCATCGATTACAATAGTTTTTATATGGTGAAGCCATGGTGCTTTATGTCTAATTAGGCTATCAGCTTTTTCATTTGTAGTCACTATTACATCGTAATCTCCTAGCCAAGGATCTGAGCTATCGTAATCTCCAGTTGTTAGCGCTACCTTAAGACCTATTTCAGAGTACTTTGATATATCTCTGTACTTTTCAAGTGCTAGTGCTCTTAGAGGGGTTAAATATATAGCCTTACACTTCTGTTCTAGAAAGTTCTTCACTATTGCTAGTTCAGCAATTAATGTCTTCCCTGAAGCTGTTGGCGCTGAGACCACTATATTTTTACCTTCTAGAATTCCTCTCTCTATAGCCTCCTTTTGAGGAGGAAAGAGCTTTACAATACCATATCTTCTTAATAACGACTTTACTCTTTCGTCTAAATTCAGTTCCTCTATGTTCATGGTCTCAGGTCTTCTTTATATATCCACTTCTAGGCTCGTATATCTCCCCCTCTCGTTTAAGATGATCTAATGCCTTTTCCACAAATACTCTATCAAGCCCTTCCTCTTCAGCTCTTTCATAGAGTGTCTCTACTTTTATAGGCTTTCCTTTATTTTCCTCCTCTAACCTTTTGATGAGCTCCATGAGTCTAATAAACTTCTCTCTTTGAGATTTAGGCTTTCCAGTCATGACTATATCTATATCTATTCTTTTTGTCTCCATATCCATGCCTACACTCTTAAGGTAGTACATCATGAGTTCTATAGCCGCCTCTACATCTTTACTAGTAACTGTATCACAAAGTCCCATTTTAGCGTGGGCTTCTGCTAATCTTATAAGGGCCTCAAGCTGTCGTGGAGTTATAGTGACTGGGGCATTAGGATCTTCACCTCGTTTTCGCATTTCAACATAGAACTTTACTAATTTCTCTTCAGCTTCTGGAGAGAGTCTTGGATGTACATACTTTCTCGCGTATGCAATATACTTTTTGAGCGTATCCAGGGGGATGTACTCTGGATATACTTGTTTAGATACTTTACTATGCATTCTTACGAGATGTTGTGCTAATTTGGAATCCCTCTCTTCTTCAGGTATATCCGTTATGACGAATATTAGGTCAAATCGAGATAGTATTGTCACAGGTAAGTCTATATTTTCAGCTATAGTCCTATTGGATAGGTATCGTCCATAGGCTGGATTAGCTGCAGCGAGTATAGCAGCTCTTGCATTAAGTCTTGCAACTATACCTGCCTTAGCTATGCTTACAGTCTGTTGCTCCATCGCTTCGTGTATACTGACTCTATCCCTGGGATCCATTTTATCAAACTCATCGATACATGCTACTCCTCCATCGGCTAGTACTAGAGCCCCTGCTTCAAGGTAGAACTCTCCAGTGGTCTTATCTCTCACTACTGCTGCAGTGTTGTGGACTATGATTCCATTAGCTATGAAATTATGGGTTCCTCTAACTGTAAGATCATAGACGTAGGGGATATCCCTTGAGTCCAAAATCTCTAGTTTCTTTATCTTGTCCCAGAATATATCTGAGTTAGCTAATTTGTCGAGGTATTGTATTATCCTCTTGACATATTCCATTTGAATACGAGCCTGATCAATCTTAAGGTTTAATTCGTTAGCCAGTTTTGTATTTTTCTTATGTAATAATGTTGTTAGCTTTTCCAGAATGTCTAGAGGCACCTCTATATTCCTGTCTCTCCTTTTAAAGTAATCATAGAACTGATTTTTATCGATCCCTAGGTCTTTTGTAAGGTATTCCAATGTGTAGCTTGATAAAGCATTAGCTATCTTCTCCTTAATTTCGTGTGATAAGGATATTTTTACTTTTTTGATCTCTGCATTTTTTAAGTAAGCAACTATTTCCTGGAGTTTCCTTCTTGAAATACTACTTCCGCTATATTCTTTCTTTAATTTTAGACCATAAAATTTACTGATTATTTCTAGAATTTGATCAATTTCTGGAATAATATCTATATTTGTATCAATTTTCATTCCTTTTGAAAGAACTTTTTTAAGTTTTTCTTCTTTCGCACTATATTTAAAACCGATTAGGTCTCTAAACTTTTTCATGTTCTCTCCATATATCGTTAGAACATACTCATCGTGAACAGTTCTTATTATTCTTTTATGTCCATTCTTGTCCGTAAATTCCTCGACTTTCCCTGCAGAGTTTCTTTTTCTCAAGAAGGATATTATCCCGAATCTCAACAATACTAGTTGCAGTTTTTTAGCTAATTTTTCACTTACTGTAACAAATTCTATAGTTGAAGAACCAGTTTCCCTTTCTATTACGCTGGCATCACAATCAAATAAACCGGAGATAAACGCCGCTAGTTCATTGTTAGGTAATAGTAACATTATTTCACTCATATCTATTTTATGTGCTTCTGGAGATTCCGGTATTCCAAGTTTTTTGAGTATATGAGCTATTATTTTTGAATGAAATCTTAAATAAGGAGTCCCGTGTTTATCGATTCCTTCTTCGACACTCACTCCAAAGAGATCTTCGACTAGTTTTTTGAATCTATCTCTAAGTTCTGTTGAGGTACTTGAAAATCTTATTGAATACCCGCCGTACTTTGTTTTTGAAATAGATCCATCTCCTGCAACTAATCCCACAAAGTACATGAAATCTTGATTAATATATTTTGGAAGCTTAATTTTATCTTCCATTCTTTGTGAAAAGAAGTCTATATGATCTGAAATTTCATCATAGGTATATCCAGCTATTTTTGCTAATTTGATTAATTCTTGTAGATGGATGTTGCCTTTTGTATTTTGATTAGTCCAATTATAATAAAGTTTATTTTCATTTATTCCTAACTTTCTAGCAAGTTCTCTTGTAGTTAAATTATATTTTGACCTGAGTTTTTCAAGAATCTTCTTAACAAAGGTTTTAGCTCCATAAACAACTATATCATGTTGATCTTCTATAAGTTCCAAAGTAGATATTTTTCTTCCCTTATGTTCTAGTTTTCTTACAACAGCGATATTGTCCCCAGGGGCGAAATCTCTTGCCTCTTTCCATACTATGGCCCCATTTTCGATTGTCATCATCTTTGTTTCTGGAGTTAAGATAATTTCTCTTCCTGTCCTCGTTACAACTTTTATTAGCTTTTCAGGTGATTTTAGTTTCCAGAATTCATTTGTCGATCTTGTTGAAATGTTTAGTGGATTTATTGTTTGTATATTTACTGGTCTTGCATTTTTAGTTGCAAGTACTCCACTTCTAATCTGTATACATCCCTCTTTTATCTTCTCTTCAACTATGGTCTCTATTGGTAAAATAACACTATCAAGAGCAATTAAGGTCCCCGGTGCTACGCAAAGACCAGCTGCTGTAGATCCTTTTCCGGTAGTGTAAATTGCTCTAGGTGCTAGTGTTGCTACATATCTCAGTAACTGACTCTTAGCGGTTCCTGGATCGCCCACTAATAGTATGTTTATATCTCCCCTTACTCTAACACCATCCGGAAATACTTTAGGCTCTCCTCCAAAGAGGAGAGTTGCAATACCCTTCTTGATTATATCGTAACCATAGATTGAGGGGGCTATTGATTTAACTATCAAGTCCCTGATATCCTCTCTTTTTGATAGTTCTAAGATCTCCTTAATATCATCTTGAGTTAACTCTATTTCAGAAAATTCTTTACCCTCAATTTCAATTGAATTGACATCAATATAGGCATGGAAGAGAGGAGGTCTATCCTTCCTCAGCGTCCTTTCTTGCCTAACTTTAAGTATACCCACAATTTTCACTCTATCTCCAGGTCTTATGACATCCACTAGGTCTTCTACAAGCACCGCTTCGATGGATCGGGGTATCTGTCCTGGGGGCAATTCTTCAGGTTTTTCCTGGATTACAACTTTCTGCCATTCTATAAAGTCACTCTCCTCTGGTATTAGCTCGTATTCTCTCTTTTTAATCCCTATACCCTTAGCTTCAGATATCCCTATCGATCCCTCTTGTGGCTGTACAAAGCCTTTACCTTGAGGAACTCTAACTACCACTCCAGTTGTCTTATCCCTGAATACAGCTTCTTTAAGGAGGTATTTTACAGGAGATATCCTGGTCACTATACCCTCTACAGCTACGAGTTTACCTATATACTGTGCTTTAAGTTTTCTAAGAGGGATCACGATGTCCTCTGGCGGATTTACTATGCGGATGTAGAATCTTTTTACTCTAGAAAAGTATCTTGGATTCTCTATCTGAACAAGCTCGGCTAATGCTTGTGAAGCTGATTCTAGATACTTCTCAGGACTATCTACAAGCTTAGCTGCTAACTCTCCGTTGTATTCTATCAGGTCATTAAAATCTATATAGAGCGAGATCTCTCCTTCTAAACACATTTCGCGTACTTTACTTCTATACTTATACTCATTAGTAGGAGTTTTGAACTTCTTTAAAAAATCTAAGAACTTCTCTTTAAAATCCTCTTTCTCTACGGTGATCTCTTCAAGGGCTTCACTCAATCTCCTCCACCTACGTATCTGGACATATAGTTTTCCCAAGTTGCTACAGTCCTGCAGAGTGCATTATAGAGCACTCTTTCCTCAAAGCTCATCCTGCTAATGACCTCTTTTGAAACACGAGGATTCATACTCACTATCTCCATGATTTTTTGAATTCTTCTTCTAAGTAGGTCTATTGATAGGCATTCCAAGTGGGTTGCTACTTTTTCATCCTCACTTTTTCTCATAAGTCTGATTTTATTCGATAGTCTAGCATAGAAGTCTACTGGTATTGCCTGAAGCTCATCACTACGTTCCTCTTTCCATAGCAGTTTTTTTAGCATTACCTCTATAGGCGCGCTCTCCACCTTTAACATCTCTGCATCCTCAGTATACTCCTCGTTAGTAGCTATAGTTTCTCCTTCATTACCTATCACTGCTAGTATTCTATGAAGCAGCCTAAGCATCGTTACCATAGTGTATATGAGAGAAGAAAACAAAAACATGATTGTGAGAGATTAGTGAAAGTACTAGGCATATGTTTCCTCAAGAATATCTAGCAATAGAGCTCTTTTACTTAGCTTATCTTCAAAAGTGCTATAGGTAAGTCCATCAATAGCAAAGTTTATATCTAACATCATTGCAAGAATAACTTACGAGTGAGCTATGAGGAGGTGATATACCTATGTCGAGCGAGAAACCATTTTATGTACGATTTAATGTACCCCCAGAGCTGGCTGAAAGAGCGTATGAAGCCCTTAGAAGAGCCCGAGAGGGAGGAGGAGCTATAAGAAAGGGGACTAATGAAACTACTAAAATGATAGAGCGTGGGCTCGCTAAACTAGTATTGATTGCTGAAGATGTTGATCCTCCAGAAGTAGTAGCACACCTTCCACTACTCTGCGAGGAGAAGAAAGTACCTTATGTATACGTTCCATCTAAAAAAGCACTGGGAGAAGCTGCAGGAATACATTCAGCAGCCTCAGCATGTATCGTGGATCCTGGAGAGGCTAAACCACTAGTGGATGAGATCATAAGAAAGATTCAAGAGATAAAGGTAAAGGGTACGACTTAAGTAATACACCATCATAAAACTTTAATTTAACCCTTATTTTTCTATACCTTAGGGATATGTATGAGTGAAGATGCTACACCAGCTGAAGTACTACAGATAATAGGGAGAACTGGAGTTTGTGGCGAAGTGACCCAAGTAAGATGTAAGGTACTTACAGGAAGGGATGCTGGTAGGATACTTACTCGTAACGTAAAGGGTCCAGTTAGAGTAGGAGACATACTGATGCTTAGAGAGACGCAAAGAGAACATAGAAGAATCTCAACTAGATAGTTATAAAACTTAATATATTGTTCATTTCTCAGAACCCTAACCTAAGACTATTTCACACTCTTTTATATAGTGTTCTACCATCAACTTTAAGTATACCTACTTATACCTATTCTGATCCACAATCATAGAGGGGAGGGATATGCCAAAGCTGAGAAAGTGCTCTTTCTGCGGGTACGAGATACCACCAGGTACTGGTCTACTATTCGTTAAAAACGACGGGAGTCTACTCTTCTTCTGCTCTAGAAAATGTAGAGTAAGTTATATGAGAAAGAGAAATCCTATTAAACTCAAGTGGACTAAAAGGTATAGAGAATCTAAGCCTAAAAAATGAGGAGATGAGACTTGCCTTATGTAAGATCGCCTATAGTTGTAGTACTAGGGCATGTAGATGTAGGAAAGACTACGCTATTAGATAAGATAAGGGGGACTGCAGTAACCCTTAGAGAGCCCGGTACTATGACTCAACACATAGGAGCTTCTTTTCTTCCATGGAAAACCCTCTCTAGGATATGTGGTCCTCTACTTAAGATGGTGAGAGGAGAAATAGAGATACCCGGATTTCTTGTCATAGATACCCCTGGCCATGAGGCCTTCGTAAATTTGAGGAAAAGGGGAGGTAGTATAGCTGACATAGCCATTCTAGTAGTGGATATAAGAGAGGGATTTGAAGCTCAGACCTATGAGTCAATAGAGATACTAAAGGCTAGAAAAATACCCTTTATACTAGTTGCTAATAAGATAGACAAGATACCAGGATGGAATTCTAAACCATACACTCCGTTCATAATCAACTTTAAGAATCAGAATGAAGATGTACAGATTAGACTAGAGGAGTTAATATACAGATTAATTGAGGAAATGAACAAGCTAGGATTTAATTGTGATAGGTACGATAGAGTCAGAGATTTCTCTACTACCATAGCAATAATACCCATAAGTGCATTAACAGGTGAGGGGATTCCTGATCTACTTATGGTGCTAGCTGGATTAACACAGAAGTTCTTATTAAAATCGCTCATTGTTGAGAGAGGACCGGCTAAGGGTGTTGTACTTGAGGTAAAAGAAGAGATAGGACTGGGAACTACGGTAGATACTATAATATACGAGGGTACTATCCGAAAAGGCGATACCATAGTCGTAGGAGGTATTGAGAAACCTATAGTTACCAAGGTCAGAGCAATACTCATGCCTAAACCACTCGATGAGATTAGATCTCCAGAGGATAGATTTCTACAGTTGGAAGAAGTTCATGCAGCCTGCGGTATTAAGATCGTAGCCTCTGATCTAGAAGGAGCTATAGCTGGTGCTCCAGTAAGAGTAGTATGGTCTCATGATGAACTTGAAGATACCATTAATGAAGTTGCTCAAGAAGTCTCCAGCATCAAACTTAGTAGAGAGGTTAATGGTGTGATAGTGAAAGCAGATACTCTCGGAACTCTAGAGGCATTAGTAGACTATCTTGAGAGAAAGGGGATTCCGGTAAGATACGCTGACATAGGTAATGTAGTGAAAAGAGATGTTATTGAAGCACAACTAGTTAAAAAGGAGGATAAGTACAGAGCTGTGATATTGGCATTTAATGTTAAGGTAACAGAAGAGGCTAAGATCGAGGCTAAGTATGCTAATATACCTATTCTCCAGAGCAATATTATATACAGATTAGTCGAAGAGTATCAGAACTGGTACCACAAGACTAGGGAACTTGATGCCAAAATTCAGCTTTCCAAGCTAATCCTCCCTGCTAAAATAAAGATACTCCCTGGATATGTTTTTAGGAGAAGTAACCCCGCAATAGTGGGCATTAAAGTGATATCCGGTAGGCTTAGACCGGGGTACCCACTATTTAGAGCTAAGGATGGAAAGGTCATAGGCAGGATTATGCAAATTCAAGCTCACGGTGAGAATGTAGGTGAGGCTGTAGTAGGTCAAGAAGTAGCTGTGTCTATAAGAGGGAACGTTATAGTTGGTAGGCATATAAAGGAGGGAGATATCCTGTACTCCGACGTACCCTTCGATCATATGGAAAAGATGAGATCACTAGTAGATTTTCTTACAGAGGATGAGATTAAATTACTTGAGGAGATTGAGAGGATTAAGTTAAGCAAATTGAGAAGTCATAAGGAATAAAAGAGCCATTAGAAACAGTTATTTAGATGATGAATGGTATGGAGCTCTGATAGATGAGGAGTGGGCTAGGCTCTGATTATTTTAATAAGCTCTTAGGTACCTATCTATATAGGGGACACTATGTCTAAGAGAATTGAAAAGAGATTGAGATTAAGAAGAAGACCTGAGGTACCGGAGGGGACAGCTAGGCTTAATCCACGAGCCATGAAGTACTTAGGTATAACAGATAAGGTAGAAATTGTAATCGCGGGTGGAAAACGATTGCTATTAAAAGCCCTTGCCTTTGAACAAGTTCCCGAAAATGAGATATGGTGTAATGAAGATCAGCTTAGGTCAAGTGGAATTGCTGATCGTACTATAGCCACATGTAGAGCTCCCATAAAACCTTCCCTAGAAAAAGAGTCTAGACCCCAAACTAGTTAAAGTATCTCACTATCGACTACTTTCTTAAAATCCTTGAGACCTCCACGTAACATTAATATGTACATTTGGCATGCTCCTTTTGGTGATGGAAGCTGACTTTAGAGAGACGAGAAGAACAGTTAGCTCTTAGATCTACTGCCAATAGAAGAATACATGAAATACTAACTCGACAGGCTGCTGAAATAGACAACATGATGAAGGAACTATACAGACTTATGACTGAGTTCATGAAATTAGCTCCCGAAGAGCTTAAGGAGAGCGTAGATACGATAATTAAGCTAAAGGAATCCATCCAAGGTAATAGGAGAGAGCTACTCGACTATATATCCAGAATCGCGCCAGCTCTACTCTATAAGGAGGAGTGGTTGAGGTTAGCCTTTAGATTTGATGATATAAGTGATAAAATTGTAGGAATAACGTATAGATTAGAGCACCTTATAAATTATAAACCTAAGATACCATACGAGCTCATGGAGATAATAGAGAAGATCGATGAAAAAGTACTCGATATAATAACAACATTTAGGACGGCCCTTTCACTACTACCAGTAGACATTCATAGATCATTAAGTGCATGTCAAAAGGTTGAAGTACTGGAGAAGGAAATAGATCATCTATATAGAAGATCAATATTTACGATACTTGATACACCTCTTTCTCTCAGAGAAACTATGCTGTTAAAAGAGATAGCAGAAATGACGGAAACAATATCAGATCTGGTAGAGAAGGCATCAAACGATCTCAGGATAATCATAATAAACCTTCTCTGATCAAGCTTGTCTCTTCAGGAGAGATAGAGATTTATCCATCTACACTCCCATACATAATAGTATGAGTTATTTAGGAGTACCGAGAAGAATAGAGCTTAAGCGCTATGATGAACCCATACTTATACCGAATAAGGAGAACTGGTGGGAAAGCAAGGCAGTATTCAATCCGGGAACTATATATGAAGATGGAAAGTTCTTCCTTTTATATAGAGCTGTTGGCGAATATGAAAATTATATCTCTAGATTTGGTCTTGCAGTAAGTGAGGATGGGTTTAACTTTAAGAGAGTGAGCAACACCCCCATCTTCGAAGGATGTAAATGGTATGATAGAGGTGGGTGCGAGGACGCGAGAATAGTAAAGATAGAAGGTCTATTCTACATAACCTATGCTTCACTACCAAGATCACCAGCTGAGGTAGGTCCCATCAAAGAAATACTTCAAAAATTAAAAGAGGATGTCTACTATCCTAGACTTCATGTTCCCTCTTATACTGCCCTATTAACTTCATATGATCTTAGAGAGTTTGAAAGACACGGAGTTATAACTCCTCTAGGAATAGATGATAGAGATGGCATATTATTTCCAGAGAAGATTGATGGAGAATATGTTCTCTTACATAGACCTACTGAATGGGTAGGGGAGATCTATGGAACATCCAAACCCAGTATATGGATTAGATTTTCAAAAGACCTATTGAAGTGGTATGGTGAAAGGCTATTACTTAAACCTGAATTCCCATGGGAAAAAAGGAAGATAGGAGGAGGACCTCCTCCTATAAAGACTAATGAAGGCTGGCTAATGTTCTACCATGGGGTCGATGAGTACTACGTATACCGGGTTGGTGCGGCTTTGCTAGACCTAAAAGATCCAACAAGAGTCATCGCAAGACTGCCCTATCCCATTCTAGAACCGAAGAAAGAGTATGAAAAGTATGGTGATATTCCTAACGTCGTCTTCCCTACAGGAAACATAGTGATTGATGATGACGTATTTATCTACTATGGTGCTGCCGATAAGGTATGCTGTGTTGCAACAGTAAACCTAGATGAACTGCTTGGAGAACTCTTAAGGTATAGCACCCTATAGACCTCTAAGCCCCACATGTAGTATTCCCAGTATTATTTCGATTCTATGTCTTAGTATGAATTATTTTCAGATTAAAGAGAACAGAGAACACTTAATTCGTTAGATAGTTAAATAGAAGTTACTTAAGCTACTATCAAATTCTTCCTCAGCTACAACCAAATTGCCAGTAAGTTAGAGCATAGAGGAAAGTGTAGATCATGTAATTTAATCGAACAAGAACAATTTCTAGTGAATTAGAATCTATTCTAGCTTAGATGTTTAGAGTATAAAGAAATAAGAGTGTTGTCCATGGAATATATTGATATGCATCGAGGAAGAGAGAGGAGATCTTCTAAGCCCCTTAAGTTCGCTAGGGATATAGCTCGGGATCTGGTAGAGAAGGAAGTTGTGGGTGCGATCTTATTCGGATCCTTCGCTAAGGGAGTAGTCGATGAGATGAGTGACCTCGATCTGGCCCTGATAGTTGAGGGAGAGGGGGGACTGAAGGAGGTAGTTGTAGAGGACCTCAAAGTCGAGGTGTGGGAATATAATCTTAAACACTTTCTACACACATTCGAAGACGAAGAGTACAGAGATAGAGAGGACTCTTGGTTCCTAACAAGCCTTTGGATAAAGATATTGAGAGAGGGAGTAATACTCGAGGATCCGCGTGGGATTCTCAGTAAGTGGAAAGATAAGGCGCTCAAGTGGAAGTGGAGGAGAGGAGAAATAGTACCTGTAGTCGATAGGGCTAAAAAGTGTATAGCTGTAGCGAAGAGGACTAGCTCCCGGGGAGAGCTATTCAAAGGAATAGTGGCCATAAGGGATAGCTTCTATAATCTTACAATAGCATATGTTATGGCTTTGAATAGGATCCCTAGTATAAGGCCCAAGGATTTATACGAGGAAGTGAAGGAAATAGAGTTTAAGAAGATGTTCGACAGAGTCCAAGGCTTGGAGGATGTGGATAGGGACTTAGTGGAGGAGCTCCTGAATGAACTCAGAGATCTATTAAATAGAGTGGGGAAGAGTAAGAGGGGAGCTAGGACAGAGTACGAGAATGCCCTGAAAAGCTTGAGAAGGGGGAAAGTCAAGGAGGCCTTGCTGAATGCCAGGTATTGTGCATTTTACATAGGCGTGAAGATGTTAAAGGATATAGGCATAAAAGTAAGATCGAATCCGTATGATGCAGAATTCCACACCTCTCTCCTCGATTGGTTGAAGGACAAGAGGGACTTCATCTCCACTTACTACAGGCTACACGCAACCAGGAAGTTAGACCATGAGTACCTGAACGAGTGCATAAGGCTTGCAGAAGAGAGCCTTGTAGGGCTCTCAGGCATACTTAAGAGCTTTTAAAATGAGTAATAAATAAGCGAAAGTGTTGTTTAGATATCCATCTGTTCTTCTATAGTTAGATATTCTAAGTAGACTCAAAGGATTATTCATGACGGAAGAGAGTTCATCTATATAGGAATTAATTCTCAAAAAGTTTTAACGGGCCCGCCGGGATTCGAACCCGGGACCTGCGGCTTAGAAGGCCGCCGCGCTATCCTAGCTGCGCTACGGGCCCAGTAGTCTAATGTTAGTTTTTACATCTCTCCTAAAATCTTTTCGCTTGAAAGTCTTCTAAAGTACTATCCCGTGTATTGTTGATAGTTCATTTTTAAGATTCCTGATTCTTCTTTTCACTATCTCCCATAGTTCACTTGTACTCTTTGTGTCCTCCTTTACATCTCTTAATCTATTCTTGACATATTCTATAGATTCGAGATCGGAGAAGTTCAGTAACATCAAAAGCCATGATCGAGCAACGTTATCTTCATGATATCCACCACCTCCCAGGCATATAATTCTCCTATTAGAATACTTCTTAGCTATATTTCTAATGTTTTCAGAAAAAATACGATAGGTTTTAGTGGTAAATCTAAGCATTGTCAGCGGATCGCCCTCATGTCCATCACAACCCATCTGAACCACTATCACTTCAGGCTTGTACCACTCTAATAGTGGTAGTATCACTTCCTCCAGAGAGTAGGAGAAGATGTCGTCTCCACTACCAGGAGGTAAGGGTATATTCACAGAGTAACCATATCCATCTCCTTCTCCTAGTTCGTATATATCGCCAGTTCCTGGGAAGAAGCCGGGATAGTACATATGCATTGAGATCTTGAGTATGTCTTTATTATAGAGTATCTGTTGAGTCCCGTCACCGTGGTGAGCATCTATATCAACTATAGCTATCCTTCTAAATCCCCACTTTCTGAATAGTAGTGCTACTATAGCTACATCGTTAAATACACAAAAACCTGAGGCTGCATGCGTCTTAGCATGATGAAAACCTCCTTGTGGATTAAAGCCTACTTCTATGCGTCCTTCTCTAATCATCTCAGCTAGCGTAATAGTACCTCCAACTGCTAGCATAGCGTCCTGGAAGACTCCTTTATACGATCTAGTATCTCCATAGTCTAAATACCCTCCACCTATTTCGCTTGATCTCTTAACATACTCTATATAGTCTTCAGTGTGAGCTAGTAGTACTTCTTCGAGTGTCGCTTTCCTAGGATTAACTATCTTAAAGTATCTGCTTATGGATAGCTCTTTAAGTAATTGCATGAAGAGTTTAACCCTTCCAGTCCATGTAGTGTGTAAAGAGAGAGGTGTAAAACTTATTCTGAAGTATTCCTCTCTAAATGCTATAGCCATGTTCATACTCTCATCTACAGAAATCTATACTCCGGGTTCCCTTTTATTGATATGAAGTTTAATACTTCTTCGTATGTTGGTAGTCCAGAGATCGCTCCTATATGCATACACTTTATCGCAGCTACTGCATTAGCTAAACGTAGGATATCTTTAATATCATACCCTCTGGAAGTACCAAATAACACTGCAGCATTCCATGCATCTCCAGCTCCTACAGTATCCTTTACCTCTACTTCAAATGGCTTCATGTAAAGTGCTTTATCTTCTTCTACTAGTACTGCTCCCAGTCTTCCCATCTTAATTCCAACCATCTTAAACTCTAGTGCTTTAAGGTTTTTTACAATGTCTTTTAAGCCTTTTACGTCAAGAAGAAGCTCCAGTTCAGCTTGTGTGGCTAGTAGGATATCTACATAGTCTAAGGCTATCCTCATGGTCCTCTTCAGATCATCTACACTACTCCACACATCCAGTCTTACAGTAGGATCGAATGACACTATGGTCTTTTCCTTAATATTTTCGAGTAGCTCTATTATGCTACTCCTAGCGGGTTCTTGTGAGAGTGAGAACCCTGTAAAATGAAGTATCTTTGATGATTTTACATATTCATAGTCTCTAGACTCTAATTTGAGTTCTGTATCAGCACTTAGACTCCATGGTTTTCGGTAGAAGAAGAACTCTCTCTCGCCTTTAGGCAGTTTTACGACAAATGCTAGTGTAGTTCTATAGGGTAATCTCTGTACCCTACTTGTATCGATACCGTATTGATTGAGCGTATTCAATATGATTTCTCCTAGAGCATCCTTTCCCACAGCTGTAAGTACTCCTACTTTCATTCCTAATTTAGAGCAAGCTACTGCAGTATTCATGGGAGCCCCTCCAAAGCATGCCTTATAGGTAGAGTGGTCTACAGGTATTAGATCTATTATAGCTTCTCCTAGGGATATTAAATCGAGTTTCATTATCTACACCAGAGAATAATAATAGAAACTACACTATAAAGTCTTTATAGGACTAGTAGTATACTCAATAGGTTGAGGAGTATGAGTATATTAGAGGTACTATCCTCAGTAATACTGCTAATCATAGGTATTCTAATCATAATCTTCATAATTAAGCTACTAATAGTATTACTACCAGCTATAATAATAGCAATCATAGTCTACTTTATCACTAAAAACCTTGTGTATGCTGCTGTAGCCTTTCTGATAGTAACTCTAATCTCTTTGATTAAAAAACTCTAAGTTTTCATTTATTACGCACATGTTAGTGCTTTCTGGTTCTCAGGAGTATTACTATTACTATGACCGATACTACTATAGCGATGGTGACCAGTATCATTTGTACTACTGACATAGGTAGTACGGGTACGTAGACCTCCTCTTCCTCCTTAGTCTCCTCCTTCTCTTCTTTCTTTTCCTCTGGCTTCTTCTCCTTAGGTATCTTGTACTTTACTATTATCTCTTCACTTTCGCCTACATTTCCTCCATTGTCCACTGCAGTAGCCTTTACAGTAAGGCTCTTTGTTCTAAGAGGAGATATTACTGCTTGGTATATTCCTCTACCTATGTAAGTGGTGGGTATCTCTATGACCCCAGTAGTCGTCCTACACACCAATTTTACACTATCTATACCCCAGCCAGTATCTACTGCTTTTATATATACAGTTAATGAACTCTTTCCAGAAATAGGTGTTCTAGGTGTGTACATTTGTATTGTTACTTCTGGTGGTACATCATCCTTATAGGCTGAGAGTATTAACCTAGTATCCTCACCTACAGATAATCCCATAACTACTTTTACTACATAGAGATTCCCATACGGTGACATTTCATATGCCTTTACTAGGTTTGTATCCCCGTAGAAGCTATAGTTATCAAAGGGTAGTGTTGCATTTACATACATGAATAGTGTAATGTTCTTCATGGTATACTCAAATGCCGGCATTATCCTAACCTTGTATATGTACGCTGTAAGACTTGTATCAGTGCTTACCAGTATTTTCGCTTTTTCTATGTTATAGCTACTGGGACCCTTGAGTGGATCTTTTCCAGGTACTCCTACCTGTTTAACCTCTCCTTCTTCGTTAATCACTATTATCCTAAAAGCTCTATAGTCTGCCTCTCTGAGACCTGCACATGTAGTGGCAGTAGTCACGAACCAAGTCTTATCGTTGTATAGGACTACAGCATCTCCATGGACATGGCCAGCTAGGACCATATTTACATCGTACTCTTCTATTAATCTTAAGAACTCCTTAGCGGAATCTAGTCGTTCTCTCCAGCTACTATATAAGTTTCTCAATTTTTCTATCTCCTTCCACGTACCTTTGATCTTACCGAAAGTAGCATAGTCAAAGAATGAGTGGTGTATTAATAATATCTTGACCTTGTCAACGTATTTAGCTAGTATGCTTTCCAGCCATTTCAGTTGAGTCGTATCTATATATCCTTCAGCAAGGGTGTCTAGACCCACTATCAGAAACTTTCCTATGCATCTGTACCATGTTGGTGGCCCTATATAGGCTCCATAAAATCTCTTCCTGAAGCTCTCTTCGTCTGTCTGCGCATGATCGTGATTACCCGGTATTATAAATGTAGGCTTCCTAGCGGTATTAGTTATTCTCTTAAAAAGCTTGAGCGACGCTATATCTCCGCCTACATCGACATTATCACCTGTAATCACGGCAAATTGCACAGGAAGAGTGTTTAGAAGCGCTATTGCAGTCTCGTAGTATTCGTAACTCGGTACTCCATTCGATCTTATTCCTATATGTATATCAGTAATGTGCATAAATATGAGCTCTTTAGGCCACTCCTTTAGAACCCAGACACTCCTCACACTAATAAGTGGCTCTTCGTTTATCACGAGGTACAAGTCATAGAGATTTGGTGTAGCGTTTTCTGGAACTTTTAACGTTAATACTAGTACTTCCTTTAGTGAGTACTCCCTAATCACTACCAGTGTCACGTTTAATCCAGGAGATAGCAACTTTGATTCTCTTATCTTAATAGTCGTACTTCCAACATGTATTGTAGCATTGAATACGCCTCCAGGCAGGACAGCTACTGGAACGGAATACACTGGATCTAGTATTTTAGCGTTCTGAGGTAGAGCTGAGCATCTAATCACTACGTAGCTTATAACAATAGTAGTTAGTAGTAGTACCAGTATCAATACCCTAGTAGTTCTACTCGGGTTCTTCAAAATCCCTTCTTTAGTAGAGGGGAATTTCTAATAAAGCTTAGTGCTTAAGATATACTCTGTACACGTCACACGGTTTCAATTTCTTCCCACTCTTTTGTAGGGAACACTATAACGTCTTCCTCACTAATAGCTAGCCTTATCTTACTTCCCAATCTTACCTCGTAGTCTGGGTCTATGTAGGCTATTAGGCTCTGATCTCCAATGTTAATCCTAAGGTGTAAGAAGGGGCCTAAGAACATAGTGAGCTCTACCCTCCCTTCTATCACATTAGCCCCTCTTTTCATATCTAAGGAGAAGTCCTCTGGATGCATGATAGCAATGGCCTCCTCACCTATGTTTAGCTTGTAATCTTCAGCTAACTTTCCTGTAATTGCAAGCTTTTCGTTAATCCTCATCTTTACGGTTTTTCCATGTACATGTTCTACATATCCCTTAAGTGCTGTACTTCTACCAATGAAAGTAGCTACAAATAGGTTCCTAGGGTTCATATAGATTTCATTAGGTCTTCCTATCTGTATTATTCTTCCTCTGTTCATTATAGCTATTCTATCTGAAATACTCATAGCCTCTTCTTGGTCATGAGTAACGTAAATGGTGGTTATATTGAGGTCCTTCTGTAGTTTTTTAATTTCCTCTCTCATCCTAAGCCTTAGTTTAGCATCTAGATTACTCAGTGGTTCATCTAATAGGAGGACTTTCGGCTCGATTACCAATGCTCGAGCAAGAGCTACTCTCTGTTGCTGTCCACCAGATAGTTGTAGTGGATATCTATCTTCAAGTCCAGTAAGGCCTACAAGATCTAGTACTTCTTTTACTCTCTTTCTAACCTCTTCCTTTGGCACTTTCCTGATCTTTAATCCATACGCAACATTATCGTACACTGTCATATGAGGCCATAGAGCATAGTTTTGGAACACCATGGCACACCCTCTTTCATACGGCTTCTTAAAGGTGACATCCTCATCATCGAAGAAGACGCTACCCTCATCGGGAATTTCAAATCCAGCTACTATTCTAAGTGTTGTCGTCTTACCACAGCCACTTGGCCCGAGAAGCGTGAAGAATTCCCCATGGTCTACTTCTATACTTGCTTTATCGACAGCTACTACTTCACCAAATTTTTTACTCACCTTTCTTAGTGCTACCCGTGTCAAGGTATCACCACTCCATCTCCTACACTCCTATGTATGCATATCTCTGTTTAAATACTATGTTGACTAATGTTATTACTGAGAGTTGTATTGTTATGAGTAAGACTCCTAGTGAGGCTACGATATGTGGTCCCTCTACTCTTCTTAAGTAGTCCATCATTATGAAGGATATCGGAGCTTGGTGTTCTTCTCCCACTCCCTTTAATCCTCCTATAGTGATCCCTACACTTGTCTCACTCATACAGTATACAAAGCTTATCAATGCTCCACTCAGTATATTAAGACCTATGAGTGGAATGACTATACTCACTAGAGTCCTTAATCTACCAGCACCTAGATTTAGTGAGGCTTCCTCTAATGCTACATGGACCTGCTGAAGTCCTGCAAATACTGCTCTAGCAGTAAAGGGTAATCTTCTCACGCTATAGGCTAATGGCAGTAATAGTGATGGTCCAAAGGTTATAGGATCTAAGGGGGTTCCTCGAAAAACTGAGGAGAAGAAGTAGAAGTAGCCTACTGCAATTACTAGTCCTGGTAGTGCTATGGGCGAAGTCACTAATACATCTAGTAGATCAGTAATGGGTATTTTAGCTCTTGATATGAAGTAGGAAGAGGATAATCCTATTACGATTATTAGTATAATAGCTAAAGCAGAGTAAGAGAGACTGTTCGTTATTGCTCTAGACACTAATGGGTCCTCTACGATCTTAACCATGTTCTTGAGCGTAAATCCATGTGGTAGTGGTCCAGTCCACTCCTCCGCTATAGCGTATATAAAGACTCCTATCTGCGGGAAAGCAGCGAATAGTAGTAGCGGTAGAATTAGCAGGTATACTACTATAATACCTCTTATTCCCAATTTTTTAACTCTAGGTGTCCATCTTCCTCCCCTACTTAACATAGCATACTGCTTAAGAGTTACATACTTCTTTATACCTATAAAGGTTACTAGAGCTAGTGCTAAGAGGATTATTGATAGAGTAGCTGCTACTGGTGAGAGTTGCCCTGTGGTTGCTTCTAGAAACCGCTCAAGTATGTGATATGACATAAACCGTTTTTCGTTAAAAACTATTGGGGCAGCAACATCCTCCAGTGAGAATATGAATACTATAGCTGCTCCTGCAGCAAGTCCAGGTAGAGAGAGTGGTAGTGTTACAGTTCTGAATAGTCTAAAACCTCTAGCTCCTAAGTTCTCCGCTTGCTCTTCCATACTAGGATCTATATTTATCATGCTTGAGTACACATTTAGGTAAATTATCGGGAAAAATGTCATTATCTGAGTAATAGTTACTCCAGCTAGATCCTCTATACCTATTCTGAAGGGTAGTCGTAGGACATCACCTATTATCCATGATAATATACCGTCCTTCCAATCGAATATCTTTCTTATCACGAATACGTTTATGAAGGGAGTCATGAGAAGAGGTGTCATTGCCAGTATTCTCATAATAATTTTTCCGGGAAAATCGTATCTGGCCATGAGAAAAGCTATGACTGTACCGAATATACTAGCACAGATAGTTACTATGAATGAGTTTATAAGCGAGTTCAGTATTATACCAAAACTCACTCCAGTTATCTTGATTAATGTAAATTCTCTATTTCTGAAAGTTATTGTTCTCATAGTGATAGGCGAGCCCTTAGGATATAGGTTTACATATGTAGGGTCCATGAAAATATCTAGCGGGTTATAGTTTAGTGATATCAGCAAGACCATAGCTATAGGAGCGAGCAAAAATATTGTCATCATTAGGAGAGAGAGAACCAGCTGTGTAACCAGCACAGGATCCAGGTAAAATAACTGCCTCTTTAAAATTCTCAAAAATATACCTTTAATTACCATTACTATTTCCCTAATATTTCTTAAGTTGTTGGAGGACATATGTATACTTTTCAATAGCTTCTTTCTTCCACGTCGATATAAGTTTGTCCTTGAATGTAGGGTCTGTTTCAAACTTCTCACAGATAGATATGGCGTATTCTTCTGTAAACTCTACTTCTTTTCCACTTAGGGGATCTATAAACTTTAATGGAGCGCCGAGAATATTCACGTACTCGTTAAACTTGGATTCGTCTATCTTTCCTTTGAAGTATAGTGATAGAAGCTTTATCCATACTTCTTTTAATCTATCATTAACCTCTACAAGAGTTGCCTTGAAATACCATTGCATTACTCGCTCATACATTAGTGCTAGAGTATCGTTAAATGCTATTCCCTTTGTCTTTAAGGTGGCCTGATAGGCCTCATAGAGATCTGTTCTATTCTTACCCCGTGGTGTCTCAAACACCTTTGGATTTGAGGGCATTCTATTTATAGTGGGATCTAACCAGACCTCTTGCCCTTCTGTCAAAACCCATGCAATAAATGCTTGTGCAGCCTTGGGATTTTTAGCACCCTTGACCAGTGCTATAGGATCACCGTTAACAATAGTCTCTCCTTTTGGTATTATATACTCACATTTAGGATTGGTGAATTTAGCAGTATACCCGTAGAAGTCTATAGTAATGCCAACTGCTATTTCTCCTCTAATTACACCATCTCTCACATCTGCACTACCACTGTATACCTCAGCATTAGCTGCCATCAGTGTCAGTATCTTCCACCCCTCCTTCCATCCATATCTCTGTAGTATTATCTCATACATTCTCGTATTACTAGTACTCATCGTAGGATCAGCTATGCCTAAAGCCGGCTCTCCGTACTCCACTAGTGGTTTTCCTATGGTAGGCGATGCTAATTCTTTCCAACTACTCGGTACTGGTAATCCGTAGTCCTTAAGTCTATCGTGATTTACCGTAAACCCAAAGCTAGCAATAGCTGCTGCCACCCAGTATATCTTACCATCTCTCCCTATTCTCTTCATAGGCGTTCCCGCTATTTCATCAGGTATCTGAGCTACTGCTTCGAGAACTTCCTTAGAGTCGAGGGGCGCTAATAGTCCTTCTTGATATAGGTAGTCGAATAGTGTAGGTCCTCCTCCCCATGCCACGTCAGCTTTTCCTCCCTCTATGTATTTCCTCCATAGTCCGGGAGGGATTACTATAGTTCTTATCTCGACAATATTGTACTTCTTAGCTAGTTCTGATTTTTTAAACAGTTCCCTAGCCTTCATTAGAATATCTGTAGGGTGCCGTGAAATTATCCTAAGTTCTACCTCGGGTGGCTTCTCTTCTGGAGGAGGAGATGGTCTCATAAAGATAAAGGCTAGGATAGTACTAGCTAGGACTACTATACTAATTATTATAATAACCATTAGTATCCTGCTTATCCCTGATTTGTCCATATGCCCACCATTCTTGAAATATCAGAGTAATATAAAACTTGCATGTTTAGTGAGAGCATATTCCTACTTATCATACTTAAAGCTAGAGGAACGTAATGTAAAAATATACTTAGAACTGAGAATTTACTGAAAGGTGAAACTATGAGTAGAGGACTGAGAATTGTTACTGTGGCTATAACCATAATAGCGCTTTTAATCTACACTGTACCAATAAGTGAGAGCGCCCCAGTGGGTATACCAATATTAATAGACTTATCTCATGGTCAATCTCCTTCAGGAATAGAGGTTATCATGAGAATGGTACCAGAAGCACAGTGGTACATTCTAGTTAAAACTGAGGAGGATAAAGAGGCTTTAAGTCCCATTATCAAGTCCCTAGCTCATGGAATTATAGTAGGCGACTTCGCTACAATTGACCTGGAGAAGTATAGGATAGAGATGATAATAATAGGCCAACCTCAAGCTCTATTTACACCAGATGAAGTAGCTACTATTGTAACATGGTTTAATAAATATCCAAATAGAGCCATATGGGTTGCTGCTGATAGTGATTATCCAGCACAAGGGAGTGAGACTGCCCAGCAAGCTGTAAATACGATATTAGAGGGGGTAGGAGCTAGTCTAAGACTTGATTATGTATCGATAGAAGACCATGAAAGTAACGCTTTAAAGCCCTATAGAGTATTGGCCTTTATAAAACCAGATCCAGAGGTCTCAGTACTAGGATATGCATGTGAAAGAGTATTATTCCATGGCCCGGGAGCAATCTCATGGGTTGATGAAGCTGGTAACTGGCATAAGCTAACTAGAGAGAGTAAACCGGAGAATGCCTATGTAGTAGCAATCACCTCGACCAAGGGATTGGTTGCCGAGCACCAAGCTGAACCTAAGGGAATAACAGGAAAAGCATATACACCAGGAGAGGAAGGAGTATTCACAGTGATGGGTGTAGAGCTTGTTAAAGTAAAAGAAGGTTACGGAAGAGTCGTTGTCTCTGGTGAAAGCCCTTACGGTGGATATCAACCTCTTACTACATGGATGTACTATGGCTTTAGGATCAGTGGACCCCAGTTTGTCAGGAACGTAATCCTATGGGCTACAGGGTATATGGGAGAACTTAAAGCTATAGAAACCATAATGACAGCAGTAGATGAGAGATTAACATCCATGCGAAATGAAGTTGAAAAAGTGAAAAGAGAAGTTAGTGCTACAGTAGGTGGTGTCAGCTCTGCGGCATACCTGGGCACGGGTATAGGAATCATTGCTCTAATAGTAGCCATAATAGCTCTGGTGATGGCTACTAGAAGGCCTAAATAACTTTTTTTATCTCAATTATCCCTTTAAAGTGAGGGATATTTTAATAGCCTTATGTAGTGGGCCCGGGGGGACTTGAACCCCCGACCTCGGGGCTTCTGCTCTCCCGCGCTTCCTGTTCTCGATAATGTCAGGCGGGCGTCATAGCCGCTAGACCACGGGCCCTACTCATCTACTTTCCTTCTTTTCTACTGTAATTTTGATATTCCTTATACTTATTAAATTGTTGGTATTGTATACTGCTCTCCTTCAACTCTTCTTCTGATGATATATACTCTCCTCGTAGCTTTCTAAGTTTTCTACTAGCCTGTTCTAGTAATGGTATTCTTGTAATATAGTTCTTAGGTCTTATTCCGAAATCGTCGACTATATATTCTTCTCCTGCTATCATAACTCTTAACCTACCTCCACTATCAACCTTTACATACTCTACCTCTACTCCTGAACTTATTACCTTGCTCAAGGTCTTCAAGTATTTTACATTTAGTTCTACATCTTTTTCTCCAGGATTGGGAATAGTGAATGCTAATATTACTAGGAGTACGCCTACTGTTATCATCATAGGTCCTATGAGTCCACTCACCTTCAGTAGTAACCTACCTATTCCGGGTACTTTAAAGACGACTTTACCCACTATTTCACTTCTTGTGAGATACCAAGGATCGGGAGTTGGATTGCCATCCCCCTTAGTCAGATATACTTCCTTATGATCACTATGCTTAATCTCTACAATCCTATGTACACATAATCTGTTACTTGGATCTACAAATACCACTATATCCCCTACTTGTATTTCTGAAGTATATTTATCTACAATAATTATATCACCAACATTAAGGTAAGGAGCCATACTATTTGAGGATACTATTATGACAGAGTATTTCATATAGAATATAATTACTGGAACAAGTATTACAACTAGAAAAAGTGCGGGCTTAAGCATGCCCCTTGCTTTCATTCTAGCTACACCTTAACTACCCTTATGGTCAGTGATTTACTACTGAGGACCTGTCCCATATCAAATACTACCTTAGCATATTCGTTTTCACTAGGATCTGAATCAGATGCTATGAATACTGTACCTATCAAACTCTCTCCGATGAAGAACTCAACTTTGTATACCGTGTTTGCAGGTGTAAAGTTTGGTTTTACACGTACTTCTACCTTGAGATAATAGTGACCTGAGTTCACCCCTGGAGTAGCTATTGGTGCTGAAGTTGACATAACTACTGGCTCGGTAATGTTAGTTCCCTTAGGTGTAAAGCCACCTACTGGTGCTGTGAAAGGTCCCTCCACATTAACCGTGAGCTCCTCAGTTACCTCCAATACTACTCCACTATAGCTAGCATACCTCATGAAAAATACTCCCGGACCATAAGCGAGTAGTGATGTCCCTATGACTATTAGCATTACCGCTACAGCTAGCAGTACATACTTTAACATATCTAGTTACCAGAAGAAAAAGTGAAGTAGTACAATAAGTATGTAATACTTAATTTAAAGATAGACTAGCTATATATAATACATTCCTATGCTCCACATATCATATTTCATATTAAACTAATTGGAAGGAGTTTGTTCTTCTCTTTTAGTAGGTGCCCGTACTACTATCTCCTTTGGATCCATGCTCTTCCATTCTATGATGAAACCCTTTTCTTCAAGAAGGCTGATTACTTCTTCTTTACTCATGCCGAATTTCTCTAGATTGGCTATTATATTAGCCAGCTTGTCCATCTTTATGCTTTCAAGGTAACTATGAATCTCTGGAATTATTCTAATCTTTCCTTTTCTTCGAGCTTTAGTATGTTTTTCCTCCTTCTTTGTTTCATGTTCATATTCTCTTAATTTCAGATATACTTCTACTGCTGGAAGTCTTCCCTTATACAGGATGATATCTTTAAAGGGTATTTCCTGAAGTTTAGAACATGATAGTTTCTCATCCACCGCTACTATCATATTCACATTTCTAAGCTTCTTTAACTTTCTGATCTTCCTCTCCAAGTACTCCTTAGTCCAGAACCCTACTATTTCCAAGTATACTGTATTACCGTCCTTAGTGAAGGAGAAATCGGGTATTAGTATACTCTTTCCCACTACAAGTGGTTCGGGCTCTCTTTTTATGATCCATCCAGAGCCCAGAGTTTGGAAACGCTTGTAGAATGTCCTCTCTACATCACTATCGTACTCTAGGTACTTTAGCTCTACTCTTGGAAATAGGTAAGAAAATCTATCTGTCAAAAAGAAATTGTATACTCTACCTCGTCTTCTCACCTTAGCTCTTATTTTCCATCTTTCAGCCATGATTAAATAGGGTAGTACTTTTGCAAGTCTAGTTCCGTAACGCTCTGTCTGCTTTATCGCTGATATGGGTCCGTCTATATACAGCCTTATGTCATGATCTAATCTTTCAGCGGTATACATCAACCCCATCCTCTTCACATTGAAGAGAATTATTTTTGTACATGTTCCTGTAGCTCTTAGATCTACGATAATATCGAGTGCTTTGAAGAGCAATGTCTGTGTTAATGCTAAATTGTACTCCTTGAGAAGGTCACTAGCTTCGATATCACTAAATCCTTTGAGTATTTCCTCTTCTTCATGTACAGATCTGATAATCCTGAGAACTTCGCTAGGATCTAACTTGTATTTTTCAGCTATACACTCTAGCACTTGCTTACGTTCTTCCTCGTCTAATACAGATCCCTTAAACATTTTCGTTACTTCACTAAACAGTTCTAACCTCATCTTGAGGGGATCTACTCGTGTAGTAGGCCTTTGAAATTCTGCTTTTCTTAGTAGAATGTGGATAAGGGCTCTAGCGAATCTATAATCACATCCTAGTCTAAATGCTTCCTCCTCTATCTCTTTCAATCTTTTCTTTAACTCTCCCTTTCTATATCCTATATGCTCCTTAAAAGTGTAGATCAGTTCATCTGCTATGAAGATCTCATGATCTTTAAACATAGAGTAACGAGGAAATATCGTACTTCCCCTAGTTTTTGCTATTAGCAGGTTTATCGGTAACACTATCCTCACCCAATTCCCTCTTTCTCCTCTTGGAGATCTTAATCTCTTTAGTCCCTGAAGTCACCAGTTCATAGAGTATAGCTTTTCCTCTTTTTGGTCTTAGTACTCTTCCTAATCTTTGGATATATTGTCTCCTACTACCAGTTCCACTTAGTACTATGGCCACGTTTGCGTCAGGAACATCTACGCCTTCCTCTAGTACTCTACTCGTTACTATGACCTTAAAGTCCCCGTTTTTGAACCCTCTTAATATAAGCTTTCTCTCTTCACTATCAGTCTTATGAGTTATCTCTGGAACTAGGAATTCTTCTGAAATTCTCCTTACCATTTCATTGTCTTCAGTAAATATTATAATTTTATCACCCCTATGCTTTCGAAGTAATTCCCTCAGTACTTCTATTTTTCCTCTTGCGTTGAATGCTATTCTCCTAGCCTCGTGCCACGCTAGTAGTGCCTCTCTTAATTCTCTATTGATTGCACTCTTCATTACTAGTTTTTCAAAGTCTCTGATGGTTTTGAGCTTTATTCCATACTTCTCGAAACATCTATTATAACTATCTACAAGCTCTCTGTACTTCTTTCTTTCCTCTTTAGTGAGTCTCACTCTTATCGTAACTATATCGAAGTCTGCGAGGTACCTTCCCGATAGATCTTTTGTAGATCTTCTATATACTACAGCACCCGTGAGATATGGTAGATCTTCATGTAGACCATCTTCTCTCTCAGGTGTGGCTGTCAGTCCTAATCTATATGGTGCTGCACTCAGTTCTGCTATCTGTCTATAACCACTACTCGGTAGGTGGTGTACTTCATCAAATACTAGTAGCTTGAATTTATTACCGAGTATCTCTGCGTTTATGTAAGCAGAATCGTATGTAGAGATTGTTATAAATCCTATATCGTGTCTACCACCGCCATATCTTCCTATAGTTGTTCTAAAATACTCTCTTATTTTCACTTCCCATTGATCCATTAGATCTAGTGTAGGGACTATTATAAGTGTAGGACACTTATAGTATTCTATAGCTGCTAATGCCACAATTGTTTTTCCTGCTCCTGTTGGGAGCACGACTACTCCTCGGGATCCCCTCTCTAACCATCTGTTTAGCGCCTCTTTTTGATAATTCCTTAGTCTTAGCTTGAGCCTTGAGTAGAGGCTTCCTCTAACTAGGTCGAGTACTTTATCCACTACTTTATAGCCTTTGCTCGAAAAGTATCTCAATGCTTGTGGATAGTATATTGCCAAGGCTCTAAATTTCCCTATCCTTTCATCAAACTTAAAAAAGTAAGGTACTGAAAGAGGAGTATTGGTTTCTAGTACTATAGTACCTCTATCGTAGAAGAGCTTAATATCCATCAGAGTAGGTATGGTAAGTATCCTATTAAAGTATATCGAATAGATGAGAGGACTTCATCTACGAAAAGTATATACGTTTTGATAATATTTTCTCGATAGCCGCGGTAGCTCAGCCTGGTGGAGCACTGCCCTGGTAAGGCAGGGGTCCCGGGTTCAAATCCCGGCCGCGGCTTCACTAAAATCTGATCTAAAGATCTACCTTCAGACTTTAGTATGATCTCTTTAAGAAAAGTAGTTTTAATGGTTTTGTATTACTTCATCAGACTTCTTTAGCTATGTAAATAGCAAGGGAGACAACTAATATTATGAGGACTATGATTATCAGTGCAGGTATAAGCATAAGACTCCTATACTTACTGACCTCCTCCTGGAGGATCTCATAGGACCTCCTGAGATCTTCCAATTCCTCTTTAGTAGCTTCTAATTGAGATTTTAGATCTTCATTTTCCTTTTTCAGTTTTTCCATTTCTTTTACTACCTCATCGTATAGTATCTTCCATTTTCCAACATTTGTTATTATTGTGAGATTGGTATCTCCTACTACTCTAACTTCTCCCTCCCATACCTTAGATCCATAGTATACCTCGATAGTGTAGTTTCCTGGAAGCATAGACCTAAATTCTACGGTTCCATTTTTATTAGTATACATTAAGCTGTCTACTGGACCATACACTCTTACCTCAGCACTCCCTATAGGCCTCTTACCATAGTCTAAGACCCTAATCGAAATAGAATATGCTGCATAGTATATGTCTAGTGACTGATAAATATCTACACCATGTACACTGTGGTTGTAGTAGAGTATGAATATATAGCCATCAGTAGTATTCACTACAGTGTAATCTAAGCGCTTTCCATCTAGCATGAATAATACCTTATCTAGGGAGGAGTTATACGCCCTTAGTAGTCCTTCTGGTATATACACGTTCATTACTCCTTTTGTTCCTGCATATCCTGTGATATTTGCCGATATCCTACGCTCCTCTGCTATAGCTCTTATAGATAGGCTAGTAGAATTTGATACTGCGAGCACCTCAGCTACTCCATCATCCGGTAGTTCTTGCTCTGTACGCTCTACTTCCTCCTTTATTACAAGTGTGACTATAGTACTTGTAGCTCCTAGGTTATCTCTATCTCCTTCCCATGAAGACCATATCTCTATGACACCTGTAAAGTTCAGTAGTAGTGATACTGTGTATACTCCTTTTTCATCTGTCAGAACTCTTCCTATTTCTTTAGCTACTCCCTCTCTTCTCATAGTTACAGTAACATTAACGTTGCTGTGTAGAGGTACTATGGTGCCTCTTATAATTAGAGTCGTACCCTTTTTAGGAAGTGGTGGTTCTACCGATATTGTTATTGTACTCTTCCTCCCTGCTACATATACTGCACGTTCACTTTCTGCTCCTCTATACTCTTCATTACCAATCCAGGTAGCCTTCACTCTCCACGATCCGTATACATCGGGAGTGAAATGAGTATGGAATCCTCCAGTCGAGTTCGTCAATACAGTATACGTGATTACTACGCCCTCTGGACTCCTACAGACTATAGTTACATTGGCATTCTCTATATCTGGATCTATATCTCCTTCGATTAGTATGGTCTCTCCTACGTATACTTCTGAGGGGGTTGTAATCAGTGTAATCACACTAGCTTTTCTAGCTGGGAGCACTCTAAGGGTCTTCTTTACAGTAGCTCCTTCGGTATCCTCATCACCTGGCCAGTTCGCTATGATCTTCCAAAAGCCAGTAGTATTTGGGATGAATGTATAGAGGAACTCTCCATTTTCATTGGACATTACTGATGTTCTGAAGGATGTACCATCAGGTTTTACTATTACTATTATAACCTCGGCTTTATGTGGGGGCTCTATTTTTCCAGTTATATTAACTCTACCCTCTACCTCGGGTAATGCAGGTATTATATCGATCGTTATTTCACTCTTCTCCTTAGAGGGAGGAGATGGAGGCGGGGGCGAAGGAGGAGGAGATGGAGGAGGAGCTTCAGGCTTTTTAAGCGTTAGATTTACCATCTTCCCCAGTTCTCCTGGTTTTGCTTTAAAGCTCTTACTCGCCTCATAATCCCCTTTCTTAGCTTTTACCGTTATAGTCTGTTCTTTAGTTATAGTTATCGTAATTTGGTACTTACCATCACTACCAGTAGTATCTGAGTCGGTTGCTTCCTCGCAGGTCACTGTGACCGTAGCCCCTTCTGCTGGTGTGGTACCGTCAGGCATGTATACATAGCCGTAAACTGTATATGGAAGGCCCTGGGCTATGATTTTGTACTGTTCCACTATTATTGATGTTAATACGAGTAAGGCTATAAATATGGATAGACTTTCCTTAATTATCTTCATGGTTTTGCCCATTCTTTATTCTCATTCATATATATAAGTACTACTTCTCCTCTTCTCAGCTTAAAATTGTAATCTTCAGAGCTGAATTCTGGTATATAGACGATGTACTTCTTTTCTTCTGAATTCCACTTAGCTAATAACTTGCACTCTTTACCCACGGATTGGGCAATCTCCTTGGCGGTAATCTCTTCTCTATCCCATCCTACCAGATTCCAACCCTTCTTAAGCTCAATACTATCTATCTTAATAAAGGTCCCATTTAATTCTATTGAAAATTCTTCATTAGCATATATGAAGTATCCGTATTCAGGTTTAATTTGGAAATTATATTCCTCAGAACTGAAGCCCGGAATATATGTCATGAACTTTTGTTTACTGGAATCCCACATAGCTATCAACTTGCAACCATCACCGAGGTAGTTGGCTAGGTCTTTTGCAGTATACTGATCTCCTAGAGAGATAGGTATGGATATTAAATTCCAACCCTTTTTAATCTCTAATACCAGGCTATTGAAATCCTCCTCTAGTGTCTTAAAGTTCATCTCAGGACTCTGAGCCGTCTCTCCCTTCGTACTCGAAACTACAACGAAGTAGTAGGTGGTATTGGCCTCTAGGTTATCTAGTCTTATACTATGGTGTTTGGTTAATGTAGGGTCGTACTTCTGATATTCATACTTTCCTGATATCTTTCCATACTTTACTAGGGAATCGGCTTCTTTATTAGTTTGCCATGATATTATCGCTGAAGTCTTACTCACGTGTACCTCTACTAGAAAGACCGTTAGAGGTGGTTCTACTCCTCCGATTGGTAGAATTACGTGTCCACTAGATGTATACAAGTACTTGTCTCCAGCAACTATATCGTTAGAGGATATAGTATACAATTCGTCTACTATCTTCATCTCTTTAGGATTAGATATATTGACTGCATAGAATCCCCAGACTGCTACTCTATTAATGGTATATGCTATATTTCCAAGAACTGCAAGAGCGGATCCACCAGCTTTTACAGATCCTATTATCTTGGGGTTTTTCACGTCTGATAGGTCAACTGCATAGAGATGACCTGCTTCACTTGATACAAAGGCAATATTACCCACTACTTTGATAAGGTGGCCATCCCCTAATCCGTTATATAGGCTTATCTCAGGGATACTAGCTATTATAGTGGGATCATTCTTGTTTGAGACGTCGATAATAAAGAATCCTTTATCTCCACCTCCTAATAGGTATCTATCCTTGTACATAGCGTATACTCCCGCACCACTTCCAAGACCTAAACTCTTATCGAAGATGAGCTTTGGATTCTTAGGATCTGAAATATTGTAGATTTTTAGCCCGCCTATGTATAGGAAGTCGTCATGGATCACTATGTTCCCACTTACTGAAGGTCCATAGTCCCAGACTACGAGTTTAGGGTTTTCAGGGTCTGATATGTCTATAACTGAAAGATCCGCCCAGCATCCTGCTACAAAGAGATAATTGTCCTTAATAGCTATTCCAGTATTCCTACCGGCATTCTTTACAAGGGCTATATGTCGGGGATTGGTGGGATCACTTACATCTATAACCCATACTCCTTCATTATGCGTTCCTATGAACACATATCTATCTTTTACTGCAATACTATCACCTCCTCCAGGAGTGGGTATTACTACAACCTTTTTTGGATTCGACATATCTGTTACATCTACTACCCCCAATCCTAGCGTATTAGCAGAGAGGAAGACGAAATTTCCATAGGATAGTGATGCTACGAAGATACCTTCTTCATATCCAGGAAGAATCCATACATCCTTTACTACAGCTATATTCCTCGGGTCTGTTATGTTCACTATATCGAAGCCTTGATATCTTTGGGATATGAATGCATAGTTTCCAAATATCTTTATATCATTATAGTTATAAGTTGATCCTTTAGTATCTATCATTCTACAAATCTCCTTAGGTTTTGTAGGATCACTCACGTCTATTACATGCACACCTCTATGATAGTTGATCAAAAATACGTAGTTTCCCTTAGCAGCGACACTAGAGAAACCAGAATGTCCACTAGCCAGTTCTTTAGGTAGAGACCAATTTCCTACTACGCGTGGTTCCACAGGATTACTCACATCAATTACTACTAGTTCTTCCCATCTGGGTACATACAAGTAGTTGCCAGATAGATCGATTCGTCTTACATCTCTAAAATCTATTTCGGATACTATAGTGGGTGATGATTTATCCGAGATATCTATTATCTTTATTCCAGGTTCGTAGGGGTTCGGAAACGCTACGTATGCGTATTTTCCTCTGACCACTACATCCCTACACCTACCGTACTTCCTAGCACCATCGGTTTTCCCTAATTCTAAGATGGAGACTATGTAGGAGTTTTCCGGTTTTGAAATATCTGCTATTACAAGTCCCTTCGAGTTTGCTATATACAGGTAATTTCCGTCTATGTAGAGACCCTCTACAAACCCCTCAGTATGGAGTATCTTAACCGGTGGTGTTACTTCTTTATAAGTTCCAACTCCCCATGGCTCACCTCCTGGGAAGGCATGTACCTGTTTCCATGCTAGTGCGAGAAGTTTATCCTCTGTAGAGATATCGTATACTCTAACTTGAGCACCCGCAGCTAAGTATAGATAGTTACCATCTACTACTACATCGAAAGTCTTTCCAAAATCCCATAAACCTAAAATCTGTACCCCAGGCTTTGAGAGTACAGACCTGGTTAGATGTACGTTAATATTTAATGGCGGGTAGATAAGCACCATAAATAGATAAAATATGAGAATGAATAGAGTATATCTCATCATATTAATCTATATAGAGAAAATTTATATTTAAATTTTCTTATTATAGTTAGGTCAATACTAAGTATTATATGATGGAATACCTAACTCCTTTTCTTTCTATAAATTGCTATTAGGCAGATCTTTAATGTAGCCCCTGCCATGAAGTACTGAAAGTGGTAGGGATTAGACTGGTCTTAGGGCATGGTCTAGTAATATCTCCCATGCTTTAGAGAGGAAGTTTTCTACATGTTTAGATCTCTTCACTCAATCATAACATATCCTTGAGAGTGCACGTATGATCTTGCTAATGCCATAATATGCTCTAGGTATACTAGGATTATGAACATGGGTTATGCTGTTATAATACTCCTCTATGCATAGAATATGCCTATGGACGACTGTATACCCTATGGGAACTATGAGGAGTTAAAGAAGAGTGTACTAGGGGCACTGATGTCCATCATACGTAGGACTAAGGGTAACTGTGTGACTTTTACTAGTAAGAAAATTGCAATTACTGCTGGTCTCCCTCCCACACCAGTACTCTTAACCGTGATTAGGGATATACTTGAGGGACTTCATGAAGATGGATTGATAAGTAGGTACTCAAAAGGAAGCCATGGGGTCAAGTATATGATCACGCGTAATAGTCCACTCTGGCAATGGGCTAAGACTGTTAGTATTCAGGAGGTAGCTACACTATTAGCTACTCATTAGTCCTCTCTATTCTCACTCCCTCTTTAGCTATTTCTAACACGTATACTTTCTTAGAGATCTTGTTAAGCGCCTCGGCTACCTCCTCTACTTCATCAACATAAACTAAGGCTATTATAGATCCCCCTCCTCCAGCCCCTGTTATTTTAGCTCCGAGAGCCCCTTTACTCCTAGCCGTATAGACTAGTTCCTCGAGTTTTATATTTGATACTCCTATAGCTGAAAGAAGACCATGATTTACATTCATAAGCTCACCTACTCTTTTGAAATCCCCATCTTCTAATGCTTTAGCCGTCTCTATGGCCAATCTACCAGCTGTATGGTAAAGTGGATCGAATACACTTGGATACCTCTTCCTTAACTCTCTTACAGCTTTTACCATAGCCCCTGTACTCCTGGGTATTCCACTATCCGCTATTATCACCCTTATAGACGAGAGGTCTACATCTAGCTTTATGAAGCCTTCATTCTTCCTAAACACTATTACTCCACCATAGGTTGATACAGTATTATCTATTCCACTAGGAGTTCCATGAACTAATTTCTCAGCCTCGTATGCTATTCTAGTTATATCCTCATGGGTTAGATCTATTCCATAGAGCTTACCCATGGCCGTAACAGTCGCTACTGCTACAGCAGCTGAGGATCCCATACCCGAGGCAGGGGGTATATCAGATTCTATAACTAGTCTAAACCCCTTTCTTACTCCAGCTATGCTTTCCAGGATCTCTACTATCTTCAGTATAGGTGATAACACCTCGACATTACCTCTTTCAATAATCTTATCGTTAGAGAACCTGAGGAGACAGTTGTAATTTCTCGATATATAGATTTTTTCGTATCCCTGTATCGGTTCCACAATAGCTCTAGCTCTTAGCTCTACTGCTAGTGCTATAGCTGGCTCATTTTCTACAACGAAATGTTCACCTACTAGGATTACTTTTGCTGGTGCTGAGGTGACTATCAAGTTTCCACCATAATATAGAAGAAAAAAGGCCTAAAATTCTCTTAGGTACAGTATAGCTAAACTGGTATTTTAATATCACATAGATGGAAAATAAATATCAGTTCCTCAGACAGATACTACTGAGGATTGACTAAGTTGAGATTTCAGAGACCAAGAGGAACTAAAGACTACTTGCCAGAGGAGTGTATAGAGAGACGTAAAGTTATAGAGACAGCTAGACGAGTATTTGAACTCTATGGCTATGGTGAGGTAGTGACACCAGCATTCGAACATCTAGAACTCCTAGAGAGGAAGGCAGGAGAGGAGGTTAGAGAACAGATATACTGGTTTAAGGATAAAGCTGGTAGATTGCTGGGATTGAGATTTGATATGACCACCTCTATTGCAAGGATAGTTGCTAATAACCCGGTTATGCCTAAGCCCATAAGGTTCTATTACATTGGTCCTGTTTGGCGATATGAAGAACCACAAAGAGGTAGATTAAGAGAGTTTTGGCAGGCTGGTGTCGAGCTCATAGGTTCTCCATTTATTGATGCTGATGCTGAAGTTATTGCTCTCACATTTAGGTTCTTTCGAGAACTGGGATTAGATCACATAAAGGTAAAGATTAATGATAGATCTATCATGAATGCACTAGCTAGACATCTCAGACTGGATAGTAATGCAAAGATAGAGAGATTTCTCAGAGCTATTGATAAGTACTATAAGCGAGGGAGAGAGGTAGTTGAGAAAGAGCTCAGAGAACTGGGTATAACTGATGTTCAAAAAATTTTAGAGTTCATTTCCTCTAGTACACAAGAAGATCTAGATCCAACAGGTCTCCTCTCTAGAATAGGAGTTGAAGATAGAGTTAAAGTACTAGAAAATCTCTTAGATATATTGGTCAATGCTTATGGTATTTCAAGAGAAAAAGTTGAGATAGATTACAGTATAGTAAGAGGAATAGGATATTATACGGGTCTAGTATTCGAATTCATGGATGATGAGTTCCTAAACTTGGGGTCACTGGCTGCCGGAGGTAGATACGATGAGCTTATAAAACTCCTAGGTGGAGTAGATACTCCCGCTACTGGAATGTCGATAGGTATAGAGAGAGTAGTTGAACTGATTAGACTTAGAGGGGGGAATTCCATGACCTCTCCTCCAAATGCTCTTGTTCTCATAGCTTCACCTGTGGAGGACTTCAGGTATAAGGTTATCGAACTAGCAGAGATGATGAGAAATGAAGGTATACCCAGTATTGTAGATGTTATGAGGAGAAGACTTAGAGTTTTGATAGAGAGAGCTGATAAGCTCTCTATACCTGTAATGGTAATCTTAGGCCCGAAAGAACTTGAGAAAGGAGAAGTGGTGCTGAGAGATTTGAAGAATAGAAGACAGTGGTGTGTTCCTATGAAAAACGTTGTTAAAGAGGTAAAAAGGATTTTAACTCAGCTTGGATTTTACTAGAAGTACATACTTTCTCCTGCAGATACTTCTTAAGTTTTTCTATGGTGAATACTGGTGTTGGATCCACTTTCCTGATCACTGATAAGTAGTAGGTTATCATGTCTAGTAGCATCACTAGCTCAAATACTTCTCCAAGGAGAAAGCTACTGCTACTCCTAATATCTATGTACTCGATATCTAATTCCTTTAACAGCTCTTCTAAGAATGCTATCCTATGGTACATTTCAATACTCTCTAGTCTACCCCTTACCAGAACTACTTTAAACAATTCCTTTAGATACTTTACATCAGAATTCCAACCCATTATCCCATTATGGTTCATTTCTGGTAGTTCCTCAAAGAAAGCATGTATTTTGCAATTTTCATTAAGTTGAGTCTTAAACCTATATCCAATACTCCTATAAGGTCTATAGGAGTATATTATAGGGATTACGTCCATAAGCTTTACAGCATTTACCTTTGCTATATTCTCCTCTAAAGGTACCTCTTTAGCTATATTTCTCCTAAGCTCTTTAAGCAATTCTACGACATCTTCTATTTTCTCTAGATGAGTAGATGTATTCAGTAATTTAGATACTATGTAGAGAGTAGGAAGTGTCAGATGTATTATTGCAGCTCTAGGAGGATACCCTTTTGGTACTTTATAGTACGGTATTGACAGCCTTTGTGCAATTTTCATGAGTATGCCATCGGATGTTATCGCGAAGAGCATAGCTCCTGATTTAAGAGAGTGAAGAAGACAGTTTAGGGTCTCCTCAGTGTTTCCTGAATAGCTCACTAGGATTACGAGACTTCTCTCATCTACATAGTTAGGGGGAGTGTATTCTCTAACAACTTCCACCGGGACATCTATGAGATCCCATAGAATATCTTTGAGAATGAGTCCTCCTATAGCCGATCCTCCCATACCACATAGTACAATGTTATCAGGTCTTTCATATTCTATCTTTCTTCCACCTATAGTTATACTTCTGGGAACCTCAAATCTCTCCATTACCCTTATCACATACTCTATGTCGTTCGGCATGTTGAAGATCTTACTATACATATCGTTCCTATCAATCTTAGAGTATATAGATGGATTATCGAGTACTTCTCTCAATTACCTCACCTCTAATCCTCTTATTCTAGCTAGCTCTTTAAATCTAGTGGCATCCTCGGCCATATACATATTATTGAACATGACGTATACCTTGTCTACCTCTCTCAGGTAATGGTTAGAGAGCGTTAATAATTCTCTAAGATCACTATCAGTATATTTATACCTATAGTTCACTTCCTTACCTCCCAATCCATGAAGCCTAAAGTACATGGGATCTGTGATCACAACGGGTCTCCTTCTAAGTATATCAACAACGTGCACTATGTCTAGGCGCGATAAAATGGATTTGAGTTCGTCCAGGTGTTCATGCCATGTACCTCTAGGCTCCCATCCTATGGTTAAACCACTCCTCTCTATACTTGAGAAAAACTCTATTACGTTCTTCTTATTCTCTGGGCTAAATCCGAAGGAGGGAGGAGTTTGGAATATACAGATGCTAGTTTTGAGTATTTTACATATTCTCAGAACCTTTTCCCAAGCTCTAAAGTTCTCCTCAGTAGGTTTAAGTAGACCGAAGTTCTCTAGTCTTCCTTCTACCTTAATATTCGCTCGTCTCCAGGTGGGAGACCTAGGACTATGGGTTAATACCTGCCATGCTTTTACTGTGAACTCGAAGTCTTCAGGTGCATTCTCTCTCCACTTAATAGCTGTAGTCTCCCTAGGTAGTTTATAGAATGTACTCTGTAGTTCTATTACCGAGAACAGCTTAAAGTACTCTTTCCTACCACCTCTAACGGACCACCCACAAGTCCCTATTTTCAGGACCATGTGCTTTCAAATAGTGGATTAAAATGTAGTCTTATAAAGTGTTTTATTAATAAACCATAGGACTACTAATGCTAGTAGGGCTATAAGGAGTAGGACTTCGTATATGGGCTCTTCATACTTCACCTCTTCTTCTATTTCCACAGTCACTCTGGTCATAACTTCTCGTTTAACCTCTTTAGCTATCTTCATCATCACCTCAGGCAATTCTTCTACTTCGAATGCGGTAAACTGTTTACCTCCTGTCGACTTTGCTATGAATACTGTTTCTTCTCTACCTATGGGATTTTTTCCTACAAATACTGTGTAAATGGGTATACCCAGTTTCTTATACTCGGTTAGGATGGTCCGGTATTCCATTCTATCACTAGGAATTCCATCAGTTGCTAGTAGGACGAAAGCTCTCAGCTTTAGTGTGGCATATGGCTTCAAAATATCCAGAGCAACTTTAAGTGGTGGATAGAATTCAGTTCCTCCACCAGCCTTCAGTTCTTCTATCACTCTATACAGTTTACTCCTCTCTGAGGTTATAGGTTGTATAGCTGTGATAGATTCATTAAAGGCTATAAGTCCTACTTCGAAACCTGGAGATAGCTCATCTAAAAATTCTCGAAGTGCCTTCTTTGCCACTTCTAGTTTTCCCTCCTTAGCCATGCTTCCGGAGACATCTACTAGTACTACTACTGGAACTGCAAATACTTTATCCATGCGAAGGATTACATCCTTCTCCACAGTCTTTTTAACAAACTCTGTTCTTTCGACTTTTGGACATGTATATGCAGAGATTATTAGAAAGGCGATAAATAATTTAAGTAGAAGTGATAGCTTATTGAGTATGCCTCCTCTTTTTCTTTTGAATTTCTTTATCACTAAATGAATCATTGGATGTCTAAATGTTAACATACTTTTTATGAATTTAGGATTTAATCTATGTAAAATATATATGAGGATAAATATTATAGCTAGCTTCATTAGATACTCGATAATAAAGTAATCTACATACATAGTTATACACCACTTAGCAACATTACTAGTAGTGTCAATAATAAGTAATTTAGAAGAGTCCTCATAGGTGTCTCATAATCCTTGATGGGTACTCTAACCTTCATATCCATTCGTCGTGATAGTGTCTCGTACTTTATATCTTCTACAAATCTTTTGATAGTATGCTTTAGTGTCTCTTCACTTAACTTAGTTAGATCTAGAAAGGTACTATTGGTGATCCTAGCTATACTCTTTAGTAACTGAGGATTTTTGTACTTTATCCCTCCCACGTAAATGGTGAATATGGGTATTCCTCTCCTATTGGCCTCTAAGGCTATATTTATGGGATTTACACCACTGTTATCAGCTCCATCAGAGATAAGAATAATAGAGATGGGTTCCTCAGTTATTTCGTAGAACGAAATAGCATAGCTTAACGCGTTAGCTATTGTTGTATAATTTTTAGTTTTATTTATCGATTTTATGAATAATTTTGCATATTCTCTACTGGAGTTTTCAAGAGGAGAGGTTATTAATTCTTCAGCAAAGAATACTACATGAAATCTGTCCTTGTCCGTTAACTCTTCAATTATTTTAATCGCTATCTCTTTGGCTAGAGCAAATTTAGTTTTTCCATTGATTTTCTCCTTCATACTGTGAGAGCAATCTATTAGTAGAATAACCATCACTTCCCTTCCGAAGTACATAGTTTTCATTTCCCTAGTTATCATAACCTCTTTTTCATAGTATATGTAGGGCTTAGCTAGTAGTACGATCATCATGGTTGAAGTACCGATCTTCGCTAGCATGTTTATTAACAATATTAGAGATACAATATACACTCTACTCTTTTTAGATGGAAGAGCTTTAGAGATTTTTCTGAGCCTGATCATGGAGTTTAGCGTAAGTATTAATATGAGTACTATGGCTATAGGGAGGAAATAAAGTACCCATAACCTTTCGTATTTTAGATTCAGCACAAAATAGAGTAATGATAGAGGATCCATATCTAATCCCTTGGTCTCTCCTCTCCCTTAGTAGCACCACTACCTATTTTACAGGCTTGTGACAATCCTAGAGATAGATCTTCTAATATTCCTCCTTGTCTCTTTAGATCATTTAGTCTTCTTATAAGTTCTTCATATGTGATTTTTCCTTCGGCGTATTCCTCTAGTATAGTGAATAATCTCATTAGCTCTTTTATATTACCAGGATCTGGTGTCCCCTGTTTCAAGTAGCTTACATAGTTCATCAGAGGACCGGCATATTCGGGATTTAGTTCTTTGATCTTATTATAGTAGCTTGGAAAGTCCTCATTGGATGCCATTCTGCTAGTATATTTCTTGAGCAGTTCACTTAATCTCTCTACAGTACTTAGATCATTCTTGCTTAAGGCTATAGCTAGGTTTTCTATACCTGTGCCCAACTGATAGCTTAACTCAGCTAATTGGGGATAATTCTGAAGTAATTGAGACAGCTTTTTGAGCTCATTCACCTCCTTTAGGGTATTCTTTGTGGTCTCTAGTCCAGTTTTTACTCTTTCCCAATGCTCTTCAGAGAGTATATCCTCTTGCGGAATTTCCTCTAGATTTCGAAGTACCTCTTTTAGTACTTCTTCAGAATTTTCAAGCTTATTGGTGATATTTTGAATTTTAGAAAACTCCTTTGTCTTTATAGTCTCCTGTAATTCTTTATATGCATGGTATAGTTCTTGGGATAGAGAACACAGTCTCTCAGCTGAGAATGCTATACACTTATACCTGCTTATGGACCTTAACATCCTCTGTCTATACATAGTTGGTAACATGGGATCTTCTTTTAAATATTTCTCTAATTTATTTATATTATATTTTGATATGGATATATATTTATTTAGTAGCTCTATAGTACTCTCATCAGGCATGGTTCCTATGGACTCGTAGGCTATATTACTTGCATTAACTAGTGACGATGTCGACAATTCTGTAGCCTTAGCAATTACCAATAACCTATCCTCATCCTCTACCTTTTCAGGTGTTTTATAGAATATCTTATCGATAATTTCCTGTATTAATGGATAAAGTACTATGATTAATGACATCACTAATGTTAAGAAAAGGATTATCGATGTTACTACAACAACTCTATCTAATCTACGCATTAAAATCCTCCTCGTACAATAAAATCACATCTGGAAGTCTACACATACGCTCTCACCTTAATCACTCTATACATCTCGATAAAAGCCGAGATATTCCTTATGATATCATTAATAGAGGTTAATATGACGAATGGAACTCTATATAATCTTAATAGACTGGCTACTTTGTCAAAGTGTTCTTTAAGTAGTCTGTTTGTAAACTCTACCTCAAATTTATCGAGAAGAGTGACTGTGTTATCACGCTCCATATCCTCTATAGTCATTAGGCCAGCAGATGGTATACTTAGTTCGTACTCCTCTAAAGTGAAGAACATACCTATAGAATGCCCTTTGTTTATGAGTACGGATATGAAGTAGTTGAGATCATCAATATCATGAGCTAAGTCTGTTATGAATATGATCATCGTTCTTCGATTGAGGTTTCTGGATAGAGCCCTGGTTACATACTTTAAGTCTACTATTCCATGTGGTCTCAGCTCTCCTCTACATATTATCCTAAGTATATAATCTGATAGACCTTTAGATCCAATGAACCCTGTATTAAGAATAGTATCTTTTCCACTCGCTGCTACTACACCTACGATGTCCTTTCTCCTTCTAGCTAGTTCTATTAGCGTAAGTAGTGTTATTATCGCCATCTCCCACTTCCTCTTGAAGGCCATGGATTCAGATGCGTCAAGTAAGCAGAGAAGATGAAGAGCTTTCTCCTCTCTATACTCTCGAATCATAAACTTTGGATATGAAATGTAAGGTTGTCTTGAAGAAATCTTCCAGTCTATCTTTCTGAAGTCGTCCCCAAAGGTATATTCTCTAAAGTTCTCAATATCTACACCCAGTCCATAGCCTTCAGAAGGATTCTCACCCGGAAATATTGAATCTATCTTAGATCTTATAGTCTCTATTACATGTTTCCTCTTTTTACATATCGATAGCATTAACCTCACTTTGCTACTTTTAATATTTTCTCTATAGCCTCTTCAGCTACTTTATGCGTAGCTACGTACGTTTTAGCCTCTACTCGAACCTCTACGAGCTTCTCTGGGTTTAGAATTAGTCTATGGTTCAGTACTGGGAAAGCAACCTCATCCACATCCACCGGCTCTGCTACACTAGACCCTCTTAGTGCTGCATTAACTTTAGCTGCCCTAATTAGGTGTATACCTGCTCTCGGGCTTGCTCCATGGACTATGTACTCCCCTATATCAGGATAGATCTCTGGTCTACTATTTCTAACTATCTGTGTCACGTATTCTAGCGTTGTTTCATCTACAAGAATATTCTTCATGATCCAGTCTTGAAGCTTAATTATGATAGAGGGATTGTAGATAACTGGTTCTAAATCCTCTATTGGCTCTCTAAGTCTATCCATGTGAAGTCTTAATATAGACTTCTCCTCTTCTGAAGTCCTAGGATATGGTACTAGGATCCTCATTAGAAATCTATCAAGTTGAGCTTCAGGAAGTGGATATGTACCTTCTTGTTCGATAGGATTTTGTGTTGCTAATACGAAGAAGAACTTCCCGTTATCTCTATCCTCTAACTTATAGATAGTTGATCCTATAGTGACCTCCCTCTCTTGCATAGCTTGTAGAAGGGCACTCTGCGTTCTGGGTATCGCCCTATTGATCTCATCGGCGAGTAGTACATAAGTAAAAACTGGACCAAATTTTGGCTCAAAATCCTTTATTAGGGGATTGAATACTAGGGTTCCTATGATATCACTAGGCATTAGGTCTGGAGTGAACTGTACTCTAGACCAACCTGTATATGGGATATTGTTTAGAGTCCTAAGCTCCCTCCAATCTAGATTAAGTAGTTTTACGAGAGCCTTCACTATAGTGGTCTTGGCCACACCCGGTACTCCTTCTAGCAATACATGTCCATTAGCTAGTAGTGATGTGAGTATGTATTTTAACTCTGTATCTAAGCCTATTATTACTTTCTTTAGATTAGTAATAATCGAGGTGTATATGTCCTTAACAGTATCGATTGTAATGCCACTCTCCATAATTACTCCTCCACTATTACAACATCTCCTATTTTTACCACTTTATTCCACGGTACATCTTCTATTCTTTCCTCCTCTACTACAATGTTCTCTGTGAATTCCCCTATGGAGTCTATAAGTTCTTGAGGGTATCTTTTCTGCTTCATCCATATTATTATATCATTTAATCTCTCAATATCTATCATATCCTCTCTAAAAGATGTCTTTAATTTGTCAAGATATTCTTTATATTCCTCATATTCTTCATGATATTTGATGAACATTTTAAGATTAAAGATCTTCTTTTTTAGCTGTGGCATCTTCACTCGAATAGCTATAGTTGATGGAGCTATACTTATACCATCCACATATCCGAGTATTCTTCCTTGTTTACTTATGACAAGTTTTCCCTTTATCCTCTCTGGCGGTATTAAGGGTGGCCGTGGTCTTATTTCAATTCCTCCGTAAACTGCCTGTTTAGGTCTGTTAAGCAATACTATC